>LNFM01005849.1_pt1 | contig 20822 bp, 35 predicted proteins | sample 596031 | NCBI WGS metagenome assembly LNFM01 (sample SAMN04254537, study PRJNA301005) | activated carbon metagenome | isolation source: dual media filters at the Ann Arbor, Michigan drinking water treatment plant | place: USA: Ann Arbor | reverse complement strand
GTGGTGGTCGACGTACTCGGTGGTCGCGTTCAGCAGGCCGTAGGCCGTGCCGCGCACGCCGTCGAGCTGGCTGCCGATGGCCTGGCCGCGGAACAGGTCCATGATCTTCGTGTAGCCGGCCGGGTCGCGCTCGGTCTTGGCGCTGTTCTTGGCGGCGACGATCGCGGCGGTGGCCTGCTCGACCGCATCGGTGTCGACCTTACGGAACAGCGAGGACACGATCTCGCGGGCCTGCTCGTCCACGATCTGGACGTTGGCCAGGCGGGTCATCGTGTGGCGGAAGTTCAGCCACGCGTCGTCGGCCAGGCCGAGCTGCTTCTTGATCTTCACGCTGTCGAACTTCGAGCGGTGCGTGATGCGGATGGCGGCGGCTTCTTCGCGGGCCATCTGCAGGGTGTTGCGGCAGACGACGCGGATGGTCGTGAAGCGCACCTCGGTGGCCAGGCTGCCGTCGGCGCTGGTGCTGATCAGCAGGTAGCCGCCGATCTTGTCCTTGACCGAGACCGGGCTGGCTTCGCCCAGCTTGGCCGTGGCCCAGTAGCGCTTGCCTTCGTAGATCACGCCGGCAGCGGACAGCTCCAGGCCGTTGACCTTGGCGATGTCGCGGAAGAACTCGACGACCTCCTTGGGCTGCACGACCTGGTACTTGGCCGAGACGATGCCCAGGGGGTGCTTGTTGTCCGAGCGGAACAGGACGTGCTGGTCGGGGACTTCGATGTACTCGGCGCCGGCCTGGCCGTGCGCGGTGGCGAAGCGGACCTTCGAGCGCTGGATCTTGTAGTCCATGCCGCTGGCGGCTTGCCACTGTTCGATCGTGGCGCCGGCCGGTACGGCCTGGCCCAGACCGTGCCAGGCTTCGCCGTCGGCTTGAGCGTAAGCGAATTCGACGAAGCCGTTGGCGCGGATGCTGAGTTCGTGAGACATGGTGCGGTTCCTTTGGGTTGGGTTGGTGGCGGGAGGAGAAGAACTCTCAACCCGCAAACGAAGTGTATCACAGGTGTGATGTTCTTCGTCAAGCACTTTCTTCAACTTTTTTTCGAGATCGTCTTCAGGGCATCCGCAAGCACAGCCAGGTGCTCGCGCCGGCCGGCCCATCTGGCGACGACGTCGCCCAAGTAGTCCTTGCGGGTGTCTCGTAGCACCCACCAGTCCGGTTCGAGGCTAAGGCTGCCGTCGAAGACTAGGTCTCCGGTGGCGCTCTTGATCGTGATCTCGGTGTAAGCCGAAGTGTCGCCGCTGATCTGAATGTTCATGACCCAGCCACCTTCGCGTACACCTCGCCCAGCGCCTTGTTGTACGGGGCCGGAGCCTTGCGCACTGCGGCCTTCGCGGTCATCGCACGCACCGTGGCGATCTTCTTGCCCTCTGGCGACCAGTACAGGTCCCAGTCCTTCATCTGCCTGCCTGTCGGCCAGGTGCCCAGGCCTTCGCCGCTCTTGATCATGGCGCAACCTTCTCGTAGCTTAGGAACAGAGCGCCAGACTTCGATCTGCTCAGCACGCTGTCGATCGAGCTGATCAGCTCGCCGATGCTGCCGTAGACGTGCGTGGCCTTCATGCAGTGGACCGGGTTGACCTCGGCCATGTACTGCGGAGACATGGCCCTGTTCGAGACCCACGGCAGCACGAACACGTTCGGCGCCTGGACCTGGCTGTTGATCGTGAACTGCACGCGCACGCGGCCGTCGTCGATGCGGGCATGGATCTCCCGCGGATGATCGCCGTGCCGTCGGAAGATCTCGCCGACGGCACCGTAGATGCTGGCTATGAGCAGCACCTGGTTGGCCACGCTTTCGCGGCAAGCCTTGTGCCTGGTGGTTGGGGCGGTTGGCAGCGTAAGTCTAGACACGGTCAGCTCCTTGCAGCCACTTGGCGCCTTCTTCGGTGTAGTCCTCGACCTGGAACGCTCCCTGGCCGTCCTCGTGAGAGATCATCAGGCCGTGCTTTTTGCAGACCTCGATGATCTCAGCCATGAAGACCTTCTTCTTGTCGACGATCGCCCTGATGCCGCCGTGCTCGTCGCGCGTCCAGCCGGGCTCGTCTTCGGATGGCACGACGCGCCACTCGCGCACCAGCATCCAGCGCCAGGCCAGGCTCTGGCCCTGCTCCTTGGCCAGCTGCTCGGTGTCGTACCTGGCGGCGTTGCCGTACCAGGCGCCGGTGTTGTCGGTCTGGACTTCGACCTTGAAGGACTTGTTCATGCCTGCTTCTCCTCGATCGCGACAGCGCCGCTGTCGAGCGGGATCTCGCGCTCTTCGAGAACGTGAACCCTGCGCTCGCCGACGCATTTGGCGGTGATCATGCCGCCTTGCAGCTTGCTGATGCCACGGCTCGACACCAGGGCGCGGCGGCCCATGTAGTCGATCAGCTCGTCCAGGTTGATGGTCATCTCGACCATGGACTGCTCGATGCTGACGGTCAGGTAGCTGTCGCTGGTGTAGACCCTGGCCCAGGGCTTGCCGGCTTCCCTGGTGTACTGGTACTTGCGCGGCTTGCTGGTCCTCTGCGTCTTGATCGAGCAGACGGCGCGGTGGGTTTGCTTTGTGGTCATGATCAGTTCCATCCTTTGTCGTTGATGTCAGAGGCCCAGGTCACGGTGGCTTGGCTGTCGTAGCGGTCGAGCAGGGCGCGGGCTTCGTCCCAGGTCGGCGCGTAGATGTCGATGAAGCTCTCGTGGTTGTCGCGGTCGACGTACTCGACGACCCAAAGCTTGCTGTCCTTGTTGCCAAGGTACAGGTCAGCGTGCTGCAGCTTGGGCGGCGTCGAGTAGACGAAGGTCCGGTTGCCGTCGGGCTGGGCCCGTTGCTTGTGAGCGGGGGTGTGAAGCATGGTGGTCTCCAGTGATGAGCTTGAAGTATATCACAGACGTGATGTTCTGATCAATCGGCCTTGATGCCGGTGGCCTCTTCGAGGGTCCGGCGACCCTTCGTCTTGCTGGGCATGAGCATCACCTGGCCAGTGCTGCGCTCCAGGTCGACGTACTTCTTGTAGAGCGTCGGGTTCAGCTGAGCAGCGGTGCGGAGGTCGTGCTCGCTGGCCATCACGCAGAAGCAGCAGCTGAAGCGTGTCATGCCCTTCGCGTAGACCGGGTGAGGTTCTTGGCCAGCGCTCTTGATGGTCTCGAAGACCTCGGTGACGAGCATGTCGTGGATGGGCAGCCAGTCGTACCACTCGCGGCCGGCCTTGCTGTTCTTCGTGCTGAGCTTGAACGTCTCCAGCTTGGCGCGGCTGCTGGACTCCTGGGCACGCATGCCCATGCAATTCACGACCAGGTTCCAGCCGATCTGGCGCAAGACTTTGCGGCGCTGGACGATGCCGCGGATGCAGCGCTCGATCGGGCCGCGCTTCAGGTCGCTGGTGCATTGCCGCAGCGTGGGCGACGGGAACATGCCGCGCTCCTCGATCATCTGCAGCAGGGTGCGCCTGGCGCGGGTGACGTGGACGGGCAGGGTGGTGGTGGCTGCGATGTGCTCCTGGGCGCCGGCCCACTCGACCTCGCCCAGGTCGGCGTGGACGATCACCAGTTGCTCGCGAGGCACCAAGGCTTCGAGCTTGATGCACATTGCTTGGCTGTCCTTGCCGCCGCTGTGGTTGACGACGAACAAAGCGCCGCGAGCGATGAGACTGTGGATCTGGTCAGGGATGTGCATGGCGAACTCTGGTTAAGCGGAAAACGAACGCGAGATAACGGCTTGCACCTTCGAAGCGGTGCTGATCTCGCCATTGATCTCCCAGACGACTCGCTTGCCTGGTCGGACACCGACTCGCACGCCGGTGCTGAGAACGTAGCTGCGAAACACGCGGCCTCGCTGAGCTTGCTCTTTCAGGGTCTGCATCAGGTTCATGTCTGCCTTGCTGGTTGGTTGCGGTGGCGCTGCATCAGTGCAGTGCAATCGAAGAGTATCACGTCTGTGATGATCTTGTCCAGCGGAAAATTTCACGCACAGAACATCACGTACGTGATACATTGACCGTCCCCATCAACCTAACTGGAGACGGCAGTGAAGACCCTTTACATAGTCCCGACCTGGGGCGATCAAGGCAGCCAGTGCCGGATCGTGGCCAGAGACGGCGATCACCAGGCTCGCGAGAGCTACGAGGCAAACCCCTCGAACTGGCGCGAGGTCGGCCTCATGGACTGGCACGGCAACGTGCGCTGCATCGAGCCTGAGTTCGCCGCCTTGCGCGACGACGTCCCGCTGATGGCCGGCACGCAGTTCAAGTTCGGAGGCGACGATGCAGCCAAGTAAGCGCTCACTAACCGACCGCATGAGCCCGGTCGACATCTGCTGCGCGGTCCTGCTGGCCTGCCTGGCAGGCGGCTCGATCGGCGCCGGCATCTTGCTGGCCTTCAACGGCCACTCGCCCGCAGGCGCACTCGCTGTCGTGGCCGGACTGGCCATCGGCTACATCACCATCGAAGAGCTGAGGGATCTATGAACAGCATCAAGACGATCGGAGACGCGATCTTCATCGACTGCTTTGCTTTTACCGACGAAAAGCGCAGCTCCTCTTTTGCGCACGTCAGCGCCGAAGAGAAGGCCATGCTGTGGGCGCAGCTGGACGAAGAAGAAGCTGCTCGTGACGAGCATGAGCGCCGGGCCATCCAGAAACGGATCAAGTACGCCAGAGAAGAAGCCTGGCGGGCCAGCCTGCGCAACGAACTCATCATGGCCGGCGACTGGTTCGTCGATAAGTTTATTCGTCAAGCGGCCGTCAGTGGCGTGCTGCAGGCAGCGAAGAACATCCGCAAGCAGGGCGCACCGATCGAGGTCGCGCTCGCCATCCTCGTACCTGGAGCAAGGGTCAGAACATGAATCAACCCGACACCCTGCGCGCCGCCCTGGAACTGATCGCCAGCGCTGAGAACAGCGCGCTTGACTTGGCCTACTGCAAAGGCGTGGCCCGCGCTGCATTGGCATCTACTCCCGCACCCGCTGCGCAGCCTGAGCCGACCCATCTGCCGCCGGCCTACATGCTGGCAAAACTGCAGATGGTGATGCCGCTGTTCCAGGAGGCGCGCGACGCGCTGTGTGCGGTGACTGAGCCCCAGCGCAAGCTGCACGGACTATCGCCGACGCTTGCCGAGCGCATGGATGAGGCAGGCACTTTCAGCCTAGACGATTGGCAAAAGGCGCACCCGGCCACCGCGCAGGCAGAGCCCGCCAAGGGCTTGACTGTGCAATCTGACGCTGATGGGGTGTGGCTGGCCTTCGCTGCCTCAACGGGCCGGCATGCGCTACTGAACGTGGAGCGGATCGCCGACTCTCACGGCGGCATCGTTAGCAAGGCGCTGCGCGATTGGGCCGCAGATGTGGCGGCATCCCCCACAGCGCAACCAGTGCAGGCGCCCAGCGTGCCGCTACTGGAGTGGGCTGTCTCAAGGTGGCGCGATGAAGTGCAGAACCGGCCGCTTGTGAATAAGAACCGCCGCCCGCTTGATGACCCATGGCGGCAGGTGATTCGCTTTGCAGGCGGCGATCCCGGCGCCTTGATTGGCCCCAGTCATGACGAGTTGCTCGCAGCCCGCCCCGCACAACCCAAAGGAGACAAACAATGAGCAAGCGCATGGAGTGCCCCGGCTGCGGGCACCTGAGGGCCGAGATCATGATCGAGAGAGCGGCCATGGACTTCCACTGCCCGAGCTGCGGCCGGTTCACGATCAGCCAGTTTGTCGAGGAAGTGCTGCCGCCGCTGCACAGAGCGCCGACAAACGAGGAAGCGAAGCGCATGCTGATGAGCATCATCCGGCGCCTGCAGATGCAGCACCAGAAGGAGCTGGAGCCGTACGTGCGCGAGTACACCAAGCTGGTCAGCATGGACACCAGCCCGGCCTTCATCATCAGCCACGACGACCTGGTGAAGATGAACGAGGCGCACGTCCAGATGGCCAGGTTTCCGCGGGAGATCAGCGACCGCGAGTGGGCGGCAAAGGACCCGATCCTTCGCGAAGGCTCAACGGTTCGCGTGCCTGGCGTGGGTGAGCTGTGATGAGACTGATTACGGTTATCCTGGCACTGGCCCTGTCGGCCTGTGGCGGCGGTGAAGAGCCGGCCGAGTGTCGACAGCGTGTGCTGGCGTTTGGCCAAGTCGCTCCTGTCGAGTACGGCACCGCGGCCACCTGGTTCAGCGGGCCGCTGCAGTTGGCGCCGGAGTCGGTCAGCCAGGCGGCTGGCGTGCAGCTTTACGTCTGCCCCTAAGGGGATGCAATGAACACCAAAGCCGATTACGTAAAGACGCAGCCCCAGACGCGTGTGCACCACTGCCACTGGACAGGCTGCGACAAGCAGGTTCCTCCGGCCATGTGGGGCTGCAGGAACCACTGGTTCAAACTCCCGGGTCCGCTTCGCAGCTGGATCTGGCGAACGTACAAGCCTGGCCAGGAAGTCAACGGCACACCCAGCTCGGAGTACATCGAAGCGGCAAAGGCCGTGCAGGCATGGATCAAGGAGAGTGGCAAGTGACCTACGACGACATCATCAAGCACTACGTGACCCAACAAGCAGCCGCCGATGCGATCGGCACCACGCAGCCGGCCGTGGCCAACTGGAAGGCCCGCGGCGAGGTGCCGCGCCAGGCCCAGCTTGAGTTCGAGCGCACCACCGGCGGCGTGCTCAAGGCAGACGAGCCCGAGGAGACGCGTTCATGAGCAACGTCAACCAGATCGTCGATCTCATGCGCGAGGCAGCCAAGAACCTGGCAGACCTGATGCACACGGCCGAAGCCGAGTCTCTGCAGGTTCGTCACTTCTTGCCAGACGAGCTTGAAGGCTCTGCGCTGATGCTGCTCGAACCCATCGACATGGTTCTGCACTGCCCGGCGTGCGGGCTGCAGCACATCGATGCACCAGATCACATTGACGACCGTCTCGATTGCGACAAAGCCAACGACATGGTTGGCACTCGGTGGGCCAACCCGCCCCACCGCAGCCACCTGTGCCACGGCTGCGGCCACATCTGGCGGCCGGCCGACGTAGCGACGAACGGCGTGACCGAGATCAAGACCAAGGGCAAGAACGACACGCCGATGCCGAAGGGCAACGCCTACCCTGTCGTGACCGACGAAATGGTCGCTGCATACCTCAAGGCCAACAGCGACTACTGGAAGCTCATGGACGAGATGCCGACGACGATCTCGAAGTGGCGCAACGGCACGCCGGCCGAGGCCACCAAGGTTGGCCTTCTGGCTGCCTTGTCGGCTCGGCCGAGGTGGGCATGAACGCATACGAGCTGGCAGAAGCAGAGGCCCTGCAGCAGCAGCTGAAGATCGGCATCACGAAGGTGCCGCCGGGGTACAAGGACTGGAGCTACCAGCAAGTGCTGGACTTCAAGGCCTGCATCCAGCGGTGCAAGCACATCGCGAACAAGACCAGGTTGACCTCGTTGCAAGAGGTCAAGAGCGCACACGGCGCACTGTCGGCTTTCTGGGGTGGAAGATGATGCAGGACGGACAGGATGACAACGGCACAAGCAAGGCAGTCTCGAACAGTGAGTTTCTTGCTGCACTGGTCGGGCCCAACGCGTCACGCGTGTCGGCTTCTGGGTCGGTTCTGTGGACAGCCAACTTCATCGGTGACCCGGGCAAGGCTGGTGGCAACTGGCACGGCAACATCTTCAACGCGGCCACGCTCGCGTCCGGTGTCGCAGACACCTGGGTCAGGTTCAACACCTACTTCAGCGTGGCGAGTCTGGTGCCTGATCAGGCGACCGGCGAGTACGCGCGGAAGATAGTCAACTTCGGCCGGCTGCTGGCGCTGGTCACCGACGACGCGAAGATCGAGAACCTGCAAGGCAGGCCGACCTACATCCTGCAGACCAGCCCAGGCAAGTACCAGGTCGGCGTGCTGCTGCTGGCCGATGACCCAGACTGCGCGAACCTGGGCCTGGTGTCGCTGCTGGTGGGTCAGCTGGCCGGCAACGGCCTGATGGGTGTCGACCGATCGGGCAACAACATCGTGCGGTACGTGCGGCTGCCGGTCGGCACGAACCACAAGCCGCGCGAGAGCGGGCCATTCCAGCACCAGATGATGGTCTGGAACCCGGACCAGGAGATGAGCCTGGCCGACGCGGCTGCGATGTACGGGATCGACCTGGACGCGCTGCGGCCGCACGCTGAGGGCGAACGCATGCGGCTGATGGGCCTGGCCTACGCCAGGGAAGACCTTGAATCGGCGCCTAGCGATCGGGTGCCCCAGGAGCGCGACACGGTCGACGGGCACGCGGCCAAGATCCGGCGCCTGACCTATGACATCGTGAGCGGCAGCAGCCTGCACGACCCCACGCGTGACCTGGCGGCCAGCATGATCGCCACCGGTATGGCCCCAGGCGCTGCGCTGACGCTGCTGCGGGCGCTGATGGACAGCAGCCTGGCCCCGCGCGACGAGCGCTGGCACGACCGGTACCGGGACATTCCCCGGGCCATCAAGCAGGCCGAGCTGAAGTTCAAGCCGGCCCAGACCCGGGTGCTCCCGCCAGCGCCAGGCCAGGGGCCGAGTCTCGAGCAGCAGGGGCCAGAGCGGGACTTCAGCCAGCTGAATGCCGGGCGGGCGGGGCCTGCAGCTGATTTGCAGACTGGTTCTGCGGCGGCGGCTGCACCGGCCCAGGCAGAACCTGGCCCAGCGCCCGTGTGGGACGCGCCGAGCCCGGTCGTGGCGGCGGAGAAGAAGGACGAGCAGCTGCTTGTCCCCCTGAGTTCATCAATCAACGAGGTAACCAAGATGGATTGGCTAATCAACGACTTCATCGAGCGCAAGAGCCTGGTCATGCTCTATGGCCCGCACTCTTCGGGCAAGAGCTTCTTGGCCATCGACTGGGCCATGAGCGTGGGCCTGGGACGAGAGTGGCAGAACAAGAAGGTCAAGCAGGGCATCTCGATCTACATCGCAGGCGAGGGCTTCCAGGGCATCAAGCGGCGCTTCAAGGCGTACGTGGTCAAGAACGGCATCGATGGGTCTTTGTTCCATCAGGTCTTTATCAGCCGCAAGTCGGTGAGCTTCCTCGATGCCGATGCGGCTATGGACGCTGCCCAGCACATCGATGATGTGATCGTTCAGGTCGCGGCCGCACTGGGCAAGACGGTCAACGAGGTCCAGGTCGAGATGGTCGTGATCGACACGCTGAACCGAAACTTCGGAGACGGCGACGAGAACAGCTCGCAGGACATGACCGTGTTCGTGGACCATGTCGACAGCTACATCTGCAAGCGCTTCAACACCGCGGTCGTGATCGTGCACCACACCGGCCACGACAGCGACCGCGGGCGCGGTTCGAGCGTGCTCCCGGCTGCGATGGACCAGATCTTTTGGGTGAAGCCGACCGGTCTGGGGCAGCTGACGCTGATCTGCAAAAAGATGAAGGAAGGTGAACTGGCACCGGATGTGTCGCTCGCGATCGAGCAAGTGATCCTTGTTCCTGAGACTGATACCGAAGACGCGATCACAGGCGCTGTCCTGGTCAAGCCTGGCGATCAGCTCGACTTCCAGCTGACAGCAGGCAAAGGCGATACGCCATCAGTGACGGCAAGAGGATTGGTCGACATCATCCTGAAGTTCCCAGGCGAAGGTTCTGAGTTCTGGGCGCAGCAGTTGAACGTGCCAAAGAGGACCATTCAGAAGGCGATCAACATCGCGATCGATCAGAACCTCATCGTTCGCGAAGGCGTTGGACCTTCGACTTTTTACAAGCTGACGCCAAAAGCGGCCGCAGCTGCGAGCAAGGGCGGCGACTACACGATGCTGCCATCGTCTTCGAAGCCGATTGCCAAAGGCGATCAGGCGATCGACATGCCCGATGGGACCTCGTCACACGATCGGCAAGATGATCAGCAAGACGGTTCGCAAGGTCAGAACTAAGGGTTAACGAATAGTGCAGATCCTGCTGCACTATTCGGCACTATTCAAAAACCATGGTGCAGATGTTGCTGCACTATTCGAAGATCGAGAAGATCAAGAGAAGATGATTTACCTATGAAAAGTGGTCCGAAAAAATAGTGCAGAAGCAACTGCACTATTCGGCACTATTTTTTCAGGGGGCCCGAAACTGGCCAGGTAGGAGATGGCCCTTTAGGGCCACCCTACCGCCACGGCCAGAAGGCGAGAAGATCGAGGGAAGATGAAACGGCAGACCAGCAGCCGACGATGCTGGGGTGTGGAGACGGAACATGGATATGAGAATCATTCGCATCGCTGAGGCGATGGTGCAGGCTGGAATGTTAGTGACCACTAACCGACTGGTCTCGCACAGGGTGCTTGAGATCGAGCTGCAAGCGATCATGAACGGCATCAGGGACGAATTTGCAGCCTCTGGGAGCTTCGAAGTGCTGGTGTCTGAGGGGGCAGTAGCCATTGGGGTCGCTGAGAGCCTGAAAACCGGGGACACTCTTCAGCGAGGTGAGCGCTCACTAACATCACAGGATGGGCATGGGGATGGCCTGGCGGGGTGGCTCATGGCGGCCGGAATCGACCCTGCGGATGCGATCGAAGCGGGCCGTGCTGCGCCCGTCGGCCTGACAGGCAACGCGCTCGAACCGGACGACATCGCTTGGGGTGGCGGGAACGTCGGGATCCCCCTGGATCCATCGCTGTTGCAGTTCAGGACCGAGAACGGCAATCGACCATCGTTGAAGAAATGGGCTTCGAGGGTCGAAGACGCAATAATCTCTGGCCAGTTGATGCAGAACATGATGTCGCAACGCATCAAGCAACAGGATCAGACGATCGAGTTGCTGTCCAAAGAGCTAAACGAGATGCGCAACAGCGTTGCTCGATCTGTCGCCGAACACGATCAGCAGATCACATGCCTCACGCAAGAGGTGAAGGGCATTCACAAGTCGGTTGCCGAAGTCGATCGTGCTTGCCAGACGCTGAACAAGTTGGACGACTCGACGCAGAAGCGCATCGACGAGCTGTGGCGCAAGGCGGGTGCCGCATTGGATGCCAAAGCTGGGTTCGAGAGGCATCTAGACGAACGCGTCTCCGCTTGCGTTGCGGCGCTGACCAGGATCGACGAGAACCTACACGCGAACGGCAGCCACATCGCCGATCTGGAGCTGGTAGTCATGCAGGCGCTGGCCAACGTGCAGGAGCTGGGCGAGATCTTGACCAGCGACCTGGCTGACCAGGTCACCAGCAAGATCTGGCGCAAGGCTGGCTAATTGGGGACAGTCTTTGCTGGCCGGCAGACCTCTTCGCGCCAGCCATGCGGCTGGCCAGCCTGGACCTTGGCCATGGCCCGCCGGGCCGCGACGACCCGGGCGTCGTAGCACGAGACCGTGATGCGAAGAGCCCGGGCCGCCTCGGTCTTGCCGTCGTGCATGAGCCTGGCAGCCAGGGCATCCGCCAGCGGCTCGGGCAGGCTGGCCGCCAGGCGGATCTGCTCGGCCCGCTCTGCGATCAGCTCGGGCCCATCGGCTTCGTCTGGACAGAACAGCATGTGCTTCTCTGGCTCGCTGACGAACTGCACCGGCGGGCCAGGCTCGTGAGCCTTGCCCTCCATGCGCTCGATGATCCTGTGCCACTCGTTGAGCATGGCGTGCCGCGCGTAGCTGTACGCGATTGGGTAGACGTCGGCGTGTGCGTACCTGGTCGCCCGCTGCTCTGCCGTCTTCCAGAGGCGGATCAGCGCAGCCTGGTGGAGGTCCTGGTACCAGATCCAGTTCGGGTCCAGGTGCAGCGATCGAGACGCAGAGCGGATGGCCCTACGCTCGTCAGCGGATGGCCGCCAGTCCATGGCTCAGATCTTCAGCTCTTTGCGCAGAGCCTCGACCGACATGTACCTGGCACGCAGGACCTTGGTCGTGGCTTCGACGCTGGTGCTGCCGGTGAGGTCGGTCGCGCAGTGCAGCAAGATGGCCAGCTGCGAGACGGGGTCCGGCGTCTGGCGCTCTTCGTGGCGCGCCTGGTTCAGGTTCTGGATGAGCTGATCGCGCAGCACGATCGACTTCATCTCCAGCTTCGTCAGGTTGGCCTGGGCCTGGCGCACCCGGAGATCGAACAGGGCCATGTTCTGCTGGAGGTCGCCGGTCAGTGCGGCCGGATCGTCCTGAGGGATCTTGATCGCATCGATCTCGGACAGCAGGCTTTGCATGGCGGCGACGAAGTTCTGGGTGTAGGTTTGGCTGTTGGGCATGGTCATCTCGGGTTGATTGGCGGATTGCCGCCAGCAGCTTAACTGGGGATGGCCAAGATGCCTATGGCTGGGTTATCGTCACGAGATCATCACGAGGAGACGCAACGATGAAGGCATGCGACTGGGCGCAGCCTGGCGCCAACCCGTACACGGGCAGCCTGGCCGATGCACTGCACCGGTACGGGTTCGACGACGGCACGATCAAGGCCTTCGAGTACCTGGTCGAGCGAAGCCACTTCGAGGGCATCGTGACCATCACGGCCTACGGGCTCAGCTCGCCATTCCACGAGGCCAGCAACTTCCGCGACATGCACTGGGGCCGCGACACGCTCTGCCGTGGCGAGGTGGTGCGCGAGAGCTGGCACCCGAGCAAGTCCGAGATCGCGACCGTGTACTGCGTCGACCATCAGTGCATCGCCATCCCCAAGGTCTGCGGCAACGTGGCCAGGATCGACTTCAAGCCGGCAGGCCTGGCCGAGCCAGACATCCGGCCGCAGTGGGATGGCCAGGTCAACCAGGTGCCTGAGCCTGGCACGTTGGCCCTGGTGATCTGCTTCGTCGTTGCGCTCGTGATCAAGGACGCGATCACCGAAGTCATCAGGCGGGTGCGCAAGTGAAGAAGGGCATCACCACGCAGCAGGCCAAGCGCATGGCCAAGGTCATGAGCCAGGAGCTGACGAAGGCCAAGGGCTTCGAGGTCGAGGCCATCTTGCTGTCGCCGCAGGGCAAGATGTGCGGCTTCTTCGGAGCGAAGAGCAGGGACGGAACGAAGGCGATCATCTTCAGCTTCCAGCCCAAGCCAGGCCTCGGACCTGGTCAGCTGCCAGGCCAGACCAAGATGCTGAACGCGATCCTGGCCCAGCCGGATGAGCGGTGGCTCTTCACTGGCCACGTTGACCCGATCGAGTTCGAATGAACCAACGACCGCAGGGCCTGGCCCATCCTGCGATCGTCATCAACCTGGGCCGATAGGACGGTATCAATGAACGAGACCAAGATCGAATTCCTTCGCAACGGGTTCAAGGCGGAGATCGCCATGTTCCTGATCTGCAAGGACCTGGAGACGACCGAGAGCCTTCAGGCTCTGGTCATGAGCATGCCGCTCGGCGCCGCCATGGCGATGAAGAGCGTGCGGCTGGACCAGGGCAAGCTCGTCATCGAGCTGACGCCGCAGCTGTTCGACAAGGACAACGCAGCGGCCGAGATGATGCGTGGCCAGGTGATCGAGGCCTTGAGGCTCGGCGCCTCGGAGGTGCTCGGCATCATGGAAGAGGACTTGACCTTCGAGGTCTTCGGCCCGGGCAGCACCGGCACGGTCGACGAGGTCGCCATGGGCAAAGCACTCGACGGCATGTCGCTGCCGCCGGAGGTGGCCAAGATCCTGTCGGCTGACGCGCGGAGGAACACATGAGCGTCACGCGCTTCAACAGCCAGGGCGAGGCCGCTACCGCCGCAGCGATCGCCCAGTCGCAGGCCGAGCAGGCCAAGCAGATCGCCGACAACAACGCAGCCGCCGACTCGATCGAGGTCAACTTGCTCAACCGGCTCGAAGCCCTTCGCAACATGGCCAAGCACCTGGCGGCAGACCTTCGCAGGATGCCGGCCACGTCCGCTGCCGGCGTCAAGCAGACGATCGGCACCATGCACACCGTCGACCAGCGCTGGGTCAGCATCGGCGTCACGCACCTCCAGGAAGGCCTCATGGCCATCGAGCGCGCGATCATGCAATCGGAGGAGTTCTGATGAACCTCGAACCACACCACGAGCGCATGATCACCGAGCGCAACAACGTCGGCGGCAATCTGGTCAAGCTGGTCAGCTTCATCCAGGACAACCCGGCCTTCCAGACCCTGTCGACCGACGAGAAGGAGCGGATGACGCGCCAGATGAACATCATGGCCGCGTACTTCGACGTGCTGGGTGAGCGCCTGGCTGCCGCGGGCCTGGACTCGTTGCCGAAGCCGATCCCGGTCAGCACCGCGGCCGATATGGTGCAAGGCGTCGGCGCACCGGTCTTCGGCATGGCCACGCTCGATGCGCTCGATCGCAGGCTGGCCGAGGCCCAGGCCAAGCTCGAAGACGTCCAGCAGCAGTTCGACGCCAACCGGATCTATGCCCGCGAGATGAGCGTGCGCGATCACGTCACGCTGAAGGTCAGCTTGGCTTACATCGGCTACAAGTGCGACATCGGCGTTCCAGAGGTTGGTCAAAGCATTGCCAATAGCGTCGAGACCATCATTCATCTCATGGGCTACGAGTAGTCGTGCTTCGGCTCAAGCACATAGACGCCGCTCTGCGCCACGAGGCAATGCTTCAGCGCAGAGCGGATCCTCACAGATCCACCACCAGAGATACCACCATGCACCACATTCAATCGCCCCGCACCGACGACAACGCCATTGAGCAGGAGATCCAGGCGAAGGGCCTGACCGCTCCGCGCGTCACGCCGGCCGACATCGCGGCCGAGATCAAGCACGTCGACTACGTGCAGCACACGTCGCGCTCCGGCCAGGTCCTGCGCTGGGCCGTTATCACGACCAAGAACGGCTTCGCTGTCACCGGCCGGCCTTCGGCATCCGTATCGCCGGAGAACGACGACGCAGCCATCGGCGAGAAGGTCGCCTTCGAGAACGCCAAGCAGGAGCTGTGGCCGCTGCTTGGCTACTCCCTCAAGGAGCGGCTGTACGTCGCCAGCCTGATCGACACGCAGGAGTCCTGATCGAGTACATTCCGGCCACGCTCGGACGGGGGCGTGGCCCATAACAGCTTTGCCACCCACACATAGGGAACCCGTCATGAAACTGCCAGCCGACATCGTCTTCAAGGAACAGCCCGATTACCTGATGGCCTTCAAGGGCCAGAACTCGGTGCTCATCGAGGGTGATCGAATCCCCTCCAAGTCCAATGCCTTGGCCCTGGCGGCTGGCGGCGGCGACCTCCTCTGGGCCATGTCCCATGTGCGAGCGATCACGGCCATCAGCAATGCAATGCTGACCTTCGGCGGCCGCCCGACGACCAAGCCGATCGAGCGCGTCACGCCGTACCGCATCACGGGCAACACCCGCTACGTCGACCCCGATGTCGCCGGCCCCGGTACCGGCACGCTCGGCGACCCGTACAGGTTCCCCGAGAGCGCTGACGCAGGCCTGGCCGCAGGCGACGGCGTGCTCATCAGGCTGGGCTCGACTTTGCCGGCCCAGCTCTTCAACCCGATGGGCTTCCTGGGTGCAGCCAGCGGCACCTTGGCCAACCCGATCGTCTACGGCGTCTACACCCTGGTCCAGGGCGTGGCTGTTCGCGTCAGCGGCGTGCTCGGCGCAGTGACCGTTGACTGCAACAACACGACCGTCTGCGGCATGCTCATCTCGGGCAAGAACTACATCTGCGTCGATGGTCTGCGCTTCATCCGCAACACCAACGCCACGTTCGGGATGATCGACATCGGTGGCGCTTCGAGCAACATCCAGATCCTGAACTGCGTGGTCGATTCGCCGCTGGGCAACGGCATCCGCGACGCCGGCACCGGCTCCAACAACGTGATCGAAGGCAACCGCGGTGCGGGCTGCACGACCGGGATCCTGCGCCAGCTGTCGGCCGCCGACACGACGTGCCGCATCACGTACAACTCCTTCACCACCTGCAACACCGGCATCTGGGTCTTCGACGGCGCTGTTGGCCACGCGTTTGGCGGATGGATCGAAGGCAACACGGTAGACGGCTCCGACCTGACCATCGGCGCCGTCGGCTGCATTGCGATCAGCGCACAGGGCGGAGCGTTCAGGATGATCCGCAACCGCTGCCGCAATGGCGTCTCGGGTGTGGCCTGGAACAGCTCACTGGCCACGGCCGGCAACTTCGCTGGTGCTCTCGTCGAGGACAACGACACCAGCAACTGCGTCTTCGGCATCGGCTGCCGCCGCTCGCGTGGCGTGGTCTACGTCCAGTACAACCGCGACAAAGACAGCGGCCTGGTCAACGGCACATTCGCCAACGCCGAGCGCTACGGCCGCGGGTTCGAGTTCTTCGACGACTCGACTGCCGAGACCGCTGGCGTGACCGACCTGGTCGTGCAGTACAACGTGGTGAGCGGTGCAGTCTGCTGGCCCGGCAACGCGGGCGGCGCGGGGACCGAAGGCGTCGGCATCGCGCTCGACAACAACTGCCGCAACTGCATCGTGCGCAACAACTACGTCTTCGGCTGCGATGGCCCTGGCGTGCAGGCCGGCCCCGGCGCTGGCAACCAGATCTACGGCAACGTGCTGGTCGACAACTGCGTGGCGCCCGATGCTCGGTTCGACCCTGCCTCGCAGGATCTGCAGTTCGGCCAGATCATCTTGGCCCTGTCGCCCTGCACGCGGATCTACAACAACACCTGTGTCTCGACCGGCCGCCGCCGCCAGATGTTCGGCTTCGTCGAGAACCCGTCATTCGCCAGCCCGGGCACGCAGATCTTCGGCAACCTGTTCATCGGTCCGTTCGTGCGGGCCGGTGCGCTGATCAACCAGGCCGCAGGCAACACGACCGAGTTCAACAACGGCTACGTGGGCTGCCACACGCCGGTGGTGAACCAGCTGTACGCCCGAACCAACCTGGGCGCCAACTCGGTGATCGGAACGTACCAGGACGTCAACACCAACAGCCCGTTCTTCGACCCGCGGCCGGGTGGTCCGTTCGACGCCACCGGTGTGGCCGTGCCAGGCGCCACGACGATCGGCGGCGACGCCCAGGCCCGACGCACGCCGATGGGGGCTGTCCACGCGAGCTATTGAGGGCACAATCACATGGCTCTTTGACCGACACCTGAACGGAGGTGGCCATGTGATAAGTCTGATCCGGTTCTACTTGAACTTTCCGCGGGCCTGGCTCGCAACAACTGAGAGGATGAAGATGGACAACGAGATGGCACTGGCCGCACTGCGGGCCAACAACGCGAAGATCGACGCGATGATCAACCAGGTGGCCAAGGTCTCGGGCGAGATCCGCCGCCTGCTGGCCGACGTCGAGGCCGGCAACGCGATCAGCCCCGAGCTGCTGACCGAGCTGCGCGAGCAGAACAACAAGCTGGAGCGCCTGGGCACCGCGGTGGCCGAAGCCGACGGCCTGAACACCGACGCGCCGGCTGACCCGCCTGCGCCGCCGCCCGCACCGGCGGTCTGATCCAACGGGGCTTCGGCCCCGTTTCCACAACCTCTTCCTGGAGACGGCATGAAGAGAGCTATCGAGATGATCCTGCCTTACCCGCCATCGACGGGCAACACGATGGCGCGGCACACCAAGACGGGTGGCCACTACACCAACCCGAAGTACGAGGCCTGGCGCTGCGAGATCCGCAAGCTGGTCGGCATGCAGCACGGGTACGACGACCCGCTGCCTGGGCCACTGACCATCGACATCTTCCTGGTCCCGCCAGACGACAAGCAGCGGGACAGCAGCAACGTCTTGAAGGTGTTGGAGGATGCGCTTGTGTTCGCCAACCTGCTGGCTGACGACAGCAACCGTGTGATCCGCAAGACCACTATGGAGTGGGCCGACAAGACGCCAGACCATCCTGATGGCTTGATCAACGTCCTGATCAAGGAGCTGTGATGCCTCCGCCCACCAGGTTCTGGGTCGTTCAGATTCTGATCGAGCCGCTGTCCGGCGGCTACCCAACGATCGCGCCAGGCTTCCGCGAGATGGGCGAGGACACCACAGAGGACATCGAGCGACGCCACGTCAACCAGGCGATCGAGGACATGAGAGCCACCAGGCCCGACCTGATCAAGCATCTGGAGCGATGGAAGATGGACCGCGACAGCGAGACAGCAAAGGAGGCACTGCAATGGCTGCAGGACAGAGTCGACCAGATGCATTCTTAGACGACATCGACACCGTCATCGCCGGCCTGGACCTCAGCACGAAGCGCATCGACAGCAAGACGATCGAGATCTTCAAGAGCGAAGGAGTCCAGTTCCGCAAGCACAACGCCGGCAAGCTGCAGCTGCACACGCGGATCGACCAGAAGACCCAGGACGCGCTCGACGCGCTGATGGACCGCACCGGCCAGGACAAGCACATGGTCATCCAGGTGGCCATCCGGTTCACGCTGGCCAAGCTGATGCGGGCCGAGGGACAGCTGCGGGACGACCAGCGCTCGAAGGCCAGGGCATTGGCAAGGTCCGGCACCTGAGGTACATTCCCCCTCGGGCAACTGCCCCCAGAATTTCCAAGCCGGCCACGAGCCGGCTTTTTCGTTTTCGGGCCGCCGGGCACGAACCTGAGCAAGAGCCGTCTCCTCGGGCTCAGGCAAGTTCCGGTGGCCCACCCACATCGAGACCATGGCCGAGACGTCCGCACTGAAGCCCAGACCACCAGCCTCATGGCTGAACCGGTTCGTGCGCGACAACCGGGACATGATCCTGTCCATGTACGCCGATCGGCTGATGAGCTTCAAGGCCATCTGCGAGGCGATCAACACCGAGATCAAGGAGTACAGCATCCCGCCGTCGATGCTGCGCTTCGCCTTCCTCAGCGACCCCTACCTCTGCGGCGCGTACAACGCCGCCATCGTGGACCGGGCCCACACGCTGGCCGAGGAGGTGCTCGAACACGCCAACAAGGCAGCCCAGATGGGCGACGAGGACAAGGCCGCTGCGATCAAGATGAAGCTGGCCGAGAAGTACAGCCCGCGTCACTACGGTCAGAAGCTGGAGCCGCAGCCTCTGCCTCTGCAGGGCGGCGCATCGTCCGAAGGCATCCCCGACTCCGCGCTCGAATCGGTCGTGCGCCAGTTCCAGATCGAAGGCAAGGCAGCCGCCTGAAGAGCTGCCACCAACCAACCGGAGAGACGAGACCATGACCTACTCATTCGGCGCCCGAGGGGCGACCAAGGCGATGTTGCTGACCGCGATCGCTATGCAGTTCGACGCCGTCGTGGCGCAGGATCCCGCGCACGACATCGACCGCGACCTGGCCATGGCCAACGCGACGAACATGTTGCGCTACCTGCCCGAGGACGACACCAAGGCCTACGTGGCCAACATCAGCGGCTACTACAGCGGCGCCTGGTGCGACGACGGCCATGCCGTGCAGGGCCGCGACGGCTGCCTGCGGCTGAGCCAGCTCACGGCAGGTTGCTCGGTCTACGTCGTCGAGCAGACCGACGCCGACCGCGAGCAACTGGCCAACCAGGTCACGGCCGACCCGATCGCGCCGATCGAGACCAAGGTTACGCTGACCGATTACGCCCCCGAGTTCAAGACCGTCGGCAACGGCCCGAACCCCTTCTTCGAAGGCAACTTCGACGGCGAGACCGACGAGCAGGCCGACGCCAGGCGCAAGGCAGCCCTGGTCAACGAGACCCCCTGGCCCATCCAGTCCGCGCTGGGCGGCGTCATCTCCGGCGCCGGTACCAAGACCTTGGACGACGGCGCCGAGGCTGCTGGCGAGTCTGCAAATCAGGCCTCGCGGCAGCAAGTGACGAGCTGGGCCAACCCCCAGAGCTGACGTGAACGCTCCCTGGCAGACAGCGCCGGCAGTCCAAGGCATGCATCCTCGCGATGCGGCCGCGGAGCTGCTCGCGCGACGCGAGGCCAGGGGGTCGTTTCTGGGGTACGCCCGGTACATGCAGCCGGACAACGAGCAGCCCCAGCTCCACCACCAGTTGATCTGCCAGGTTCTCGACGAGGTCGAGAAGGGCAACGAAGACCGGGTGATGCTGTTCCTGCCGCCAGGCTCGGCCAAATCGACCTACGGCAGCACGCTCTTCCCGCAGTATTTCCTGGGCCGCAATCCAGGCCTGACCGTTCTTGGCGCCAGCCACACGCAGGACCTGGCCAACCGGTTCAGCCGGCGCGTGCGCAACGGCATAGCCACCCAGCGCTTCGCCGACCTGTTCCCCACCGTCAAGATCGCGAGCGACATCTCTGGCGTCAGCTCGTGGGAGACCAGCCAGCAGGGCGAGTACAAGCCGGTCGGTATCGGCGGCCCGATCGCTGGCCGACGTGGCGATCTACTGATCATCGATGACCCGGTCAAGAGCCGCGCCGAGGCCGACAGCGAGGTCAACCGCGAGACCGTCTGGCAGTGGTGGCTGAACGATGCCAGGACCCGCCTGAAGCCTGGCGGCCGCGTCGTGCTCATCATGACCCGCTGGCACGAAGACGACCTGGCCGGCCGCCTGCTCATCAACGAGCCAGGCCGCTGGAAGGTCATCAAGGTGCCGTTCATGGCACTGAAAGACGACGTGCTCGGCCGCAGGCCTGGCGAGCGGCTGTGGCCAGAGTGGTTCACCGAGCAGATGATGCTCGACGCGCAGAGCGACCCTCGCTCGTGGACATCGCTCTACCAGCAGGACCCGCGGCCGCCTGAGGGTGCCGAGTTCCGTCGCAGCTGGATCTCCCGATACAAGCACTGGCCCAAGCAGTCGAACAAGATCCTGCTGGTCGACCCGTCTGCAGGGCGCAGTGCGAAGTCCGATTACACATCGATGTGGGTCATCGCGCTCGGCACCGACCACAACGCGTACATCGTTGACGGGATCAGGGCACGCATCAACCTCACGACCAGAGCAGAGAACCTCTTCCGCTTGCACCAGAAGTGGAAGCCGCTCCAGGTGCGCTACGAAGAGTACGGCATGCAGGCCGACATCGAGCACATCAAGTCGGAGATGGAGACCCGCGACTACCGGTTCAAGACCCACGCCGTCGGCGGCGCGACG
>LNFM01005848.1_pt1 | contig 20822 bp, 25 predicted proteins | sample 596031 | NCBI WGS metagenome assembly LNFM01 (sample SAMN04254537, study PRJNA301005) | activated carbon metagenome | isolation source: dual media filters at the Ann Arbor, Michigan drinking water treatment plant | place: USA: Ann Arbor | reverse complement strand
GATCGGTCGCTTGAGATCCTGACCGGTGAGCGACCGCTTGCGGTGGCGCCCATGGACTCTGCCGTCGAACCTAAGTGGCAGCAATCAGTCTTGACCGTTCAGTGGACAGCACGAGGCGAAGGACTGCTAGAGGCCGGTGGAAGTCTAGCCTCCGGGAGAGCCATTTGCTTCCCATCAAGTAGGGAGCGGTGGTTCTGCAAAAAAAGCAGGAAACTGTTAGTCAAGATTGATGGGGGAACTTTACCTGACTAACTGTTAGGGTCATTCAGAAACAACGACGGCTGCGCCGTGGCGCGAAGCAATGAGGCAAAGGCATTGGGCATTGCCATGGGAGCACCCTGGTTCCAGATTCGGCACCTGGTTGAGTCCGACGGCCTGGTGGGTCTCTCTGCAAACTTCGTGCTCTATGGCGATATGAGCGACCGCATGATGTCGCTGGCCGCAGGCCTTGGACCCACACAGGAGATCTACAGCATCGACGAAAGCTTCGTCGGTCTGCACGGCGTGCGCGGCAACCTCGTTCAGCGTGCTCACCTGGTTCGTTCAAGAATCCTGCAGTGGACCGGTGTCCCATGTTGTGTGGGGATCGCGTCCACCAAGACGTTGGCCAAGCTGGCCAACCACATCGGAAAGACAGCCGAGCGCAAACCCGGAAGCTATCCCGCCGAGCTGGTCCAGGTGTGCAACCTGGCCAGCCTGCCGGCGCAGGATCTGGACGACGTGCTGCAGGCCACCGACGTGGGCGAGGTCTGGGGGGTAGGGCGGCGCATCACTGCGCAGTTGAAGGAAGGCGGTGTCCACACCGTCCAAGACCTGAGGCGATTGGACCCGGCGACGGTGCGCAGGCGCTGGAGCCTGACGATGGAGCGCACCGTTCGTGAGTTGCAGGGACAGCCTTGCATCCAGCTCGATGACGCGCCGTCGGCCAAACAAGAGATCGCATGCACCCGGTCATTTGGACGACCGGTGACGGACCTGCAACCACTCATCGAGGCGGTGAGCGAGTTCACCGGACGGGCTGCAGAAAAGCTGCGGGCTCAAGGCAGCCTGGCGGGTCAGTTGCTGGTGTTCGCCCATACCTCACCGCACCGAGCTGGCCCCAGATTCTCCCGAAGCGTCGTGGTGCCCCTGCGCAGGCCCACGTCAGACACGTCGGTACTCACCAACGCGGCCACATTGGGTTTGCGTGCCATCTATGAGCCCGGATACCAGCTGATCAAGGCGGGGGTGATGTTGCTCGATCTGCAGCCGTCTTCTGTTCAACAGGGTGAGTTGGAGCTTGAGCCAGAACCAGTGACCGATAAATCGCGCCTGATGATCGCCATGGACACACTCAACAACCGCTTTGGCAAGGGGACGGTTCATGTGGCCAGCGCGGGCTACGCCGGTCCACTGCGCGCCTGGGGGATGAAACAGGAGCGGCTGACGCCGCAGTACACCACCTCTTGGTCAGATATGCCGGTTGCACGCGCCTGACCCATAGGTGGGCTCCTCCAGATTTTGAGAGTTGACACGCGAAAATTTCGCGTGGTACGCTTCGCACGTGATCAGCCCTCGGGCACCACGCAGCGTCTCAACTCTTGAAAGGCGCACGGTCTGACCCCCAAGGTCAGGCTCAGAGTTTCAGTCCTTTGTAAACCCCGGTCGGGAAGAAATTGCTTCCCGACTTGGCCTTATGGCCGGGGGTGGGTATGCGTTTCTCTCGATCTACCTCTTGGAGATCTTTGAAATGAACGCAGCTACCCAAACCAACCACTTCAACCTGCACGTGTCCGGCATCGGTTACCTCAACCGTGTTCGCTGGGTTCAACCGAAGCAGGCAGGCCGTAAAGCTCAGCCGTTTCTCGCTTGCAGCGTGTCTGCACTGCGTGGGAACGCAGAAGCTCCCGACTACACCTACCTCGATTTGCGTGTATCAGGCCAGGAAGCCGCTGAGCTTGTCGAAAAATGCATGGAAGACGTGGCTCAGGACCGAAAGGTTGTGATCTCGTTCAAGGTTGGGGACATCTACCCGCACATGTACGAACGCGATGTGAAGGTGGACGGTCGCAAGACCGGTGAAAAGGAAATGGCGTGCCTCATCAAAGGTCGCCTGCTCTTGATCAACACCATCACCATCGACGGCGAGCGCGTGTATACGCGTCAAACCGAAGATGACGTGCCCTCGACCGAGCCCGGTTCAGATCCTGACACCTCACAAGAGGACTCAGGTCTTCCAGGCACTGAAGGCCAGCAGGAGCCAGAAGCAGAAGAAGCACCTCCCCCTGTTGCCCAGGCTCCCCTGGAACAACCTCGGCGTGAAGTGCCCTCTCAGCAGATGGCGCGGCCCTCGTTCTCGCGCACCCGGCAGGGTGTTCGTGACACGGTTCCGGCCTAAGCAGTCGCAGCTTTGCTGATCGGCAACAGCATCGTCGTCCCCATCCTGACCGAAGGTCGCTCCCTCTACTGGTGGGTGTCGCTGGCTCTGGGCGTGATGTTTATTATTGGCACCAACGTCAAGTTCGAAAGGAATCAGACATGACTGGCTTTTTCATCGCAGTCGGCCTCTTGGCTGTCGTTGCTGTCGGCATCGGCTACGCCAACATCAAGTACGGCAATCCTCTGGTGGAAGCCGACCGAAAGCTGATCGAACAGGGCAAGTTCCCCGATCTGCTGTAGGTCTTTTCCACACCAACCCGCACCCAGTCCTCACGGCCTGAGGTGCTCAGTCAAAACCCTCGCACCGCTTCGGCGGCCGAGGGTTTTTTCATGGTCTTTTGTTTTTGCAAACCCACGCGGTATCGAGATGCCGCGCCGGGTGCGGGGTGTCTCCGATCACGTTTCCCTTTGGAGATATCCCATGGCTACCACGACAAAAAATGAAAATGGCAATGACGACGGAGTTCTCGACTTTCGCCGCTTTGGCTACCTGACCTACGCTGGGTGCGGCCGTCGCGCCGAACTGCAGGTGCTGCAGACCCGCGCGGGCTTCTACATCGGCACGGTCAATGAGGACGGTCTGCCGTGTGCTCGGGAAAGCCGGGAATACTGGCCAACCGAGGAAGCAGCCACCGAGGCGTTGAAGAACGACGACTGGACACAAAAAGCCTTCCCCTGAAGCGCTGCTGAGTGTCCTTTCCCCTTGCGAAAAGCAAGGGGTTTTCTACAGTCCGCTGGTCCCTGGCCAGCGCACTGCAGAAAACCTCCCGAGGCGAACGCCAACACGATATTTGTCACGCAGACAGCAATCGCATCGGCTATCCTCAAGACTTTCCGAGCGTTTACCGGCATCGCTTTGAAGAGCTGGAGCCAGCTTGTCTGGCACATGATCCACGTCAACCCCTGAAGCGTGGACGTTCCTTCGGGAGCTGGGGTCACTGTCGGAGCTGGTCCCCTCGCTGATGCACACCACGACACCGGACCAGAAAAGCTGCCAGGTCGGAAGCTTGTCAGTTCTGTAAAAAGCTCGGAGGCGCCGGCCTGCACCCTTGCAGGTCGGCCGTTTCCTAAGAGCGCTCGTTCTACCCATTTCAACCCTGTCGGGATGCACATCCCGGCATGGTGCTGGTCCGTGTTCCTGGCGCATTCCTCCAGGAGCAAACCATGATCAAGTGCCAAGGCACGCTTCGCATCAAGAAAATCCGTCAGAGCCGCAACGGCGCGTTCTGCATTGCCGACCTGGCCACCGACTTCGGTGAGTTCAAGGTCAAAGACCCGATGCTCGACCAGTTCGAGGAAGGGGAGTACCAGGGCACGGTGTGGATCAGCGAGATCTACCTCTCGCAGTACATCGCCTACGGCAAGGCCGTGACCGAGCTGCGCGCCCGGTTGAACGACCTGCACGTCGATTCCGAAGACCGCAAGCCGGTGCGCTCCAACGAGCACAACGAGCCCGATCCCATGGACGAGGTGCCCACGCCTCAGGTGCCACCGAAAACCGCCCAGAAACCCGCCAAACGGACCGACTGGGGCAATGTCAAGGGCAATCGCCTGAACAAGGTTGTTGCACCGGCGCCCGTGAAGGGCATCGATGGCACCCAGCCGGTCGCGCCGCAAGGCACGCCGGCGGGTGCCCATGTAGAACTTTTCGGCCACGAGTTGGCTGAACTCATCGACAAGCACCATGTGGTGAAGTTGGACCCGACCGTGGACCGAATGCTGCTGCGAAACCAAGCTGCAGCGTTGCGAGCCCAGGGATACACCTTCGATTCCAAACAACAAGCCTGGTCGCACCAGGCACCGTGACCATGTCGTTCGACAGCCCGCTGCGGTGGGCTGTTCATTGGGGTAGCCAGGCTCCAGTGAACAGCCCATCCCTGCACAACCTGCAGGTGGGAATCACAACGGAAAACTTGGGTGGCTGCAACCTTATGTGCAGCAGCTTTGCGGCTTGAGCAGTTGGGTGGACGCGATCACCTGGCCAGACTCCCGCGCCTTTTTTTGATCGTCTAGACCCCCGCCATTCGGCGATCCGTGCCTGCCCAAACACTGGCAAAGCGCGAGGGGGTGACCGTAGAATGAAACTGTTCAATCTCAGAACCCAGATGGGTTCCCGCAGCAGCCCTGAGAACAGGGTGTTTCGGGAAACCATCTGACCCAACCCAAGATGGGTTTCAACACGCGTTCAACTCTGGAAACGCGCGCAGCGGGAAACCGCTGGAGTTCATGTCTTTCATCAACCCCCTGGGGACTCTCACGTCCCCATCGGGGTTGGGGCGTCTCCATTTTTTATGGAGTCAACATGTCCCAACTCTCACCAGAAAACCGGCGCTCGCTGTATGCGGTCTTCCTCGCGTGGCTGTCACAGGCTTCGACGGAGGAAACCGACCAGCTCGACGAACTGCTGGACAAGCACCCACCCCAGGGTGCGCGTTCGGTGCTCACGCTGGTTCGTAACTGCCTGGACGATCCAGTGCTTCGGCCTCAGTTGCCGAAGAACCTGTCGCTGCGACTGCAAGCGGTGAATTGGCCGCAGGGCGGATTTGCCGTCCGATACGTTTGAGTTCCTGCCAGGCGGCGAGTCCGTCTGGGTCTTCCAGCAAACGGGCTACCTCGACTTCCAGGTCGCGGTAGCCGCCTTCAATCACCACCCACTGCGATTTGTCGGTCATGCCGAGAGTGTCGCAGGTTCAACAAAGGGAAATCTTCATGAACACCCCACTACCGAGGGCTCCTCAAATGGTCGAGATCACGGTCGACGTACCTGTTGAAAAACAGGAGCAGTTCCACCGACTCTGGATGCAGATCCTTGGCAATGAGGAGGCACCGATCAATCAGCAGGTGCAAGCCGCTGACAAAACGCGGCAGACCGTCATGGAAGAGGGCAAGACGGCGCTGTTCCGGCTGTACGAGGTCGCGCAAGGCGACACCGGTCAATGCCGGACCATCGTGCGCTTTCTGGCTGGCTTGTACAACGGCAGCGCATACCCGTTCGATCTGACCGATCTGCGAACGATTGACCATGCGCTCTTTGAGGACTGCATGGCCGTGCTCCGGATGGATGCTCGGCACTGCGCCCAAGAGGTGCACAACTACTTCGACAACGGAGATCAACGCTGGCAAAAGATGATCAGTGACTGGCACTTGAAGGACAGGTCCAGCTACTGATTCACCGTTTTTTTCAACCCCCATGGGATCGCACGATCCCTCGGGGGTGGTGGTCCCACCTTTTTTCAATCAAGGAGAGATCACCATGAATCTGAACGACGTTCAACCCACTTTGCCCACCCTGGGCGAGGAAGTGCAGCAGGTGCTGCTGGGGACTGTGAGAGCGGCATCCCAGGACATACGAGCTGCGGAGCACATTGAATCCATTACAGGTGTCACCCGCCAGGAATGGAAGGACGCTGCACGCGCGCTGCTGATGTCTCGCAAGACTGCAGTGCTCAAAACGCTCTCGCTGGCCAGCCTCGAAGCGGTGGCTTTCGGTCACATCGACCTGCGCGGTGTTCTGCATCGTGTGATGGACGTGGCCGAGGAGCACGCTGCCGAGAAGCGGATTCGTGACATCGCCAGCCGGCGACTGAACATGGACCTCGATGAGCAAGGGTCGGCCTTGCACAGCCTGGAGACAGGTCTGTTGCACGACGCACTGATGGAAGCCTTCATCTCTGGCCAGAACACCCGTTCTGCCTGAGTTTTTCACCCACCCCGGACGGGACGACCCCGTCCGGGCGTCCCTTGTCCTCAACTTCAAGGAGACGCTCATGGCGTTGCTTTTCTCTCGGCTGGCCAACAACTACGTCAAGGCCGGCTACTACCCCACCGACGAGGACACGCTCATGCGTGTGATCTCTGCACTGGCTCCTCCCGCAAAGTCCGGCACGCTGCGCGTGCTGGACCCGTGCTGTGGCACGGGCGCTGCATTGGCCGACATCGCCAAGAGCCTGCAGGATGTACTGGGCATGTCCCACTCGCGCTCCCAGGTCGAAACTCTGGGTGTCGAGTTCGACCGCGAACGTGCCAGGGACGCCAAGAAGCTGCTCGGGCGGGTGCTGCATGCCGATATCCACGACGTGGTCGTCAAACCGCGCTCGGTCAGCCTGCTGTTTCTCAATCCCCCGTATGGCTTTGGTGTCAGCGATGCCGCCAACCTGGATCGCAACAATCTTGATGCCAAAGAGAAGGCGGAACGATTGGAGCGAACTTTCCTGAAAAAGACGGCCGGCACATTGATGCCGGGCGGTGTTCTGGTCTACATCGTGCCGTTCTACGCGCTCGATGAGGACATCCGAACCTACCTGGCGCGCAACTTTCGCAACGTCCGGTTCTTCATGGCACCAGAGAAACAGTTCCAGCAGTGCGTCATCTTCGGCATCAAGGTCAAACCAGGGCATCCCGACAAGGAGACTCTGGCACAACTGACCCGTGCCCAGGCCGGCGAACTGGCTGAGCAGGTGCTACCCGTGGAATGGATGGAGCAGCCCTACGAGGTGCCACCCGCGCCGGCGGATGAGTTCGACTTTCGTGCCGTTAGGATCGATGCCGAGCAGTTGCAAGACGAACTCGGTCGCTTTGAGGGAAGCCTTCTGTGGTCTCAGTTTGACCAGCATTTCAACCAATCAAGAGCTGCTCATCGGCGGCCGCTGCGTGGGCTGAGTCGATGGCACCTGGCATTGGCCCTGGCCGCTGGCCAGGTCACAGGGATGGTGCGATCCAGGGAGGGTAGGGCACTGTTGATCAAGGGCGACACCTTCAAGAAGAAGGACCGCAGCGTGAGCATGGAAACCGACGAGAAAGGGAACGTGACCCAGACCATCACTTTGATTGACCGGTTCGTTCCGGTCATCATGGCCATCGAGTTCACACCAGGTCCCGATCTCGGTCGGATCATTCGCATCAGTTGAAGGAGTCACCCAATGCCAACAACCATCGATATGACCCCGACATGGGGTGAAGTGGGCCTCATTGTTCAGCGACTGGCCTTCAGCAATGAAGACACGGCGCTGCGCAGTATCTGGCCGGAAGCCGCGAGGGCCTTTGCATCGGCCGAAGCACTCAATGCGGTGTTGCCCGGTCTCTCTGCAGCGCAACAGGCCATGGTGGTGAAGACCATGGACGTTGAGCTGCTCAAACAGGGTTGCGAACCCAACAAGGAAGGAACAGGATCATGACAACCTGGAACGTCTACGCCGAAGGGGAACACATCGGCACCGTGGAAGAAGACACCGAGGAACTGGCGCGTTGCGCGGCGCTTGGCAAGTTCGGCATCAGTGCCGAGGAGTTCGAAGCGCAGGACGCCGCAGGACAACCCATCAAGGGCATTGCGCCCGACTGGGATTTTCATGTGACGCCAGCCTGAGCTGAGATCGCAACAACAAGGCCGGAACGCACCGGCCAGCGGAACCCAGAAGGGTTCCCCAAGCCATCCTGAAACCAGGGTGTTTGGGGAAACCATCTGACCACAAGCAAGACTGGTTTCAACGCGCGATCAACTCTGGAATCGCGCGCAGCGGGCAACCGCTGGAGTTCATGTCATTACCAACCCTGTGGGGCATCGCGCCCCTGCGGGGGCCGTGCTTCACTCATTTTCAGGAGAAGCACATGGACATCAGGTTCACAGATCTGCAGAGGCTCCCGGATCGGGACTTGCTGCACCGCGTCCTCGGCGAGGGCGCCTTGGGCATCACCAGTTTGGCAAGGGCTTTCGGGCTGCAACTCGGTGATGAAACAGTGCACAGAAACGGCGGTGGCCATCACCTCCTGCTCTGTGCCCGCGAGCTGCTCACCCGGGCGCTGGCCGAAACGATTCAAGACAAGCCGATCTTCGGCCAGCCCATGGCTGTGCAGGCCTTCCTTCGATTGAAGCTGGACGGTCTCTCGTATGAAAGTTTCTGGGTGCTGTATCTGGACGCACGTCACGGTCTGATCAGCGCTGAGGAGATGTTCCGTGGCACGCTGACCCAAACGTCGGTGTACCCGCGAGAAATCGTCAAACGCGCCCTGCAGCTCAACGCTGCTGCGGTCGTGCTGGCCCACAACCATCCATCCGGATGCAACCAACCGTCACGCGCCGACGAGGCGCTGACGCAGACGCTCAAGTCCAGCCTGGCATTGGTGGACGTGCGCGTGCTGGATCACTTCATTGTGGCCAATACCAGCGCCAGTTCCATGGCTGCCATGGGCCTGATCTAACCTTTGTTCCCGGCGCCGTCCACGGCGCTGGCTTGTTTTACCCAGCCCGGCGGGCCACCCCGCTGGGGATGGTTCGCCTTCTTTTTTCTTCAAAGGAGTTCCATCATGCAAACCGTTCAAACCCACACCTACCGTGACCGCGATGGCTGGCATGCCAGGTCAGAGGTCAACGTCAATGACACGCGGGTGCTCAAGCTCACGACCAGCAAGGTCATCAGCGGCACGGGCCTGCGCACGACCGCCACCGTCTGGAATGCCGATGCTGGAGGCACCCTGCGTCATGCCATGGCTTTCGGTGGTCCCTCTGGGGATTTTTCCGTCACCGTGGCGCATGCCAAACCGGCTCGGGTGACCGAGGCGGTCGTGACGGCTCAGCATCAGGCTGCACTTGATCAAATGCCGCGAATTCTGGTGGCTATCGAGCAGCACTACGCGAAGGTCAAGTCAGCCAGCGAGACAGTCGCGACCGAGTTGGCCCAGTCAGCTGTAGCGCCTGCCTGAGGTCGCTTTCATCAACCCACACGGGAGCACTCCCGTGTGGGGAGACTTCCGTGGTCCATGGAGACACCCATGTTCCAAGTCGAAGAGTTCCCAGAAATCTGGGTCGATGCCTGCCTCAGAAACAGTGACGGCCGCCTCATGTTCCTTTCCCTGTACGGCAGAGACGGCTCTGTCATGCAGTTCCTTGCTGCTCTGGAGCTGGGACGCACCGAACGGGGCGTTGACCGCTTCCACTTGGTGAATGGTGCCCAGCGGCATCCCACCGACGTTGAAAGCACGGATCGGCTGACCAAGCAATCGGTGCGCCTGCCTCGGCAGAACCTGTTCGGTCAGTTGAGCCACATGTGGCTGTACGACAAGGCGTTGCAGACGCCCGACCGTGCCAACCGCATTGCTTGGGTGATGAGCCAGCGTGCTGCATCAGATGACAACCAGGGGGTTGCAGCCGGTATCGAGCGTGTGTGGAAAACCGTTCTTGACCTCTCGCCCGTGGCTCTGCTGGACCACTGGCGAGATCCCTTGCTCAGCTGGTGCCGCGAGAAGCGCGCCATCGAAGCACTCGATGACCCGGTGTACCCGGCCATCGGCCGCATTGAAGCCACGCGGGTGAGCCTGAGCGATCACTTCGTTCAATTTGTCAGCGATGGGGTGCGCAGCGGCTTGCTCACCCCTTGAGTCTTTGAAACACCTTGCCTGCCATCCCCGGATGGCCGGTGCAAACGCCCTCGATCCCGCTGGCCACGACTCGCCCAGCACCCCCTTCCCAATCCACCCGCTGGGACGCCCGCAAGGGTGCCCAGCCATTTCTTCTTGGAGAACCCTATGAGTGATGCCACCAACCCAGAAAGCGGCTCTGAAGCCGACATGGCTGTTTTGGATGATGTTGAAATCCCTGACGGTGAAGCTTCGGCCGCACCGGGCGCCATCGGCTACCAGGTCAGCCTGGTTCAATTCATCGACGAGTTCGGAGATGGCCTGCTCAACCAAGTCAAGTCTCAGAATCCGGCGATCTTTGATCCCGAGATGCATGGGCAAGAGGGCATCTATCAGCGCCGCCAGGCGTTCATGGATGCGCTCAAGCGCAAGCCGTTCAAGGCCCAGGCAGACACCGTGCAAGCGGTGATCAAGCTCCTGGTCGACCACAACCAGCCCTCGGCCGTGATCAACGCCGAGATGGGCACGGGTAAAACCATGATGGCGATCTGCGCGGCGGCGCTGATGCAGCAGACCCACCCTCGCACCATCGTCATCGCGCCACCGCACCTGGTTTACAAGTGGCGGCGCGAGATCATGGAAACCGTGCCCGGTGCCAAGGTTTGGATTCTCAACGGGCCAGACACCCTGCGAAAGCTCCTCATGCTGCGCAAGGCCATCGGCTTGAAGACCAGCCAGCCCGAGTTCTTCATCCTTGGCCGGGTGCGCATGCGCATGGGCTTCCACTGGAAAGCGGCCTTCATGACCCGTCGGACCTTGTTCGACGACCAGATCCTGGAGGTGGCAGCTTGCCCGGACTGCATGCGGCCGATCACCCGCGAGGATGGTGATGGGCACCCTATGCCGGTTTCCTCAGCGTTGGCCAACGCCATCCTGTCGGACAAGCGCCTGAAGTGCCAGCACTGTGGCAGCGCGCTCTGGACGCTGATCCGTTCAGGCCGTCCCATCGACTCCATGCACGACCTGGTGCTGGGTGCCTTGAAGCAGATGCCCACCATCGGCGAGAAGACGGCCAAGAAGCTGTTGGGCGCCTTTGGTGAGGACATGCTGGGCGCCATGTTGGAGGACAACGTCTATGAGTTCCTGAACCTCATGGACGAGAACGGTGACCTGGTGTTTTCTGATCGGCAGGCCTTGCGCATGGAGCGCAGCCTGGCCAACTTCGAGTTCAGCGTCGGCGAGGGCGGTTACCAGCCCACCGAGTTCATCAAACGGTACTTCCCGCGCGGCTATTTCGGGTTGTTGATCGTCGATGAAGGGCATGAGTACAAAAACGAGGGTTCGGCCCAGGGTCAGGCCATGGGCGTGCTTGCCAGCCAGTGCCAGAAAACGGTGCTGCTGACGGGCACGCTCATGGGCGGTTACGCCGACGATCTGTTCCACCTGCTGTGGCGCCTGAACCCGAGCGCCATGATCGAGGACGGTTTCAAGCCATCCAAGACCGGTTCCATGGCCAATGCCACGATGGGCTTCTTGCGCGAGCATGGGGTTCTGAAGGACATCTACAAGGAGTCGAGCGACTCGTCACACCGTACCGCCAAGGGCAAGAGCCTGACGGTTCGCACCAGCAAGGCACCGGGCTTCGGCCCGGTCGGCATCATGCGCTACGTGCTTCCCTGCACCGTGTTCCTGAAACTCAAGGACATCGGGCAAAAAGTATTGCCACCCTATGAGGAACGCTTCATCGATGTTGCGATGACGCCGGCGCAGCAGGCAGCTTACGACTCGATGTCGCGCAGCCTGATCCGCACGCTCAAGCAGGCGCTGGCCCTCAAGGACAGCACCTTGCTCGGAGTGGTGATGAATGTGTTGCTGGCATGGCCAGACTGCTGCTTTCGACCCGAGCTGGTTCGCCATCCTCGGACGAAGGCCATGTTGTACAGCCAGCCTGCGGTGTTCGCCGATGGGGAGGAAACACCCAAGGAGGCGGAGCTGCTGCGGATCTGCAAGGCAGAGAAGGCGCTCGGTCGCCGGGTGCTCGCGTACACCGTTTACTCGGGAACTCGGGACACCACGGCCAGGCTGAAAGCCCAACTCGAAGCCCATGGTCTGAAGGTGGCGGTGTTGCGCGCCAGCGTGGATGCTGCCAAGCGTGAGGACTGGGTGGCCGACCAGGTGGAGCGCGGGATCGACGTGCTGATCTGCAATCCCGAGCTGGTGAAAACCGGACTGGATCTGCTGGAGTTCCCCACCATCGTGTTCATGCAGTCGGGCTACAACGTCTACACCGTCCAACAAGCGGCGCGGCGTTCCTGGCGAATTGGGCAGATGTTGGAGGTGAAGGTGTTTTTCCTGGGCTACGCAGGCAGCTCGCAGATGGAGTGCCTGAAGTTGATGGCCAAGAAGATCGCGGTGTCAATGTCCACCTCGGGGGACATGCCAGACAGCGGTCTGGACGTGCTCAACGACAGCGGCGACAGCCTGGAAGTGGCGCTGGCCAAGAAACTGCTCGCGGAGGCGTAAGCCTCATTTCCCCCAAGCCCGGACCTTTGTGTCCGGGCTTTTTTATCGCAATAGTGGCGACACAGCGGTAGCGTGGGCTTCCGCCAGGATGCACCGCAGTGGTTTCACCCTCGTCAGCCGAGAAGAATCTGTTCTGCGATCTTCTTGCCGACACTCAAGACGAGGTCAAACGTCATGTCCAGGCCCTTGTCGCGGAACGTGTCTTTGATTTTCTTCCACACCGTGTCATTTCGGATGGTATCGAGCAAGTCGTGTCCTGAGTTGTTCAGTCGCCGCGCAATGGCCGCGCCGATCTCTCCACTGCCATTGCGTAGTTCCTGGAAATTCGCTTCGATGAAACCCGCCTCAGCGAGCAATCGCATGTTGTATGCCACCTCCTGTTGTGTGAAGTGCTCGAAATGGTCAGGGCGAAGCACGGTGTTTGGCGTGGGTGCCTCCTCAAGCCTGAGCAAAATCTGACGGATGATGGTCCAGTCTTTTTTCACGAGTGCATTCCTTCCTGTTTTGTTGCGATGTAAATCGCCATTTTCGCGGGTCGCAGTGAGTATCGGAATGACGTTGACGTCCACAAAGGGAGGGAAAGACACTTCATAGGTTGACAGGTCTGGGCGCCGCCACGTTTCGTCTCGAACTCAAAATCCTGATCACAAACAAGTCAGTGGTCAGGAGGGGGGATGAGTCCGGGAGAGATGCTGGAGGCATATCTTTTTTTTCTTCGTCATGAACGGGGCCTCGCCGAAAATTCGATTCGGGCCTCGATGTCAGTGCAGCGGACATGGGAGACATGGCTGCGCGTGCATGCGTTCGCACGAAACTGGATGCAAGCTACACCTGAGGACCTCAGGAACTTCCTGCGGGATCGGGCTGGTCTGGCCGACCAAACGGTCGGCGTGATCCGCTGGCACCTGAAGGCCCTGTACGGCTGGTTGCAGCGTGAAGGCCATTCAGTTGGCAATTTGGCACTGTGCTTGAACATCGCTGCACGCTCACCAAGGCCAAGAAACACCAGGTTCATTCCAACACCGACCCAGGTTGAGAAATTGTTGAATTTGCCCAGCAAAACCTCGGTCAACGGCATCCAAGACCGTCTCATGTTGGAGCTGCTCTATGCAACGGGCATACGGGCCATGGAGCTTCTGACCATGAAGATTCACGGAGTATGGCCAAGTGAGAAAAAGGCTGTGGTCATGGGCAAAGGCGGTAAGGAACGCATCGTTGTCATGAACGAGTCGGCCGCACAGTGGTTACGGCTTTACGTGAAGGTGGTTCATCCCCTGCTGTTGCGTCGGCGCCGTCCCGCAGCCATCCCCTTACGCGGCGACCAGAACCTGTTCCCATCTACGCACAGACCGGGTTGCCTGAGCTACACGAGCTTCAAAGATCGGGTCAAGTTCTATGCTCTGCAAGCCGAATTGCCGTTACTGACGGCGCACGGCCTGCGACATGCGTTTGCCACGCATCTGTACCAGGGTGGAGCCGACCTGAGAACCATCCAGATCTTGCTTGGCCACACCAACCTGGTGACCACTACGATCTACACGCAAGCGTTGACCCAGCACCTCCACCAGGTCATTGAGAAGCACCACCCACGCGGTGCGCTCTACGAAGGTGGTTGATCGTCGGGCTTCCAGAATGTGAAGTTGTTTTCCCTTGTTCCCAACGACGATTTTGGCGATGCACCGGCCATTGGAATTCGAGCAACCTAACCTGCATCAGTTCAAGCGTTTGCTCCGGGCCTCTTGCACGCCCAGGTCTTCGATCAGGTGATCGACGAGGTCAGTGAAACCACAGGAACGCAGATAGCCTGCAGCAGAGACGGACAGGTCCGAATTGAGGCTCAGTGGCAGAACCAAGGCCTCATGTCCGTAGCAGACAGGTGGCTTAAATCGACCTGGGATGACCGGGATCTGCTCGCGGCGAAGCGCGTACTTCAAATCATCCAGCAGGTCGGGGTAGGGGATCACCATCAAGGCCAGCGTCCGCTCCAAGAAATGAACTGTGTCGGCGTTCAGCACATGGTGTTCCTGGTTGAGCTGCAGGGGAACCTTGACGCCCAACTCCATCGCCATGCGGCGGGCTGCGCTGAAATGGTGTGAACCACCGTTGTTGTTCAAGAGAAGCCTGTCATCCCAGCCAAAGGAGGTGAACGAATCACACCGATGCATGGTGCCCTTGAGGCATCGCACCTGGTCGTGCGCGAGACATCGCTGCAGGTCGGCGGGCGAGCCTTGACCATATTCATGGTTGGGCGTGCGGCGACCGAAGGCATCCATCGTCATGAAGGTCGTGAGCCTGCTCTTGGACAGAAGGATGTTCGTGACATCGGCGATGTCGTATTCGGCCTCTGTGATCTTGGTCGTGACCACCAATCGAGCCAGTACGTCATCGAGCTTCTCCTTGTCATCTTCGCTGGCCCAGTGGGACAGGGTGCGCAACTGGGTCCAGTCACGGTGACCTCTTTCGCCGAGAGAGGTTCGGTAGGTGGCTTTCCGAGGCCTGGCGTCCTTGGCCAGGGTGAGTGCGGCCTCCAGAAGGATGCCTTCGGCCCGCAGTGCGCTGCGATGCCGACGTTCGGCCTGTTGGTCGAGCTGCCGGGCTATCGTGCCTTTCATCCAATTGATCATCATGAAAACCTGTGAACTTAAAAGAGGTCAAGCCGATGGGGGCACCAGGCGGCCGTTGTAGAGGAAGTCCTCGGCGTCATAGATCGTCTCGTTGGAGAAGCCGACCGCCGCTTCGACCGTGATCCGACCGGAGTTGGTCTGCTCGGCCTTGATGTGGGAAATGCCGGCGTCTCGCGAAAAGGCCACCCGTTGTTGGCCGGTGCGGATGTTGCGCACCACGACCTTTTTGATGCCATCTTCTTTGGCCACCGTGATCGGCCCCTTGGGGGTGTCGTACATGTAAAACCGATTCTTGAAATTGGCTTCTTCCACGCCTGCGATCAGGCTCATCTCCAGGCGCGTAGGCAGTAGCTGACCACGGTCAACGTCGTAGAAGCCGATTTCGTACCGCGCGGGGTCCAGCGACTTGGGCGCCAGCCGCTTGACAATCACCACGCGCGAGGCCTCGATGTCACTGCGCTGCAGCCAGGCCAGATACCAGTCCTGGGGCAACAGACGTGCTGCGATGTTCGCCGTCGGGTAGTAGGTGAACGCACTGGTGCTGCGTAGCAGCACGATCCCGCGTGAACTCAGGTGATAGCCATATGCGGCCACGGTAGGCCCACCGACAGGCGTGAAACGCCATTCGCGCCGGAATCCCTCCAGGTGGCCAATGGTTTCGGGTTGGGCTGTCTTGGTGAACTGCACCCGGCGCAGCACATAGTCTTGCGCTCCGTCGCCCTTCACCAGGTAGGTGGCCCATCCGGTGGCGCTGAAGCCACTCACCTCGATGATGGGGGAGAGGGGGTCGATGTAGCGGACGTTGTGCTCACTCTCCCAGCCAAAACGCCAGGCTTTGAAGCCGGACTCCTGAGCGGTGAGGTTCCAGACGGTCGGTCGAGTGATGTTCGCCTCGGGCTTCGCAGCCGAGGCCCAGGTGCCATCCGAGCGCAGTACCTGCTTGTCGCCCTTGAGGTCTTGACGTGTGATGTCCTGTCCCACCCGGATGACAGATTCTTCTCCGTGAATGGTGACGCAGCCCGACAGAATGGCCGGTACGCCGACGAGGCAATGCCTGCGGTTGATCATTTGGTTCCTCCCTGATGCAGTCAGAAACGATAGCAGCGAATGGACCGGAGGTCGGTCACGCCACCGTCAGAACTATCAGGATGATTCCGACGATCATGCTGATCTGCCGCACCCCCATCATGAATTGGGCGGTGGCAATTCGCCCGTCGGTGTACTGCTTCCACATGGCCACCAGCATGCTGGCGCTGATGAGAAAGATCATGCCGACAGTCAACATCTGGATGGCGTTGCGCAGCGCCGACATGCTGAATCCCGAACCGTTCTCAAAGCCCGTTTCCATGGCCTCGGACAACGACATACAGTTGCCATACCCATCGGTCAGGCAGTTCTGCAGCGCAGTGTTGGGTGTTTGCGGCGTCAGGGTCCAACCAGTTCCCGTGCCAGTCGTTGGCGGCGGGGTGGGGTTCGGATTGGTGTTCGGTGGTCGTGTCACACCGTCGATGCGGTCGGCCATTTCGCAGATCGATGTGCCGTTGCGGTCGTTGAACCCTTCGCATCGTCCCGAGCGAATCATGGTCAGGCAGTTGCCGACACCGAGTTGCACACAAGCCAGGACCAGGCTGGGTGTGACGGGGCGACCATCGAAAGTGGTCATGGCTGCCAGTTGACTGGGTGCAGCAGTCCGCAAGGCTTGGGACATCACCGTGGCCCAGGCATTGACCTGGTCCTGCAGTGGCAATCGTCGGAACGCTTCTGTGGAGATCGGGGGCCTGATGCTCGCGATGTTCGAGTTGTTCATCTGAAGCACGCCATAGCAGCACGAGCCGTTGTAGACGGAGAGCTGACCGCCGCTCTCGAACATGGCCAGATTGCCAATCGAATTGGCGTAGCTTTGCAGTTGCGCGCTGGCGTTAGGTGAGGCGGCGACGGCCGCAGCCACCTGGGGCGCTGTCACCCGGGTGTTGTTGACTGTGTGATCTATGGGCTGCCCGAACGAGGTGCCAAAGAACAGAACAGTGACCAGGGCAAGCAAGATCGCCTTGGCCCAACCCTGCCAAACACACGCCGTGCTCATTGCAAGCCTTCCAGCTTGACCGAACGATGGCATGTGGGCACGTCCCTGCCGAACTGAATGACACGGAAGTAGGCGGTGTTGGTGCGCGGTTCGAAGGCAAATTCGGTGTGGTTCTTCGACAGGGGGTTGTCCTGGCTGTTGTCGATGTTCAGGTAGCAAAAACCAACGAACTCCTTGACGACGGGTTGAGGCTTCTGATTGACGTGCACCCTAGCCAGGCACTTGGTGAACATGTCCACGACATCCTTGCCGTTCATAGCCGGCTCGCAACGCTCGAAGTCCATCATGTTCAGTTGAGAGAAGGTCAGCAGCGTCCCGTTCGCGCTGCGCCCTTGACCCAGCAGAATTGAGACGCTGAAGTTGGGCGCCTGCGTGAACGAGCGTTTGATTTCGTCCATCCAGAGCGAATGGGCCACGGCCACATCCGGGTTCTTCGATACCTCGCCAGACTTGGGCATATCCAATACCTTCACCTCCCGCATCGGCTCCCATTTGAGTCCTGCAGGGAACCTCACCTGATCGCTGCTGGTGGCCTGAATCGGCGAGCCTTGAGCGTGTGCAACCTGGAACGTGCCCAGGGCGACCAAGAAGCCGGTGAACAGCAGCGCTGCTGCTTGGAGCGCGAGGCGATTCAACGCCGAACCATGGGTGTGAATGCGTGAGGTCATCGTGTTCTCCTGAAAATCCTGGCCTTGTCACTGCGGCGAACTGGCCGCTTCCAGCTCGCTCATGAACAACTCGGGCGGTGTAGCGCCCACCAGGCGCTTGCCGTTCGCCAGGAACACCGTTGGCGTGTTGTGAATCTGGTGTTTCTGCCCAGCCTTCATGATCGCCAGCAGACCAGAGGTGTCGCAATCCTGTTTCGCGCCCATGGGACGACTGCCGGCCATGATGGCGCGCCAGGCAGCAACTCGGTCGGCCGCGCACCAGGCTGTGCGCGCCAGCGGCACCGAGTCCGGCGAGATCACCGGGAACATGAACTTGTAGACCGTCACGTTGTCGAGCTGGTCCACGAACTTGGTGAACACCTTGCAGATCGGGCAGTTCGGGTCTTCGAAAACAGCCAGCTTCCTAGCGCCATTGCCACGAACTTCCTTGATGGCGTGCTGCAGCGGCAAGTCGGTGAAGGAGACCCGGTTCATCAGCTCCATGTGGGTCGCAGTGAGGTCTTGTCGGTTTTGCATGTCGATCAAGGCGGCACCCGAGAAGCCGTATCGGCCAGTGGCTTCCACGTAAAAAATTTCCGCGCCGACTTCAACGGCGTACATGCCTTCAATGGGGGTGGTCCGAACAGCACCCGGTTTGACCTTCCCCTGGGTGTTGCGCTCGATGGTGGCTCGCAGTTGTGCCGCTTTGGCAGCGGGCACCAGCTCTTGAGCGCTTCCCATTGTGCTGACCGAACAGAGAAGCAACCCTGTCAGAACTGACAGTGTGCCGCGCACAACAGAAGACAAGGGATGAATTTGCATGGTCTGGTTCCGGTTGAAGGCTGGGTTGATCGGGCTTGCGCGTCAAAAGTCGAATGCGCGCACGCCCCGGGAATTTCGGCAGTCCTCGACGGTGTTTCGGACCAGCTGGGAGACGCCAACAGGGTTGGCCACAGCATTGACCAGCAGGGTGGGGCAGGTGGCATCCGTGCTCTGAATCACCACCTGGCCTCGGCCAAACACCGATTGCGTCAGGGTTCCTTTGACCGATATGTCCTTGATCCGGTACAGCTCCACCGACTCGACGTTCTTGATCAGGATGCCGCTCTCCTCGATCAACCGCTGATCCGTGAGCGTGTAGCGGTGGCGAGCGGTGCGCAGGTAGCGGTAGGCGGCGTAGAAGATCGGCACGACCAGCCAGAAGGTCAGGAACGCCACCAGGAAGGTTCCAGCGTTGCTGATCTGTCCCTCGCTGGCGCTCCAGAGCACCTCCGTCTCTCGCACGCGCGAGGCAGGTGGTGCCGGGTCTTGAGCGGCGCGGTAGAGCAGGGGTGAATCGGGCTGGTCCATGCAGGCAATCTACGAAGATCGCCTGCATCTCGCCACTCAAAAGCTGCCGCAGAAAACGCCGCTTTACGCTTGACGGCAAACGGGGATTGTGGCAACCAAAAAAAAGCCAACCGATTTCTCGGTTGGTTTGTGGTGCAGAACGGCAGACTGCTCAGGATTCCTGAACGATCAGGATGGGCCAGACCAGCTCGGTGGTCGAGTTGGCCAACACCTTTTGGGACTGTCCAACCCGCCTGGCACGCCAGGAACGGTATCCCTGTCGAGCCAGACTGATGGAGCCCAGTCCCACGCGAATCAGGGCCTTGCCTGTCCAGCGACAGGTACAAGCCACTGGGCGCCAGAGGCGCTGCGTCTTTTGCACTTGCTGCACCCGCCGAAGTGCTCGAAGGTACACGGCGGGATGCACGGCTTGAAGGTGAGGGTGGCGATCAAATAGGTCCACGATCAGGGCCGCAGTCTGCGGCTCATCAACATGGTCCAGGACAGCTTTCCAATGCGACTGCTCCAGTTGAAACCGGGCAGCGAATGCGGTGGATGCAGGCTGACGAGGAGACAGAGGTGGTTCGGACAGGGCAGAACCGATGGTGACGGGCTTGGGGGTCATGAGGAACTCCAGTTGAAGATCAGGAGAACGCGCAAAGCCAAGCCCAGCCGTATGGCCAAGATCGGGAAGCGAGAGCATCCCGATCTGGGTTACGAAGGACAGAAACTCTGGGCCTGACCTTGGGGGTCAGACCGTGCACCTTTCAAGAGTTGAGATGCTGCGTGGCGCCCGAGGGCAGTTCACGATCAAATAGTACCAGCAGCACTCTTATGAAAAAATTCGAATCGAGCGGGACAGCCTGGATCGTGTTCTGACTCTATTGAGTATGGTCAGCGTTTTCGGCAATGAACAGCCTGTCGAGGCCCTGGATCAAACCGTCGGTATAGGCAGCAAGTAGTCGACCAATCGTGCCAACTGAATTGCCGCAATCGCTGCCTATGCGCAGCTCACAACTGTGTGAAGATGTCGGAGGTCGAAGACACCGAAACTGGGGGCGGCGACCCATGGATGTCGGTGCCTCGTACGCATAGGTACAGTGACTGGAAGAACCGCATGAGCGGTACGGGCTTGACATACCCAAAAGGGTTCTGAGCGTGCGCAAACAACAGAACATCGTATTGGCGGCCATCATTTCATTGACCCTCGTAGCAGACCCAGCTTTGGCGCAGTCGCTGGTTGGAAAGGTGGTTTCAGTGGCCGATGGTGACACGATCACGATCCTTGACTTTGATCGCACCCAGCACAAAATACGGCTCTCCGGGATAGATGCACCTGAGCGTTCACAGGCGTTTGGGCGGCTCTATAGGGAACACCTGGCCAGCCTGGTTGCTGGCGAAAAGGTTGCAGTCGAGACAGACAAGACGGATCGCTTCGGCCGAAGCGTCGGCAAAGTCCTTCTTCACGGGCGAGACATCAACCTGACCATGGTTGCCGCCGGTTTGGCCTGGCACTACAAAAAGTACGAGATGGAGCAGCCAGCTGTGGATCGCCTGTCGTATGCGAACGCAGAAGTTCAAGCGCGCGAGAGTCGTGCAGGCCTGTGGCGCGATCCTGAGCCGACGGCGCCGTGGGACTGGCGGACAGCGAAGCGCTCGCGACAGTAGCAATTTGTTCAGTGTGCGCCCGCAGTTTTCCCAGTAGGCTGACCTCTACGGTGAAAGCCTTGAAGTCATATCCAAGGTCGGGTAGTGTTAAGGCTTGTGTGACACCTGCCCAGCCGCACAAGCGGTCGAGCACCCTCACTGCTGTCGGGCAGGTGTTGCATAAGCCTCGAGGGAGGAAAC
>LNFM01005845.1_pt1 | contig 20823 bp, 19 predicted proteins | sample 596031 | NCBI WGS metagenome assembly LNFM01 (sample SAMN04254537, study PRJNA301005) | activated carbon metagenome | isolation source: dual media filters at the Ann Arbor, Michigan drinking water treatment plant | place: USA: Ann Arbor | reverse complement strand
GATTGCTTTTTTCGACAACGGTTTGGGCGAGTTGTAGAGGTGGGTTCCAGTCATTCGCCGCTGCCCGTGCTGGATGGGGTAGCGCGAGGGCGACCGGCCACAGGAGGACGGCGGCTAAGTATGCCGCGCGAATCCGGCGCGATCGAATTGGCAGCCCCCCCTGCATCCTTGGCGCGATATCCCTACGTAAAATTCCAGAAAAATGTCAGAATCTGCCGCAGCTTAACAAATAATTTGCCGTTGCGCTCCAGGCTGGTGCGTGGATCGGTGGGCAACTGGCGGCGTGTGGTGCGCTGAACACTCTTGTCACAGGGACCGCGAACCCGTTACACTTCCTATGCGTTCTGTTTCTCCGCGCCTCGTCGGGGCCGATGGGTAGCGCGCGCCAAACCTTAAGCCGTTGACCGGACTGTATTTTCTGGTGGCTAGGATTGGGCGGCGGCGTTTCCCGAACGGCGATACGATCAGACGGGTGTTCGCGCGGATCGGCAAAGAACTGGAAGAGTTCTCGAGCGGCGGCCCCCTCCGACTTCGGCTGGAGCGGTGCCGGACCCACGGACCTCCAAAGTTTCTTGAACCGAAACGGCCGCGCCGCAACGGAACGGACGCGCTTGTCCATCGCCTGCGGCTCGCTCGGGGTCCGATGAAAGGGGGCCCCAGAGCCGCGCCCACCGAAGGTGCCTGTCGCCAAAAGCGACGCGTGGCGCCTAACCCTTTGAACCGCCAACTGGTTTGCGCCTGCGCGCCAGCCGTGGCCAACGTGAATTAGAGAGAATGCGACTTTCGCGTGCAGTCAACCCGAACGCCACGACGCTCCTAAGAGCCGATGGCGAGCGCCGCCCGGCTGGCCCAGCCGGAGAGCGCCTGCGCGCTGCCATGCCCCATCACCCGCTTTATCCATCAACCCCACCCAAATCGCGCGCCCTTGGCATCCCGATGGCCGAACGAGGCTCAGAGCCTTCGACCGGCCCCATGCCCAGCCGGCGCGCGCAGGAACTTGCACCATGTCCAACAACAAGATGCTCATCGACGCGACGCATCCGGAGGAGACCCGGGTCGTCGTTCTGCGTGACGGCCGCGTAGAGGAATTCGATTACGAAAGTGCCGCGCGCAAACTGCTGCGCGGCAATATCTATCTCGCCAAGGTGACGCGCGTGGAGCCGTCGCTACAGGCCGCTTTCGTCGACTACGGCGGGAACCGGCACGGCTTCCTCGCCTTCAATGAAATTCATCCCGACTACTACCAGATCCCGATGGCCGACCGGCAGGCGCTTCTCGACGAAGAAGCCGCTGCCGAGGCTGCGGAAGAGGCAGCAGCCGACGCCCACGCCGAGCGGATGGCCCGGCGGCGGCAGCGGGGCGGTCAGGGCGGCGGACGCCGCGCGGGGCCCGTGCCCGGCGCCGGGGATCAACCTTCTCTCGGCGGCGATCAGGACGATGGGCACGAGCTCGCGGCTCATGACCACGACCATGATCATCACGAACACGATCATCAGGACGACGGGCATCATGACGATGCGCGGGGCGAGCGTTCGCATCTCGACGATCATGACGACGGTCACGGCGACGACGGCCATACGGTGCGTGCCCACGACGTGCATGGCGCCGACGATGTGATGTCGGAAGATCTGCCGGAGCCGGAAGTGGTCGGTGGGTTCGACCCCGCGCACGATCAGGACCTGTCGGATCCTGGCGATCTGGAAGGCGACGATCTGGACGACGAGGGAGCCGACGACGACGGCCATTCGGACGCGCCCGCGCCGATCGGTCTGGTCGAGAACGAAACGGTCGAAGTTGTCGCCGCGCCGCCTGCGGAACCGGAAACGGTGGAAACGGGATCGGAAGACGCGCTGGAAGAATTGCCGTCGCGGCCGCGCCGCCGGCCCCGGTCGTACAAAATTCAGGAAGTGATCAAACGGCGCCAGGTGATCCTGGTGCAGGTCGTCAAGGAAGAGCGGGGAAACAAGGGCGCGGCGCTGACCACCTATTTGTCGCTGGCCGGCCGCTACACCGTTCTGATGCCGAACACGGCGCGCGGGGGCGGGATCAGCCGCAAGATCACAAATCCCCAGGACCGCAAGCGCCTGAAGGCGATTGCCGCCGAACTCGACGTGCCGGAAGGTATGGGGCTGATCATCCGCACGGCGGGTGCGGCGCGCACGCAGCAGGAAATCAAGCGCGACTACGAATATCTGCTGCGGCTGTGGGAGAGCGTGCGCGACCTCACGTTGCAGTCGACGGCGCCGAGCCTCGTTTACGAGGAAGGCAACCTGATCAAGCGCTCGATCCGCGACCTCTACAATAAGGACGTGGAAGAGGTGATCGTGGCCGGCGATGTGGCGCACGGCGAAGCGCGCGACTTCATGCGCATGCTGATGCCGAGCCACGCCAAGAACGTGCTGCTGCATTCCTCGCCCGAACCGCTGTTCAACAAGTATGGCATCGAGCGGCAGCTGAATGCGATGTTCAGCCCGTTCGTGACGCTGAAGTCGGGCGGCTACCTTGTCATCAACCAGACGGAAGCCCTGGTTGCCGTCGACGTGAACTCGGGCAAGTCGACGCGCGAATTCTCGATCGAGGAGACGGCGTACAATACCAATCTCGAGGCCGCCGACGAGATCGCGCGCCAGTTGAAGCTGCGCGATTTGGCCGGCCTCATCGTCATCGACTTCATCGACATGGAGGAGAAGCGCAACAACCGCTCGGTGGAGCGGCGTCTCAAGGACGCGCTGCGCTTCGACCGGGCCCGCATCCAGCTGGGGCGGATTTCGCACTTCGGCCTCATGGAAATGTCGCGGCAGCGGTTGCGGACGGGCGTGCTCGAAGGCTCGACGTCGCAGTGCCCGCACTGCCAGGGGACAGGCATCATCCGGTCGACGGAGAGCGTCGCGCTGGCCGTGTTGCGCGGTATCGAAGACGGGCTGATGGGAGGACTTCCTTCCTCGCTTATTGCCACCACGACGGCGCAGGTGGCTCTTTATATTCTGAACAACAAGCGCAAGTTCATCACCGAGCTTGAAGCGCACCACGGGATCTCGATCACCGTCCAGGCCAGCGACAAGCTGCAAGGGGCGAACTTCACGATCGAAAAGACCCAGGCGCGGACCGATGTGGCGCCGCGCCGCGCCGAACGGACAGCCGTCAACATGGACTGGGGCTTCGACGGCGAAGACGATGCTGGGCACGCCGATGGTGAGGATGAACGTCCAGCGGTATCGGATGGCGTCCGGTTCATCGGCGAGAGCGAGGATGACGAGGCCGAGGCCGATCGCCCGCGGGCCCGTGAGGGACGTGGTGGACGTGAGGGTCGCGGGGAGCAACGCGAGGGCCGGGGTGAAGGCCGCGGTGAAAGCCGGGGCGAGGGCCGTGAGGCTCGGGACGGTGACGATGGCAACCGTGGCCGCCGCCGGCGCCGGCGCCGTGGCCGCCGCGGTGGCGAGCGCAATGAGCGTGGCGAAGGGCGCGGGAGTGATCGTCCCGAAATCCGTACCGCGGTGAACGGGTCCGAATTCAGCGGACCGGAGCTCGACGACGCTGAGGATGGCGAGGACTTCGGTCCGGAGGTCATCGGCGGTGACGCGGACCTCATCGGAACGGTTGGCGACGAAGGGATCGACAACGGCCGTGTTCCGTCACAAGCAGGCGAGGGTGGACGCGATGGCGACCGGGGCGGACGCCGCCGGCGCCGGGGGCGTCGTGGCGGCCGGCGTGGTCGTGGCCGCGAGCGCGATCAAGCTGGTGGCGAACAGGCTGGCAGCGAGCTTGGTGGGTCCGACGAGGCCACCGGCTATGCGGCGCGCCCGCACGTGACGGAAGACTTTGTCGACGATTTTGCGGGACCGGCCGGTGTGGATACCGATCCGGAACCTCAAGCGGCCGAACCGGCCAGCGCGCGGCTCCCCGTGTTTGAGGAACCGCGCCGTCCTGAGCGGGAGCGAGCAGCTGCCGCAGAACGGCGTGAGCCCGTTGAGCGTCACGCCGAACCGGCTGTCGAAGCCGAACCAGCGCCGCGCCGGCGCGTGTCGGAGCCGGTGGCGAGCGAACCCAAACTCGAACGCGTTGTCGTGTCCCCCGATCAGGTGGAAGCGGCCGCTGACACGGCTGCAGAACAGCCCGCGCGCAAGGGGTGGTGGCAGCGCCGTTTAGGCGGCTAGGTTAACCTGTCACACCCGCCAAGATTGAATTTTGCGAGAAAGCCGGGCCTTTAGCCCGGCTTTTTTCGTTGCGAATCAACATGCCTCACCGCTCCGCGCTGCAATTTTTGGCAGTCGGCGCACGTGGTCGCACCACGGCCCGGGCGGGTTCTAGCCGTCAAATTTTCACCATAAGGTCCCGGCTGTTGGAGCGTGCCTGACAGTGTTCGCACTCGGTGTGCAGCGCAACAGGCCAATGCCACCCGAGGGAGAGCACAGTCGAGCTTGAGATGAATGACAGGTCAGGCGGTTTTAGATGGCCGCTGGATACTGGAACTTCTCAGACTCAACTTCAGAGAACAGCAAAAGCTGTCACCGTGATCTCCCGAATGCCGTAGGACCGGCGCATGTCTGACGATAAAAAAATTGGAGTACACATGAGCACTCGTTTTCTTTCGATTGTCGCCGCGCTTGGAAGCCTCGTCGCTCTGTCGGCGACGTCCGCAGTCGCAGCACCCCATCCGGACAGCAACTCGGCGTCGGCCAGCCGGCCGTCGGTCGCCAAGAACTACACGGTGAAGTCAAACAAGCGCTATGCGTACAAAGCCAAGCGCTCGCGTTCGGCGAAGTACGGCAAGTCGCGCCGCTACGCCGGTAAGAAGGGCCTCAAGTCGCGCTCCTTTACCAACTACGCTTCGGGCGGCACGTCGCGCTCGTGCTTGCAGCCGCAGGCCCGAGCCCTGCTCAACCGAATCGAAAGCCAGTTCGGCGCCGTGTCGATCGTCTCGACCTGCCGTCCCGGCGCGGTCATTGCCACCAGTGGCAAGCCGTCGAAGCACCGCTATGGTCTGGCCATCGACTTTGACGCCGGCAGCCGCAAGGGCGCCATCGTCAACTGGCTGATCAAGAACCACCACTCGGGTGGCACGATGACCTATCGCGGCATGGGCCATATCCATGTCGACATCGGACACCGCTTCGTCTCGCTCGGCGCCAATAGCGGCCGCCGCGGTTAAACGACGAGTTGCCCATTCCGAAAGCGGGGGAGATGGCCCACAGCCATTTCCCCCTTTCTCATTTGCAGACCGCCGGTCGCCCCTCGCGCTTCGCCCGGCGCTTGACTATCTATGAGCGGCGGGGCCGAAATGGCGCCCGTTCGGCATGTGGGTTGGGCCTGCCGACATTTGGGCTCATTTGTGGGCGATCGGTTGGGCATGAGCGAAGGATTTCCGACACTTGACCGTGTGCTGAGGGGCTTTGGCTTCCGGGCGCGGCCGGCCAGGATATGGCGGGCGATGGCTGTTGCGGCGCTTGTCGGGCTGACGCCCGTTGCGGCGGCGGCGCAAGGACTTCCCCTTATCCGGGATACGGAAATCGAGAACCTTCTCAACGACTATGCGCGGCCGATCTTCAAGGCCGCGAACTTGGGCAGTGGCCGGGTCGCCGTCCGCATCGTCAACAACGAGAACTTCAACGCCTTCGTGGTGGATGGGCGAAACGTCTTCATCCACACCGGCGCACTGATGCAGGCGCAGACGCCCAATGAAGTGATTGGCGTACTGGCGCATGAGGCCGGGCACATTGCGGGCGGTCACATGGCGGCGCTGCGGGCTCGGATTGCAAAAGACCAGACGCGGGCGCTGATTGCGCAGATTCTCGGTATTGGCCTGATGGTTGCGGGTGGCGTTTCGGGCGGTGACAGCGGCCGGGATCTCGGTGGGGCGGGCCAGAGCGTTCTTTACGGCGGTAACGAACTCATCATGCGCGGGCTGACCGCGGAGCGGCGCTCGCAGGAGTCGGCGGCGGATCAGGCCGGGCTCAGCTATTTGAACACGACCGGACAGTCGGGCCGGGGCATGCTTGCCACCTTCGAGCGGTTCGCGGGCCAGGAACTGTTCTCCGATCAGAACCGCGATCCGTTCGCCCGGACCCATCCCGTCGCCACCGACCGTCTGGCGCGCTTGCGACAGTTGGTCGAAAGCAGTCCCTATTTCGCAACGGCCGATACGCAGGAGTTGCAATTCCGGCACGACATGATGCGGGCCAAGCTGTCGGGCTACATCGAGAATCCGCAGACCGTGTTCAATCGGTATTCGGCCGCCGATCAGAGCCTGCCCGCGCGGTATGCACGCACTGTGGCGCGGTTCCGGATGGGCGGCGGCGGCGGACTGGAATCAGCGCTTGCGGAGGCGGACCAGCTGATCAAGTCCCAACCGCAGAACCCCTACTTCTATGAGCTCAAGGCGGATTTCCTGCAAAAGAGCGGGCGTTTTTCCGAGTCAATCCCGCCACTGCGGAAGGCCTTGCAGCTGGCCGGGGGCGAAGCGCCCCTGATCGCGGTCCAATTGGCGCAAAGCATGGTGCAGTCCAAGCAACCGAAATTGCTTGATGAGGCGATTACTCTGCTGCGCAAGGCGATCACGCGTGAAGGTGAAAACGCCATGGCGTTCAACATGCTGGGGCAGGCCTATTACGATAAAGGCCTGATCCCGCAAGCGGAGTTGGCACGCGCCCAGGGGCTCTTTTACTTCGGTGCGATCAAGCAGGCGCAGGAATTCGCCAAGCGTGCGCAAAGCGCCCTCAAGCCCGGCAGTCCGGAATGGGTGAAGGCGGACGATATCGTCAACTACAAGCCGCAGACCTGATATGAGGCTGCGATCCCGTCTCCTGGCCGCGGCCTTGGCCCAGCTTCAATCTTCAACCATGAGTTTACTTCAATGACCGAACCGACCTCCGATATGACCAAGACACGTCCGTCGCGATGGACGATTGCCGCGCTTGGCGGGGCGTTGGCACTTTCCGGCGCGTTTCTCCTGACGGGTCCGTTCCGGTCGCATAGCAATGCCGCCGATACGTCGATGTTCAATGACGCGCAGAAGCGCGGCATCGAACAGATCATGAAGGATTATCTACTGCAGAACCCGCAGGTTCTCGTCGAAGTGCAGACCGCGCTCGAGCAGAAGATGGCCAAGGAAGAGGCAGAGCGGACCAAAGTGCTGGTCGCGGACAACGCGAAGGAGATTTACCGGCATCCGGATGCGCCGGTGGCCGGCAATCCAAACGGCGACATCACTGTGGTCGAATTCTTCGATTACAACTGCGGTTACTGCAAACGCGGCTTCCACAACATTCGCGAGTTGATCGAGAAGGATAAGAACGTCCGGGTCGTGTTCAAGGAACTGCCGATCCTTAGCAAGGATTCAGAGGACGCGGCGAAGATCGCTTTGGCGGCGCGGGCACAGGGCAAGTACTGGGAACTCCATCAGGCGATGATCGAGAGCAAGGGCCGCGTGACGGAGGCTGCTGCGCTGGAGATGGCTGGCAAACTTGGTCTCGACGTTGAGAAGCTCAAAGCCGACAAGGATGGCGAAGCGGTGAAGGGTGAGTTGGCGCGGGTTGAGGCGCTGGCACGCAAGATGGGCATTTCGGGCACGCCGCATTTTCTTGTCGGCAGCGACGCCATCGGCGGGGCGCCGGAAGACCTTCTGGATCAGCTGACCCAGAAGATTGCGACGTTGCGCCAGACGGGTTGCGCCTACTGCTAAGCCGGCCGGATTGCGGTGATTTTGCCTATTCGCGCAAAGTTTTGGCGTATCAGACTATTTTCCCACCGCTGCGTTGGCGAACGCGGCGGTGGAACTCTTTCGTCGCCTTGGGAAAGCTGCTAGACCCCCGGGTTGTACGGGAGAGGCGTGCGGAACTGCGGCAGTCGGCCGGGGTTCGCGGTATGTCTGGTCCCGTGCCCCCGCAAGCCGCCTTACCGGTCCCATGACAAAGCCCGTCTACATTCTGAACGGCCCGAACCTGAACCTCCTGGGTGCGCGAGAACCAGCCATTTATGGCCGTGATACGCTCGCCGATATTGAGGCGCTGGCGAAGACGCGGGCAAAGTCGCTCGGGCTAGCCGTTGAGTTCCGCCAGACGAATGTCGAGGGGGAATTGATCGGCTGGGTGCAGGAGGCGCGCACGGCGGCCTCGGCGGTCATCATCAATGCCGCTGGGCTGACGCATACATCGGTGGCACTGCTCGATGCACTGCAAGCGTCGGAGTTGCCGGTGGTTGAGGTGCATCTGTCCAACATCTTCCGCCGGGATAGCTTCCGGCAGCATTCTTATGTGTCGCTGGCGGCGACGGGCGTGATCTGCGGGCTGGGTGCGAAGGGCTATGAACTCGCGCTCGAAGCCGTGCGTGGGATCCTCGACAAGACGACGGCGGCGTGAAACCGCAGCGTAAAAAGGTGAAGGCTACGGCCAAGGCCAAAGCCAAGACAATGCCGCGGACGGCAAAGCCGCGGCCGAAGAAGGTGAGACGAAACATGACGGCGAAGGACAAGGGTGAGGCGCAGAGCCCGGAGCAGAAGATCATCCGAGATCTGGCGGACCTTCTGAATGAGACGGGCTTATCCGAGATCGAAATCGAGAAGGACGGCCTGAAGGTCCGCGTCGCCCGGTCGATCACGATCACCGCTTCGCACGCCGTCGCCGCGGCGCCGGCCGCCGTTTCGGGTCCGGCGGGCGCGGGTGCGGTCCTTGCTGCATCCGCTGGCAGCGGCGATCCCGGCAAGCATCCCGGTGCGGTCAAGTCGCCGATGGTCGGCACGGCTTACCGGTCGCCGGAGCCCACGTCGCCGCCGTTCATGGAAGTCGGCACGCGCGTGCAGCAGGGCGATACGCTGCTCATCATCGAAGCCATGAAGACCATGAACCAGATCCCGGCCCCGCGCTCGGGCACGGTCACGGCGATCTTTTTCGAAAATGGGCAGCCGGTGGAATTCGGCGAGGTTCTTGCGGTCATCGAATAAGGGAGGGCAACGCGCCCTGAGCTTCGCAGACAGGCCGGCGGATGCCGCTTGTCACAGCCGAATGCCAGGGCCGTCGCCGGGTAAAATATGTTCGACAAAGTCTTGATCGCGAACCGGGGTGAAATTGCACTGCGCATTCAGCGTGCATGCAAGGAGCTTGGGATCGCCACGGTGGCGGTGCATTCGACGGCGGATGCCGATGCGATGCATGTCCGGCTTGCGGATGAGAGCGTGTGCATCGGCCCGCCGACGTCGTCCGATAGCTATCTCAATATTCCGCGCCTGTTGGCCGCGTGCGAAATCACGGGCGCCGACGCGGTGCATCCCGGCTATGGATTTTTGTCGGAGAACGCGCGGTTCGCGGAAATCCTGGAAGAGCACAACATCACCTTCATCGGCCCGACCTCGGAACACATCCGGATCATGGGCGATAAGATCGAGGCCAAGGAGACGGCCAAGCGGCTCGGCATTCCGGTGGTGCCTGGATCAGACGGCGCGGTGAAGACCGAAACGGAGGCGATGAAGGTCGCCAAGGGCATGGGTTTCCCCGTGCTGATCAAGGCGACGGCGGGCGGCGGCGGACGGGGCATGAAGGTTGCCACCAGCGCGGAAGATCTGCCGATGGCGTTTTCGACCGCGCGCTCGGAGGCCAAGGCCGCGTTCGGCAATGACAGCGTCTACATCGAAAAATATCTGACCAAGCCGCGGCATATCGAAATTCAGGTGTTCGGGGACGGGCAGGGCAACGCGGTTCATCTGGGAGAGCGCGATTGCTCGCTGCAACGGCGGCACCAGAAAGTGTTCGAGGAAGCGCCGTCACCGGCGATCAATGCGGCCGCGCGGGCACGCATCGGCGAGACGGTCGCCAAGGCGATGCAGACGATCAAATATCGCGGCGCGGGGACGGTGGAGTTCCTTTACGAAGATGGCGAATTCTATTTCATCGAAATGAACACGCGCATCCAGGTGGAGCATCCGGTGACGGAGGCCATCACCGGAATTGACCTGGTGCTGGAGCAGATCCGCGTGGCATCGGGGGCGGGGCTGTCTTTCCGCCAAGAAGACATTCAGTTCTCGGGGCATGCCATCGAGTGCCGCATCAATGCCGAGAACCCGCGCACGTTCCGGCCGTCGCCGGGGCAGATTACCTATTGGCATCCGCCGGGCGGGCTTGGCATTCGCGTCGACAGCGGCGCCTACCAGGGCTATCGCATCCCGCCCTATTACGACAGCTTGATCGGCAAACTCATCGTGCACGGCAAGACGCGCAACGAGTGCATGATGCGGCTGAAGCGGGCGCTGTCGGAATTCGTCATCGACGGCATCGAGACGACGATCCCGCTGTTCCATGAACTCGTCCGGCACCCGGATGTCGTCAACGGCATGTACGACATTCATTGGCTGGAGAAGTATCTCGGCAAGTCTTGATTGTGCGCGGCGCGAGGAGATGATGTGACTGAGACTGCCGCTCTCCCATTCGGGGCGTATCAGCCCACGGCGCTGCAGGCGCGTATCGTTCAGGCAGCCACCATCGACAGTTGGGCGGGCGATCTCATCGGCGCGCTGGCGGGCGCTGGCTATGAGACTTCCGGCGAACTGGCTCAGAATGGTATGTTCGCGCTCCCGGAGTGAGGCACGCTCGCTCAGGGGCGCCCGGCTCGCATTTTTTCAAAAAGGCCGGTAGAGTTGGGCAGGTTTAAACCAAAACAGGGGCATCCGCGCCGATGTCGCGTGACGACATCCTGATCGAGATTACGCCGCAGGTCCTGATGAAGGCCTACGCTTGCGGTATTTTTCCCATGGCGGAAAGCGCCGATGATCCGGCCTTGCACTGGATCGAACCGCAGAACCGGGGTGTACTGCCCCTCGATGCGATCCATATCCCCAAACGGCTGAAGCGCACGCTGCGTACCACGCATCTCACGGTTCGTATCGATACGGATTACGACGGTGTTATCGACGGATGCGCGGGGTCGCGCGAGGGCCGCGACTCCACGTGGATCAACAGCCGCATTCGGGCGCTCTATCGCGAGCTGTTCAAGCTTGGGCATTGCCATACCGTGGAGGTGTGGAATGGCGACCGGCTCGTTGGCGGGCTTTACGGTGTGGCGCTCGATGGCGCGTTCTTCGGCGAGAGCATGTTCTCCTTCGAGCGTGATGCATCGAAGATTGCACTCGTTTATCTTGCCGCGCGGCTTATTCACGGCGGGTTCCGGCTACTCGATACTCAATTTGTGACGGAACACTTGAAGCAATTCGGAACGATTGAGATCGATCGGACCGCCTTCCACCGCCGGTTGGAGCAGGCGCTCGGACATTCGGGCAATTTTGGCCGCCTGCCTCTCGATACGGCGCCCAACGACATCATCCAGATCGTGGAAGCCGCATCGCGCCGCGCATGAGTTGCTGTTCCAGCGGGAACAGCGCCCACCCTCTCATCATGTGATCGTCCGTCCATCGAGCGAGGCATTCCGTCCGCTTCGAAGGCATCGTTCACAACTGGAGTATGATCCATGCGCACAACCCGTCACGGCCTTGCATTGGCCGGTCTGGCAGCCCTGACAGCATTCGGCGCGACCGCATTTGCTGGAACCGCCGAGGCCGGCGGCAACCATAAGCACAAGCGCCACGGCGTGACCGTGATTATCGGCGACGGCGGATATGGCTACTACGGGCGCAATCGCTATTACGGCTATCGCAGCGCCGGCTACGGCTGCGGCTACCTGCTCGACCGTTACGAAGTGACCGGCAATCCGAAGTGGTATCGCCGGTGGAAGAACTGCCGCAACGGCTGGTAGACCGCGGCGGATTACGGCAAAAGTTTGAGTGCTTTCAGCGAACCGGCGGCAACGCCGGTTCGCGCGTTTTCGCCCCTTGGCGGACGGGGGAAAAGCGACTACCGGAACGGTCAGAGAGCCCGTGGTCGACCTTAACCTAACCAGGAGAACTGCCGTGTCCGAGACGAGCGCCTACAGGCACGACATTGACGGTTGCCTCGAGCCCACCATCGGACAACATGGATTGCCGCCGGCGTTGCTCTCTGGCTGGTTGGAAAAAGCGGCGCCCGTTCTTGACGGCTTGCGCGCGGATTACGACAGCGGCGCATTGGCCCTGCTGCGGATCGTTGAAGATACCGCCGACATCGATGCGGCGGAAGCGGCTCTGGAAAAACTTTCCAGCGGCGCAGATAGCATTATTTTTCTGGGCACAGGTGGATCAAGCCTGGGAGGCCAAACACTTGCGCAGATCGCCGGTTGGGGCATTCCGCACACATCGCCCAAGGCGCCGCATCGCCGCCCGCGCATTCGCTTCTACGACAATCTCGATGGGGGGACGTTCGCTGCTCTGCTGCGCGCGACCGATTTTGCCAAGACACGTTTTGTCGTGACCTCGAAGTCTGGCGGGACGGCTGAGACCTTGGCGCAAGCGATTGCGACGATTTCGGCGGTGAAAGCTGCGGGGCTCGGCGATCACATTCCCAAACTCTTTCTCGGCATCACAGAACCGGATGTGCCGGGCAAGGCGAATGGTTTGCGCGCGCTCTTCGGATCGCTTGGAATCCCGATGCTGGACCATCACACCGGCATCGGCGGTCGGTTTTCGTGCCTGACGAATGTTGGGCTGCTGCCGGCCATGGCGCGGGGGCTCGATGCTCGGGCGATCCGCGCCGGCGCGCGATCGGTTTTGCAGCCGCTGCTTGATGGGAAATCGGCCGCCGATATTGCGTTTGCATCTGGCGCGGCGGCGATGGTGGGGCTGTCGAAAGAGCGCGGCATTCACACGATGGTACTGATGCCGTATGCGGACCGGCTCGGCAAACTGGCGGACTGGTACGTGCAGTTATGGGCGGAGAGTCTCGGCAAAGGCGGCGAAGGAACGACGCCGGTGCCGGCTGTCGGCCCTGTCGATCAGCATAGCCAGCTGCAGCTCTTCATGGACGGGCCGCGCGAAATTGCAATGACGATCATCCGGGTGGCGTCGAAGGGAATGGGGCCCACGCTCGATGCTGGCATGGCAAAGACGGCGGGCCTCGGCTTTCTGGGGGGCAAGACGATCGGCGATATCGTCGATGCTCAAGGGCATGCGGTGGCGGAGGCCTTGCAGAAAGCCGGGCGGCCCGTGCGGACCATCGATATCGAGACGCTGGATGAGCGGGCGGCGGGCGCGCTGCTCATGCATTTGATGCTGGAGACGATCGTGGCGGGGCGGCTGCTCAAACTCGATCCGTTCGACCAGCCGGCCGTGGAACTCGCCAAAATCCTCACCAAACAGAGACTTGGCGGCTGAAGCCTGTTTACAGCCGCGTCCACGTAGGTGCTGGCCTCGCCCCGCTCTGCTAGGCAGGTGTTCGAGGAGATTCGCCCGTGGCCATCCGCCAACTCGCGCCAGAGACCGTCAATCGCATTGCCGCCGGTGAGGTCATCGAGCGGCCGGCGAGCGTCGTCAAAGAGCTGGTCGAGAATGCGATCGATGCGGGGGCGCGCGAAATCGAGATTGTAACGGTGGGCGGCGGGCTGTCGCTCATTCGCGTGACGGACGACGGGGCCGGTATGCCGCCGGACGATCTGCTGCTGGCGGTGGAGCGGCACGCGACTTCGAAGCTCAACGAAGACGATCTGTTCGATATTCGTACGCTCGGGTTTCGCGGCGAGGCGCTGCCATCGATTGGATCGGTGGCGGTGCTGTCGATTGCGTCGCGGCCACCCGCGAAGCGCGACGGGTTCGAGATCATCGTGGAGCGCGGCGAGAAGAGCGGACTGAAACCGGCGGGGATCAATGCGGGTACGCGCGTGGAAGTGCGCGAATTGTTTTCGGCAACGCCGGCGCGGCTGAAATTTCTCAAGTCCGAGCGAGCGGAGAACATGGCCGTTTCGGAGACCGTGAAGCGCTTGGCGATGGCACATCCCGATATTGGGTTTTCGGTGACGACGGGGGAGCGCGCGGGGTTGCGGTTGCCGCGGTGCGCGGCGACGGCGGATGGGCTGTTGCAGCGGCTCGGGCGAATCATGGGTTCGGAGTTCATGGCAGATGCGCTGGCCATTTCGGGCGAGCGGGATGGTGTGCGCATTCTGGGTTATGCGGGGTTGCCGACGTTGCACCGTCCGGACGCAGGGCAGCAGTTTCTTTTCGTCAACGGACGGCCGGTGCGCGACAAGGTTCTCGTCGGCGCGGTGCGGGCGGCTTATGGCGATCTCATTCCGAAGGGGCGGCATCCGTTGCTTGCGCTTTTCGTGACGCTTGATCCGGGCGATGTGGATGTGAACGTGCATCCGACGAAGGCGGAGGTGCGCTTTCGCGACGGGGGCCGCGTTCGGGGTCTGATGATCGGGGCGATCCAGCATGCGCTCGAAGGTGCGGGACACCGGGCGAGCGCGCGTGGCGGAGGGCTGACGCTGGAGACGCTGGCGCGGTCGGCGATTGGGGAGACGCAAGCATTCGGCGGCGGGGGTTATGCGGATCGCGTGCCGTCCTACATCCCACCTGGACTGGCGGAGGCAATGCAGGCGCCGTTTGCGGCGTTTGATGCGCCGAGTGCAGATGCGCGGGCGCATGCGGCACCAGTGTCACCCGATTTGCTCGACCGACCGCTGGGGGCGGCGCGGGCGCAATTGCATGAGACCTATATCGTTGCGCAGACGCGGACTTCGGTCGTGATCGTCGATCAGCACGCGGCGCACGAGCGGCTCGTTTATGAGCGCATGAAAGCGATGCTGTCGAATGGCGGCGTGGCGCGGCAGGGCTTGCTCATTCCCGCGATCGTCGAGGTGGGCGATGATGCGGCGCAGGCGCTGGCCGAGCGCGAGACAGAGCTCGCCGAATTGGGACTGGTGCTGGAGCCGTTCGGCTTCGGGGCGGTGGCGGTGCGGGAGGTGCCGGCGCTGCTTGGCGATACGAACGTCGAAGGGTTGGTGCGCGATCTGGCGGCGGAGATCTTGGCGGAGGGTCACGGCTTTGCACTGCGCGACAAGCTGGAGGCGATCTGTTCGCGCATGGCGTGTCATGGCAGCGTGCGCGCGGGACGGCGTCTGGCGCCGGAAGAAATGAATGCGCTGTTGCGCGAGATGGAAGCGACGCCGTATTCGGGCCAATGCAATCACGGTCGGCCGACGTATGTGGAATTGAAGCTGTCGGACATCGAGCGGCTGTTCGGACGGCGATGAGCATAAGAGAATTTCCCAGATCGCCAAAATTCGACCATGGATGTGGGGTTCAGTGACGATGGGCGGGCGCCCTTAGTTTTGCGTTGGTTCCATGCTGAAAATCGCGACCTCCAGCGTCATGCGCGGCAACTTCGTTGCAGCCGGGCGCGTGGAACTCGACACGTGGTTCGAGGGCGACATTCTGTGTTCACGCCTCGATATCGGCCGTGACGGATATGTGCTCGGCAACATCACAACGCGTGAACTCTACGTTCAAGGTCAGATCGTGGGCACGGTGCATGCCGGTGTCGTGCATCTGATGGACGGATCGTTCGTGGAGGGCGACGTGCATCATCATGTGCTGTCGCTGCATTCGAACGCATCTCTCATGGGGAATGCGTTGCGCACGACGAAGATGCCGTTTCCCCAGGAATTGCTGGCGCTGGAAGCACGCGCGAGTGGTGCGCCGGTGTCGCGGTTTCCCGTCTCCGTCGCGCGCGATCTCAGGGTTGTTTGATTAGGCGGGTTGGAAGCTTGCAAAGCCGACTTGGGTTTCGCCCCAGGTGCGGCGATCGATCTCTGTGAAGCCTTCGGGCCAAGGCAGGTCGCTCGACGCGCGTTCCTCCCAGACGACGATGGCGCCAGGGTTCAGCCACGTGCCGTCGCGCAGCGATATAAGTGCGCGTTCGCCGAGGCCTTTGCCGTAGGGTGGGTCGAGGAAGGCGAGGCTGAAGGGCTGCATGGGGGCTGCGGGGCCGAGGTCGGTGGCGTCGCGGCGGAAAAGGCGCGTGTTGCCGGTGAGGCCAAAGGCTTCGACGTTCTGGCGGATGAGGCCGCGGCTCTCGGCGCCGTCTTCGACAAACAGGCAATAGGATGCGCCGCGGGAAATGGCTTCCAAGCCCAGGGCGCCGGTGCCGGCGAAGAGATCGATGACGCGAATGGCGTCGATCTCGAAATCGTCGATGCCGTGCAAAAGAATGTTGAACACGCTTTCGCGGACTCGGTCGGACGTGGGCCGTAGACCCTCGTGTTCCGGGCTCGTGATGGCACGGCCGCGGAACTTGCCGCCGACGATCCTCACGTGCCGTCCTCGTCCGTTCTGGTCTTGTGCTTGCCGCGGGTGTGGCGTTCCTTGCGCTGCTCGGGCGTTTCAGTGAGGCCGAATTCACCAGCGACCTTGGGGCCCAATTGTTCGGCCAGGTGCTTACGGCGGACCGGTTCGACGGCGCCGGGGACGAGGTCGGCCAATTCGAAGGGGCCGAAGGAGATGCGGATCAGGCGCGAGACCTCGAGGCCGAGTTCGGCCATCACTTTGCGGACTTCGCGGTTCTTGCCTTCGCGGATGCCGACGGTGAGCCAGATGTTGGCGCCTTGCACAGTGTCTATGGTGGCGTCGATGCCGCTGTAGCGGATGCCTTCGATTTCGACGCCGTCCTTCAGCTTGTCGAGATCGGCTTGCGTGACGCGGCCCCGCGCGCGGACGCGGTAGCGGCGCAGCCAACCAGTGGCCGGCAGTTCGAGGTGGCGGGCGAGCGCGCCGTCGTTGGTGAGGAGGAGGAGGCCTTCGGTGTTGTAGTCGAGGCGGCCGATGGAGATGACGCGGGGCATCTCGGGGGGGAGTTTGTCGAAAACGGTGGGGCGGCCTTCGGGGTCGTTGTTGGTTGTGACGACGCCTTTGATCTTATGATAGCGCCAGAGTTGGACGGGTTCGGCCGCTGGTAGGGGGCGGCCGTCGACAACGACCTTGTCGCCGGGTCCTACTTCGCAGGCGGGCGTGGTCAGAATCTTGCCGTTGACGGCGACGCGGCCCTCTTCGATCCAGCGTTCGGCTTCGCGACGCGAGCACAGGCCGGCGCGCGCCATCGCCTTGGCGATGCGCATGGGTTCGGTGAGGGCGGCTGGCGGCGGGGCCTTGGACACGCCGCCGCCCGGGCGGGCGCCGGAGGGAAGGGAGCCGGCAGGGCGATCTTTGCTGAAGCGGGGGCCGGAGAAGCGCGGTTTGCCGGGCTTGCCGCCTTCGGGGCGTCGCTCGCTGCGCTCGCCCTTGGGGGCGCCGGGACGGGCATCCTGCCGATTGTCCGGGCGCGATGGGCCGCGTGCAGCGGAGCGCTCGGCGCTGCGTGCTTCACCACGTCCTTCACCACGTCCTTCTGGGCGGCCGGGCGGGCGGCTATCGCGATCGGCCGGGCCTTTACCGCCGCCGCGGGGCGGGCGTTGACCGGAAAATGGTTTGCGCATCAGATGCAGGCTCTTTGCAGCGGCGGGGGAACCGCCTGTTCGGGACGCCCTTATGACACCGCCTGACAAGCCCGGCCACATGGAACTCGCCTTGGCCGAAGCGCGGCTCGCCGCAGGGCGGGGCGAGGTGCCCGTGGGGGCGGTGATCGTGTCGCCGGAGGGCCGCGTGGTGGCGGCGGCGGGCAACCGGACGCGGGAGCTTTCCGATCCCACCGCGCATGCGGAAGTGCTGGCGATCCGGGAGGCGTGCCGGGCGCTCGGCAGCGAACGGCTCACGGGCCACGATCTTTACGTGACGCTGGAGCCATGCCCCATGTGCGCGGCGGCGATTTCGTTCGCGCGCATCCGGCGGCTTTACTATGGGGCTGGCGATCCGAAGAGCGGTGGCGTGGAGCACGGGGCCCGCGTGTTCTCGCAGCCGACGTGCCATCACGCACCGGAGGTTTATCCGGGTCTTGGCGAGGACGAGGCGGGGGCAATTCTGAAAGGGTTTTTCGCCGAGCGGCGCGGCTAAGCGCTCGGCTTGCGCGCGCGCTTGAAGGATTTGAGGCGGCGCAGGAGGCGGGGCTTTTCGATGGGCGCGACTGCGGTGGCGATTTCGGAACGCGGGGCGGGCAACGCGGTGGGCCGGGTCATTTCAATGGGCAGCGTTTCGGCGCCCATGATGCGGTCGAGTTTGATTTTGAGTTCTTCTTTGGCGGGGATAGCGGCGGCGAGAATGTCGTCAACTTTCCAGATGTCGAGCAACTGGAAATGGCTGGTGCCGGCTTGAATAAGAATATCGGGCTGCTCGGTTTTCAGTTTCTCGCGAATGATGGTGCGCTCGAATATAAAGGAGGCCGCGAAGAGGCTTTCGGTTGCAGTCGGATGCGCGCGGTCGGGCGCGGGGACGGGGACGCCGGAGACATCGATGGCGATGGTGAAGTCTGTGCCCTCGCGCACGAGATCGTAGGGCAGCGGATTGACCAGGCCGCCATCCACGTAGGCTTTGCCATCGATGACGATGGGTTCGAAGATGGCGGGTAGCGCCATGCTGGCGGCGACTGCCTGGCGCAGCGAACCGGTTTCGAAGATGTGCGCGTCGAGCGCATAGAAGTCGGTGGCGACGATCTTCATCGGGATGTCGAGTTGCGCGAAGTCGCGCGCGACGCGGGCGGGGTAGATGAGATCAAGAAGTGCTTCGGGCGACAGCACCGCATTCAACGGCGAAAAGAATCGAGAGACGCGCGGCAGCGTGCGGGCGCGGGCGGCGAAGAGATCGCGGGCCAGTTCAAAGCGGGCGGACAGCACTTCCTGCATCTGGGCGCGGATCTCGCGTGCGGACATTCCCGACGCGTAGGCTGCACCGATGACGGCGCCGATGGACGTGCCGGCGATGACTTTCGGCCGGAGCCCCAACTCGTCGAAGGCTTCCAGCATGACGACGTGGGCCAGACCGCGCGCGCCGCCACCGCCCAGCGCGAGGCCGATGGCGGGTTTTCCAGCGGTTGGCGGCTTTGGCGGCAGGGACGGTGTCAGGGTATTGTCGGACATGGATGAGGGCATTCGCTGACGGATGCTGTGGCGAAGAACATCAGCACAAGTTGGGAATGCCGGCCACAGCGAATGCGCCGTGACCCCAAGTGTTTCTACTGACGCACTTCCTTTGCCGGATGTTAGCCTTTCCAGGTTCTAAATCGAGCGTTCTGGCCGGTGATCGTCTCCGGTGATCTGGCCCGGTTCGTCCATAGTGTTGCGTATCAAAAGGACGCTTGATCGTGGGACTTCACTGCTCGCGCGCTCTTGGCGCGATGATTCCTCTATCTAGTTTGTTTGTCGTCATGCCAGCCTCGGCGGACACAGCGCCCATCTGGACGGGCGCTTACGCAGGTATGCATGGCGGCGCGACGTGGGCGGAACTGGATCCCGATTGGGGTAAAGCCGGATTCGGTGATTTCGGGGATGTCATTACGCGCGACGGCATCTGGGGCCTTCATGCGGGATACAATGTCGGCAAGGGGCGCTTCGTCGTCGGCGTTGAAGCCGATGTCAATTTTGGCGGATTTGCCTTCGAGGCCTCGACTTTTGGGATCGACGGTTCGTATGAATCAAACTGGAGTGGTAGCGTACGCGCCCGCTTTGGCATGACCGCCGGCCCAGCTCTGTTCTACGGGACTGTTGGATATGCCCATTCCGACACCGATTTCAGCGCTTCAGTGTTAGGCAACAGCTTTAGATTTTCTGAATCGCTGAACGGAGTCGTATACGGCGCCGGCGTTGAGGGCTTCATATTGCCTAACGCGTCTTTGCGCGTGGAGGCACTGCGCTACGAATATTCATTTGACCAGGACATTCTGCGCGAATTCATCGACCCAAGCGAAACGGTTCTGCGGGCCGGTCTCACCTATCATTTCAACTGATGGCGTCATGGGCGGCCCCATTGTAGTGAATTAGAAAAGGCCGGGTCGCGGACCCGGCCTTTCCGCTTTTTTCACCTTTTCGGCTGTGCTCACGCCAGCTTGAAGGGCATATCCTTGCCGGCGAAGAAGGCGTCGATGTTGTCGAGGGCCTCAAAGCCCATCTGGTTGCGGGCTTCGATGGCGGCCGAGCCGAGGTGCGGGAAGAGGAACGTGTTGGGCAGATCGTAGTAGCCTTCGTTGATCTTGGGCTCGCCGGCAAACACGTCCAGCCCCGCATACGCGAGGCGGCCGGACTTCAGCGCCGCGATCATGTCCTCGTCGTTGACGAGGTCGCCGCGGGCCGTATTTACGACGATGGCGCCGTGCGGCAGCTTCTCGATCGTGGCCTTGTTGAAGAAGCCGCGCGTCTCAGGAGTCGAGGGCGCGTTGATGGAGAAGAACTGCGAGACTGCCAGCAAGCTGTCGAGGCTGTCGTGGTAGGTCGCGTTGTACTTGGCTTCGACTTCCGGCTTGGCGCGATAGATGTCGTAGTAGTGGACGTTCATGTCGAAGCCGCGGGCGCGCTGTGCGAGCGCTTGGCCGATTTTGCCGAAGCCGTAGATGCCGAGCGTCTTGTTATCGAGGCGCTGGCCGACGAGCTGGAGCGGCTGCCAACCCGGCCAGCGACGCTGGCGGATCATGGCTTCGCCTTCACCCGCTCGGCGGGCGGCGCCGAGGAGGAGGAGCATGGCGATTTCAGCGGTGGCGACGGTGACGCCGTGGGGGGCATTGCCGACCTTGATGCCGCGAGCTTTGCAGGCGTCGAGATCGATATGGTCGAAGCCGATGGAGAACGTCGAGATGCACTTGATGTTCTCGGGGATGCGCGCGATGACGTCGGCGCGGCATTTTTCGTTCAAAGTCAGAAGGATAGCGTCGACGGACTTGGCCGTTTCGAGCATTTCGTCGATGGTGATCTTGGGTTCGTCGCCGTGCGCGATTACGTCGTAGGTTTCCCGGGCGCGGGCCATGACGGCATCCGGCAGAGGCCAGGTGATGAGAATTTTCTTCTTGGACATTGGTTGCGTATCCTACCCGGGGTTCGACTTTCGTTGAGGATCGCCCGTATTGC
>LNFM01011034.1_pt1 | contig 20829 bp, 21 predicted proteins | sample 596031 | NCBI WGS metagenome assembly LNFM01 (sample SAMN04254537, study PRJNA301005) | activated carbon metagenome | isolation source: dual media filters at the Ann Arbor, Michigan drinking water treatment plant | place: USA: Ann Arbor | reverse complement strand
ACTTGCCGACCTGTAGGCCCGACCAACACTGCGACCCATGACCGAGCAGCACCCACGCAGCGAAAGGTCGAGTAACTCCAATAGTCGAGGCATACTGCAAAAGTTCACGGCCTCTGAGGAGCGCCGCCCCGCGGCGCGTCTCGAAGGATGGGCAACGGACGGGGTGCTTGTTCCCACCCTTCGAGACGCATCGCTGCGCGATGCTCCTCAGGGTGAGGTTATCGGGCCCGTTCATAGCCTCTTGTTTTAGCTGCTTTCATTTCGAGTCAGACTCTCAGGATGAGGGCAATGCTCACGACAGCAGCAGCATCCGCACCAGCGGCAGGGTCACGAAGGCCAGCACGGTGTCGACCATGATGACGAAGGCCAGCGTTTCCTCGTCGAGCTTGAATTTTCCCGCGATGATGAAGGACAGGAGCTGGCTCGGCATCGCCGCCTCGAGGATGGCGGCGTTGGCGTAAACACCCGAGAGCCCGAGCGGGCCCACGGCGCTGAAGACGACCAGCGGCGCGAAGGCCAGCTTGATGGCCGCGACCGGAAGCGCGAGCGCCATCAGCCTGGTAGCCGAGAAGCGCAGCGCCATGCCGAGCGACAGCATCATGATGCCGCTGACCGCCACGGCGAGGATCGAGGCGGCATCCATGACCATGGCCGGGCAGGGCACGCCCGAAACCTTCCAGAGGATGGCGACGACCAGCGCCCAGATCGGCGGCAGCTTGAGCGCTTCCAACGCGGTCCGGCGGAAGGTGATCGGCTCCTGGCTGCCATAGGCGATGGCGATCATGGCGCCGAGCGTCAGGTTGAGCGACGACTTGGTGACCTCGAACAGGACCGAGACTTCGGAAACCTGGTCGGCCTCACCAGGAAACACGCCGAGCAGCACCGGCAGGCCAAGATAGGTGACGTTGCCGAACGCCGCGCCCAGCATCATCGCGCCCTTGGTCGGGCCAGGGATCGGCAGGAAGTGGAACACCAGGAAGCCCACGGCCAGGCAGGAGAGCGTGCCGATGGCGGCCAAAGCGGGGATTTCGAGGAACAGGCGGCTGATCGTGCCGTCCATGACCGTCCGGAACACCAGCGCCGGCAGGAAGACGTAGAGCACCAGTCTGTTCATCGACTGGCGCGTCTGCTCCATGCCGGGAATGAAGTGGCGGAGCAGGGCGCCCAGCAGGGCGATGGCGGCGAGAGGCAGGAAAGCAGCGATCATCGGGGCCGGAGTCTAGTCGAGGAACGCGACCCCGGGCCACAGGTCGCGCCAGCGCTTGGCCTCGACCCGGGCGTCGTATTCATGGCGGCGGGTGCGGCCGTAGGGCGTGGGACGGCAGCGCAGGTTCAGGAGATCGTCGGTCCCGAGCGGCGCGATCACGGTGAGCGTGTCGTCGGCCTCGAGGCGCACGCCGACGCCGGTCACCGTTTCCAGCCAGTAGATCATCGAGTCGGCGGTGTTCAGGTGCGGCGGCAGGTCCTTCCAGACATGCATGCGCGCCTGGTTGCGGACCTGCCACGGCAGCCCGGGCAGCAGCGCCTCGAGCCGGCGCTCGAACGTCGCCTCGCTCTCGCGCGAAACATCTCCCGCGTCGAAATAGAGGACGTCGATATCCACAGGTGCTCGCGCCGGCACGATGCCGTGCAGATGGTCCCAGACACGATTGCGCACGAATCCCGCGGCAATGCACCAGTCCGGCAGAGCGAGTTCGCGCACCGCACGTAGCTGTTCCATCGCGAGGGCGTCTTCTGCGATGATGCGGGCGATGAGGTACATGGCTCAGTCTAGCCGGCCTCGATGGGGATAATGCCAAGCTTTCGATTCGAACTGCGTTGCGAGGGGCGTGTTGCCGGCATCGACGAGGCCGGTCGCGGCCCCTTGGCCGGGCCGGTCTATGCGGCGGCGGCCGTCATCGACCGGACACGGGCGGCGCGCAAGCTCCTGCGCATGATCGACGATTCCAAGAAGCTGACGCTCGAACAGCGCGAGGAGGCCTACGAGGCGATGATCGCCTCGGGCGTCGTGGAGTTTGCCGTTGCCGAGGCCAGCGTCGAGGAGATCGACAGGATCAACATCCTGCAGGCGACTTATCTGGCCATGCGCCGCGCCGTGCAGGCGCTGGTCGAGCAGCCGGAAGTCGTGCTGGTCGACGGCAATCGCGCGCCGCCGCAACTGGGCTGTCGCGCCGAGACGATCGTCGGCGGCGATGCGCATTCCTACTCGATCGCCGCCGCCTCGATCTTTGCCAAGGTGACGCGCGACCGTTACATGCACGCGCTTGCGCTGTGCTACCCGGGCTACGGCTGGGAAACCAATCGCGGCTATGGCAGCCAGCAGCATCTCGAGGCGCTGTCTCTGCTCGGGCCTACGCCGCACCACCGGCGCAGCTTCGCGCCCGTCACGCGACTGGTGTGAGGCGTGGGACTCGCATCGATCCGCAACCTCGACTACGTGGTCCTGCTCTGCGAGGACCTGGTCCGCGCGCGGCAATTCTACCTCGACGTGATGAAGTTCCGGATTGAGCGCGAGACGCCGCGCTGGGTGAGCTTCCATGTCGGATCGGGCCTGCTCTGCCTGCGGCCGCGCACCCTCGAAGGGGTGTTCCAAGATGGGCCGGGTGCCCCCGCGGGCTCGGCCTCGGTGCAGCTCGCCTTTCGCGTCGCACCGCCCGAGATCGACGAGATCCAGGCCGAGCTGGCGGCCGCCGGCGTCGAACTGCTGGGCCCGCCGCGGGACATCCCGGCCTGGGGCCATCGCGCGATCTTCTTTCGCGACCCAGACGGCAACGTCATCGAAATCTACGCCGAAGTCTGACGGCAGGAGAAACACAAGTGCTCAAGCTCTATTACACCGCCAGTACCTGCTCGCTCGCCACCCACATCGTGCTGGAGGAGGTCGGCGCCGACTATTCGACGGTGCGCATCGACTTCGGGGCGGAGCAGCAGAAGTCGGCCGAATATCTGAAGGTCAATCCCAAGGGCCGCGTGCCGGCGCTGGTGACAGACAGGGGCATCCTCACCGAAACGCCGGCGATGCTGGTCTATGTCGCGCAGAGCTTCCCGCAGGCGCGGCTCGCGCCGATGGACGATCCCTTCTTCTTCGCCGAGATCCAGTCGTTCAATTCCTATCTCTGCTCGCACGTGCACGTGGCGCATGCCCACCGCATGCGCGGCCATCGCTGGGTCGATGCCGACGACAAAGCGTCGATCGCCGCGATGCAGCGCAAGGTGCCGGAATCGGTCGGCGCCGGCTTCGAGCTGATCGAGCACGGGATGCTGAAGGGGCCGTGGGTGATGGGCGAGCACTACACGATCTGCGACGCCTATCTGTTCACGCTCGCCCAGTGGCTGGAGAAGGACGGCGTCGACCTCGCGCGCCTCCCGCGCGTGGTCGATCACCGCAAGCGCATGTTGGAACGGCTGGCGGTGAGGAAGGCGGTCGCCGAGGAAACCGCCTGAGGGCTCCCTTCCTTGCAGCGCTGCAAGATTCCTGGGGTGATTGCAATGAGCGCGGGGAAACTTATAATCGCCCCACCGCCGCTCCACAGGGCGACATGGATCTTGATCATGTCTGGCGGACTGGAGTTGCCGATGCGGTTCATCAGTCTGAAACTGTCGACGCTGGCCGCGGCAAGCCTACTCCTCGGGGCACTGCCGGCCCTGTCGCAAGGCTCGACGGGAGCGCCCATGGCGCCCCAGCCTCGCATCGCCCCCGCCCCGCAGGCTCCCGTCGCGGCGCCGCGAGCGCCTGTCATCACGCCCGCGCCGGCGGTCCCCCCGTCTGGCGTTCCGCTGAATACCACTCGCCAGGGCGCGCCCGTCCCGGGCGACAGGGCAGAGACGTGTTGCGGCTCGATCATTATTATTGATGGCGTCGCGGGTGATCCGGCAGTCCTCCACGAAAAGTCGGCCATCAAGGGTTCGATCATCTACGAGCGGAAGTGAACGAGAACATAACAATTGGTCCGTTGCGCGCGGCCCGTCGTTGAATGAAAGGTTGCCCGGCCCGCGTTCATGCAGGGGCCAACTCGATGAGGTTGCGCGATGTCCAGACTTGTTCCGTCACTGATCCTGCTTCTCGGCCTCATGGCGGCTGGTGCCGCATCGGCAAGGCCGGTGGATCGAGAGGCCTTCGATTCGGGCGTGGTCGTCGCCCAGCAGGCGCAGGTCCAGACGCCGCCGTCGGCGCGAGACGCGATCGAGAAGAGCAAGGAGTCCGCTGCGGAGCGTGCGCGGGCGATGGGCCCTGAACTCAAGGCGCTGCGGGACGATATGGCCGCGCAGGTCGGCGAACTGCGGGCGCTCGTCGACCGGAGGGTCGATGAAGCCGGCCACAAGGCCATAACCTACGCGATCTGGGGGGCCGTGGGCTTCTTCGCGCTCATGATCCTCGCTTCGGTGCTGGGCGGGGTCATCGTCGCGCTGCTATTCCGGCGCAACCGCGCCTGACACGACGGGACACCGACGCTTTCTATCCGGCGAGCACGAGGTCGCTCGCTTTTTCGGCAACTGCCGTCACGGCGGCGTTGATCATCGCCGCCGGGAGGCCGGGCAGGACCGAGGCGTCGATGACGCGCAACCCCGCGACGCCCTTCACGCGCAAAGCCTCGTCAACCACCTCGCCGAGGCGGCAGGTGCCGGTGGGATGATGGAACGAATCCGTGGCTGGCGGGCCGCTTCGCTTGTCCAGTCCGGTCCGGGATAGACCTCCTTCGCCCGCCAGTCGTCGAATGCCTTTGCCGCGCCGATCTCGCGCGCGATCTCGACGCCCTTCGCCAGCACCGCGAGATCGTCGGCTTCGCCCAGATAGTTCGGGTCGATGATTGCCGGCGCCCGTGGATCGCTGGAGGCGAGGCTGACGGTGCCGCGGCTGCGCGGCCGCAGGTGGCAGGGCACCAGGACATAGGCCGGCGCGGCCAGGGGGCCGACGGTTGGCCGCACGAACGGCACCGACAGGCACATGACGAGAATGTCGGGGCTCTCGCCTGGCGTCGCATGCGGCACGTAGAGCAGGGAATCCGCGTGATTGTAGTGGGAGGCCTGGACCGGGCGCCGCGCCTGGTAGGCCACGCCCGCGAGCAGCAGATGATCTTCCAGATGGCGGCCGACGTCGGGCAGATCGGCGGCGCTTGCGATACCCAGCGCGCGCAGTTCGTCGGCCGGGCCGATGCCCGACAGCATCAGCAGGCGTGGTGAATCGATCGCCCCGGCGCAGAGCAGGACGTCGCCCGCGGGCCGCACCACTCTTCCGGCCAGACGCACACCGAGGCACCGCCCGCGCTCGATCTCGAGGCCGAGCACCTGCGTGTCGACGAGCAGGTCGACCGGTGCGTCAGCGGGACCGCTCTCCAGACTGTCGAGATAAGCCGTCGCCGCGTCGTCGCGGCGGTGGCCCTTGATGCTGAGCTGGTTCCAGCCCACGCCGGTCGTCACTTCGCCGCCGAGGTCGGGCGTCACCGGGAAGCCCGACTGCTGCGCCGCGGCCATGAAGGCCTCTGCGACCGGCGTGCGATCCGTGACGTCGGCCAGCGACAGGACATGCAGGGGGCCGGCACCGCCCCGCCAGGCATTGGCGCCACCCGAGAAGGTCTCGGCGCGCTTGAAATAGGGCAGGAGGTCGGCGTGACGCCAGCCTGCCGGCCAGCGGTCGTAGGCGGCCGAATGACCGCGCTGGTAAGCCAGCGCATTGATGATGCTCGATCCGCCCACTGCCTTGCCGCGCGGACAGGTGATCGTGCGGCCGCCCAACCCGGGCTGCGGCGTCGTCTCGTAGCGCCAGTCCAGCGCGCTCTCCTGCAGGGTCGGCCAGGCCGGAGGAGCCGCGACGGCCGGCAGGTCCGCACGCGCGCCGGCCTCGATCAGGAGCACCCGCCGCCCGGCCCGCCCGAGCCGGTGCGCCAGAACGCAGCCCGCCGATCCCGCGCCTACGATGACATGGTCGTAGGCTGCGCGGAGCTGCGCGGGCGACGTCAGGGTCCGGACACCGCTGGCCGCCTTCGCCGGCGACGAAAGACCCGAAAGCGCGATGCCACCCGCCATCGCGGCGCCAATCGCCTCGCGGCGCTTCAGCCCGCCCCTGCCGTCAGTGTCCCCGAACGATGGTGTCCCGCTCATGCTGCCCGCCCCGTCGCGTCCCCAGTTATAGTGGTCTGGTGTGAGTTTTGCGACTCGATCTAGTGTCTAAGCAATTGATTCAATTAGATTCTTGACCGGAAGTGCCTGTGGACTCATCTTCCACGGATGCCTGTGGATAAAATTGATCGCGTGCTCGTTGGCGACTGTATCGAATTGATGCAGGCCCTGCCCGAAGCTTCCGTCGACATGGTCTTTGCCGACCCTCCCTATAATCTCCAGCTGGGCGGCGAGCTGCTGCGGCCCGACCACAGCAAGGTCGACGCGGTCGACGACGACTGGGACAAGTTCGGAGACCCCTCCGCTTCGGTCGGGGCAAGTTTCGCGCTTTACGACCAGTTCACCAACGCCTGGCTGAAGGCGGCGCGCCGGGCCCTGAAACCCGGCGGCACGCTGTGGGTGATCGGCAGCTACCACAACATCTTCCGCATCGGCACGGCGCTGCAGGACCAGGGCTTCTGGCTGCTGAACGACATCGTCTGGCGCAAGTCGAACCCGATGCCGAACTTCCGCGGCAAGCGCTTCACCAACGCCCACGAGACGCTGATCTGGGCGGCGCGCGACCGCGCCAACAAGAAGTACACCTTCAACTACGATTCGATGAAGGAGCTGAACGAGGGCGTGCAGATGCGCTCCGACTGGCTGCTGCCGCTCTGCACCGGCGGCGAGCGGCTGAAGGGCGAGAATGGCAAGAAGGCCCATCCGACGCAGAAGCCCGAGGCGCTGCTGTTCCGCTGCATCATGTCGGCGTCCAATCCGGGCGACGTCATCCTCGATCCGTTCTTCGGCACCGGCACGACCGGCGCCGTCGCGCGCCGCCTCGGCCGCCGCTTCATCGGCCTCGAGCGCGATCCCGACTACGCCGCCATCGCGCGCAAGCGCATCGCCGAGATCACGCCGCTGGCGCCTGAGGACGTGACGCCCAAGCCCAGCAAGCGGGCCGAGCCGCGGATTCCGTTCGGCGTGCTGATCGAGGCGGGCCTGCTTCAGCCTGGCGCAGTGCTGAGCGATCCCAGTGGCCAGTTGCACGCACGCGTTCGCGCCGACGGCTCACTGTCCGCCTCCAATGCTCTGGGCGACCATCGTGGCTCGATCCACAAGGTGGGGGCGGCGGTGCAGGGCGCGCCGGCCTGCAACGGCTGGACCTTCTGGCATATCGACGTCGCCGGTGCCCGCCTGCCGATCGACCATCTCCGCCAGCAGGTCCGGGCGGGCCTCTAAAGCAATATCCGTCGTCTCGACCGAAGCGCTGAAGGCGCGGAGTGGAGAGACCTTTTTTCCACGAATAGCCGGCTCCTGGCGGAGAGAAGGCCTCTCCACTTCGCCTCCGGTCGAGGCGACGGGCCCTTCAACCCTAACTCTTCACCGCGTGTTCGATCACCTTGCGCATGACCGTGGGCAAAGCGCGTTCGTCCAGCCGGTCGAGCGCCGACCAGCTCGTGCCCGGCGCCAGCGCCGCCAGCCGGCCTGTCGTCGCCATGGCGCGGGCAATGGTGAGTTCCAGGTGGAAGTGCGTGAAGGTGTGACGCACCAGGCCGTCCATTACCACCCAGCGCGCCGGCACCGGGGCTTCGGCGAGCGCCGTGGCTTCCACGAACGGGCCCTCGCGCCAGGCGCTCGACGGTACCTCGTCCATGCCGCCCAGAAGCCCTTTTGCCGGCCGCTTGCGTAGCAGCACCGCGCCGTCCTTGCGCAAAAGCACGAAGGCGAGGCCGCGGCGCGTCGGCTTCCCGGCCTTGGGTGCGCGGCGCGGCAGCTCTTCGGCGATGCCCTGCCGGCGGCCCTTGCAGCCCTGCATCAGCGGGCAGATGACGCAGCGCGGGGTGCGCGGGATGCAGACGGTGGCGCCGAGATCCATCATCGCCTGGGCATAATCGCCGGCGCGCTGCTGCGGCACCAACCGCGCGGCGCGGACCTGGATGTCGGGCTTGGCGTCGGGCAACGGAGTCTCGATGGCGTAGAGGCGGGCGATCACCCGCTCCACGTTGCCATCGACCGCCGAGGCCGGACGATCGAAGGCGATGGCCTGGATGGCCGCGGCCGTATAGGGGCCGACGCCGGGCAGGGCGCGCAGGCCGGCCTCGTCCTCGGGAAAGCGGCCGCCATGGTTGTTGGCGACGGCCTGGGCGCAGGCATGCAGGTTGCGGGCGCGGGCATAGTAGCCGAGGCCCGCCCACGCCGAGAGCACCTCGTCGAGCGGCGCGGCGGCCAGAGCCTCGACGGTGGGCCAGCGCTCGACGAAGCGGCGGAAATACTCACCCACCGTCTCCGACAGCCAGACACGGTAAGGCGCCGTGCGTTCTCCCGGGGCTGCGCGCCAGGGGAGGGTGCGACGATGTCGATCATACCAGGCGAGCAGTCGGTCGGCGTGTGTCATGGTCAGTCGAAGGGGCGTGGCCTACCATACGGAGCGGAGTTTGAAAGGGTCCATGCGCGAAAACGGCTTCCGTGCGATCGGCGGGCTGGCCCAGAAGCTCACGTCGGGCATCGCCCGCGATGGGGCAAAAGGGGGCCGCGGCGCTGCCCTCGTTCGACTGAAGGCCGACTGGCCGGCGGTCGTCGGGCCGGAACTGGCGCGCACGACGCGGCCCGATGCGCTGCTGGCCGGGCGCGGCGCGCGGGCCGGCAAAGCCTTGCGGCTGAAGGTGTCCGGCGCCGCCGCCCTCGAGGTCCAGCACAGGAGCAGCCAGATCGTGGAACGGGTAAATGCCTATTTCGGGCACAGGGTGATCGACGACGTGCGGATCGTGCAGGGCATCATCCCGGGGCCACCCCCGGCACGCCGGACGCCGCGTCCCGATCCCGTGGTCGAGCAGGCAGTGGCCAGCCGCACGGCGGCCGTCGAGGATCCCGATCTGCGCGCGGCTTTGACCCGGCTGGGGGCCCGCATCGCCAGCGGGCGCCGCGGCTTCCTGCTCGGCAGCCTGGGCGCGCTCTGTCTCGGGGACGAGCTGCATGCACAGCCGAAAGCAGCGGCCAGGTTCCTCGATCCGTTGCCCGACGATCACGTGCTGGGCCGTCCCGACGCCCCCAATGTGCTGATCGACTACGCCTCGTTCACCTGTCCGCACTGCGCCACCTTCAACAACGCGGTCATGCCCGCCCTGAAGCGGGACTGGATAGACACCGGCAAGCTGAAGCTGGTGCATCGCCACTTTCCATCGGATGCCCTCGCCACGCGCGCCAGCCTGCTGGCGGAGTGCGCCGGTCCGGACGGGTTCTTCGCCGCCGTCGACACGCTGTTCCGCACGCAGGTCCAGTGGATGACCGCGCCCGACCCGGCGGCGGAACTGATGACGGTGCTGGCGGGGCAGGGGGTGACCGAGGCCGCGGCGCAGGCCTGCGTCGCCAACGACCGGCTTTTGGACAAAGTCATCGCCGACGTGCAGTCCGGTCAGGCGCTGGGCGTCAATTCAACCCCGACGGTCTTCATCAACGAGCAGGGGTACGGCAATCCGGGCGGAATGGACGCCATCGCAGCAATTTTACGACAGGTGGGCCGTTAACGTTTGACTCCCCACAGGCGTAATTCCCAAGATGTAGTGGAGAGGGTTGAACAAAATGCGGAATATCTTGATCGTCGCCGGCGGGGTCGTGGCGGTGGCTGCGATTGCGGCCGGCGTCTATTTCGGCACCCGTGCGCCCTCGTCGCCCGCGCCGGTCGCGGCCGTTTCGGCGCCCAACAAGGCCGCCCTGGAGAGTGTTCAGCCCGGCGACCATGTGCTGGGCGATCCCAAGGCGCCGATCACCGTGATCGAGTATGCATCACTTACCTGCTCGCACTGTGCGCATTTCCATACGCAGGTCCTGCCTGACATCAAGAAGAAGTGGATCGATACCGGCAAGGTCAAGCTGGTCTACCGCGACTTCCCGCTGGACCAGGTCGCCGCCAAGGCGGCGCAGATCGCCGAGTGCGCCGGCAACGACAAGTATTTCGGCGTGGTCGACATCATCTTCCGCGGCCAGCCGCAGTGGGCGGCGGCGGCCGATCCGCTGGCTGAGCTCGCCAAGCCGCTGCGGATCGCCGGCATGGGCGAGAACGAGATCAAGGCGTGCCTCGCCAACGATGCGATGAGCAACGCGGTGATCAACGACTACAAGGCTGGCGAGGCGATGGGCGTCACCTCGACGCCGACGCTGTTCATCAACGGCCAGCTCTATCGCGGGTCGCGCTCCGTCGAGGAACTCGACGGCGTGTTCTCCAAGCTCGCCAAGTAGGCATTCGGGCAAGTAACCAGACAGGCGTGGTGTAATGGTCCAGTTCGACAAGCTCCGGCTCTCCGGTTTCAAGTCTTTCGTCGACCCGACGGAGCTCGTGATCGAGTCCGGCATGACCGGAATCGTGGGACCGAATGGCTGTGGCAAGTCGAACCTCGTCGAAGCGCTGAAGTGGGTGATGGGCGAGACCTCCGCCAAGCAGATGCGCGGCTCCGAGATGGAGGATGTCATCTTCGCCGGCTCCGGCCAGCGGCCGGCGCGCAACATCGCCGAGGTCATGCTGTCGCTGGACAACAGGACGCGCACCGCGCCCGCCGCGGTGAACGATACGGACCAGCTCGACGTCGTGCGTCGCATCGAGCGCGGTCACGGCTCGGCTTATTCGGTGAACGGTCGCGAGATTCGCGCCCGTGACGTGCAGACGCTGTTCGCCGACGCGGCCACGGGGTCGCGCTCCACGGCGCTCGTCAGCCAGGGCCGCATCGGCGCGCTCATCAACGCCAAGCCGGCCGATCGCCGTTCGGTGATCGACGAGGCGGCCGGCATTACCGGTCTTTACGCCCGCCGTCACGAGGCCGAGCTGCGCCTGCGCGCCGCCGAGCAGAACCTCGCCCGCGTCCAGGACGTGCTGGTGGCCCTCGAGGAGCAGCACAAGGGCCTGAAGCGCCAGGCCCGTCAGGCCAGCCGCTATCGCAACCTCTCCGACCATATCCGTCGCGCCGAAGCCGCCGTGCTGGCGCTGAAGCTCGCCAATGCCGAGCGCGATCTGGCCGTATCCGCCGAGCGGCTGAAGGAAGCCGAGGCGCAGGTCGCCGACCTGACGCGTCTGGTCGGCCTCGCGACCACCGCGCAGGCCGAAGCCGCGACGGCGCTGCCGCCGCTGCGCAACGACGAAGCCGCCGCCGCTGCCGGATTGCAGCGCCTGCGCGTGGCGCACGATGCGCTGACCGCGGAGGCCGAGCGGGTCGCCGCCGCGCAATCCGAAGCCGAGAGGCGCCTCCAGCAGACCGAGCAGGATCTGGCGCGCGAGCAGGGCCGCAAGAACGACGCCGCCGCCGCCATTTCCGACCTTGGCGCCCAGCGCGAACGTCTCGAAGAGGAGCGTTTCGGCGAAGAGGATCGTGCTGCCGCCGCCGAGGAAGCGCGCGACACCGCGCGCAGCGAGACCAGCGTGGCCGAGGTCGAGTTCGACCGCCTGACCCGCCAGATCGCCGACGACGAAGCCCTGCGTCAGAGCGTTTCGCGCGAGATCGCGGAGCTTCAGGATCGTCTGCGCCGCCTGTCGTCGCGCCGTGATGAAGTCTCGGCACAGCAACGGCAGCTCGAGACCGAACTGTCCAACCTGCCGGCGCTGCCGGAAGTCGAGGCCGAACTCGAAGCCGCCCGGGCCGCGCTGGAAGAAGCGCGGTTCAGCGGCCAGGAGGCGATCGAAGCCGCCCGCGAGGCCGAGCGCTACGAGTCGGATGCCGCGCGTCAGGCGGTCGCCAGGGCCGAAGCGGAACGGCTCGAGATGGAAAAGGCCCGTTCGGCCGAACGCGAGGCAGCGGAAGCCAGCCACGCCACCGCCGTCGAGGCCCTGCAGAAGACCAATGCGCGTCTGACCAAGCTGCGCGCCGAGGAAGCGGGCGTCGCCGCTGCGTTGAAGTCCGCGGCCAATTCGCTGTGGCCGCCGCTGCTCGACGCCCTCTCCGTCGAGCCGGGCTTCGAGAAGGCCTTGGGCGCGGCCTTCGGCGACGAGCTCGAGGCTTCGTCGGATCGCGGCGCGCCGGTGCACTGGCTGCCGCTCGAGGCGCTGGCCGAGACGCCGGCCCTTCCCGAAGGCGCGACGCCGCTCGGCGCGCATGTCGGTGCCCTGCCGGAATTGGCCCGTCGTCTGTCCTTCATCGGCATCGTGGCCAACGACGAGACCGGCGCGGCGCTGCAGGCCGCCCTCAAGCCCGGCCAGCAGCTGGTCACCCGTGAGGGCGCGGTCTGGCGCTGGGACGGCTACACGATGCGGGCCGGTGCGCCGTCGACCGCTGCCGTGCGGCTGAGCCAGCGCAACCGCCTGGCCGAGATTCGCTTTCAGATCGACAGCATCGTCGCCGAGCAGACGGTCGAGCAGGCGCGCGTCGATGCCGAGAAGACGTGGCTCGCCGCGGCCCGTGATGCCGAGAAGACCTGCGTCGACCAGGCGCGCGCCTACGAGCGCAGCGTGGCCGAGGCCGCACGTCGCAAGACGCAGGAGGCCGGCGAGGCCACGCGGGCCGCCGAGCGCGCCGCCCAGTCGGCCATCGGCACCGCCGAGCGCCTGGCCACGCAGGCCCGCGACCGTCACGTCGAGATTGCCCGTCGCACCGACCAGCTGCGCACGCGTCTCGCCGGCATCGCGACGGTGGTCGCCGAAGTGCAGGGCGACATCGCCGAGGTCGAGATGCGGCGCACCTTCCGCGAGGCGCGCCTGTCGTCTATCGCCGACACCCAGGCCGATCGTGCCGAGGCCGGTGCGCTGCGCGTGCGCATCGCCGAGCTGCGGGCGGCGCTCGTCGAGGCCGAGGGTCAGTGCGACCGTCTCGCACGCGAGTCGAAGATGCGGGTCGAGCGGCTGGCGCAGATCGCACAGGACCACGAAGGCTGGAGCAAGCGACTGCGCGAGGCGGACGGCCAGATCGTCGAACTCGACGCACGGCGCGAGCAGACCGCGGCCGCGATTGCCGAACTGGCGGCCAAGCCGGCGGAGATCGAGGAGAAGCGGTTCGTGCTCGGCGAGGAGATCGACAAGGCCGAGGCCAACCGCCAGGAAGCGGCCGACCGCCTGGCGATCGGCGAGACTCGTCTGGCCGAGGCCGACAAGGCGCTGCGCCAGGCCGAGACCGAAATGGGCCAGGCGCGAGAGACCCGCGTCCGCCGCGAAGGCCAGGTCGAGCAAGCCACGAAGGATCGCGAGTCGGTGGTCGAGCGCATCGCCGAGCGCCTGCGCTGCGAGCCCGACGGCGTGATGGCGTTGGCCGAGGTCCAGTCGCTCGACGAGCTGCCGGATCTCGAGAAGGCCGAGCACAAGCTCGAGCGGCTGGTGCACGAGCGCGAGACGATGGGCGCCGTGAACCTGCGGGCCGAGGAAGAGGCCAACGAACTCGAGCAGCAGATCACTGCCATGACGAGCGAGCGTGACGACCTCGTCGCCGCCATCGGCCGCCTGCGCCAGGGCATCCAGAGTCTGAACCGCGAGGGCCGCGAGCGTTTCCTAGTCGCCTTCGAGCAGGTCAGCGGCCACTTCCAGCAGCTCTTCACCAAGCTGTTCGGCGGCGGCAAGGCCGAGTTGCGGCTCACCGAGTCGGAGGATCCTCTCGAGGCCGGCCTCGAGATCCATGCCAGTCCGCCGGGCAAGAAGCTGCAGGTCATGTCCCTGCTGTCGGGCGGCGAGCAGGCGCTGACGGCGTTGTCGCTGCTGTTTGCAGTGTTCATGACGAACCCGGCGCCGATCTGCGTGCTGGACGAGGTGGACGCGCCGCTGGACGACCTGAACGTGGAGCGGTTCTGCGGCCTGGTGAAGGACATCGCCGGCCGCACCGACACGCGCTTCCTGATCATCACCCATCATCGCGTCACGATGGCGCGCATGGATCGCCTCTACGGCGTGACCATGGCCGAGCGGGGGGTCTCCCAGCTCGTCTCGGTCAACTTGCAGGAGGCCGACCGCATGGTGGCCTAGGCCCTTACGACGGCGTCAGCCTAAACAAGCAAGACTATCTTCCTCTCAAAAAACTGGGCGCCGGCTGGCCTGACGGCGCCCTTTTCTTTGCCGCGCTTCCGGGGCCCGCCCTTCTCAGGGGAGGAGCGGGCCTGTAGTGTCCGGCCCATGCCCGATACGCTCAGTCCCAACGTTACCGATGTCATCGAACTGACGCGCACGCTCGTTCGCTGCGAAAGTGTGACGCCGCGCGAAGCAGGTGCCTTGCAGCTGCTGGAACAGACGCTGGCGCCCCTCGGCTTCGCGTGCGAGCGCATGGATTTTACCCAAGCCGGCACCGACGACGTGGCCAACCTCTATGCCCGCATCGGCAGCGGCGGGAAGCACTTCTGCTTTGCCGGCCATTCCGACGTGGTCCCGGTCGGCGATCTCTCTTCCTGGACGATCGGGCCGTTCGCAGCCGAACTGTCCGGCGGCTATCTGTTCGGCCGTGGGGCCGCCGACATGAAGGGCGCGATCGCGGCCTTCACCGATGCCGCAGCGCGCTTTCTCGCCCGGCGTGGCCGGGATTTCGGCGGCTCGATCAGCCTGCTGATCACCGGCGACGAGGAAGGCCCGGCGATCAACGGCACCGTGAAGATGTTGCAACGGCTGGCCGAGCGCGGCGAGACGATCGATGCCTGCATCGTCGGCGAGCCCACCAGCTCGAAGCGCTTCGGCGACATGATGAAGATCGGTCGCCGCGGCAGCATGACCGTCGACCTGGTCGTGCGCGGCGTACAGGGGCATGTGGCCTATCCCGAGCGGCTCGACAATGCCGTCCATCGCCTGTCGGCGATCATCGAGGCGCTGGTGCGCGAGCCGATCGACAAGGGCAGCACGCATTTTCAGCCGACCTCGCTGCAGTTCACGACCGTCGATGTCGGCAACCCGGCGACCAATATCGCGCCGGGCACCGCCAAGGCGCGCTTCAACACCCGGTTCAACGACCTCTGGACCTCGAAGACGCTGCTGGCTCACCTCAAGGAGCGCATCGAGCGCGCCAACGAAGCGCTGGGCGGCAATGGCACCGTCGAATACAGCGTCCAGGTTTCCGGCGAGTCCTTCTATACGCCGCCGGGACCGCTGAGCGACCTCGTCGCCGGGGCGGTCCGCGACATAGCCGGAGTGGAGACGGAACTGTCGACGACCGGCGGGACGTCGGACGCGCGCTTCATCCGCAACTACTGCCCGGTCCTCGAATTCGGACTGGTCGGAGAGAGCATGCACAAGGTCGACGAGAAGAGCGCGGTTGCCGACCTCAAGATGCTGGCCCGCGTCTACGAAACGGTTCTCGACCGTTACTTCGCGGTCTGAGGGCGTGCTCAGCGCTGGCGAAATCGCCCGAGGCATTCAGGGCGCGATCGGGCTTCTGAAGCGCGACCCGGTCGCGCCGTCCTACTTCGACAATACGCGCGAAGCCTGCGTGCGGTCGTTCCAGGTGATGATTCTGGTCGCGCCGCTGCACGCCGCCCTGATGCTGTTGCGGTATGCCTTCGTGACTTCGACGGCCGACGACCTCGAGATCGTGCTGGTGGAGACGCTGCGCTACGCCGTCGAATGGACGCTGTTTCCCGTCCTGTTCTACGAGATCGCGCGGCGGCGGAACTGGCTCAACCGCTTTCCGCGTTACATCTCGGCCCTGAACTGGGTCAACCTGCCGGCGATGATCGCGGCAGTGATCGGCGTGGTGCTGGCCTCGCTGCTGCCGCCGGTGCCGGGCGAGTTCATGCGCATCGGGCTGCAGGCGCTCTTCTTCTACTGGTTCCTGGTGACAACCCGGATGGTGCTCGGCGCCACCTGGCCGGTCGCGGCCCTCCTGCTGCTCGTCAACTGGGTGCCGTCAATCTTCATCTCACTGATCGTCGATCGCTTCCTCGGAGTCGCCGTCGCGGTCGGGGCCTAGCTCGTAACGCACTTCCATCAGGCAGAGCCCGTGCGGCGGCGCGGTCGGCCCGGCGCGGGCACGATCGCGGGCAGCGAGTGCTGCTTCGACATCGCCGCGGGTCCACTGGCCGCGTCCGACGAGATGCAGCGTCCCCACGATGATGCGCACCTGGTTGTGCAGGAAGGAGCGCGAGCCGACATCGACGTGGATCTCCTCGCCGAGGCGGGAGACCTTCAGCAGGTCGAGTGTCTTCAGCGCCGACGGCGACTGGCAGGAGGTCGAGCGGAAACTGTTGAAGTCGTGTCTTCCCACCAGCACCGTCGCGGCATCTGCCATCAGGTCGACGTCGAGCGAACCCGGCACGTGCCAGAGCTGGCCGCGATCAAGCGCGGGCGGGGCGCGTCGATTGATGATGCGGTAGCGGTAGCGCCGCCATGTCGCGGAGAAGCGTGCATGGAAACCGGGAGGGGCGAGTTCGGCGACCAGGACGGAGACCGGTTGAGGCTTCAGGTGGAAGTTGATCGCCGAGCGAATGGTCTCGACCGGCCACTCGCGGGTAAGGTCGAGATGCACGACCTGGCCGCGCGCATGCACCCCGGTGTCGGTGCGGCCGGCAGCCTGGACGGGCGGGCGCTCGCCGGAGAAGGCGAACACGGCCTCTTCGAGCGCGACCTGGACCGAAGGGCCATTCGGCTGGCGCTGCCATCCGACGAACGGCTCGCCGTCATATTCGACCGTGAGTTTGTAGCGCGGCACGATGTCAGGTCGGCAGGGACGTCACGGCGGGGGACGCCAGCACGGTGCCCGCCTCCAGCGCGAAGCCGCGCAGGAAGGCGTCCGCCGACTGCGCCGACTTGCCGGGCCGCTGCAGCTTGAGCAGCTTCAGCCCGCCGACACCGCAGGTCACGACCGGAAAGCCGTCGCGCGCGATGGTCACGCTGCCCGGGGGGCCGCCCGCCAGCGTGAGCGCGGCCGCCAGGACCTTGATGCGTTCGATACCCGCTTCCTTGCCATTGTCCTTGGGGGCCTCGAACGACGTGCCGGGCCACGGGTGGAAGGCGCGCACCTTGCGCTCCAGCTCGGCGGCCGGCCGGCGCCAGTCGAGCACGCCTTCCTCCTTGCCGAGCTTGTGGGCGTAGGTGACGCCCTCGGCCGGCTGGTCCACCGGCTCGATGCTCCGCCTTAGCAGGCCGTCGAGGGTCGACACGATCAGCCGCGCGCCGAGATCGGCCAGGCGGTCGTGCACGCTCTCGGCGGTATCGGCGGCGGAGATCGGCGTGCTTTCCGCCAGCAGCATCGGGCCGGTGTCGAGGCCCTCGTCCATGCGCATGATGGTGACGCCGGTCTCGGCATCGCCCGCGAGGATGGCGCGATGGATGGGGGCGGCGCCGCGCCAGCGCGGCAGCAGGGAGCCATGGATGTTGATGCAGCCGAGGACCGGGGCGTCGAGGAAGCTCCTGGGCAGGATGTGTCCATAGGAGACGACGACCGCGGCATCGAGATCGAGCGCCTTGAAGGCCTGGGCCTCCTCGTCGCTTTTCAGGGTGCGCGGCGTGCGGACCGGCAGACCGAGTTCATCGGCGAGCTGATGGACGGGTGTCTTGCGCTCCTGCTGGCCGCGGCCCGCGGGCTTGGGGGCCCTCGTGTAGACGCACGCGACGTCGTGGCCGGCTTCGGCCAGCGCGGCGAGCGCTGGCACGGCGAAGGCTGAGGTGCCGAGGAACGCAATCTTCATCGCCGCACCTTATAGGCAGCCGCGCGGCGGTGAGCTAGGTATGCCGCCGCAATGGAAGCCAGTACCCCCTCGACCGGCAAGGGCCCGCTCGCCAACCTCGCTGCGCGCCGCGCCGCCGGCGAGATCCACGCCGATCCCGTGCAGGAAAAAGTCGTTCTGCGATTGCAGGCGATCCATGAGCAGCTCGCGGCGATGGCCAGCGCCCCGCCGGCCAAGACGGGATTCCTGGCGCGCCTCGGCCTCGGTCACGCGCCCAAACCGCCGGAGGGGCCGCACGGCCTCTACATCTGGGGCTCGGTCGGTCGCGGCAAGTCCATGCTGATGGACCTGTTCTTTGCCGATGCGCCGGTGGCGAAGAAGCGCCGCGTCCACTTCCACGAATTCATGCTCGAGGTGCAGGCCCGCCTGCATCGTCGGCGCGAGGAGCTCGCCGCGAAGGGCGCCCCGCCGGAATCCGACACCATCGTGCCGATCGCCCGGGAGATCGCCGCCGAGGCTCGCCTGCTCTGCTTCGACGAATTCCAGGTGACCAACATCGCCGATGCGATGATCCTCGGCCGCCTGTTCGAGACGCTGTTCGAGGAGGGGATAACGGTGATCGCCACCTCCAACCGCGCGCCCGACGATCTCTACAGGAACGGCCTGCAGCGCGACCGCTTCCTGCCGTTCATCGAGCTGGTGAAGCAGCGTCTCGAAGTTCTGGAGCTGGGCGGCTCGCAGGACTACCGGATGGGCCGGCTGCGCGAGCTCGATCTCTACCTGACGCCGCTCGGTGCCTGGGCGACGAAGAAGCTCGATGAGGCGTTCCGTGCGCTCAGCAATGGCGCCGACGGCGAGGCGCGCGTGCTGCGCACGCAGGGCCGCAACGTCGAGGTGCCGCGTGCTGCCCCCGGTGTCGCCATGGCGCATTTCATGGATTGGTGCGCGCGGCCGATGGGCGCGGCCGACTTCCTCTGCATCGCCGACAATTTCCACACCGTCATCGTGTCCGAGATTCCCAGGATGGGACCGGACAGCCGCGACAAGGCGGTTCGCTTCGTGACGATGATCGATACCTTCTACGAGAGGAAGGTGAAGTTCATCTGTTCGGCGGCGGCAAATCCGGGCGGTCTCTACCCAGAGGGCGACGGCTCCTTCGAATTCCAGCGTACCGTCTCGCGGCTGATGGAAATGCAGAGCCCGGAGTATCTGAACCTCGATCACATCGCCTAATTGTGATTGTGGGCCCGTTCGCCCGCAGCATAGGCTCTGCGGCGTTTTTCAGAGATTTTTCGGGAGGCAGGACATGGACGGCGATCGCATGATTTCCCTGAACGAAGGTGGCCTGTCGCGCCGCAACGCCTTGAAGGCGACGGCGACCGGCGCGGCGCTCGGCACCACCTTCGCTTTGTCGGTGCATCCCCTCCAGGCGCAGACGATGATAACCACGCCGGCGGACGGACTCACGGCCGGCGTCGTCAAGGTCAAGACCAGGGACGGCAAGGACATGGACGCCTATCGCGCCATGCCGGCCACGGGCCAGGGCTTCGGCACGATCCTGGTCGTGCAGGAGATCTTCGGCGTGCACGCGCATATCGCCGATCTCTGCCGCCGCTTCGCCAAGGCCGGCTACTACGCCATCGCGCCGGAACTGTATTTCCGGCAGGGCGATCCCAAGGCCATCAGCGACGTGCAGGCGCTGCTGCGCGAGATCGTCTCCAAGGTGCCGGACGAGCAGGTCATGAACGACCTCGACGCGACCGTCGCTTTCGCCAAGGGCGAGGGCAAGGCCGACACCGCCAAGCTCGGCATCACCGGCTTCTGCTGGGGCGGCCGCATCGTCTGGCTCTATGCCGCCCACAGCGCGGCGCTCAAGGCGGGCGTCGCCTGGTATGGCCGGGTCGTCGGCGATTCGACACCGACGACGCCCAAGCATCCGGTCGACATCGCCAAGGACCTCAAGGCGCCGGTGCTCGGCCTCTATGGCGGCGCCGACACCGGTATTCCGAACGACACCGTCGACCGCATGCGCGCGGCTCTGAAGGCCGGCAGCCCGGCCGCCCAGAAGTCGCAGATCGACACCTATCCGGACACGCCGCACGCCTTCAACGCCGACTACCGCCCGTCCTACCGCAAGGAGCAGGCGGAGGATGCGTGGAAGAAGGCGCTTGCCTGGTTCAAAGCCAACGGTGTCTGATGGGCGTATGGCTGAGACGATAAACCTCAAGACCCGGTCGGGCCTCGCATTCACCACGGATGTCGACGGCCCGGTCGGCGGACCGCTGGTGCTGATGCTGCACGGGTTTCCCGAATCGCGGCACAGCTGGCGGGCCGCCCTTCCGCAGTTGGCGGCGCACGGCTATCGCGCTGTCGCGCCCGACCAGCGCGGCTATTCGCCGGGTGCGCGGCCCGATCCGGCCGATCTGTCGAACTATGCGTTCGACCGCCTGATCGACGATGCGATCGAGATTGCGGCGGCGGCCGGCTACGACGGCAAGCGCTTCCATCTCGTGGGTCACGATTGGGGTGGGCAGGTTTCGTGGGGTGTCGCCGGCGCCCATCCCGATCGCCTGGCGTCGCTCACGATCCTGTCGCGGCCGCATCCGCAGTCGTTCCGTCAGGCGCTGCTGAAGGAAGACGGCGACCAGAAGCATCGCTCGCGCCACCATCGCGCCTTCCTCGAACCGGAGACCGGCAGGCTGCTGCTGGCCGACGATGCCAAGCGCCTGCGCGACGGGCTGTTCGGCCAGGGCGTGCCCTCGCAGGCGCTGGAGGATCACCTGTCGGTGCTGGGCCATCCCGAGGCCCTCGAAGCCGCTCTCGCCTGGTATCGGTCCAACAAGGGGCTGGCGGCGGATATCGGGGCCATCACCGTGCCGACGCTCTATATCTGGGGCGATGCCGATGCGACGGTGGGGCCCGACGCGGCCTACGGCACGGCGGACTTCGTGAAGCCTTCCTTCGCGATGCAAGTGCTGCCCGGTGTCGGCCACTTCGTGATGGACCAGGCACCGGCCAAGGCCACCGATCTCCTGCTGGCGCACCTGGCGAAACACCCGGTCTGAACCCGTCTGTCTTGCTGCCCAGGGCGAATCGCGCTACCACGCGGCGCCTTTAAGAACGGGAGTTTTTCGCATGGCTCGCAAGAAGATCGCGCTGATCGGCGCCGGACAGATTGGCGGC
>LNFM01009166.1_pt1 | contig 20830 bp, 21 predicted proteins | sample 596031 | NCBI WGS metagenome assembly LNFM01 (sample SAMN04254537, study PRJNA301005) | activated carbon metagenome | isolation source: dual media filters at the Ann Arbor, Michigan drinking water treatment plant | place: USA: Ann Arbor | reverse complement strand
GATCGTCGCCAAGCCCTCGGCCGGGTTCAACCAGCGGGTTTCCACCTCGCTCTGGTTCAGGGTCCAGACCACTTTGAAGGCTTTGAAGGTGCCGGCGGGCACCGTCACATCGCCCCAGGACTCGACCTTGCCGTCGATTTTCAGCGGCACCTTGTTCCCCGACGGGTACAGCGTCACCGTGTGCTGGGCGCTCCAGGTCTTGCCCACCTGCAGCGGCCAGGGGTAGTCTATCGGCGGCTCGAACGACATGACGGGCTGACCCGACGGAGCAAGTTGGGCCAGCGTGCCGAAAGTGACCGGGTCGTGCAGGCTCACTCCCGCTTGTGGCGCACCGAACGCGATGACCGGTTTGCCATTCCAGGGGGTAGGGTCCCTGCACCAGCGTGCCTGCGCGGCTAACATGCCTGCATGGACCGCCTGAACACCCAACACCACCGCCTCTACCTGCCGCCCGGCGCCCGAGACGACGCCACGAGGCTGATGGGAGACGATGGCCGTGTGCGCGCCCTGGTGCTTGCGCTCGGCGGCCCCGCCGATTGGGCGGCCCTCGTACCGCTCTGGCGTGGTGTGCAGGCCGAGCTGAAGTGGCCCGAACCGGCCATTGTGGTCAATGGTCGCGGTGCCTTCGAGCTCTGGTTTTCGCTGGCCGAACCTTTGCCCCAGGGCGAGGCTGCGCGGCTGCTGGCGCAACTGCAGCACCGCTATCTTGGTGGCGTGCGCGCCGACCGCGTGCACGCCTGGCCGGGTACCGATGCAGCGGCGGAGCTGCCTGCCTGCCCCCCTTTCGCCGCCGGACCTGAACGCTGGGCCGCCTTCGTCACCCCCGACCTGCCCGCCGTCTTTGGGGACGACCCCGCGCTCGACTTCGAGCCCGGTCCCGACGCGCAAGCCGAACTGCTGGCCCGCCTGCGGCCGGTGAGCGGGGCCGAACTGCGCAGCGCGTTGGCCGCGCTGGGCGACGTGGGCCAGGCGGCCCTGGCCCCACCTGCAGCGGCCGCCTCGCCCGTACCCCAACCGGGCACGCCGCCCGGCGTGTCCGCCATCGGCCCACGCGACGACCCGCGAGCCTTCCTCACCGCCGTCATGAACGACGCCACCGTCTCGCTGGCGCTGCGCATCGAAGCGGCCAAGGGCCTGCTGCAGGCGCCGGGGCGGTGATGGGCGAACCCGCCGATCTGTGTGTCCGCTCTTGGCACCGCGCCTGGTCCGCCCTCGGACTGCGCGCGCCTCCAGGGCTGATGCAGCGCCTGCTGGACGCCTGGGCCGAGCCGCAGCGCCACTACCACACGCCGCAACATCTGCTGGAATGCCTGAGCCTGCTCGAACCCGCGCTGGACCTGGCCCGCCATCCCGGCGAAGTCGAACTGGCCCTGTGGTTCCACGATGCCATTTACGACCCGAAGGGCCAAGACAACGAAGCCCGCAGCGCCGACTGGGCCACCGAAGCCCTGGCACACAGCGGCGCGAGCGGAGAGGTGCAACAGCGCGTGCGCGCCCTCATCATGGCCACCTGCCACGACGCCGTGCCGGACGACGACGATGCACGCCTGCTGGTGGACATCGACCTCGCCATCCTCGGCGCCGAGCCGCCGCGCTTTGCCGAATACGACCAGCAGGTCCGCGCCGAATACCGCTGGGTGCCCGGCTGGCTGTACCGGCGCAAACGCAAGGACGTGCTGGCGAGCTTTCTGGCGCGGCCGGCGATCTACGGGACCGAGCGGTTCCGGGAGCGGTTGGAGGCGCGGGCGCGGGAGAACTTGAAGAATTCAGGGTAGGACTGCCGACCGGTTTCGACCCGAAGCGGGTGCTGGTTCCGACACCGCAAAGCAGTCATCCAACTTGTCAAGCCTGACAGCGTATTCGGTTCAGACTTGCCATTGCTAGACTGATGCGGTAGGGCGAGCTGCCAGTTGGCTGTTTGTAGATGCCTGTCCATGCGTTCAATAGCAGGCGCTACAGGCTGGATCTCAAAAATCTTGAGAATGACATGAAACTCTGTTGAACGACTGAGTTCGGTGTTGTCGACAGTTTTGTGGGATAAATCAAAAGCTGGGCTTCAGAGGACCACCGTATGCCACATCCGCTTCAGAACCGTGTTGACCCTTGGGGTCGACTTCACGCCGATTCGCGTCGCACTGCTACACGAATGGGCAATCGCGGTAGGTTGCACAACGAGCATCAGGAGATCTTCAGGTTTAGCGCAAGCAAGGCTTGGCTCTGCTGCAGTTTGAAACTCAATGGCATACACCGAACGATCTTCCAAGTCGATCCGAAGTTCAGCTATTCCGAGCTGTTCTTCTTGGACGAGGCCACCGCACTTGCGGCTGGCCACCGACCTTGCAGCGACTGCCAGCCGTACCGATTCCACCAATTCAAGCAAGCGTGGTGCACAGCCCATTGCCCGGACCGAAGTCCGAGAGAGCTCTTGATCTCCGAAGTCGATGAACGTTTGCACACCGATCGGACAAGTCGAAAGGGCAAGGTCGCCTTGAGCACACTGCCCGTTGGAACAATGTTCGAACATGCGGGTGAGGCTTACGTTGTGACCAGCGGGGGGCACTTTCGTTGGTCATTTGATGGCTACACGCTAGAGGCCTTGCCCAAGTCCGACGTTGAACTCCTCACCCCAATGGCTACAGTCTTGGCACTTCGAGCGGGCTACATACCAGCTATACACCCGAGTGCTGACGCCTAACGAACAACATGCTGCCGCCCTATATGAACCGAACCATTGAATGCCGGCTTTCGTGGTTTACTTATGCGCACAGGTAAAACCGCGCCGAGCGTCTAAGTCTTGGATCCGCTTGTATTTTTGTTGATCAGCCATAACAAGAATTTCCTGCACCGCCCAAAATATCCTGCAAGCCCTGCGGGATACATTACCTTAGGCAGAACAGACACACCGATGGACGTCATCCAGCGCTTCTGCCACCGCCTGTATACGGACTGGCTTCCCACGTACTGCCACGACGACCAGCGAACCTACGATCCCATTGGCTTCAAGGCCAAGTCAATCAAAGTCAGTGAGGCAGATGCCAGAGATTGCATGGTGGCAATCGACCAGCAAGTTGTCATCGACACTGGAGGTGGACGTTTCAGCGCGTGCAAAAGCTCCGCAAAAGAGGTGCTCTTCTGGGAAGGACACAAGACGATGTTGCCAAGGCCAATCACTCTTTGGTTAGAACCAGTCATCACGTTCGCGGCACTCGCCCGCCTGCACGTCACCTACGCGTGGCCTAAACAGAGTCTCGGTATGCAGCCAAAGGGCTGGGCGTTTGATTTGGCCGCATATGAGGCGAACCCTGACAAGCCCCCGAGAATTCTGGGCGAGGTGAAGAAGTCACGCTGGGAACTGCACCGCCTCAGAGATGACCTACTGACGCTCTCCACTGGTGCAGCAGCGGAGAAACTGCCGACGAACTCAACCAAGAAGTGGCACGCACTCCTAGAAACGAAGCCAAGGCTACTCTGGCTGGTGGGCCCGAACGAGGAGTCCTATGCATACGCAACGTCGTACACGAGTGGAGGCTGCAAATTGCAGGAGGTCAACGCTTCCGCGCTTGCCCACAGTGCTGCCTCGTATCTTTCCCCAGCCAGTTCAACAACCAGCAAGAATGCAGATGTTGAACAGGCCGGTCGGGATGACACCGGTGAGGCCTAGGGCCAGGGATTGAGAGATTGATCGCCAAGCCCGTGGGTTAGATAGGTGCTCCCGACCGTTTTTTCGCTTCAACAAGACCGAACGGTAACTTGGGCTGATCACCTTGGTGGACAAGCCCGCATACGAGGAAGGTCCGATGCGATGAACGGGAACACCGGCTGGTGGGTGGGCATTGACGTGGCCAAGAGCAAGCTCGATGTGGCCGTGCTCGATGAACGAGGCAAGATCAAATCCCACGTTTTCGACAACAGCGCCAAAGGGTTTGAAGCGCTGATTGCCTGGCTCAGGCAGCGAGGTTGTGACCTGGCCTCGACCAGGGTGTGCATGGAGGCCACGGGCCCATACAGCGAAGCGGTATCCACGTCCTTGAGTGATGAGGGGTGGTACGTGAGCGTCGTCAATCCCTCGCGCATCAAGGGCTTCGCGCAGAGCGAGATGGCGCGCAACAAGACCGACAAAGCCGATGCGGCCTTGCTGGCCCGGTTTGCACAGGCCATGAAGCCCGAAGCCTGGACGCCCCCTGCACTGGAGGTACGCCAGCTCAGGGCGCTGGTGGATCGGCTGCAGGCGCTCAAGGAAATGCAGCAGCAGGAGGCCAACCGGCTGGAATCAGCGCAGAACCAGCCAGGCATGCAGGCATCCATCAACAGTCACATTCAATGGCTGCGGGAGAACATCTTGGAGCTGGAGCGGCAGATTGACGATCACATTGATCGGCATCCTGGCTTGCGCGCAGACGTGGAGCTGATCACCAGCATCCCCGGCCTGGGCAACACGACAGCGGCCAAGGTGTTGGCCTACCTGGGGGACGTGCGCAGGTTCAAGAACGCCAAGGCCCTGGCAGCCTTCATCGGGGTGACGCCCAGGTTGAAAGAGTCAGGTTCCTCGGTGCGCGGGCGCAGCATGATCAGCCGAAGCGGTCATGCCTACATTCGCCATTCGTTGTACATGCCGGCGATGGTGGCGCTGAAGTACAACCCGCTGATCAAGGCCTTCGGGCTGCGGTTGAAAGGTGAGGGGTTGGCGCCCAAGGCTGTGATCAGCGCTTCGATGCACAAGCTGGTTCGATTCATCTACGGCGTCTTGAAGACCCGTGTAATGTTCAACGCACAACTTCTTGGAAATCGACTTGACTTTCAAGACGGTATCTAACCCGCTGGAACTGACTCGCGACGGTATGGCACTCGCGGCTCATCTCACACGTTGAGCGACTGCTTTTCCCTTGGCCCATTGACCGCTTCTGGCCGAAAGCAGGCAGCGTCCCCGGCGAGTTGCTCACGCCGTCATTGCACTCAACAACACCCTCGCCGTCGCCACGTTCGTCGCACACGGCACGTTGTGCACGTCACAGGCCCGCACCAGCGCGTTGATGTCGGGTTCGTGGGGCTGGGCGGTCATCGGGTCGCGCAGGAAGATCACCATGTCGATTTCCCCGACCGACAGGCGCGCGCCGATCTGGAGGTCGCCGCCCAGCGGGCCGCTCAGCAAGCGCTCGACGGCGAGTCCCACGTCGGCCTGCAGCCGGCCGCCGGTGGTGCCGGTGGCCACCAGGGTGTGCTGACGCAGCAGCGGCGCGAACTCGGTGGCCATGGCCACCATGTCGTCCTTCTTGTGGTCGTGGGCGACGAGGGCGATGCGCATCAGCTCTGTTTTTCCATGGCTTTGGCCATGGTTTTCCCAAGTTCCACACCCCACTGGTCGTACGCGTTGATGCCCCACACGGCGGCTTGCACAAACACCTTGTGTTCGTAGAGCGCGATCAGCGCGCCCAGGCGCTGCGGGGTGAGCTGGTCGATCCACAGCACGCTGTTGGGCACGTCGCCTTTGAAGCTGCGCTGGCTCACGAAGGGTTCGGCCTGCTCGGCGGTCTGGCCTTCCAGCATCAGCGCCTGCAGGGTGTCGGCCTCGGCGCGGCCCACGGCCAGGGCTTGCGATTGGGCGCGCAGGTTGAGGTTGACCACGCGGTGGTGCTCGGCCGCCAGCGGCAGCGCGGTGTCTTCGGTTTCAACGCCGACAAACTCCACCGGCACGCGGTGGGTGCCCTGGTGCAGCAACTGGAAGTAGGCGTGTTGCCCGTCGATGCCCAGACCGCCCCAGACGATGGGACCGGTGTCGCAGTCGGTGGGCTGGCCGTCTTTGCGGGTGCGCTTGCCGTTGCTCTCCATGTCCATCTGCTGCACGAAGGGTGCAAAGCGCACCAGTCGGCTGGGGTAACAGCTGAGCAGTTGCGTGGGGCAGTTCAAGAAGTTGCGGTTCCACACGCCGCACAGCGCCAGGATGACGGGCAGGTTCTGCCCGAGGCGTGCGCTGCGAAAGTGCGCGTCCATGGCCTGGCCGCCGGCCAGGAATTCGCGGAACGCCTGCGCGCCGATGGCCAGCGCCAGCGGCAGGCCCAGCGCAGACCACACCGAGTAGCGGCCGCCCACCCAGTCCCAGAAGGTGAAGGTGTGCTCGGCCGGATAACCGGCGGCACCGGATTTCTGCGGCGCGGCGGTGATGGCCACCAGGTGCGCGCTTTGCGCACTGCCGGTGATGCCGCCGTCTTCCAGCCAGCGGCGGGCGCTGGCGGCGTTGGTCATGGTTTCCTGGGTGGTGAAGGTCTTGCTGGCGACGATCAGCGCAGCGTGCTGTGCAGCGCCCAGGCGTCGGGGTTGCTGACGAAGTGCACCCTGAGACCACTTTTGCCGTCGCTGCACAGGGGCGCCAGCGCGTCGGCGGCCATGCGCGGGCCGAGGTCCGATCCGCCGATGCCGATGTTGACGACGTCGGCGAAGGTGGCGCCGGTGCTGCTCTTCACCTCGCCCGCGCGCACGCGCTCGGCGAAGGCGCAGACGCGGTCGAGTTCGCTCTGCACCTGTTGCTGCACCAGCTCGCCCCAGGGCGCGTCTGCACCGCTGGCGCCGGGCGTGCCGCGCAGGGCCACGTGCAGCACCGCGCGCCGCTCGCTGGTGTTGATGGTGTCGCCGCGGAACATGGCGTCGCGCTGGCGTTCCACACCGGCCTGGCGCGCCAGGTCGAGCAAGGCGTTCCAGGTGGCGTCGTCCAACGCCTGGCGGGTGAAGTCGATGCGGATGCCGGTGCCGCTGGCGGCGGCCTGCAGGGCGTCGCGCCCGGCTTCGGCCAGGCGCTCGCGCAGGTGCGGCTGCGGCGCGGCGGCCAGCGCGGTGAGTTGTTTCCAGGCGGGGAGGGTGGTGGGGCTGGTCATGGTGCGGTGTTTATACCTGTGTGGACAACACGGTCGCATCCCGCGCCAGCTGGGTGATGCGCTGCCAGTCGCCCGCCGCCAGGGCATCGGCCGGGGTCAGCCAGCTGCCACCGGCCATGGCCACGTTGGGCAGCTTCAGAAAGTCTTTCAGGTTCTCGGGGCTGACGCCACCGGTGGGGCAGAACTTCACGTCGGGGATGGGCGCGCCCAGTGCCTTGAGCATGGCCAGGCCGCCAGCCTGCTGGGCCGGGAACAGCTTCATGAGGCTGAAGCCTTGTTCGCGGCGGTGCATCACTTCGCCGGGCGTCATCACGCCGGGGATGAAGGGCAGTTTCGCGGCCTTGACGGCATCGACCAGCGCATCGGTGGCGCCGGGTGACAGGGCAAACGTGGCGCCCGCGTCGATCACGCGCTGCACCTCGCTCACTCGGGTGACCGTGCCCGCGCCCAGGTGCATCTGCGGCACGGCCTTGGCCACGGCTTCGATGCTCGCCAGCGCGGCCTCAGACCGCAGGGTGATCTCCATGACGTCGATGCCGCCTTCGAGCAGCGCGTGCGCCAGCGGCACGGCGTGGGCCGGGTCGCTGAGCACGATGACGGGCACGACGCGGGATGTGAAGGCGGGGCGGGTGAAGCAGGTGGTGGTCATGGGGTGTTTCAAGTCATCCGAACAGGGGGGATGCACCGGATTCGGCGGTGCTCGCGTGCGTACGGAACAGACCGAACAGTTCGCGACCGGTGCCGTGCTGGTTGTGGCTCAGGTCGGGGTGGTTCACCGGGCGGGCCGCGAAGGTGGCGGCGTCCACCTCCAGCTCCAGCACGCCGCGCTCGCAGTCCAGCGTGATCCAGTCGCCGTCCATCACGCGGGCGATCGGGCCGTCGGCCAGCGCTTCAGGACTGAGGTGGATGGCCGCGGGCACCTTGCCCGAAGCGCCGCTCATGCGGCCGTCGGTGAGCAGCGCGACCTTGAAGCCCTTGTCTTGCAACACCGCCAGCGGCGGCGTGAGCTTGTGCAGTTCGGGCATGCCGTTGGCGCGCGGGCCCTGGTAGCGCACCACGGCGATGAAGTCTTTCTCCAGCTGCCCGGCGTTGAACAGGGCCAGCAGGTCCTGCTGGTCGCTGACCACCACCGCCTGCGCCCGCACCACGCGGTGTTCGGGCGCCACGGCCGAGACCTTGACCACGCTGCGGCCCAGGTTGCCCTGGAGCAGGCGCAGGCCGCCGTCGGCGCTGAAGGGTTCGCTCACCGGGCGCAGCACGCTGGTGTCGCCGCTGAGCTCGGGCAAGGCGCGCCAGGCCAGCGTGCCGTTGTCCAGCCAGGGTTCCTGCGTGTAGGCGGTCAGGCCCACGCCCATGACGGTGTTCACGTTGTTGTGCAGCAGGCCGTGGGCCAACAGCTCGCGGATGAGGAAGCCCATGCCGCCCGCGGCGTGGAAGTGGTTCACGTCGGCCTTGCCGTTGGGGTAGACGCGGGCCAGCAGCGGGATGACGCTGGAGAGTTCGGCGAAGTCGTCCCAGTCGATCAGCACACCGGCGGCGCGCGCCATGGCCACGAGGTGGATGGTGTGGTTGGTCGATCCGCCGGTGGCGAGCAGGCCGATGATGCCGTTGACGAGGCTCTTCTCGGTCACGATGTCGGCCAGGCGGATGACGCTCTGGCCGGTCTTGCCGGTGTTGGCCACGGCGCGCTCCAGTGCGGCGCGGTTCAGTGCCTCACGCAGCGGTGTGCCCGGGTTGACGAAGGACGAACCGGGCAGGTGCAGCCCCATGATTTCCATCAGCATCTGGTTGCTGTTGGCGGTGCCGTAGAAGGTGCAGGTGCCGGGCGAATGGTAGGCGGCGGCTTCGCTTTCCAGCAGCGCGTCACGGCCGACCAGGCCTTGTGCGTACTGCTGGCGCACTTTGGCCTTGGCATCGTTCGACAGGCCGGTGGTCATGGGACCGGCGGGCACGAACACGGTGGACAGGTGGCCGAACTGCACCGCACCGATGAACAGTCCGGGCACGATCTTGTCGCAAATGCCGAGCATGAGCGCGGCGTCGAACACCTTGTGCGACAGGCCCACGGCGGTCGCGAGGGCGATCACGTCGCGCGAGAACAGGGACAGTTCCATGCCCTCGGCGCCCTGCGTGACGCCGTCGCACATGGCGGGCACACCACCGGCCACCTGGGCGGTGGCGCCGATGGTGCGTGCGTGGCTGCGCAGCATCTCGGGGTAGTGCTCGTAGGGCTGGTGGGCCGAGAGCATGTCGTTGTAGGCGTTGACGATGCCCACGTGCGGCGCGCGTTCGGCGTGGATCACCAGCTTGTCGGCCAGCGACAGCGCGGCCGTGGTGTGGGCCATGTTGGCGCAGCCCATGCCCGCGCGCTGCGTTTTGCCGGCGCGGGCCTGCGCGTCCATGCTGGCCAGGTACTGGCCGCGCGGTCCGGCGCTGCGGTCGATGATGCGTTGGGTGACGCGGACGAGGGTGGGGTGCAGGTCAGTGGACATGTCAGCCTATCCAGACGCTCACCGGCGTCTGTGTTTGGTTCAGGATCAGGGAGATGGGCAGTGCCGTGTCCGCTTTGTCAGCGGCTCGGCGGTAGACGGCGAGCTTGGCGTCGCCGCTGATGGACAACACCAGTTCGCGCGATGCGAGCAGGGCGTTGAGGGTGAGGGTCAGGCGTGCGTGGGGTGCGGTGTCGGGCACCACCCAGGCGAGGCGCTCGTCGGTGGCGATGGCGCGTGCGTAGCCCGGCGCACCGGGGAACAGCGAGGCGGTGTGCGCGTCTTCGCCCATGCCGAGCACGGCCACGTCCAGCGGCCAGGGCAGGGGACTGATGCGTTCGGTGGCGTCGCTCACCAGCGCGTCCAGCACCTCGGCGTTGAAGACCGTTGCCAGTTCGCGGAAGAAGGGCAGAAAGCGGGCTTGCGCCGCCCGGCCCTGCAGCAGGTGCTGGGCCACGAGCGCGGTGTTGCTGGCGGCGTGGTCGCGCGGCACCACGCGTTCATCCACCAGCACGATGCTGACCTGGGACCAGTCCAGTTCCTGATCGCGCAGCGCTTCAAATATCGCAATGGGCGACTTGCCACCCGAGACCGCCAGGCTGGCCTGACCGCGGGCGGCGATGGCGGTGCGCAGCGCATCGGCGACGTGTGCCGCGATGGCCGTGGGTGTGGCGCCGGAGTGTTCGGTGATCACGACTCCTCCACCCACGAGGAACCCTCACGCGCCATCAAGGCAGAGGATGCCGCGGGTCCCCAGCTGCCCGCGGTGTACGCCTTCGGCTTCTCGCCCAGTTGTTGCCAGCCGTCGATGATGGGTTCGACCCAGGCCCAGGCGGCTTCGAGTTCGTCGCGGCGCATGAAGTGGGTGAGGCGGCCTTTGATTACATCGATCAGCAGGCGTTCGTAGGCCTCGGCACGACGGCCGGTGAAGGCCGATTGCAGGTCCAGGTTCAGGCTCACCGGGCGCAGCTTCATGCCGCTGCCGGGCTCTTTGGCCATCATCTGCAGCTGGATGTGTTCTTCCGGCTGCAGGCGGATCAGCAGGCGGTTGACCGACTTGTGCGCCGAGTCGTTGAAGATGGTGAAAGGCAGTTCGGCGAACTCGATCACGATCTCGGACTGGCGCGCCGCCAGGCGCTTGCCGGTGCGCAGGAAGATCGGCACGTTGGCCCAGCGCCAGTTGTTGATGTGGGCCTTGAGCGCGACGAAGGTTTCGGTGCCGCTGTCCTCGGGAATGTTTTGTTCCTGTAGATAGCCGGCAGCGGCCTCACCACCGGAAGCGCCAGCGCTGTACTGGCCGCGCACCGTGTCGCGGGCCACGTCGGCCACCGTCATCGGGCGCAGCGAGCGCAGCACCTTGAGTTTTTCGTCGCGCACCGCATCCGGGTCCAGCGACACCGGCGGCTCCATGGCGACGATGCACAGCAGTTGCAGCAAATGGTTCTGCACCATGTCGCGCATGGCGCCGGTGCCGTCGTAAAAACCGGCGCGGCTGCCCACGCCCACGCTCTCGGCCACAGTGATTTGAATGCTTTTGATCTGCGGGCTGCGCCACAGCGGCTCGAAGATGCTGTTGCCAAAGCGCAGCACCATCAGGTTCTGCACCGTTTCCTTGCCCAGGTAGTGGTCGATGCGGAAGACCTGGTGTTCGTCGAAGTACCGGCCGACATCGTTGTTGATCTGCCGTGCCGAGGCGAGGTCGTGTCCCAGGGGTTTTTCAAGCACCACGCGCGAGCGTTCGTCGATCAGGCCCGCACCGGAAAGGTTCGCGCAAATGTCCACGAACAGGCTGGGCGCAGTGGCCAGGTAGTACACGCGGTCGGAGCCGAGCTGCATTTCGGCCTTCAGGCCCTGGAAGCTGACGGGTTCGGTGGCGTCGATGCTGACAAAGGTGAGGCGGCGCACGAACGAGGCCCAGGCTTCGTCGGTGTAGGCCTTCTCGCCAATGAAGCCGCGCACCTTTTCCTGGATGAAGTGCAGGAAAGCAGCGCGGTCCCAGGTCTGGCGCCCCAGCGCGACGATCTGGGTCTGTTCGGGCAGGTTGTTGTGCAGGTGCGCCATGTACAGCGCGGGCAGCAGCTTGCGCACCGAGAGGTCGCCCACGCCACCGAAGATGACGAGGTCCAGCGGCGCAGCGGGGGAGGGCGTTGGGTTGGCCATGGTGTATGCGGTTACTTGGATGCGTTACTTTAACGTAATAAAGTTACATGACGGGTTCTTTTTCGCACCGGCTCCGTGGGTGGCGGGGTGGTGTTGCTGATCCGGCTTTCAGCTTAAGGCCCGGAACAAGGGAGGTCCGTCCGACAGCCTACGCAAGACCTGTTCCCGTGTCGGTGGAACGCAACCGGTCTGCATCACGCACAAGCTGGCGCTGGCGATGGCGTTGGCCAGCAAAGCTTCTGCGTCGCCGGCGTCCAGTCGCAGGGCAGAGGCGGTCTGGGTGGCTTGCATCGCGGGGCGCTCCAGCAGCGCGGCCAGCATGCCGGCCAGGAAGCAGTCGCCCGCGCCCACGGTGTCGACCACCGCCACGGGCTGCGATTCGCTGGCTTGCCAGGCGGCGCCTTGTCGGTCCAGGAAAACGGCGCCCTGCGCGCCCAGGGTGAGTGCCAGCCAGCGCGCCGGCGTGCTGGCCAGAAGCTGACGCGCGGCGGTCAGTGGGTCCGTATGGATGAAGCCCAGGATGGTCAGGTCGTCGTCGCTCACCTTGATGATCTCCGCCTCGCCCAGAGCGGCCAGGACGCTGGCCCGGTAGGCCGCCATGTCGGGCACGATGGCCGGGCGCAGGTTGGCGTCGACCACCACCACCTTGCCCGCGGCGCGCTGCGCCCGCAGCCAGGGCAGGTACTTGGGCGAGTCGTCGGCCACCAGGGCCAGGCAGCCGGTGACCACCATCTTCAGTGCCGGTTGTGCTGCGCACTGCGCGTTCATGGTGGACGCGTTCACGCGGCGGTCGGCCACGCCCTCGCGGTAAAAGCTGTAGCTGGCTTTGCCGGCGGCGTCGAGACCGACCACCGCCAGCGAAGTGGGTTCGTGGGCCGGATCCGGGTGGGCCAGCGTGACGCCGGCCTGCGTGATGGCCTGGGCCAGGCCGCGACCGAAGCGGTCTTGCGATAGTGGATTCAGGTAGAGCGTGCCCACGCCTTGCAGGCCCAGCGCGCGGGTGAGGTTGAAGACCGAGCCGCCATCGCAGGGACGCAACCGTCCGTCGGCTTCCTGGATCATGTCCATCAGGGCTTCACCGGCGGTGGCGACCGTGATCGGGCCGTTGGGTGTGTGAACCGGGCTAGGGAAAACCATAAGTAAATCCAGTTGATTTATTAACCTGATGGGGAATATAGTTCACCCACCCCGCAGCGGAGAGCGTGAAAACCCCAACAGCGCGTCTGCCGAGGTCTGTGATTCAGTCCATCCGTACACCATCCCCTCCAGGAGACATCTGTGAAAAAAATCGCTTCCACCTTCGTGTTCACCGCACTGGCCCTGGCCGTGGGTGCCGCCGCCGCCCAGGCACAGCCCGTCATTGGTCTGATCACCAAGACCGAGTCCAACCCCTTCTTCGTGAAGATGAAGGAAGGCGCCGACGCCGAAGCCAAGAAACTGGGCGCCAAGCTCATGTCGGGTGCCGGCAAGATGGACGGTGACAACGCAGGTCAGGTGACCGCGATGGAAAACATGGTCGCCGCCGGTGCCAAGACCATCCTGATCACCCCCAGCGACGCCAAGGCCATCATCCCCGCCATCAAGAAGGCGCAAGCCCAGGGCGTGATGGTGATTGCACTGGACAGCCCGACCGACCCGGTCACCGCCGTGGACGCACTGTTCGCCACCGACAACTACAAGGCCGGCGTGCTGATTGGCCAGTATGCCAAGGTCGCCATGGGCGGCAAGAAGCCCGTCATCGCCACGCTCGACCTGTTCCCCGGCCACCCGGTCGGTGCCCAGCGCCACAACGGCTTCCTGAAGGGTTTTGGCCTGACCGCGCCGGACGCCAAGAGCAACAACCTCGGCGGTGCAGCCGCTGGTGTGGTGTGCATGGCCGACAGCTTCGGTGACGCCGCCAAGGGCCAGACCGGCATGGAAAACTGCCTGCAGAAGAACCCCGGCATCAACCTCGTCTACACCATCAACGAACCGGCAGCCGCCGGTGCCTACAAGGCGCTTAAGGCCGCTGGCAAGGAAAAGGATGTGGTTATCGTCTCGGTGGACGGCGGTTGCGCCGGCATCAAGGACGTGGGCGCTGGCGTGATCACCGCCACCAGCCAGCAGTACCCGCTGCGCATGGCCGCCATGGGCGTGGCTGCGGGCGTGGAATACGCCAAGACCGGCAAGAAGGTCAGCGGCTACGTCGACACCGGCGTGACCCTGATCGCTGCCAAGGCTGTCAAGGGCGTGGACAGCAAGGATGTGAAGACCGGCATGGACCTGTGCTGGGGTAACAAGTAACTCCCCCCTGCGCCGCTTCGCGGCTTCCCCCCTCTCTGGCGCGCCTTTGGCGCTTGGAGGGGGGACGGCAGCTTGGGCCGGCAGAGCCGGACCCTTGCTGCCCCTGGGTGGAGTCACTTCGTTCCTCGGTGCCTTTCGCAGGGTGAGCGCGCCTCGCTTCGCTGGGCGCCTCTTGTCTCTGCTGATTTTTTGACTTGAGAGCCTGCGTCAGACGGGCACTCTGTGTGCACTGCGTTCCTTTGTGTGGGGCGCTGTTGTTGCCTCAACCTCTCTGAATGGACGGGCCACCGCCATGAATGCCATCAAAGCCAAACTTCCGCCCATGGGCACGCTCGGGCCTTTCATTGCCCTGCTGTGTGCTTGCGCGTTCTTCGCCACGCAGAGCGACCGTTTTCTCACGCTGCAGAACTTCTCGCTGATCCTGCAGCAGGTGATGGTGGTGGGCACCATCGCGATTGGCCAGACGCTGATCATCCTGACCGCGGGCATCGACCTGTCGTGCGGCATGATCATGGCGCTGGGCTCCATCGTCATGACCAAGATGGCGGCCGACTTCGGGCTCTCCGCGCCGGTGGCGATCACGCTGGGCATTGCGGTGACCACGCTGTTCGGCCTGGCCAACGGCCTGCTGGTGACCAAGGCCAAGCTGCCGCCCTTCATCGTCACGCTGGGCATGCTGAACATCGCGTTCGCCATCACCCAGCTGTATTCGGGCTCGCAGACCATCACCGAGGTGTCCGAAGGCATGACCTGGCTGGGCAATTCGTTCCGCATCGGCCAGACCAACATCCTGTACGGCGTGGTGCTGATGCTGGCGCTCTACCTCATCACCTGGCTGTTCCTGCGCGAGACCGCGCCGGGCCGCCACATCTACGCCGTGGGCAACAGCCCGGAGGCTTCGCGCCTGACCGGCATTTCCACCGACAAGGTGCTGCTGGGCGTGTACGCGCTGGCGGGTGTGTTTTACGGCATCGCCTCGCTGCTGAGCGTCGCACGCATCGGCGCCGGTGACCCGAACGCCGGGCAGACCGAAAACCTCGACGCCATCACCGCCGTGGTGCTGGGCGGCACCAGCCTGTTTGGCGGTCGCGGCATCATCATCGGCACCCTGATCGGCGCGTTGATCGTGGGCGTCTTCCGCAACGGTCTGACACTGATGGGCGTGTCTTCCGTCTATCAGATTCTGGTGACCGGCATTTTGGTGATCCTGGCGGTTTTGACCGACCAGATGTCCCGCAAAGGAGTGCGTTGAAATGAGCATCGACACCAACGCCCCCCTGGTCATGAAGGCCACCGGCCTGACCAAGCGCTACGGCCAGGTCACCGCCCTGGACGGCGCCGACTTCGAATTGCGTGCCGGCGAGATCATGGCCGTGATCGGCGACAACGGCGCCGGCAAGTCCAGCCTGATCAAGTGCCTCTCGGGCGCCACCATTCCCGATGAAGGCGAGATCTTCCTCGACGGCAAGGTCATCCACTTCAAGAGCCCGATCGACGCACGCCGTGCCGGCATCGAGACCGTGTACCAGGACCTCGCTGTGGCGCCCGCCATGACGATCGCCGAGAACCTGTTCCTGGGCCGCGAGATCCGCCGCCCCGGCTTTCTCGGCAGCGTGCTGCAGATGATCGACAAGAAGAAGATGCTGGAAGAAAGCATCTCGCGCATGAACGACCTGAAGGTCGGCATCCGCTCCATGACGCAGGCGGTGGAAACGCTGTCGGGCGGGCAGCGCCAGTGCGTGGCCGTGGCCCGTGCGGCGGCTTTTGCGCAGCACGTGGTGATCATGGACGAGCCCACCGCCGCGCTGGGCGTGAAGGAAGGCAACATGGTGCTCGAACTCATCCGCCGCGTGCGCGACAAGGGCCTGCCGGTAATCCTGATCAGCCACAACATGCCGCACGTGTTCGAGATCGCCGACCGCATCCACATCGCACGCCTGGGCAAGCGGGCGGCGGTGGTGAACCCGAAGAAGATCAGCATGAGCGACACGGTGGCGGTGATGACCGGCGCGAAGTCGGTGGAAGAGCTGCCGCCCGAGGTCCTCGCTTGAAAGATAAACATGCTCAAAGGCATTGATCCCCTGCTCAGCCCGGAGCTGCTCAAGCTGCTGGCCGAGATGGGGCACGACGACGCGGTGGTCCTGGCCGACGCCAACTTCACCGCCATGAGCCTGGGCGCGGGCAAGCCGGTGCTGCGGCTGCCGGGCGCGGGCATGTTGCGGACGCTGCAGGCGGTGTCCAGCGTGTTGCCGCTGGCCGACGACGTGAGCCATCCGGTGGCCTACATGCAGGTCTGTGGCTCGCCCGAGGGCTACCGTTCGGCGCTGCAGCGCGAAGCCGTGACCCTGCTGGCATTGGCCGGCCTGCCTTCCGAGCGGGTGGAGGGCGTGGAGCGTTTTGCCTTTTACGACCGGGTGAAGCAAGCCTATGCGATCGTCGTCACCGGCGAGGCGCAGCCCTACGGCAACTTCATCCTGCGCAAAGGCGTCATCGGCGAAGCATTGCGACCTTGAAGGAGCGGCCAGCGTGTCACACTCTCTCACTGTGAGCGATCCAGCCGATACCACCACCGACGCACTGCCCGATGCCGACGCCGCGCAGGACGCGCCGCGCCTGCGGCCGCGCGGCTCCAACCAGGGCGGCATGCGCCAGTTCAACGAGCGCGTTGTGCTGCAGGCGCTGCGGGTGCACGGCAGCCTGCCCAAAGCCGATCTGGCACGCCTGACCGGCCTGACCGCGCAGACCATCGGGCTCATCACCGCCCGGCTCGACGAAGACCAGCTGCTGACCCGTGAAGCCCCGGTGCGCGGCAGAGTGGGGCAGCCCTCGGTGCCCATCGGCCTGAACCCGGACGGCGCGTTCGCAATCGGCATCAAGATCGGGCGGCGCAGCGCCGACTGGCTGCTGGTCGATTTCACCGGCCATGTGCGGCAGCGCATCGTGCTCGCCTACCCGTTCCCCGACGCGGTCACGCTGCTGCCCGCCATTGAGGGCAACCTCAACCGCCTGCTCGACGGCCTGGGCGCGCTGCGCAGCCGCGTGGTGGGGGTGGGCGTGGCCGCGCCGTTCCAGCTCGGGGGCTGGCACCGCATGCTCGGCCTCACCGAAGCGCAATCGCAGAAGTGGAACGAGATCGACCTCGCCGCCCGCGTGCAGGCCATGACCGATCTGCCGGTGAGCTTTGCGAAGGACACCTCGGCCGCTTGTGTGGCCGAACTGCTGCAGGGGCGCGGACGCGACCTGCACAGCTTCCTCTATCTGTTCATGGACACTTTCGTCGGCGGCGGTCTGGTGATCAATTCGCACCTGCACCGGGGCGTGAGCGGCAACGCCGGCGCCGTGGCCTCGCTGCCGCTGCAGGTGGCATCGCCGGACATGAAAGAGCTGCCACCGCAGCTGATCAGCCAGGCATCGCTGTGGGACCTGGAGCAGCGTTTTCGCGAACATGGGCTCGATCCCATGGCCGCCTACGACGCCCGCGCCATGCAGGCTCCCTGGCTGCCTCACACGCGGGAGTGGATCGACCGCGCTGCGCTGGCGCTCGCGCATTGCATCGTGGCGGGCACCGCCTTCCTGGATGTGGAGGCGGTGGTGATCGACGGCGTGGTCGCACCCGACCTGCTGCGCGACCTCTGGGCCCGCACCGGCCATGCGCTCAAGGCCTACAACACCGAAGGTCTGCAGCAGCTGCCGCGGCTGGAGCTGGGCAGCATCGGCTCGGACGCACGTGCTTTGGGCGGCGCGCTGTTGCCGCTGCACGCCTGCTTCGCGCCCGACCGTGACATTTTCCTGAAGGTCTGACCCGCCTCAGCGCGGGCGGGTGTCCGGCGTGCCGGACATGGCACGCTCGCTGGCCTCGCGCGCACGCCGCTCGGCCTGGGCCTTTTTGACATCGCGCAATTGCCAGATACCGAAGGCCAGGGCCACCAAGAACACACCGAGTTCAATCCAGATTCCCATCGCTTCCTCCGAGGGGCGCTGACCGCCCCGAATGCTGGATGGTGCCGCAGTGCGCGCCGGTTTGCACGCTGTGGGGATTCAGGTCGGTGCCCGGGCAGCGGGCGCCAGCCCGCCGGCACTCAGGTGCAGCACCCGCTGGGCCCGCGCCGCCGCCGCTTCCGAATGCGTCACCAGGATCAGCGCGGCGCCGCTGTCCTGGGCCTGTTGCTGCAGCACGTCCATCACCTGGCGTGCGGTGGACGGGTCGAGGTTGCCGGTCGGTTCGTCGGCCAGCAGCAGGCTGGGGCGGTGCACCAGTGCGCGGGCGATGGCCACGCGCTGCAACTGCCCGCCCGAGAGCTGCGCCGGCAGCCGCTGGCCCAGTCCCTCCAGGCCCACCGCGGCCAGCATCTGCGCCACGCGGGCCGGGTCGGGCCGGTTCAGCAGCAGCATTGGCAGCGACACGTTTTGCGCCACGTCCAGATGGGGCAGCACATGGAATGCCTGGAAGACGAAGCCCAGGTGTTCGCGTCGCCAGTGCGCGCGTTGCACCTCGCCCAGCGTGCCGAGATCCACGCCGTTGTGCGTGATGCGGCCCTCGGTCCAGTCGTCGAGCGCGGCCATGCAGTTCAGCAGGCTGGACTTGCCCACACCCGACTCGCCGACGATGGCGACAAAGTCACCGGGGTCCACGCGCAGGTCGACGTTGGAGAACACCGGCACGTCGCCGTAGCGTTTGCTCAGCCGTTCGATGATCAGGCTCATGCTGGCTTTCCCATCAGGGCGGTGACATGGGCGATGACCTGTTCCAGCGCATCGGGTGCGTCGCAGGCCACCACCACGCGTTCGGGCATGGAGCGCAGCCAGGTGATCTGGCGTTTGGCGAGCTGCCGCGTCGCGAAGATCCCGCGGTCGCGCAGCTCGGCCAGCTGCGCGGGCGAGGGCGGGTCGGCCGCATCCAGCGCCTCCCAGGCCTGGCGGTATCCGACGCACCGCATGGAGGGCAGATCGGGGTGCAGGTCGCCGCGCGCGCGCAGGCGCCGCACCTCGTCGAGGAAGCCCGAGGCCAGCATGGTGTCGAACCGCTGGGCGATGCGCGCGTGCAGCCAGGCGCGGTCTTGGGGTTCCAGGCTGAGCAGGCTGCCCGGTGCAATCGGGTTGTGGTGTGACGCAGGCTGTCCGGTCTGAAAGGCCGAGATCGGCTGGCCCGATACCTCGAACACTTCGAGCGCGCGCTGGATGCGCTGCGCGTCGTTGGGCGAGAAGCGGGCGGCGGTGACCGGGTCGACCCGAGCGAGTTCGGCGTGCAGCGCGGGCCAGCCTTGTTCGCGGGCACGGGTTTCGATGCGTTCCCGCACGCCGGCGTCGGCGGGCGGCATGTCGCTCAGGCCCTGCATCAGGGCCCTCAGATACAGCATCGTCCCGCCGACCAGCAGAGGCGTGCGATCGCGCGACTGGATCTCGCCGATCAGCCGCTGGGCGTCGCGCACGAAGTCGGCCGCGCTGTATGCGTTTCGCGGGTCGGTGGTGTCGATCAGGTGGTGCGGCACGCGGGCGCGTTCTTCGGTGGTGGGCTTGGCGGTGCCGATGTCCATGCCGCGGTACACCAGTGCCGAATCGACGCTGATGACTTCCACCGGCCAGCGTTGAGCGATGGCCAGTGCCGCAGCACTCTTGCCGCTGGCGGTCGGCCCGACGATCGCGATGCACCCTCGCAGCGCTACGCGCGTTTCTCTCAAGGGAGCAGCCTCAACGGTCCGGTCGGGCCGGTTGCGAGATACCGCTGTGTCAGACACTTCGCTCGGCGTCATGGTGCTGGTTCGCTGACCATTCGCACGGGCGGCGTCTTGACGTCACCGTGACGCTGCACCAGCGTCCACGCGTTCACCGCGATCAGCACGCTCCAGAACCAGACGCCGTTGGTCAGCGGCAGCACGCTGTCGGGCTGGGCCGCCAGACTGTGGCCCAGCCAGCCGCCCATGCCGAAGGCCACCACCATCATTAGGAAACCACTGAGCGCCGAAGCGGCCCCCGCCGCCTGCGGGAACGGACCGACCGCTCCACTTTGGCCGCAGGGCTGGTGCACGCCATGGCCGAGCATGAACAGGTAAAACGGCATCATGATGGCGGCCACGCTCTGCACGCCCATGAGCGCCATCACGCCCATGCTGGTGCCCGCCGTGAGCGTGCCCACCGCCGCCACGGCCACGGTGCGGCGCACGCCCAAGCGCGGCAGCAGCCGCCGGCAGATGAAGGTGCCCAGGATGTACGACAGCGACATGGTCAACATGGTCAGGCCGTAAGCGGGTTTGGACAGCCCCAGCACGCCGATGAAGACAAAGGAGCCGGCCGCCAGGAAGGTGAACAGCCCGGCGTACGAGGTGGTGGCCAGCACCGTGTAGGCCCAGAAGGTGGGATGGCGCGCGATCAGGCCCCAGGTGCGAAACAGGGTGCCGGGCTCCAGCGCGCGGGGGTTCTTCTGCGCCAGGGTTTCTTCAAAACGCAGCGCCAGCACAACCAGGGCCACTGTGCCAAATGCGGCCAGAGCCAGCAGCACCACCCGCCAGCCAAAGTACTCGGCCAGCAGGCCCCCCACGGGCGCGCTCACGCAGGCAATCATGCCCAGACCTGTGAGGCCCTTGGACATGACGCGCGCGCCTTCGGTGGGTGCGTACAGGTCGCGCACGATGGCGCGCGCACACATCACGCCCGCGCCCATGGCCGCGCCTTGCACCGCGCGCAGCGCAATGAGCTGTTCCATGGAAGCCGCCGCCGCACTGGCCACGGCGGCCAAAACATACAGCACGCTGCCCAGCAGCAGGATGGGGCGACGGCCGAAACGGTCCGACAGCGGCCCCCAGACCAGCTGCGAGACGCCAAAGGACAGCAGCAGCGCCGACAGCGTCAACTGCGCCTGCGGCATGGCGGCGCCAAACACCTGGGTGATGGTGGGCAGCGCGGGCAGGTACAGGTCGGTGGTGATGGGCTGCAGACCCAAGAGCAGGGACAGCAGCAGCACGATCAGGCCGGGCGACATGGCGGAGCGGGAAGACATCCGGTCGAGGGTAGCAGAAGGCTCGCTTTGCCATGGTC
>LNFM01005843.1_pt1 | contig 20830 bp, 16 predicted proteins | sample 596031 | NCBI WGS metagenome assembly LNFM01 (sample SAMN04254537, study PRJNA301005) | activated carbon metagenome | isolation source: dual media filters at the Ann Arbor, Michigan drinking water treatment plant | place: USA: Ann Arbor | reverse complement strand
AGTTCCTTGCCGCAGCCCGACTCCCCGCGAATCAGCGCGGTGGTCTGGCTGCGCGCCACCTGGGTGACCTGCGCGAACAGGGCCTGCATGGGGCGACTGCTGCCGATGATGTTGCGGAAGTCGTACCGTTCGCGCAGCTCCTCGCGCAACTGGGCGTTCTCGGCGACCAGTTGCTGGCGTTCGGCCTGCTGCAGGGCGTGGATGCGGACGGCATACCCGAGCAGGGAGGCGACCACCCCCAGGAACTGGAGCAATCGCTCCATGTCGGCGTCGATGCGGTGGGGGCGCGCGAGGCCGACGGCGCCGACGCAGGCCCCGGCGGCGCAGATCGGGACACAGACGAAGGTGGTGTCCTCGCTGCTGGCGGCAGCCTTGTGGACGCCGGTGCGATTGAGGAAGAGCGGTTCCTGGCTGGCGCGGGGCACCACGACCGGCCGCCCGGTGTCGACCACGCGGCCGATGATGCCCTCGCCGACGCGGTACCGGACACGCTGGACGGTCTGCCAGCTGATGCCGGTGGCGGCGGCGACCGAGAGCTCGGGCGCCTCGCCGTCGCGCAGGACGATCACCCCGCTGCGGGCCGACACGGCTTCGGCCACGTGCTCGAGCGCGCGGGCCAGCGCGGTCTTGAGGTTCGGGGCCGCGCTGAGCACCGGGCCGAGCGACAACAGGGCCGAGAGGTGATCGCTCTCGGCCCGGACGGCCACTGGTCTGGGCATGCGGGCACCAGACTACGCCGAAACGGCTGGCGGCGGCATCCCCCTGCCGCCGCCATGACGCACTCCGCGACGGGCCGCGCCCGCCTACGGCGAGGCGAGCGCGTACACGAAGCCGAGCAGGATGGTGTTCTGCTGCGGCCGGAACTGGTCGGTCTTGTATTCGAAGAAGTCGGCGGTCGACCAATCCCGCCGATATTCCACGCGAATGGACAGGCCCTTGACCAGGGTGTGCTCGCTGGTCAGCGTGATCTCGCGGATCGTCTGCGCCGTACCGGTGGCGAACCCGTCGCGATCCTCGAAGATCTCGAAGCGCGGCGTGATGGCCCATGACGGCAGGATGCTGAACCGGGCGTAGCCGGCCACGCCGTGCCAGGCGGCGGTCTGGCCATTGACCGTGTCGCGCCCGATGTCCATGTTGGCCATCAGTGAGACCTTGGGCGACACCGTCCAGGTCGCCACGGTGTCGTAGAGATTTCTCCACCCGACCGCGCCGTTGGGCCCCTCGGGCCCGCCCATCCAGGCCTGCGAGATCGTGAGCGACGGCAGGGCCTTCCACGACACGACCGCCGCGCCCGTCTTGGCGCTGTTGTTGTCCTTGGCGTTGTTCCAGCCGTTGACCAGGTACCCGGTGACGGTGACGGTGTCGGACACCGGCAGGGCGGCGCGGACGCCGAGGTGGTAGTAGGGAGCCGCCCAGGCAAACAGCAGCGACCGCGAGTAGTTCCAGTTGTAGGCCGTTTCGGTCGGCTCGGCGCCGATCGGGGTGTTGAACTTGCCGGCGTCGATCTGCATGCCGCGGCCCACCGGCGCCAGCACGCTGACGTAGGCCTGCTGGACGTACTTCAGGGCGCCATCATCGGGGTCGACGGAGTTGACCCAGGTGGCCGTCGGGCCGAACCCGATGTCGGCGCGGAAGCCGAGGCGACGAGTCTCGGTCGGCACGAGGTCGAAGGCGACCTCGAAGTAGCTGAAGGCGAACTCGTCGTTCTTTTCGTCGAAGTTGCGCAGGATGTTCTGGCCGGAGGCCGGGTCGTTGCCGTTGTACTCGTAGTAGGTGTCGACGGTGCTCGAGACCTTGACGGGCCCGAACACCTTCTGCCAGGGGTTGGGCGAGGACGGCGGCGCGGGCACGTCCCCGGGCTGCGCTGCCTCGGCGACAGCCGGGGGGAGCGGTGTGCCCGCCGCGGTCGTTGCGACCGGAGGGCTCGTGCCGTCGGCCGGTACGGTCTGCGCGGCGGCTCCAGAGGCCGCCAGGACGCACAACGTCAGCATCACCGGCTCGAGACGTGTGCGTCGAGTCCACAACAACACAAAGCGTGCAACTGATGTCATGCCAGGGTGCACTACCACAGGTCGTGCCAGGACATTTGGACCACTTCGAGATAATCGACCTAACTGCAACTGAAGTAGGAGTTTAGCTCTTGTAGGCGTAGTCGTCGCCAAGACTGGACATCAGACGTTTTTGTCGTCATCTGCACGTAAAGCGACATTCGTGTACGCCGACGCGGGCGTATTCGTCCTCTCGTGGGACCAAAAGCACTTTGTTGAACAGAGTGCACAGCGTGCCCAGTCCAGGCGTCGCCGCGGGACGCCACAGACACGACAACGCCCCGGAGACACCGGCCTCCGGGGCGTGCACGTGGCGAGGGTCGCGGGTGCCGAGGCGGCGCGTTACTGGACGACGATCTCGATCTGGGCTTCGCCGCGCTGACCGACCGCGTTGACCACCTCGAGGGTGATGGTGCGGCGGCCGGGCGTCGAGTAGGCCTTGCTGGTGGTCGGGCCGGTGAGCACGCGCCGGTCCCCGTCCCCGAGGTTCCAGTTGTAGGTGACGATGTTGCTGGCGCCGGTGGTCGTGGCGGTGAACTGCACGACCGTGTTGACGGCCGGGTTGGTCGGCGACGCGCCGATCGTCACGCTGATCACCCGCTCCTCGACCGTCACCGCCGTCGTGGCGGTCGTGATGTCGCCCCCGGTGTCGGTGACCGTGACGGTGACGGGGTAGCTGCCCTTGCGCGCGTAGACCTTCTGGATGGTGCGCGAGCCCGAGACCGGCCCGAGCGACCGCCGGTCGCCGTCGCCGAAGTCGATGACCACGTCGCGCACCGGGTCGCCGTTGGTCTGCGGCTGGACGTTGATGGTGAACACCGCGTTCTCGCCCTCGCCGATGGCGGTGGCCGGCGGCGTCAGCGTGATGATCGGCCGCGTCGTCACGCGCACCGTGGTGGTCGCCGTGACGCTGCCGACGCTGGCCGTCACCGTGGCCTCGCGGGTCGTCGTGAGCTGCGTACGCGCCTCGCCGTTGCCGTCGGTGATGACGTTGGCGTCCCGCAGGACGCCGGCGCTCGTGCCGAATGTGACCGGGACCCCCGGGAGGCGACGGTTGTTCTCGCCCGTCGCGACGGCCAGGATGTCGACCGTGCCGCCGTTGGCGGCCACCGCACTGGGCGTCGCCGTGACGGTGAGGGTGGTGGCCGCGGCCGCGCCGACGCGGATCTCCAGGGCTTCGGCCTGCGCGCCGCCCGAGAAGGCGCGAATCGAGGCGATGCCCGAGGCCGTGCCGGCATTGAGCACGACGGTGGCGCGTCCGCCGCTGGTCCGCGCTTCGGCCGGCTGGAGCGCCCCCAGGGTCGTCGTAAAGTTCACCTGCGTGCCGTTCTGCACCGGAACGCCGCCCGGCTCGGTGACACTGGCGGTGATCTCGACCGTCCCGTTGAGCGCGACCACCGTGTTGTTGGCAAACAACGTGACCGCCGAGTCGGTGGGCGCGGTGAGGGGGGCCTTGTCGCAGCCGACGAGGACGAGCGCGAGCACCAGGCTGGTCGCGCCCAGGGCCGCCCGGCTGGCGGCCGCCCACGATGGCAGGGACACGAAGAGTTGCGGTGCTAGCATGGCAGCCAAGAATACCAAACGCATGAGGAGACCCGCACAGGACCCGGCTCTGTCAGACGCGCGCGGCTACGCGATGGCCGTCCTGCTCGTCGGGATCGCGGTCATGCTGGTGCTGATGACCGTCGCCATGCCCGTGTGGCGCCAGCAGCAGAAGCGGGAGCGCGAGGAGGAGCTGCTGTTCCGCCTCAAGCAGTACGCCCACGCGCTGGCCCTGTATCAGCGGAAGCTCCCGGGCGCGGCGCCGACCAACGTCGAGGAACTGGTCAAGCAGCGGTTCCTGCGAAAGAAGTATCTCGACCCCATGACCGGCAAGGACTTCGCCGTCCTGCGGGTCGGGCAGGTGTCGCCAGGCATGACCAGTCCGCTGCCGGGGCAGGTCGAGACCGACCCGCGGGGCACCACGAGGCCGGGGACGCCTTCCGCGCGCCCGCCCTCGACGGGCCTCGACGTGCGGCCAGGCGGTGGCCCCACCAGTCCCGGACAGACGCAGCCCGGAGGGTTGGGCGCCGGCGGCATGTCGACGGGCGCCATTCGCGGCGTGGTCAGCACGAGCAAGGACTCATCGCTCCGGGCGTGGAAAGGGCGCACCCAGTACGACCAGTGGGAGGTCGCCATCGAGGACATCACGCCGCGCAACGTCGGGCCGCAGGCCCCGCAGCCCGGCCAGAACCAGCGTCCGGGCGCGGGACCGGGCCGTCCGGGGCAAGCGGGGTCGGGCCCGCGCGGCACGCGGCCGACGTCGCCCGGCCAGCTGCCGGCTAACCCGTACGGGTCGACGATTCGGCCGTGACGGCGGCATGGCCCGCGCCACTCAGCCGGTAGGCCAGCCACATCCCCAGTGAGAGCACCAGCGGGATGGCCGCCAGCACGCGACCGCCCGCCAGCGGCAGCGTCAGTCCCATCGCCCACGGCAGCAGCATGGCGCCGCCGCAGCCGATGGCCGACACGGCCGACACCGCGAAGGCGGCGCGGTCGGCGAAGCGCTGGGTCACCACGCCGAACATCGACGGATAGATCGGGCCCGTCGCGCCTCCCAGGAGGACCAGCGCGATCGTCGTGCCCCACGCGTGCCCGACACTCAGGGCGAGCAGGACCCCACCCGCGGTCAGCACCGCCAGCGACCCCTGCAGCACCACGGCGGGCCCGACGCGCAGCGCCAGCGCGGTCGAGATGATCCGCCCGGAGAGATACGAGAACCAGTAGAGCGACATCGACAGCGCCGCACTCGCGGGCGCGACGCCGAGGGTGCGTTCGAGGTAGGTGGGGGCCCACCCGCTGAAGCCCGACTCGACGCCGCCGTACAGGAAGACCAGCGCGCCAATCAGCACGAGGGCGACCGGCAGGTGTCGTCCCTGTGACGACGGAATCGCCTCGGGCAGATGTCGGGCCCCGTCGCGCGGCAGCACCTTCCAGGCCCACGGCAGCAGGGCCATCGCCGCGGCGCCGCCGACGGCCGGCACCCAGCGGGCCTGACCCCCGGCGTTCAGGAGGGCACTGGTGATGAGTGGCCCGACGACGGTCCCGACCCCATACACCGCGTTGATGAGATTGACGACGAAGGCCGGGCGGTGGGTGAGGAGGCGCGAGGCCACGAGGTTGATGCTGATGGTGCCGAAGCCGTAGCCCATCCCGAGCACGCCGCTGGCCAGCAGCAGGCTGACGACGCCGGTCGCGAGGGCGAGCCCGGCCGTGCCCGTGGCGAACACGCTCAGGGCGCCGAGGATCGTGACGCGGGTGCCGATGCGGTCGAGCAACAGGGTCGAGGTGATCTGCGACAGCAGGAACCCGGCGAACAGGGCGCTGTACAGCACACCCACCGACGACACCGGAATGTCGGCCACGCGGGCGAACTCGGGGAGGGCCGGTCCGAGCGCGGCGATGCTGAGGCCCAGCGCGACGAACACGGTCGACAGCAGGGCGATGAGGACGGACGGGACGTGTCGGTCAGGCACGGGTCTGTCCGGTGCGCGCCGCCGCGATGTGGTCGTGCACGGCACGGCGGAGCTGGGCGATGTCTGCCAGCGTCGCCGTGCCGGCCACGCGGTTGGTCAGCAGCACGACATAGAGGTCCAGGGCGGGATCGATCCAGATCGACGTGCCCGTGAAGCCCGTGTGCCCGATGGCGTGCGGTGTGAAGCGCGTGCCACACGAGGAACTGGGGAGCGCCGTGTCCCACGCCAGCGCTCGGGACGATCCCGGGGCGGGTGATCGCCGCGCGAACGCCCGCACCAGCCACGAGGGAGCCAGGGCAGTGTCCATGCCCTGCAGGCCTTGCAAGAGGGTCTGCGCGATGCGTCCGACGCCACGGACGGTGCCGAAGAGGCCGGCGTGGCCGGCCACGCCGCCCATGGCCGCGGCATTGTCGTCGTGCACATGGCCTGCCGGGACCGGGTCGCGCCAGGCCGTGCGTCCGGTGGGCTGCACAGCGCGTTCGGGAGCGACTGGCCCGAACGCGGGCGGGTCGTCCGTGACTGGCGAGAGGACGGCGGTGGTCTGGACGTCGAGCGTCGCCGCGCCGATGTGCTCGAGCACGCGGCCGAGCACGATGAAGCCCAGGTCGCTGTAGATCGAGGCCGAGCGCGGGGCGCAGGCAAGCGGTGCGTCCGCGCTGGCCTGCACGATGGCATCGGCGCCCGACGCGGACGCGTACAGCGGCAGGTGTGCCGGCAGGCCGCTGGCGTGCACGAGCAGGTCGCGGACCCGGACGTCGGCCCGATCGGCCAGCTGCCACGCGGGCAACCAGCGATGCACGGGCGTGTCGAGGTCGAGTCGCTGAGCGGCCACGAGTCGCATCGCCACGAGCCCGGTCGCGAGCACCTTGGTCAGGGACGCAAGGTCGTACACGGCCAGGTCCGGCGCGCCGATCGAGAGGCGACCGCTGACGCCCCGCGCGTCGCCGACTTCGATCGTCGCCGACGGCAGGCGTGCGTCGGCCACCCAGGCGGCCAGCAGCGCGCCGGCCTCGTCGAGCCCTGCCGTCGGGCTCGCGAGATCAGCGCGACGCACCGGCCTGGCCGACGGCTGGGGTACGGAAGGCGCGTCGCTGCAGGGTCGCCAGATAGGTGGAGGAGCGGCCCTGCCCCCCGGTCATGCTGTCGTAGGAGTAGAGCATCACGCCGCTGAAGCCCAGGCTGCGCGCGACGTCCACGCGCCGAGCCGCCTCGTCGGCGTCGATCTTGTAGGCGCCGATGCCCGGCCAGACGCCGCCGTCGGGTTGCTGCGTCAGCGCCTGCAACTGGCGGTCGAACGTGCTGCTGTTGGACACGTACATCATCGGGCACGCGGCATCGATCAGCCCGTCACGCAGCCAGCGGCTCCAGTCCTGCAGCTTGTAGTCGCGAGCGTGGTCGGCATCGGGCCACACCGCTGTCGTCAGCTGCAGCGATGGTCGATTGGCCCGCGCCGTGGCCCCGAGGCGCGTCACCAGGTGCGTCAGGCGATTGCGCCGGAACGCGGCCCAGCGCGCCGCGTAGTCGTCGACCAGCGTGAGCGGGGCAGCAGCCGCGCGCGCATCGAGCGCCTGGAGTTCCTTCGGCGTGAGTTCCGGGATCAGCGCCGCGCGAAACGCCTCGAGCGCCGCGCGGCTGTAGTCGAAGTCGGGCGACGGGAACCGGATGTAGTCGAGATGCAGGCCATCGAGCGCATAGGCCGTCGTCAGGTGGTCGATGGTGGCGTTGAGCCGGTCCTGTGCGCCCTCGGGGATCGGCGACGAGAACACGCCCTCGATGGTGGCGGTGTGGCGTGCACTCCATCGGGCAATCGAGGCGACGTACTTCGGGTCGCGCGGGGAGAGCCGCAGCAGCGTCGGCACCAACGGGCGGGGCAGCATCACCCACTCGGGGTGTCGTACGGTGACGTGCTCGGCGGCCGTCGGCATCGCCGTGGCGCCGGCGACGAGGTTGACGTTCAGCCAGGCGTGGACCTGCACGCCGGCCGCACGTGCGCGCCCTACCAGTTCGCTGAGCGGGTCGAACGACACCGGCTGACGGGACAGCAGGACCGCGCGGGGGTCAGGGCCTCCGCGATAGAACGCGTCGCCGCGTCCCCGCACCTGGACGAAGATCGCCGTGAACCCATGCCGCTGCGCATCGTCGACGACCTGCGCGACCTGGGCGGGCGTGGTCATCCAGCTGCGCGTGACCCACAGCCCACGCATCTCCGCGGCGCCGGTGGGACGGGCCTGCGAGACGCCTGGCCGGACCAGCGTCGACAGCACGGATGCGAGGGAAAGCCGCAGCAGGTCGCGGCGAGAAGAAGCGGGCATCGATCAAGCGCAGTCGAACAGGGCGCGTGCGCTCGAAGTATATACTCCCCGTGGCGTGACGCAGGGGCCACACACACCACCGCTGGTCATCGGGATCGACGCGGGCGGAACCAAGACCGAGGCGGTCCTCGCGGATGGGCATGGCGTGGAGTTGGCGCGCGCCCGCCGTGGCGGGGCCAACCTTGCCGCGCATGGCGAGCTCGCGGTGGAGAAGACCCTCCACGAGCTCATCGACGAGGTGCTCGGCGAAGGCACCTTGCGGCCGGATGCGATCTGCCTCGGCATCGCCGGCGTCGATCGGCCCGAGGACAACGCGATCATCCAGGGCATCATGCGACGCATCGGGGCGCGGGCCCGGGTGCTCGTCACCAACGATGCGCTCATCGCCCTGGTCGCGGGCGCCGGGCTTGGCCCCGGCGTCGTCATCATCGCCGGCACGGGGTCGATCGCCTACGGGCGCAACGACCGCGACGAGGCTGCGCGGGCCGGAGGCTGGGGGTACATCCTGGCCGACGAAGGCAGCGGCTTCTGGATTGGCCGCCAGGCCCTGCGCGCCGTCGTCCGCGCGGCGGATGGGCGGGGGCCCGCGACGGGCCTGACGCCGCTGGTGCTCGAGTTCTTCGGCGTGACGCGCCCCGAGCAGCTGGTGCGCGAGGTCTACCGGCACTATCTCAAGCCGAGCGACATCGCGCGCTGTGCCCGACTGGTGCAGCAGGCGCGTGACGACGGCGACGCGGTCGCGACGCACATTGCCGCCGTGGCCGCCGACGAACTGGCCGCGGCCGTCCGTTCCGTGGTCGGCCAGCTCGAGCTGACCGGCCGCTTTCCCGTGGTCATGGCCGGCGGCGCGTTTCATGCCGTGCCGTGGTTGCGCGAGGCGCTCCGCGACAGACTCGCGGACGCCGGCGTCGCTCCGGCCGACGACGTTCACCTGCTCACGACCGACCCGGCGATTGGCGCCGTGCGGCTGGCCCTGGCCGAAGCCCAGGGCGGCGCATCCATCCCCACTTACAAGACCCGTGATCATCTCGCTCTGTGACGACCCGCAGGATGTGGCTGACCTCGCTGCGCAACGCGTGGCGGACCTCCTGCACGATTCCCCCCGCGCCGTGCTCGGCCTGCCCACCGGCCGCACGCCGATCCTGATGTACGACCTGTTGGCGGAGCAGCATGCGGAGGGCACGCTCGACTTCTCGCAGGTCTCGACCTACAACCTCGACGAGTTCGTCGGCATCGGCGAGGACCACCCGGGCAGCTATCGGGCCTACATGCGACGCTACCTGTTCGATCGCGTCAACCTCACGTCTGGTGAGGGGCATGTGCTCGACGGCCTGGCGGCCGATCCCGATGCCGAGTGCGCGCGCTTCGAGGAGGCGATCGACGCCGCCGGTGGCATCGACCTGATGATTCTCGGCCTGGGGGCCAACGGGCACATCGGCTTCAACGAGCCGGCCGACCGCCTGCAGGCGCGCACCCATCGCGTCCGGCTCCTCGAACCGTCGCGTCAGGCCAATGCCGGCTTCTTCGGTGGCGACCCGGCGCAGGTGCCGGCCGAGGCCATGACGATGGGGATGGGGACGATCCTGAAGGCGCGGCGCATCCTGCTGCTGGTGACGGGCGCCGAAAAGGCGCCGACGGTCGGCGCCATGATCAACGGCCCCGTGACGCCGCAGCTGCCGGCGTCGTTCCTGCAGTTGCACCGCCATGTCGAGCTGATCTGCGACACCGAGGCGGCCAGCGCGCTGCGGTAGGGAGAGCTCGGGCGGACGCCTCGGCGAGGCGTCCCTCCCAGCACGTCGGTTCCTACTTCTTGTCGAGGCCGAGCATCGCGCGCAGGCGCGGTTCGGCGTCCTCGCCGACGGCCTCGCGCACCGAGTCGTGCGACTTGCGCAGGGTGGCCAGCGCCTTGGAGAGGGGCAGGCCGGTGCGCTGCATCACGATGGCGGCCTTGACGTCGTTGCGTGCCGACTTGAGCAGCTTGCCGGCGGCCTCGTAGTCGACGCCGGTCGCCATCGAGATGATGCGACGCGCCCGGTCCTTGAGCTTGTCGTTGGTGGCTTGCACGTCCACCATCAGGTTGCCGTAGGTCTTGCCGCTGCGCACCATCGCGATGGTGGTGAGCATGTTGAGGACCATCTTGGTCGCGGTGCCGGCCTTGAGGCGGGTCGACCCGGTCAGGATCTCGGGGCCCACCGCCGGGGCGATGATCAGGTCGACGAAGTTCTGTAACTCGCTGCCTGGCCAGCAGGTGACGAAGATGATGCGGAGCCCGGCCTTGCGGGCGCGCGTCAGCGAGCCGCGCACGAACGGCGTCACGCCGCTGGCCGAGATGCCGATGACCACGTCGCGCTTCTGTGGCCGGAGGCGAGCGATGGCGCGCGCGCCTTCCTCGTAGTCATCCTCGACGCCTTCCTTGGGTTGGAAGACGGCGTCCTTGCCCCCGGCCATGATGGCGCGCACGCGCGTGGCCGAGACCCCGAAGGTCGGGGGCATCTCGGCCGCCTCGACCACACCCAGACGGCCACTGGTGCCGGCGCCGACGAAGATCACCCGGCCGCCCTTGCGGAACGACTCGGTGACCATCTGGACCCCCGCGATGATCCGCTCCTTCTCGCGATGCACGGCCGCCACCATCTTGCGATCCTCGCTGACCATCAGGTCCACGACGTCGCCCACGGTGGCAGTGTCCAGCGCAAGGCTGTTGGGGTTGATCGCTTCGGTGGGGAGGGATTCCCACTTGGACATGGTAGGCATGAGGAGGCTCGCCGGAGGGCGGGCGAAAAACCGCTGAAGCGTAGCGCGGGCGTTCAGGCCTGTCAACGAAACGCCCGAGCGTCGGGCGTCGTCCACGCACGAGACGGACCGATTGTTACAATCGCCCCACATGCCCACGCGTGAGCTCTCGATCGACGATGCGGCCGCCCTCGGCCAGCGACTGGAAGCCGAACTCGGTCGGACGATCGTCGGGCAACGGGCAGTGCTGCGAGAGATCCTGACGACGTTCTTCGCCGGCGGTCACTGCCTCCTGCGCGGCGTCCCCGGGCTCGCCAAGACGCTGATCATCAAGACGCTGGCCCGGACGGTCGACCTGTCGTTCAACCGGATCCAGTTCACGCCCGACCTGATGCCCTCCGACATCGTCGGCGCCGAGGTCATCGAGGAAGACCGCTCGACGGGACGCCGCGAGGTGCGCTTCATGCGCGGGCCGGTGTTCGCGCACATCCTGCTCGCCGACGAGATCAATCGCACGCCGCCGCGGACCCAGGCGGCGCTGCTCGAGGCGATGCAGGAACGCCAGGTGACCGTCGGCGGCATCCGCTACGACCTGCCGGCCCCGCAGTTCGTCCTGGCGACGCAGAATCCCATCGAGCAGGAGGGCACGTACAGCCTGCCCGAGGCGCAGCTCGATCGGTTCCTGCTCAACGTGGTCATCGGGTACCCGACCGCCGACGACGAACGGCAGATGCTGACGCAGACCACCGCGGCGCCGGCCGCGGCACCACGCGTCGTGGCCACCGGCGAGGATATCGCGGCCGTTCACGCGCTGGTGCGTGACGTTCCCGCGGCCAGCAACGTCGTGGACTACGCGGCGCGCCTCGTCCGGGCGAGCCGTCCCGGCGCCCCCGAATCCGCGTCGGTCGTCTCGAAGTACGTGCGCTGGGGGGCGGGGCCGCGCGCCGGACAAGCCCTGCTCTTGTGCGGCAAGGCACGGGCGCTGCTCGAGGGACGCGCGACCGTCGCCCTCGACGACGTGCAGGCCCTCGCCCTGCCCGTGCTGCGTCATCGCATCCTGGTGAACTTCCAGGCGGAAGCCGAAGGGCTCGACGCCGACGCCGTTGTCGCCCGGTTGCTCGCCGAGGTGCCGGCGCGGGCGTGAGCGCATCCGCATCGCCCCTTGCGCTCGATCCCGCGCTGCTGGCACGGATCGCCGACCTCGAACTCGCGGCCCGGCTGATCGTCGAGGGCGCACGACTCGGTGCGCACCGCAGCCCCTACACGGGCTCGGGCGCCGAGTTCCAGCAGATGCGTCCGTACCTGCCGGGAGACGACCTCAAGCATCTGGACTGGAAGCACTACGCCCGCACCGACCGTCTCTTCACCCGCGTGTACCGGGAGACGACGGAGTGGCCCGTCATGCTGGCGGTGGACACGAGCCGCTCGATGGCGTTTGCCGATGGTCGTGGCGTCACGAAGCTGCAGGTGAGCACGCTGCTCGCGGCCGCGCTGACCTACCTGCTCGTGCAGCAGGGCGAGGCGGTTGGCCTGGTGTCGCACGGCGCAGAGGTCGGCGAGGCGTTGCCGGCGCGCACCGGGCGTCCCCACCTGGTGCGGATGCTCGGCGCGCTGTCGCGTACACGCGCCGAGGGCGGCACCGACCTGAGCGGAGGCCTCAGGCGTGCCGCGGCGCGGTTGGGACGCCGCGGCTGCGTTGCGTTGATCTCCGATCTCTACGGGGCCGAGGACGTGCAGCCCGCGCTGCGCGAGGCGCGTCGCATGGGGCATGAGGTCGTGGTGTTCCACGTGCTGACGCCCGAGGAACGCGCCCTCGTGGCGCGAGGCGACGTGGAGTTCGTCGACCTCGAAACCGGCGACCGGTTGGTGGCCGACGCCACGCGCATCCGCGAGGCGTACGCCGAGCGCGTGGCGACCTTCATCGCCGAGCAGCAGCGGTTCGCCACCACCGAAGGCATCACCTTCGTCGAGGCCGGCACCGACCGCGGGATCGACGACGTGCTTCGCGCCTTCACCCAGCAGCGCGCCGCGCAGGCCGGGGGCCGGCGATGATCTGGGCGACCCCCTGGGCGTGGGCGCTCGCGGCGTTGGCGGTGCTGCCCATCGTGGCCCACCTGTGGTCCCGAAAGCAGCCGCGCACGCTGGCGTTCCCGACCTTGCGCTTCCTGCGTGCCGCCTCGCCGGTGTCACGTCGTCTCCATCGCGTGCAGGACTGGCCGCTCCTGCTGCTCCGCTTGGCCATCGTGATGGCCATCGCCGCGGCAGCCGCCGGCCCCACGGTCGCGAGCGCCTGGCGCGACGCGGCGTGGCGCGCGCGACTCCATCGCGTCATCGTGCTCGATGTCGCCGTGCCTGCCGACCGAGGTGCGCGCATCGTCGACGGCCTTCGCGCCGGTGTCGCGTCATCCGTGGTCATCGGCCCGGGCGAGGTCGTGGCGCTGCTGGACGAGGCCATCGCCCAGGCGACGCACGCCTCGCGCGTCATGCGCACCGAACTCGCGATCGTGTGGGCAGGCGACGGCGCGGCGTTGAGCACGCACGACGTCGCGGACGTGCCGCGATCGGTGGGGGTGCGTCTCGTTGCCGTGGATTCGTCGACGTCCCCGAGTGATGGCGACGTCACGGCGGGGCCCCCCTCGGTGACGATCGAGGCGACGCCTGACGACCTCGCGACGCGCGACGTCCTGCAGACGCGAGTGCAGCGCCTGCGACTGCCGGCGCCGACCGCCGCAGCGGTCATGGTGCGTTGGCCAGGTGTCGACCCCAAGGTGCTGGCCGCCACGAAGGACGCGCCGCCCGTGTCGCCCACGCCGACGGTGGTCTCGCGGGCCCTCGAGGCCGTTGCGAGCGACCCGCGTGTCCGTGACGCCGCGGACCGAGCGCTGGCGGGGCGCGGGTCGACAGCCTCCGGCACGCCCACGTCCGTCGCCGATGATCTTGCGACGTCCCTCGAGGGTGTGCCGCTCATGCGGGGCTGGGCCGAGGATGCTCGGATCGTGATCGGTCTCGATGCGGACGCGACGTCGCCACTCGGGTGGTGGTCCATCGTTGCCGCGGCGGAAGCGCTGGTGCGGTTCGAGACGATCGACGCCGCCGCGCCGTGGACCGCGCAGGACATCGCGCGGACCCAGCGCGAAGCCGCGATGCCGGAGACACCCAGCTTGCCCGGCGGGCTCGACACCCGCGTCATGTGGGGCCTCGCGCTCGGGTTGTTGATGGTCGAGCAGATCGCCCGCCGCCGGCAGGCGCCACCAGAGGTCTCCGATGCCGCCTGACCAGATCGTGTCTGGCGGTAGCCCGGATCGCGTCGGCTCCCCGGGCGACGATGTCTGGCTCGCCGGGTGGCTGCAGCAGGCGTGGCGACGCTGGCGCGTGTGGACGGCGGTCCGGTGCGCGGTCCTGGGTATTGGTGTGGCGCTGCTGGCGACGGCGATCCTCGGCGACGGCGCGAGGGCGGCGGCGGTGGCCGCGCTGCTCGGGGCGCTGATGGCGAGCCTGATGTTCGGCACGGCGGCGGGCGTGCGCCGCGTGGCGCCCCTGATCGGTGCCGTCGAGGCGCAGACGCCGGCGTTGCGCAATGCGCTGGTGGCGTGGCACGAAACCCGGGCACGCGTCTCGCCCGTGTTCACGGCGCGCCTCGCGGCCGATGCGCGACGGGCGCTCGACGGCGCGGCCTGGCCGCGACCAGGCACGCGTCTCGACTGGGGCGTGGCCCTCGCGGTGCTGGCGCTGGGGGCGATGGCCATCGTGCTGAGGCCCCTGACGAGCGCCGGACCGCCTGCCACACGCGTGTCGCTCGAGGAGGCGACGCCGTCGACGGCGGCCGATGGCGCCGTGCAGTGGGTGACGACGGTCACGCCCCCGGCCTACGCCCAGCGCCCTCCGGTGCGCGCGACTCGACCGGCGCGCGTGGACGCCCTTGCCGGCGCCCGCGTCGAGGTGACCTTCACGGGGTGGGTGACCGGCAACGTCGTGCGTCTCGGTCCCGGGACGCTCGCCCTGCGCGGCACCGGCCCCTCGCGTGTGGCGGAGTTCATCGCGGAACAATCCGACGTCCTGCTGGTGCAGGACGCGCAGCAGCAGGTCCTCGCGACCATCACGGTGGTCGTGACGCCGGACGCGGCGCCGACGATCCGCATCATGGCTCCGGCCGCCGACCTTCGGCGTGACGCCGCGAGTGGGAGCGTTCGCATCGAGGTCCGGGCGCAGGACGACCTCGGGCTGCGGGACGTGCGCCTGCGGTTCACGAAGGTCACCGGCAGCGGCGAGAGCTTCACGTTCGAGGACGGCGAGTGGCCGGTGGCGACGCGCCGGGACTCCGGCACGGCATGGTCGGGGCTGCACACGGTCGACCTGGCGCACCTCGGCCTGGGCCCGGGAGATTCGATCGTCTACCACGCCGTGGCGCACGATGCCCGGCCCGGTCCCGAGGGCGCGGCGGAATCCGAACGCTTCCTGATCGAGATCACGCGTCCGGGCGCCCTCGCGGCCGGTGACTTCAGCCTGCCCGAGCCCGAAGACCGGTTCGCGCTGAGCCAGCGGATGGTCATCCAGCTCACCGAACGCCTGCTCGAGCAGCGTCCCCGGATGCGCGCGGAGGAGTTCATGCAGCAGGCGCAGGCGCTGGCCATCGCCCAGCGGCGCGTCCGCGCGGAGTTCGTCTTCATGCTGGGCGGGGACGTCGAAGACGAGTTCGAGGAGGCGGCGCACTCGCACGAGGTCGAGGAGGGCCGGCAGGCCAACCAGGGCAAGGGCGATCTGACCGAGGCGGTGCGGCAGATGTCGCAGGCCGAGACGCGCCTGACCGCGGCCGACGTCAGAGAAGCGCTGCCTTACGAGTATCGGGCGCTGGCCGCGATCCAGGCAGCGTTCGGCAAGGCCCGCTACTTCATGCGGTCGCTGCCGGTGGCCGTGCAGCTGGACGCGACGCGCCGCCTGCAGGGCGATCGCACGCGCGCCGCCTCGGCGCGGTGGAGCGTGCGCCCCCTGCCGGACGCCACGCGGGTCGCCGCCCTCGACCTGCTGCGCAGGCTCGAGGCGCCGGGCGTGGACGTCGCGACCGTCCTGCCCGGACTGGTGGCGCTCGATCGCGCCGACACCGCATGGGTCGCCGCGGTGCAGCAGGCCGCGACCGACGAGGGCGCGGAGGGCCTGACGCGAGCCCTGCGAGCGCGACTCCTGCCGGGCAGCACGACATGGATGCGGATGCCGCTGCCGCGCAGCGCCGCCGAAGGCCCCGCGGGACCGCCAGGCCGATGACGACGCCACTCGCCGCGCTGCGTCTGGTCGCCGTGCTCGGCGTGGTGGCCGCGCTGCTCGATCCGGGGTGTCCGCGTCCGCGGCGACCGATCCTCGATGTCCGGTTCGTCGGGGATCTCGCCGAGGACGAGCGGCGGCGCGAGTTGCAGCGCCTGGCCGACGCGGCCCCGTGGGCAGAGGTGATCGACGGGCGTCGCGCGGCGCCGGTCCCGGCACGCGCCGGTGTCGGTGCGGTGGTCGCAGGCGATGCGGCGCCGGTCCTGGAAGCGCTGCGAGCCCGTCCGGCGATGCTGGCGTGGCAGGTGGCGAGTCCGGCGCTGACCCTGACCGCGGTACGCGCGCCGGCCCGTATCGTGGCCGGCACACGCACCGACCTCCGGGTCACGGTCGGCGGGGTGCCCGCCGGCCCCGGACAGGTTCGCGTCGAGGTGGCCGATGCCGGCACCGGCCTCGTGCAGGCCCGCGTAGACATGCCGATACCGGACGCGGCCCCGCGATCGGCGACGCTGGTGTCGATCCCGTGGCTGGCGACCCGACCCGGGCAGCAGACGCTCCGGGTCCGCGCCACCTACGAGGGCCGCACCCTTGTCCGACCGGCTCCGCCTGGCGATGTGGTCGTCGACGTGCGGCCCGCGGACGTCGTGGTCGAGGTCCTCGAGGCGAGACCGACCTGGGCGACACGCTTTGCGCGCCTGGCGCTGACCGACGTGGCGGGCATCCGCCTGCGCAGCGAGGTGCGCGTGGCGCCGGGCCTGGCGGTGCGGACGACCCCGATGGACGCCCCCGCCCGCGACGAGGAGGCGGATGCCGCGGTCCTGATGGTCGGCGGGCTCGAGGCGTTGACCTCGGCCGACGTCACCCGACTGGAACGTGCCGTGCGCGATCGCGGGCGGGCCGTGGTGCTGCTGATGGACGAGATGCCGGGCGGCGGGCCCTGGCGCCGCCTCTGGCCCGGCGGCGTCGGTGCCGTCCGTACCGCCCCGATGCCCGTGACTGGCCGCGTCGCCGGGCATGTCTGGCGGACGCGGGAGTGGGTGTCCGCTCCGGTGTCAACGGGCGTGGTGCCGCTGGCGTATCTCGACTCCAACACGCCGATCGTCCTCGGGCGTGCGTTGGGCGCAGGGCGCGTGGTGCTGGTGACCGCGCTCGACGCCTGGCGCTGGCGAGCGGAACCGGAGGGTGCCTTCGCGGCCGGTTGGCGGGCGCTGGTCCAGCGTCTCGGCGTGGACGTGCCGCCGCCCGTCGCCGCGACGGCATGGGTGGCGGGCACCGGACGAGACCGCCGCCTCCAGATCGAGGCCGTCGTGCGTCCGGACCTGATCGCCGCCCCCTCGGCCGTGATCGACGCGGAGGTCGGGACCCCTGGGCGGCCGGTGGCGCTGTGGGAGGTCGAGACGGGCCGCTGGCGCGGCGCAGTGCGCGTGCAAGACACGGCCGCGGCGGCGGTGCAGGTCGCACTGCGGTCGGGCGGGCAGGTGGTGGCGCAGGATCGAGTCGTGGTAGACGTGAGCGCGCCGCGACTGGTCGGGTCATGGGAGGATGTGGCGCGGCATCAGGCCCGCCACGGCGCCCTGACGACCGACGGGCGTGACTCCACGCTGGCGCGTCTGCGCGCCACGCTGGAGTCCTCGGCGAGTGACCGCTGGTACGTGACACGCACCTGGTGGTGGGCCGGGCTCCTGGCGATGGGGCTCGGCGTGGAATGGCTGCTCCGGCGACTGCGCGGAGCACGGTGAGGACGAGACCGAACGACATGGCCCAGAACCGACGGGAGTTCCTGAAGGCGGCCGGCGCCGCTGGCGCGGCGTGGTCGCTGCCCGACCTGTGGCTGGCGCCCGTGTCCGCGCAGTCGCCGCGGGGACGCAGCGGCCCATGGCGCAGCTGGGGGACTGATGCCCTGAAGCAGGCCAAGGGGCTCGGCTGCAGCTACGCCGACATCCGGTTCGGCCGGAAGCGATCGCAGGCGCTCAACGTGCGTAACGGACAGCTGACCAGTGCCGGCGGCTTCAGCTTCGGGGGGTTCGGCGCCACCCCGGGTGGCGGCATCTCGGACACGTTCGGTTTCGGCGTCCGCGTCGTGCACTCGGGCGTCTGGGGTTTCGCCAGCAGCCCCATCGTCACCGCCGACGAAATCCGCCGGGTGGTGCAGCAGGCCACCGACATCGCCAAGGCGAGCGCGATGGCCAAGCGCTTCGACGTCAAGCTGGCGCCGGTGCCGGCCTACGACGAGTTCTACGAGACGCCACACGAGCGCGACCCGTTCGAGGTGCCTCTCGAAGAGAAGCTGACGTCGCTGACCGAGGCCACCGCGGAGATCCAGAAGAACAAGCAGGTCCTGTTCGCCACCGCGCAGGTCAGCTTCTCGCACGACTGGAAGTTCCTCGTGACGTCCGAGGGCTCCTTCATCGAGCAGAGTCTCTACTACTGCTCGTGCGGGACGTCGGCGACGGCGCGGACGAAGGGCCAGGTCAAGACGCGCATCTACACACCGGGGGCGTCCACGGCCGGCTACGAGTTCCTCGTCAAGGCCGACCTCAAGGGCCATGCCGAACGCGTGGCCGCCGAAGCGGTCGAGCACAGCATGGCGGCGCCGGTGTCGGCGGGGCTGAAGGATCTCATCCTCAAGCCGTCGCACCTCGCGCTGACCATCCACGAGATCATCGCCCACCCCACCGAACTCGATCGCATCGTCGGCTACGAGGCCAACTATGCCGGCACGAGCTTCGTGAAGCTGAGCGACCTCAAGACGCTGAAGTACGGCAGCCCGCTGCTCAACGTCTACGCGGATCGCACGCACGTCGGCGCCTGCGGCACCGTCGGCTTCGACGATGACGGCGTCAAGTCGCAGCGCTGGCCGATCATCCAGGACGGCATGCTGGTGGGGCTGCAGACCAACCGCGAGACGGCGCACTACATGGGCGAGACGGAGAGCCGCGGCTGCACCTTCGCCAACCACTGGCGCAACTATCCGTTCCTGCGCATGCCGAACATCCAGCTGCAGGCCGGCACGCCGGGGTCACCGACGCTCGACCAGATGATCGCCGACGTCAAGGACGGCGTGCTGGTGGACGGGTCGGGCAGCTTCAGCATCGATCAGCAGCGCTACAACGGCCAGTTCGGCGGCAACGCGTTCTGGGAGATCAAGAACGGCAAGGTGACGCGCATGGTGACCGACTTCACCTACAACGCCATCACGACCGACTTCTGGATGAACCTCGATGCGGTCGGGCCGCCGGAGAGCTGGGAACATCACGGCATGGACGGCGACGCCAAGGGGCAGCCGGTGCAGTCCAACTACCCGTCGCACGGCTCGTCGCCCTGCCTGATTCGCAAGGTGATGGTCGGCGCTGCCTTCTCGTAGGCGTCCTCTTTTCGTAGGCGCCGGACTCGTCCGGCGCGCATGGTCACCGTGGGATATGTCGACGGCGACCCTTCCGTCGAGTGTAGGCGCCGGACCTGTCGGGCGCATGAGGATGAGATGAGTTACTCGCGCGAAGAAGTGAAGGCGATCACCGACAAGATCCTGAACATGGCCAAGGCCGACGCGGTCGAGGTCGATTTCCAGGGGGGAGAGCGGTCGGCGACGCGGTACGCCAACTCCAGCATCACGGCGAACCTGATCGAACACGATCAGCAGGTCAACATCACCGTGTACTACGGCCAGAAGAGCGCCAGCACGGTGACCCACCAGTTCGACGACGCGTCGCTGAAGACGGCGATCGACGAAGCGCAGATTCTCGCGAAGCGGAAGCCGGACAACCCGGAGACGATGCCGCTCGTGAAGCCGCCGCAGAACTACCTGCCGGTGGATGCGGTCATCGATCGGACGGCGAACTTCGGCCCCGCCGAGCGCGCCGCGATGGTCAAGAAGAGCCTGGACATCTGCGAGAAGAAGGGCGTGGTCGGCGCCGGCTACATCCCGAAGCTGCACTGGACCACGGCGACGGCCAACAGCGAGGGGCTGTTCTCGTACTTCCGCTACGCCGAGGCGAGCTTCATCCTGACCTGTCGCACGCCTGATGGCACCGGGTCGGGCTGGGCAGGACAGACCGGGCTCAAGGACGTCAACCTGATCGACCCGACGTCGATCACCGAACGCGCAGCCGAGAAGGCCCTGAAGTCGCAGAAGCCCCGGGCGATCGAACCGGGGGACTACACGGTGATTCTCGAGTCGCGGCCGGCAGCGCGCTTCCTGTCGCTGCTGCTCGGCTCCATGGACGCCCGGTCGGCCGAGGAAGGCCGCAGCTTCATGAGCGGCGCCGAACGCGGTCAGACCAAGATCGGACAGAAGCTCTTCGGCGACAACGTCACCATCAAGAGCGTGATGAATCATCCGACGTTGCGTCAGACCCCCATCGGCGAAGACGGGCTCGCTGCCCAGGACGTCACCTGGATCGAGAAGGGCGTCGTCAAGAACCTGTACTACAGCCGGTACTGGGCCCAGAAGACCGGGAAGGCGCCGACGGCGACCCAGCCCGGGCTCAGCCTGGTGATGGACGGCGGGACGACGTCGGTGGAGGAGATGATCAAGACCACCAAGCGCGGCCTGCTGGTCTCGTTCTTCTGGTACATGCGTCCGGTGGAGGCGATGTCGATCCTCTACACCGGCATGACGCGCGACGGCCTGTTCCTCATCGAGAACGGCGAGATCACGGCGCCGGTGCAGAACTTCCGCTGGAACGAGACGCCGGTCGTCGGACTGAACAACATCAGCGCGCTCGGGCCGCCCGAGCCGATGCACACGGGGGAAGCCTACGACCAGCCCGGCACGGCGATGATTCCGCCGATGCGCATCGAAGACTTCACGATGACGTCCGTGTCCCCGGCAGTCTGAGGCCCACATGAGCACGAATCGTCGGCACTTCATCAAGACCATCGGCGCCACCAGCGTCGCGCTCGCCTCCAGCGACCTCGTCGGCGCGCTCGTCGCCCAGTCGCCCAAGGGCCGCGTCCTGGAGTCGAA
>LNFM01005842.1_pt1 | contig 20832 bp, 20 predicted proteins | sample 596031 | NCBI WGS metagenome assembly LNFM01 (sample SAMN04254537, study PRJNA301005) | activated carbon metagenome | isolation source: dual media filters at the Ann Arbor, Michigan drinking water treatment plant | place: USA: Ann Arbor | reverse complement strand
CGTTCGATATAGCGGATGTTGGTCCGCTCGATCAGCACGACACGCGGATCCTGCCGAAGCCGCCAGTCGAATTGGCCGTAGCCGACATCGACCGCATAAATCCGCGTCGCGCCCCGTTGCAAGAGACAATCGGTGAACCCTCCGGTGGAGCACCCTACATCAAGGCAGACAAGACCACGAGGGTCGGTCCCGGACGCCTCCAAAGCGGCTGCAAGCTTGTCCCCGCCGCGACTGACAAAGCGGGAGCCGTGTGAAACGATGTCGACCGCCGCCCCCACAGACACCGCTTTGGCCGGTTTGTCGATCATGGCGCCGTTCACCCTGACCTCTCCGGCGAGGATCATCCGTGCCGCGGCTTCCCGGCTCGGCGCCAAACCCTGCGCGACCAGCCGTTGATCAAGACGATCTTTTTGAGGGTATGCTTTGGCGCCCATGGAAAGACGGACTCTATCATGACCTCGATAAGGCAGTCGGACCACTCAGGTGCTATACGTCGGCGTCGGAATCCCGTCTCTCGTCCCCGTCGGAAGAAAATGCGCGAAGATGCTTCTTGCCGTTTGTGTCCTGGACCAGCACTTCGATCTTCCGCTCGGCCTCTTCCAACACCTTCAAGCAGTTCTTCGAGAGACGAATACCCTCTTCGAAGATCCTCAACGACTCATCCAGGGGCAAATCCCCCTTTTCTAATTCCGCCACGATGGCTTCCAATCTGGCCATCGCCTGTTCGAACTTCACACCAGCCACCGTCATCTCCTCTTCATCGAGAAATGGGTCATTATAGCGGGGCTGACCCGGCTTTGGAACCATCGGGCATCACGTTTGTCACCACGCAGCGCAGTTGTCCTTTTGCAAGACGGGCCAACACCTCTTGCCCCACTGCAACGTCGCAGGCATCCCGGATCACGCGATGGGACGACACCGACTCTAAAATGCTATACCCGCGGTCAAGAATCCCCAGCGGGCTCAGCGTATGCAAGTTTACGAGACAGGCCTGCGCCGATTGCGTCCTCCGGTTTAGTCCATATCGCATCACTTGTACAAGACGCGAGCCTAACTGAGGTACCAGGGTTAGCCCCTGACGCACCTGCGCATCCGGGCTGTTCCCGATCAATTCGTGTTTGAACGAGTGCGCCTTGTCCCATCTCCGCCTCAGAAGACTCTGCACGGCCCGGCGCATGTGAGCAACCGCTCCGTCGACCTGCTGAATATCCTCCAACACGCGATACCGAACGTTCGCGATGCGGGTGACGATGAGATCGAGCTGTTGCCGATCGGCTTCGCAACGGCGGCTCATCGCCAGCCGGGAGCGAGCCGTCAGTTCACCGAGGCGATCGACAACCTCACTCAACACCGGAGCGACAGCCTCTGCGGCAGCCGAGGGCGTCGGCGCCCGCAGGTCCGCGACAAAATCGGCGAGCGTGACATCCGTTTCATGACCCACTGCCGATACGACCGGAATGGGCGACGCTGCAATTGCACGCACGACCCGCTCATCGTTGAAGCTCCAGAGATCTTCCGATGAGCCGCCGCCCCGCCCCACAATCATGACATCGACACGGCCTAATGCATTCAATGATCGAATGGCGGAGGTAATCTGCTCTGCAGAGTCCTCTCCCTGTACCGACACAGGAGCGATGATGATGCGGAGAACAGGACACCGGCGATGCAGCACCGTCATCATATCTCTAACGGCCGCCCCCGACAGCGACGTAACGATACCGACAGTTCGAGGAAACACCGGCAAGGGCCTTTTTCGATCCAGATCGAAAAGCCCCTCCGCAGCCAGGCGAGTCTTGAGTTGCTCAAACGCCACCTGCTGCGCGCCGCGCCCCTTCGGTTCGACATACTCAAGAACGACCTGATACTCCCCGCGCGGTTCATATACGGTGACTCGTCCGCGCGCCACGACATGCAGCCCATCCTCCAAACCGAACCGTAATCGAAGCGCGGTCGACCGGAAGATGACGGCTCGCATCTGGCTGGAATCGTCTTTGAGCGTACAGTAGAGATGCCCGGACCCGGGCGCGCGAAGATTGGAAATTTCTCCCTCGAGCCATACCTCTGAAAAATCGGCTTCGAGGGATGCTCGAACCAGACCGGTCAGTTCCGATACCGTGAAAACACGCCTCGACGGGGAATCACCGGGCGATGGGAAGGAGCGAGCGCGACTCGTGACGTCCTCCTTCAATCGATCATGCGGATCCGCTCAAAGGCGATGGCCTTACCCAAACGCGCGTCAAGTTCCACCAGCACCGCACAGAACACCGACGGGCCTGATGCGACTTCAAAGCGTCGCGGCATGCCGGTCAGAAATTTTTCGATCGCCAGTTCCTTTTTCACTCCAATCACCGAATGCAGCGGACCGGTCATCCCGATATCGGTAATGTAGGCCGTCCCCTTGGGCAGAATTTGATCGTCGGCTGTTTGCACGTGGGTATGTGTGCCGACCACCGCCGTGACCTCACCGTCCAAATAGTGGCCCATAGCCATTTTTTCAGACGTGGCTTCTGCGTGCATATCAACAATTATCGCCGATGTTTCCTGTTTCAATCTCGACAATTCGCGCTTGGCCGTTTGAAACGGGCAATCGATCGTCGGCATATAGGCCCGTCCCATCAGCTGAAGCACCGCCAGCCGTTCCCCGCCGGCAGTTTCAATGACCACACTGCCTTTGCCAGGCACCCCGGGGGGATAGTTCGAAGGGCGCAGCAGACGGGATTCGCGCGGGAAATAATCGAGCACTTCCTTCTTATCCCAGGCATGATTGCCCGTGGTGATGACCGAGAGGCCCAATTCAAACAACTCTTCGGCCAATTCCGGCGTAATGCCGAACCCGCCTGCGACATTCTCTCCATTTCCGATCACCGCATCGATTTGTCGCTGCGCAACAAGGCGCGGTACCGCACGGGCGACGGTGCGCCGCCCCGGTTCGCCCATGATATCGCCGATACACAACACCTTCATCGGGCGTATTCCACGTACCGGCTCTCCCGAATAACAGTCACTTTGATTTGCCCCGGATAAGTCAGTTCCTGCTCGATTTTCTTCGCCAACTCGCGCGAAAGCTGGAACGATTCGGCATCGGTGATATCTTCCTGTCGTACGATCACACGGATTTCACGCCCTGCCTGGATTGCATACGCCTTTTGCACTCCCTTTAGTCCCGTGGCTAAGGACTCGAGTTTTTCCAACCGTTTGACATAAGACTCCAGCGCTTCTCGCCTGGCTCCCGGCCGGGCAGCCGAGAGTGCCTCGGCCGCAGCCACCAGTACGCTCTCCGGACACAGCGGCTCCACCTGTTCATGGTGTGCGGCAATCGCGTTCACGATCTTGGGAGATTCTCCGTATTTTTTGGCGATCTCGGCCCCCAGCATGGCATGCGGCCCCTCTTCCTCATGGCTGACTGCTTTGCCGATGTCATGGAGCAAGGCGCCGCGCCGAGCCAACTTGACGTCGAGTCCCAACTCCGACGCCATGATGCCGCAAATATACGACGCTTCCCGCGCATGGTACAGATTGTTCTGTCCGTAGCTTGTCCGATACTTGAGCCGTCCCAGCACTTTGATCAACTCAGGATGAAAATCCGCAAGCCCCAATTCGAAAATGATCTTTTCGGCCTCTTCATACATCAGCTTGTCGATATCGACCTTCACCTTTTCCACAATCTCTTCGATGCGGGTGGGATGAATCCGGCCATCATGCATCAACCGCTCAAGCGACACTTTGGCGATCTCACGCCGCAAGGGATCGAACCCCGAAATGATCACGGCCTCCGGCGTCTCATCGATGATCAAATCAATTCCTGTGGCCGCCTCGATCGCGCGGATATTTCGCCCTTCCCGGCCGATGATCCGGCCCTTCATAGCGTCGTTTGGAATCTGGACCACCGAAATCGTGGATTCCGACACGTAGTCGCGCACCACCCGCTGAATGGAGCTGGTGATGATTTCACGTGCTTCCCGCTCGGCATTTTCACGCGCCTCTTCGATCGTCCGCTTGGCGATGCCGGCGGCATCAAGCCGAGCCTGCGACTCCATTTCGACGATCAGCTGTTTTCTGGCTTCTTCGGCCGTCATACCGGCCACGCGCTCTAATGCTTCACGATGCTCACGCTCAGCCTTGGCACAAGCTGTTTCTTTGGCGTTAAGCCGCTCCTCACGCTTCGCGAACTCCTGATCGCGTTTCTGCGACTCGCTCTCCCGCTTGTCCAGCGCGGCGAGCTTGCGATCAAATCCCTCTTCCTTCTGGAGAAAACGTTTCTCGGCGGCTGCGAGCTCGACAAGCTTCGCCTTTTGCTCTTTCTCGATCTCTGATTTTGCCTGGAATACGAGATCCTTAGCTTCCAGCCTGGCCTCTTTCAGCACATTTTCGGCTTCGCGCTGGGCATTGTGCACGACCTGCTTGGCCTGCTCTTCCATCTCAGCCCGTTTCGCCCCGGCCATGTTGCGACGCACCAATTCAAATACCACGACCCCCACAAGGGCTCCGGCGATTGCACAGACGATGTAGAAAACGATTGAAGTAGAAATGGGAGTCACCCCCTTCTTGGCAAACCAGGTATCCGGGCTGCCCGGTTGCACGTAGTACGTGTACACGGATTGAGCGGGGTGCTTCTAACAGACAGGAATGGGGGGAGAATAACGCCCAGGAGATTGCTGACAGTTCAGTCGAGAAACGCGCGAGATCGTCTGCCCGCTAGTACGACATCCGTCAGGTTCCTGCCACTCTGCCTTCCCCTTGACCGCAGGATCCCTTGTCGAGATCCAAGCCGCCGAAAAGGATCGGTGTGAGAAACAAGAACCATCTGTTGACACCCACTATGAACGGCATGCGACCACCCTCTGTCATTCACATCTTGTCGCAAAAAATCTGCCCAAAATTGCCGTCTGGGCATGACCACCCTAGTGAGAATCCACCCGATTACCGCATCGTACAGGGACATGACACCGTTCTCTATCGCTTTCACAACGTTCGTTTCCAGTCGAGTCAGCTGCTCTGAAAATCTATTCTCAATCCCCCGCTTGTCCGTTACAACACCGCACGCACACGATCACGGATTATAGACCCACGATAACAAAGGGCTTCTATGAAAGCAAGGCGAAACTTGCTCTCGATGAGGAGCGGAGAGGAGATGAACCGGGGAGACTTACCGAAAGAGCGACGTCGGCATCTGCTCTTCAATGGATTCCATCAATGTATCCATCCGCCGATCGACATCCGCCTCTCCCTGAGCCCGCTTCTTTTCTGACTCGAAGAACTGATGGGCAAGATTAATGGCCGTCAACACGGCCAACTTCGAGGGGGTGGCGGTCTTCATGCCTTCAGCAAGATGCTTCATGTGATCATCAACGAAATGAGCGAGCCGCCGAATATATGCATCGTCGGCAACACCGCGAATCGCATACCGCTGACCATAGATCTCAACATCGATCGTCTTAGTCAAGGGCCACCTCCTTGGTATCGTCCGCACATTCCAGCAGTTCTATCTCGCTCATGACCCGCTCGATTCTCGACCTGATATCGATTCGTTCTTTCTCCCACCGGCGATTCACATCATCCTGCGAGGCAAGCCTCTGGCGGGCTGCCTTGACTTCATCTTCCAACGACGCATTTTTTCGCTTCAGTTCCTGGACTAATTTCACCAGGTCTTTGATCCGAGCCTCAAGCGCATCCAACCGATCTAACGCCATAGCGGTTCTGTGTGCCCTCTCTTCTCATAGTTTGAGCCGCACTATAAAAAACTTTGCGAAATCTTGTCAAGAAACGGACTTTGCGGCACCGGCGAGGCGGAGATATTCCTTGTAGCTGCGGAGGACGCGTTTCACATATTGCCTGGTTTCGAGGAACGGAATCAACTCGACGAATTCGTCTTCGCTCCGGCCTCGATAGGTCGCCGCCCAACCCTCGACGGCGATCGGACCCGCATTGTACGCCGCGATGGTCTGCGCCACGTTGCCGGAAAACTGCGCAAGCAACTGCTCCACATACCGAACCCCGATCTGAATGTTCGTATCCTGATCGAACAAATCCTCCCGCATCACGCCGGGAAGACGATGCCGCTGAGCCACCGCATTGGCCGTTGCAGGCATGATTTGCATGAGACCGATGGCCCCGACACGGGACACTGCGCGCCAATCGTATTGGCTTTCCTCCCTGATGATCGCCGCAATGAGAAACGGGTCCACCCCGTTGACTCCCTGTGTTTTGATCGTGTGAATCAATCCCGTCGGATAAGCGACATTCCACAAATCGTCCGCCACAGCCCCCCCGGTTCGCTCCAGACGGTCTCGAAATCGAGCCCGCACAAGGCGCAGCGCATGATGGTAAGCCCCGGCTTCATTCAACATCACAGGCAGCGCCGCCAACACGTTGGAATCTCGGCTGTAGTGGTCAGTCAGCACGGCGAGTTCTCTCGCGGCATCCTGCTCAAGACCCAGCGTTCTGAGTTCAATCGCCCGCCGATAGGTCGGCTGTTGTTCGATTTCCGCCCGGCCATTGCTATGCTGCACGGGCCCCTGAGCCAAATCCGTGGCAAGTGACCCCGCAACGGCCGTAGCCGAAGAATCCCTCGGAGTCTTTTCCTGATCTACGGGCGCCACAGCGGGGACGTCGGTCCGCCCCTGCGCCAATTGACAATAATATGTCAGAGGATAGCGCTTGCAGAGGAGATGGAAGGTTTCTTTCGATTTGGACTCTTTGGCATGCCCCTGAGACCGCGCGATCCAATAGAGCGCTTGCGGTTCCCATTCGCTGTCTCGCTGATCAACGATTGGTTGCCACACGGCAATCGCATCCTGGTAGCGACCCGTTCGATACAACACCCACCCTTCGCGCCAGTGGGCTTCGGCCCGCTGAGATGCCGGCTCTCCCGATTTGACGACATGCCTGTATTTCGCGATGGCCTCATCAAACTGGGCCTGATCCTCCAGCCAAATTCCGGCAAATAACGTGATCTGCCCTTTTTGTTCGGGAGACAAGGACCGCTTGGGTAATCCGCGGCTCAACTCCAACAGTTTCTCACCCATTCCCTGTCGGAGATAAACACGAGCCAACCAGACCACGGCCTCATCGGACTGAACCATCTGAGCTCCAGCGAGCTCCTGAAAGGTCTCACGCGCTTGGTCATAGAGTTTCAATCTGACTTGCGCGATGCCCAATTTCAGCTTGGCGTCCCCACGGCGTGAAGAAGACGGGTCTTTTGCAAGAAACTTTTTCAGTTCGTCGATCGCTTCCGCATGCAGAGCCTGTCCCAAAAAGGCCTGAGCCCTGGTATAGAAGTCATCAGGCTGAGGGGTCCAGGACTCACCACCGATATTGGTCGCAAGCAGAGCTCCCGCCTCCTTGGCTTCCTTCGTCTGCGGGAACTTCATCCATAATTTTTTGAGCGCCTCCCTGGCCTCAACCGGCTGATTGGCTCGAAGATAACAATCGGCCAGCCGCAGCCACGCCTGGGGCACTCGCGGCTCTTTGTCGTTGATACCGACGGCCTTGGTAAGCCATGCCAGCGCTTCGGGACAACTGGAGGCTTGATACCAGGCTTCTCCCGCACGGAGGGCGACCTGATCAAGCAGGTTGGAATCGGGGACTGATTGCGGCACTGATTCGAATGTCCTGGCCGCCTCTCTCGCCTCCCCCAGATGGAGCAATGCTTCACCGATCCAGAACCGGATGTAATCATCGAGAACTGAAAAGTCTTGTTGGGCCGAACGGAGATAGGTGAGCGCTTCGCTTGGACTCCGCTGAATCAGCATCACTCCCGACAACAATCCTGCCCGCTTGGCCCAAGGCGAAGCCGGGAATTGCTCCATCACTCGTCGAAGCCGCTCCAGTTTCAGCGTAGCGACCTGATCTTTCGTCAGCGCATGGCCGAACCGCTCTTTTGGCCATGCAGCGGCGGTGAAGCACTCCTCAGCCGACCCACAACCATCTGCTCGAAGTTTTTCCGAATCCGAAACCGGGGCAGACTGTGCGTCATAAAAAAAGAGACAGCCGGCGACGATGAGAAACAAGGCCAGCGAAACCGGCACAAAGCTTCGGCCAAGGCTTGCAGCAGATCGAGGGCTGAGGGTCGGTCTTTTCATCGCCGTTCATTATATACAGCATGAGCCGCAATGGAAGAAGTTTTGCAACCGCCTCATAACTCGGCGCTTCTCATGGTGTCGGTTCATTCTCACTTATGGTAGGCTCTTCGTCACACAACGAGATCGGGAATCCTCTTGATGCCGACACTGCCCGTTCCAACCAACTTATTGGCCCTCACCGAACCGCAGATGGTGAAGTTCGTCCGCGCACGGGGCTGGCCGAATTATCGGGCCGGACAAATCCTCCGCTGGCTGTATCGCCGGCGTGCACGCGCCATCGCCCAGCTGACCGACCTGCCTTCTCGCGATCGATCGGCATTGGCCGAGATCGCGATCGTCGGGCGCGCGTCCCACTGTACCGTGTTGCCGTCTCAAGACGGCACGAGAAAATTGCTGCTGACGCTCGACGATGGATTGATGATCGAAGCCGTACTCATCCCCGACGACGATCGGCTGACACTGTGTGTCTCCACCCAAGTCGGCTGCATGTTGGACTGCGGCTTCTGCCTGACCGGCACCATGGGGCTCAAGCGCAATCTCAAAGCCCATGAAATCGTCGACCAAGTCTTGACCGCCCAGGACCGGCTCAAAGCCGGTGAGCGAATCACCAACCTGGTCTTCATGGGAATGGGAGAGCCCTTGTCCAATGTGGATGCGCTTGAAGCAGCCATTACCTGCTTGACGGATACGTCGTGGGGCCTCGCATGGTCGCCCAGACGGATCGTCGTATCGACGGCAGGCCTCGCGTCCCGCTTGAAACGAGTCGCGGCCCTCGGCGTCAATCTGGCCATCTCCCTCAATGCCACCACGGAAGAACTGCGACGGGAGCTCATGCCCGCCGCCAGCGAAATCGCATCACTTAAATCATTACTGGCGGCCTGTCGCCGGTATCCTCTGGCGCCGACCCGGCGGCTGACCTTTGAGTATGTCCTGCTGGCGAATGTCAACGATCGGCCTATGGACGCCCAGCGTTTGACGACTCTGCTTCGAGGCATGAAGTGCAAAGTGAATCTGATCCCGTTCAACGAATTTCCGGGAAGTCGTTTCCATCGCCCGCCGGATCGCGACGTGCTCCGATTTCAAGCCACGCTCCGCCAGGCCGGGATCGACGTATTCGTCCGTAAAAGCAGGGGACGCGACGTACTCGGTGCATGCGGACAACTCGGGGATCTTCCCGCCGACCGAGAATCAGTTACCTTGACACCTATCGAATCCCGTTGTTAGCATGCCCTGTGTTGCTTATCTCATCATGAAGCGGCCGGCTCTCCATCACTATTCGACGACGTGCCTCCTTGCCACACTGCTTGCGTTCACTGACGCTGCCCCGTCAATGGCCCTGGAGCCCCTTGAACATGTGCTGTCCAACGGCATGAAAGTGCTGCTGGTCGAGGTTCCGAAGGCCCCGGTGGCGACAGTGCAGGTATGGTACAGAGTCGGCTCCAGAAATGAAGTGATGGGCCGTGCCGGACTCTCCCACATGCTGGAACACATGATGTTCAAAGGCACGGCGAAGTATCCCAAAGGCGCATTTTCCCGCATCATCCGCAAGAACGGCGGGATCGACAACGCGTTTACCGGACAAGACTTCACCGCTTATTTTGAAAACCTCGCGGCCGACCGCGTCGAACTGGCGCTGGAACTTGAGGCGGACCGCATGCAGGGTCTGATTCTCGACAACAACGAATTTACGACTGAACGCGAGGTTGTCAAAGAAGAGCGGCGCTTGAGAAGCGAGGACGATCCGCAAGGCGCGCTGGTCGAGGCCTTGTTTGCTCAAACGTTCCTCAGCCATCCCTATCATTGGCCAGTCATCGGCTGGTTTGCCGATCTCGATGCGATGTCGCTTGACGATTTGCAGCGCCACTACGACACGTTTTATTCTCCCAATAATGCCACCCTGGTCGTCGTGGGGGACATCAAAGCAGACACGCTACTCCCGACCATCAAACACCTCTTCGAGCCGATTCCCAAAGGGCCTTCGCCCAAACAGACCATCTCGGCAGAGCCGGATCAACGGGGCGAGCGACGTATCGTTCTGAAACGAGAAGCCCAGGTTCCCTCTGTCATGATGGGATTCCGCGTTCCCAATTATTCGAGCGACGATGCCCATGCCCTTAGCCTCCTCGAATCGATTCTGTCCGACGGAAAAAGCTCCCGGCTCTATCAGAGCCTGGTCCATGACCAGAAAAACTCCCTGTCGGTCGGCGCGGAATACAGCCTGCTGCAAACAGATTCCGGTTTGTTTTATTTCTACTCCCTCGTCAGCCCAGGCGCAAAGGTTGAAGCGGTGGAAGACGCACTGCATCGCGAGATCGCCAAGCTCCACAATGAACTGCTGTCCGACCTGGAACTCCAGCGGGCCAAAAATCAGGTGGAAGCCTCCCGCATTTTCGAGCAGGATTCAAATTTTCGCCATGCCATGTTGCTTGGACAATTGGAATCCATCGGCGCAGGCTGGCAGCGGGCAGATCAATTTCTGGAACGCATGCGGACCGTCACCGCCAAAGACATTCAACGCGTCGCCAGGCAGTACTTGACCCAGGACAACCGGACGGTGGGGATTCTCATTCCCCTGCCTCCCAAGGAGCAGGAAGCGTCTCTTCCGTCATTGCAACAGGGAAGGCCATAGCGAACCACCCATGCCTCGCAGAATGACAGACAACACCCATCGTCGTTCGCGCCATCGCCCCTTGCGGTCCTTACGCGCCGGTGCGGCCTTGGTCGTATGGGGAGTTCTCACCGCAATGACCGGTTTTTCAGAGCCGGGATTTGCCGCCGATATCTCTCCGGTTAAAATCACGACACCCAATGGGATAACCGTGCTGGTGGTCGAGCAACACTTTCTGCCCATCGTCGAAATCCATGCGCTCATCAAGACCGGATCGGCGTACGATCCGCCGGAAAAAGCCGGCCTGGCAAATCTGACGGCCAGCCTCCTGGAAGAAGGTACGACGACCAGATCATCGAAACAATTGGCTGAACAGATCGACTTTGTCGGCGGCGCGCTGGAAGTCACCGCGCACGAAGACTACACCACTGCAGCGGCACGAGTGCTCAAGAAGGACGTCGACCTCGGCTTCACGCTGCTGGCGGATATCCTCTTGCGCCCGGCATTCCCCCCGCAGGAATTCGATCGGGTGCGGTCGCAGATTCTGGGAGAAATCATCAGCGACAACGACGACCCCGGCCATGTGGCCATGAAAGCGTTCAACCAATTGGTCTTCCACAACCACCCCTATCGGTGGCCGGTGAATGGGACCGAAGAAGCCCTGAATAAACTCACATTGGCCGACGTCCAAGCCTTCTACGCGAAGGAGTACCTGCCGAACCAGGTCATTTTCGCCATCGTCGGCGATATTACGGTGGAGCACGCCACGGTCTTGGTCCAAACGCATTTCGGGGCCTGGAAGAAGGGCCCGGCGCCGGCCCGGACAGTCAAGAAACCCGCTGCCATCGGCAAGAAAGCCGTGCAATTCATCGAAAAAGACCTGACCCAATCCACCATCGTATTGGGCCATAGCGGCATCAGCCGGACAAACCCGGACTTTTACGCCGTGACCGTCATGAATCATGTTCTCGGCGCCGGCGGATTTTCGTCGCGCTTGATGGACTCCATCCGAGACAAACAGGGACTCGCCTACGGCATCATGAGCCATTACGAAGCACGCGCCATGCAGGGCTCGTTCTGGGTAAATCTCCAGACAAAGACGGAAACCACCAACCAAGCGATCAGCGGCGTGCTGGCTGAAATGAAGGCCATCCGCGAGGCTCCCGTCACCGACCAGGAGCTGGCCGAAGCCAAATCGTTCTTGATGGGTAGCTTTCCGTTACGGTTGGACTCGACCGCCAAACTGGCGAAGGTGTTGGCGCAAGTGGAGTTTTTCGGATTGGGATTCGACTACTTCGTCCAGTATCCCAAATGGATCGAACGGGTCACGAAGGAAGATGTGCAGCGGGTCGCCAAGCAGTATCTTAACCCGCAACATTACGCCCTCGTCGTCGTCGGCAACATCGCAAAAGCAAAGATTCGTCACTAATACGCGCATCTACGAGACGCCTACTGCCATGCCAACCGCGCTGCTCCAACACAAACTCGATCACCTCCGCGCCCTGCTCTCCGAGATGGGCTCCGTCCTCGTTGCCTATTCCGGAGGAATCGACAGTACCTTCGTCCTGAAGGTGGCACATGAGCAGCTCCGTGAGAACGCTGTCGGCGTCACGGCTGTCTCTCCGACGTTTCCGTCGATCGAACTGGAAATTGCCACGCGTGTCGCCCAGGAAATCGGAGCGCGCCACGACATTGTACGGACGGATCAGCTTGAGATTCCCGAATTCGTCAGAAACGATGCGGCCCGCTGCTTTCACTGCAAGACTGATTTGTATCAACTTATCGAAACGATACGGCAATCCAGCGGCGGCACTCATGTGGTGGATGGAACGAATTTGGACGACCTCGGCGATGACAGGCCCGGCATCAAGGCAGCGCGGGAATGGGGAGTGCGCAGCCCGTTGGTCGAAGCCGAGCTGTCGAAAGCCGACATCCGTGTTCTCGCGAAGGAATTCGGGCTCTCGAATTGGGACAAACCAGCAGCCGCCTGTCTCTCATCGAGAATTCCGCGCGGCACCCCGATCACCATCGAAAGCCTCCGCCGCGTGGAAGAGGCTGAAGAAATCCTGCAGGCGGCAGGATTTCGTCATGTGCGTGTGCGGGAACACGGAGACGTCGCGCGAATCGAGGTCGGACCGGATGAGTTCGCCCGGCTGAATGAACCGGACTTGCGCGCACATATCAGCGCATGTCTCCGCAAATCAGGGTTTCGCTTCGTCTGTGTGGATTTGGAGGGATACAGGCCGGGCGGGATCAGTCTTCGGTGATCCCGCGCGACCCGATCATCGCGTTACTGCTGGTAGGATTTTGACAACGCTTCGAGTGCGTCGTCTGCGAACTTTCTGTTGTCCGCTTCATTCAAACTTCTCTGGACAACCTTCTCCGCAACAAGCAGGGCTAAGTCGGTGGTTTGAGCGCGGATGTCCTGAATCGCCTTGCGACGCTCACGGTCGATTTCACGCGTTGCATCGCCTTTGATCCGTTCGGCTTCCACCGTCATCCGCTGCTCATTTTCTTCCATGAGCCGTTGAGCCCGCTCCTTGGCCGCAGCCAGAATTCCTTCCGCCTCTTTCGCAGCGGCATTCAGCTTGGCCTCATATTCTTTGAATTTCCGTTCAGCCTCAGACCGGTGATGTTCTGCCTGGTCAAGGCTGTCCTTGATTTTCTTTTCCCGTTCTTCCAGCATGCTTAAGATGCCGGGAAACGCAAACTTGTAGAGCACGAAAAAGAGAATCGCGAACGACACCACTTCCCAGAAAATCAGGGAAGAAAAAAAGTGAGATTCGAACTGCGGCATGTCAACTCCCCAGGAGAGAAGGACGACAGGAGACGAAGGCGCCGGGCCTCCCTCCGGTCCCTCTTACCCCTTCCGAAATCCCATAATGATGAAGGCAATGACCAGACCGTACAGCGCAATGGCTTCCACCAACGCAAACCCGATCCACATATATTTTGTGACGCGAGCTTCGGCTTCCGGCTGGCGCGCGACCACTTCGATCATTTTCCCGAAGATATACCCGATGCCGACGCCAGCTCCGGCAAACCCTGCTGCGGCACAGCCCATCCCGATCAACCCTGCTGCTGCTGAATCCATTGTTTGTCTATCCTCCTTTAATAAAAACTCACGCCTATCCCAGGCTTACCCCGAGGCCCGATCGACCAGACCCTCCGGCAGGCTGCAAGGAACGAACGCCTTGCAGCATACCGCGTAATACGTCAACGAGTGGACGGCAATACGAACCCTGCCGGACAGCCCTTTCTACAGTCGGTCAATGCGCATGGTCATCATGGCCATGCAAATGAAATGCGTCTCCCAAATAGACACAACTCAACATGGTAAAAATATAGGCCTGAATGAACGCAATGCCCACTTCCAGGACGTTGATTCCCACCGTGAAGACAAAAGGCAACCATCCGATCAACAGTCCACCGCTGATCGCCATGCCGAACAGCACACCGAGCAACACATGGCCCGCCGTCATATTGGCAAATAATCGAACGGCCAGCGAAATGGGCCTCGCCAACTGACTCATGATCTCGATCGGGATCATCAGCGGAACCAGCCATCCCGGCGTCCCTGGGGGGATCAGCACGCCAAGAAACTTCACGCCATGCAACATGAAGCCCACCACCAAGCTGATCCCATACACCACGAATGCGAACACGGCGGTCACGGCAATCTGACTCGTAACCGTGTAGCTTCCGGGAATCATTCCGAGAAGGTTGCAGAAGAGAATGAAGACAAACAGGGTCCCGATAAAAGGGAAAAACCGCATCCCCTCTTTGCCCATCGTCTCCATGATCATCGTGCGAATGAAATCGACCATGATTTCAGCCAGGTTCTGCAACTTGCCGGGAACCAGCTTGCGTGACGATCCTGCCATGATCATCACCACAGCCGCCAGGGACACAGCGATCCACATAAACACGACGGCCTTATTGATGGAGATATCCAGTCCACCAAGGGCAATGGGAATCCAGTCATGCAGTTCGAACGGATGAAGCGGATTGTCTTCCATGGCGACCTTATACTTCTTATACTTGTGTTAGTGTCGGGTTACGTCTTCGTCCACCGTTGCACGGACCGATAGGCATTCCTCATTCCTGTTACACCGCCCAACACCAGCCCCCCGATTATCCCCCAGGGCGTGGAGTCGAAGAGATAGGTATCACACACCCACCCCAATCCTCCTCCGGCAATCAGTGCGGCAAGCAGATCTGTTGCGATCCTGACCGCCTGGCCAAGCCCCGCATAGAGCGGATCTTGTGAAGAGGACATACTTATACCCACAGGCGGCAAGTGCACATGCAACACATGAGCAGAACTCTGCCGAGAATGGGTCCGCAATTCAAGCAGAACTCACTTCGGAATGTCAAGCAGACATGGGCCTGTTTCTGCAGCGGTCGCTGCGGTATAGTGACGTACCTTCTCCCGGCAGAATGTGTCGCCACCATGCCAATGACGATGCTCTCAACGACTCGCTTCCTACAAGGCCCTCCGTCGCCTCTTGTGGCGACGCTGCCTTGCCCGCCGGCAAGTCCCTTCGATCTCTACACAAGAATGGCCTCAGCTCAACGCCCTTCCTTTCTTTTTGAGAGCGGCAACGGACGCGCGACGACAGGACGATATTCATTCTTTGCCAGTGACCCCTATCAAACCTTGAGCGGAAAAGCTGATCAGTACCTGCAGCAACCGGCGCACGGCCACGAAGAGTCCGGGCAGGCGCCCTTCCGGCATCTCGCCCGACTCGTCGGCAACTCCCGCATCACGCGGCCCGTCGATGTCCCGCCTTTTTTCGGTGGAGCGGTTGGTTATTTCAGCTATGATCTCGTCCGCCAATTCGAGCGGCTCCCGTCTGCCGCCCTCGATGATCTTGCAACCCCCGATCTTGAGTTTGCATTTTTCGATCTTGTCGCTGCACTTGACCATGAGCAGGACTGCCTGATGCTCATGTTCTGCCCGCCACTCGAGCGTTTTTTGGGTGAGCCGCGTGAGAAACTATTCCGGGAAGGGCGCGATCGCCTGGCGGCACTGGAAGCGCGGCTGTCCAGCCCCGCCTGCACCGAAGCCGATACCGACACACGAGGCAGCCTCGCATTCTCACCGGAACAACAACGGTCTTCCTATATCGATCGTGTCCACCGTTGTCAGGACTATATCGCAGCCGGCGATATCTATCAGGCCAACCTTTCTCACCGTTTTACTGTGACGGGAGATGCGTTTCCGTCTCAATCCGGACTGCAGCCCGATCTGCTTGCGTACAGCCGTCTGCGCACCCTGAATCCTTCACCATTCTCCGGGCTACTCCGCTTCGATCACACCAGCCTCATCAGTTCGTCGCCTGAACGACTCGTCCGTCTCAACGGACGCCGGGCTGATACAAGGCCGATCGCCGGCACGAGACCTCGCGGAGCGAATGCTGCCGACGATCTGCGGCTCGAAGGCGAACTGCGCTCGAATGAAAAAGAATGCGCGGAACATATTATGCTGGTTGATCTCGAACGGAATGATCTCGGCCGAGTCTGTGACTTCGGGAGCGTCCGGGTCGATGAACTGATGACCCTGGAACGGTATTCCCATGTGAGTCATCTGGTCTCGCACATCGGCGGAACCCTGAGAAGCAACGCCACGGGGTTCGATTTGCTGAGAGCCTTATTCCCGGGTGGAACCATCACCGGCGTGCCGAAGATCCGCTGCATGGAAATCATTGAAGAGCTGGAACCGGTTCGCCGTGGCCCCTATACCGGCTCGATGGGCTATCTCAGTTGGAGCGGCGATTTGGACTTCAATATCTTGATCAGAACCCTCGTCAGAAGGAGCGGCACGGGGTACCTCCAAGTCGGCGCCGGTATTGTGGCCGATTCCGATCCGGCGCGTGAATACGAAGAGACCATCCACAAAGCCCAAGCCTTTTTGAGCGCATTCGCTTAACGCCAGCCGCCATGTGGATTTACCTCAACGACCGGTTTGTGAAGGATGTGGACGCCGTCGTCTCCGTCTTCGATCATGGGTTTCTCTATGGCGACGGGGTCTATGAAACGATCCGCTCTTACGGGAGCCGCATCTTCATGCGGGACCACCATCTTGCCAGACTCCGACGATCCGCCGATGCAATCGGACTATCCATACCCGACCTCAACTGGCCGGATCTTCTCCATGAGTCGATGGAACGTAATCGGATCGGCAACGCCCAACACGATGCCTATCTGAGGATTACGATTTCACGAGGCGCTGGAGACATCGGCCTTGATCCAGCCCTATGCCGCACCCCCACCGTCGTAATTATGGCCAAACCGCTTCATCTCCCCTCCCCCGACCTGTACCGAAACGGTGTAACGCTGATCGTTGCTGAAACAAGACGGAACCTGCCCGGCGCCCTTTCTCCCCAGATCAAAGCCACAAATTTTCTCAACAACATTCTTGCCAAACGAGAAGCCATCGCGGCCGGGGCATTCGACAGCATCTTGCTGAACTGGGAACATCACCTGACAGAATGTACCGTCAGCAATCTGTTCTTCATAACTGACGGATGCCTGCACACGCCTTCCCTCGAATGCGGTCTCCTGGACGGCATCACTCGGTCGATCGTGCTCCAGTTGGCGAGAAAACAACAGATTCCGACAGAAGAGGGCCGCTTCACTCCCACACAGTTGTACCAAGCCTGCGAGTGCTTTTTGACCAACACCAGTATGGAAATCATGCCGGTGGCGGCCGTCGATCGCAAACCGATCGGCACGGGGAAACCGGGCCCCCTCACTCAGAAGCTGCACGAACTGTTTCTCGGAGCGCGGGAACGTTTTTTGGAGACGACTTCGCCCGGCTAGACTTCAAACTTCTTGTTTTCACATCCATTTTCATTCCACCCGAGAGGCACGAGATCTGCATTCTCCTTGACAGGTGATGGAAGACTGTTATCGTTTGACCATGCCGAAACCAGGAAAACCTTTCAGCCTTGCCACGCTCCCCATCACGATGGGTCTTCTGATCACGAGCTACCTCTTGACTGCATCGCCCACTGCCCGCGCAGAGATGTATCAATACATCGACGCCAATGGGACCATTTCTCTCACAAACGTCCCGTCTGATATGCGTTACCGCCGAATCGATATCCTTTCAAATCACCTCCACCCCACGATCTCCGAACAAGAATTGGAACCGATGATCAGCCGGTTTTCACGCCAGCATCAATTGCACCCGGCGCTCATTCGAGCCGTCATCAAAGCCGAATCGGGATTCGATCCTCATGCCGTGTCACGGGCAGGAGCAGTCGGTCTCATGCAGCTGATGCCGCAAACTGCCGCTCGAATGGATGTACGAGATCTGTACGATCCTGAAGACAACATCGGCGGAGGAACGAAATACCTCCGACAGCTGCTGGATCGATTTCGCGGAAACCTCCCGCTTGCACTGGCAGCCTATAACGCGGGCGAGCATGTCGTCGACCGTTACCGGACTCTTCCGCCGTTCACTGAAACCCGGCAGTACGTCCGTAAGGTGTTGCGTTATTACCGGGTCTTTCTCACGCGAGACCTTGCCGCAACCGGCCACGTGATTGCGTCTTCGGAGACTGTAGCGCAACCACCTGTCCAGAATGTTTCTGTCTCTCCTGCCCGATAACCGACTTCTTCACAGACAACTGGCTATGTTGTTTCCACCCTGGCCGTTTGGACTCTGGAATGTCCGATCGGAAGTGGGCGCCGACACTGTTCTCCCGCCATAGCGCCGCTTCCGCCACACAATGCGCCACCTGAACCATGTTCTTGACCTCAAGGTCGGCCCTTCCGGCAAACGATTTCGAAATCATGTGTTCCCACCGAGACAGTTGGGCAGTCGCACGAACCAAGGACTCGCGGGAACGAATGATGCCGACTTGGCCCCACATCGTTCGACGAAGCGAGTTTCGCATTTTTTCTGTGTCGTCCAGTCGATGCTTCAGCGTTTGCCGCAAGGCCGCAACCTGTCCTGACAAATCCGGCAGCTTCTGGCGAGCCGCCCACGCGACAGCAGCAACGCCGGCCCGCATGCCAAAGACCAGGCCTTCCAGCAACGAATTACTCGCCAGGCGATTGGCGCCGTGCACACCGCTGCACGCCACCTCTCCGGCCGCAAAAAGACCCGGCAAGGTCGTCGCGCCGTTGAGATCGGTCCAGACTCCTCCCATCATATAGTGCGCGCTCGGCGACACCGGAATCCATTCTTCCGTGATATCGATATCGTACCGGAGACACGTCGAATAAATCGTCGGGAATCGCCGCTTCACAAAGTCAGCGCCCAGGTGAGTCACATCGAGATACACATGCCGGGATTTGGTCGCCGCCATTTCCGCCCAGATTGCCCGCGCCACGATATCCCTGGGAGCCATGGCACCCAATGGATGATACCGTTGCATGAATGCCTCACCCTTATGATTACGCAGCTGCCCTCCTTCACCTCGCATCGCTTCCGAGAGAAGAAACGGCGGGCTGGACGGCAGAAACAGCGCCGTCGGATGAAACTGGACGAACTCCATGTCCTGCAAGAGCGCCCCCGCTCGAAAAGCCATGGCCATCCCGTCGCCGGTGGCGTTCGGCGGATTCGTCGTCCGCGCATAGATTTGGCCGGCCCCGCCCGTTGACAGCACGACCGCTTTGGCGGGCAAGATGAATTGCTCACCCGAATGCTCGTCCAATACCACCGCTCCGCAACAGCGGCCGTCTTCCACAACCAGATCCACGGTAAAATGGAAATCCATCCGATGGATCCGTTTCTGCCGATGAGCTTGCGCCATCAATACGCGCACCATTTCATTCCCCGTCGCATCGCCTCGGGCACGGAGAATCCTGCTACGGCTATGCGCTGCCTCCCGAGCAAACGCGAACTTGCCCCCTGCTTTATCGAATTTCGCTCCCCATCGAATCAGTTCCTGAATACGATCCGGCCCTTCCTCGACGAGCACCCGCACCGCTTCTCGCCGGCATAGCCCATGTCCCGCTCTCACCGTATCCGTCAGATGGATCGCAACGTCGTCTTCTTCGCTCAGCGCCACCGCTACGCCGCCTTGCGCAAAAATGGAGGCACTCTGTAAGGGATGGCCCTTGGTGAGCATGATCACCCGGCCTTCTCGGCTGAGATCGAGCGCCGCGCGGAGTCCGGCGACTCCGCTACCGATGACAAGAAAATCCGCTTGTGGTGGAGTAGACCGACGCATGGATTGCTATCGTGGAGCAGGCTTGGGTGGCGGAAGGTCGGACAGCGCTTGCTTTGTTTTCATACCGAACGGCAGATCGCCTTGAATATCGCGCAGCAGAACCGACTGGGTCCCGGCCCACTGGAGCCGTGTATGGCCTCGCTGCCGCATACCCGTATCATCGGCATGCTTCTTCCACACACCTTGCCAACGAACATACACGTCGACATTGTCGCCTTCGATGATGACCCGTTCGACTTTAAATTCGAGTGAGATTGCGTGAAAGGTCTCGAAGTCCGCCTTGACTTGATGCTGCAGCGATTCGAGATGATCCGACGGCGCCATCATGGCTCGAAACGCGGAAGGGTCTTTCTTCTGATACGCATCCCGTAACGATTCCACTGCGCGATCGATACGCTGCATCCGTTCATAATCCGCAGGGTACTGAAGCGTCTTCGACGAACAGCTACCCGCGGCGAGGGCACACAGCACAACCCATCCGGCAAGCGATAGACTCGAACCGGCAAAACACGTCCTTCTCAGATCCATGCTGCGCAGTATAAGAAGGCAAGGAACAGAGGGTCAAGGGACGCTCTTGAACCTATACAGACGAAACGCCGCATAAGACAATAGTGCGGCGGCAGACTTGCATTTTGAACAGAAAGCCTCTAGACTCCCGCCCCTGGGAGATACACAGAATGTCGAGCGTGTTGAAAAAGCGCCGGAAGAAAATGCGCAAGCACAAGTACAAGAAGCTGCGCCAGCGCCAAAAATTCCTTCGCCGTAAAAGCTAATTGCCGTCTACAATGCAGGAGGACACCTTGGCCGATGGCAGAAGGGTTCGGATTCGCGTTCGGACGGTAAACTGCACGTACGTGGGCGATTTCTTGGTTCCTCCGATGCGCAATCGCATCTCTGATGCGCTGAACGAAGAGACGCGCATGTTCATCAGCCTGACCGATGTCGTCGTTGGCGA
>LNFM01006297.1_pt1 | contig 20842 bp, 20 predicted proteins | sample 596031 | NCBI WGS metagenome assembly LNFM01 (sample SAMN04254537, study PRJNA301005) | activated carbon metagenome | isolation source: dual media filters at the Ann Arbor, Michigan drinking water treatment plant | place: USA: Ann Arbor | reverse complement strand
GACGCCCTGTTTAGGCACCCCGCCGGCAAAGGCAAGCGCCCGGACCATGTGACAGGGCGTGGGACTAGCGCGCGGCGTGGTGAAACAGATGGCCGAAAAAGTACGGCCCCAGCACATAGACCGTGGTCCAGGCAAACGCCCCCACCGCGTTGGCGGCCAGAAAGAGATGCCAGGGCATTGCCATCGAACCCGCGATCACGCCGTTGAGCTGGCGGCAGAGCGGCAGGAAGCGCGCCACCGCGATGAACCAGAGCCCGCCCTTGCGGAATTTCGCCTCCAGCATGTCGAGCCGGTCCGGCGTCAGCTTGATGTAAGGCCCGAATTTTTCCAGCAGGCGATGACCGCCAAAATGGCCGACCAGAAAGCCGGTGGAATCGCCGAGGATGGCCGCGCAGAACACGGCTGCATAGACCGCGACGATCGACAATTCGCCTTGCGACGCCAGCAGCGCCGCCGCGATCACCCCGGTCTCGCCCGGCAGCGGCGCGCCGAAGGATTCAAAATAGATGATGACGAAGATCGCGATCGCGCCGTAGGCGGCGATATGCGGGATGAGCCAAGCGTAGCCGTCATGGAGATAATGCATGCGGCAGGATCATCCGCGACTCCGCGCGCCGCCGCAATCGCGTCGGGCGCTCAATCGCTCGCCAGGATGACGTTTTTCACAATCGGATAGATCTGATTGTCCCATTTCTTGCCGCTGAACACGCCGTAATGGCCGACGCCCGGCTGCAGGTGATGCTTCTTGCGGAAGGGCTTGAGCTTCGAACACAGGTCGTGGGCGGCGAGCGTCTGGCCGACCGCGCAGATGTCGTCGCGCTCGCCCTCCACCGTCAGCAGCATGGTCTTGCGTATGGCGCTGGGATCGACCCGCTCGCCGCGGAAGGTCAGTTCGCCGAGCGGCAATTTGTGCTCCTGGAACACGATCCGCACCGTCTCCAGATAGAACTCGGCGGTGAGATCGAGCACCGCGAAATATTCGTCGTAGAACGACTTGGTGGCATGCGCCTTCTCGACATCGCCGGCGACGAGATGCGCATAGAGATCGCGATGCGCCTTGGTGTGACGCTCGATATTCATGCTCATGAAGGCCGAGAGCTGCACGAAGCCGGGATAGACCTTGCGGAAGGCGCCCTTGAAGCGGAACGGCACGCGCGCGATCAGGTTCTTCTCGAACCACGACATCGGCTTGCTCTTGGCGAGCTCGTTCACCTTGGTGGGATTGACGCGGGTGTCGATCGGCCCCGCCATCAGCGTCATGCTGCGGGGCTGCGCCGGACTGTTGTCCTGCGCCATCACGGCGGCGGCGACCAAGGTGGCGACGCAAGGCTGGCACACCGCGATCACATGCGCACCCGGCCCCATCACCTCGAGGAACTTGATGAGATGCGCGGTGTAGTCGTCGAATCCGAAGCGGCCATCCTTCAGCGGCACGTCGCGCGCATTGTGCCAGTCGGTGATGAACACGTCGTGCTCCGGCAGCATGGTCCTCACCGTGCCGCGCAACAGTGTCGCGAAATGTCCCGACAGCGGCGCCACCAGCAGGACGCGCGGCTGCGCGGTCTCGATGTCCTTCTTCCTGAAATGCAGCAGCGTGCCGAAGGGCGTGACATGCGCCGCCTCCTCGCTCACCTCGACCTCGCGATTGCCGACCATCACGCTGTGGATGCCGTAATCGGGGCGGGTATGGGTCAGCCCGGCGCGCGCGATCAGCTCATAGGCGGCGGTGAGATTGCGGATGGCGCCATGATTGAGGCCCGGCACCGCATGGGCCGCCGCCGACAAGGCGGTGGCCGCCAAGGCCCGCACCGGCATCATGACGTCGGCCTGGGCCTGATACGCCTGATAAAGCATTCCGCAGAGAGCCCCACCCGTCTTTTGCGCTGCAAAAGCCTAGTGCAATTTCTTTTGCGCTGCGAGATAATTCTTGGGGCGCGCGCCGGGCAATCAACAGGGCGGACGCAGGGGGAAATGCCATGGCCGAAGCCACGCTCAGCATCAGCAGCAAGAATTACGGCTCCTGGTCCCTGCGCGGCTGGCTGCTGTGCAAGATGGCCCGGCTCGATTTCGAGGAGGTTCCCGCCTCCAGCGAAGACCCCTATATCCGCGCCGAACTGCTCCTGCTGTCGCCCTCCTTTCTGGTGCCCTGCCTCACCCATGACGGGGTCAAGGTGTGGGACACGCTCGCCATCGCCGAATATCTCAACGAACTCAAACCGCAGGCCGGCCTGCTGCCGAAGGACCGCGCCGCGCGCGCGCGCTGCCGCTCGGTCTCGGGCGAAATGCATTCCGGATTTTCCAATCTGCGCGCGGCGCTGCCGATGAACATCAAGGCGCGCTATCCCGGCTTCAAGATCTGGGCCGGCGCGCAGGCCGACATCGACCGCATCGTCATCATCTGGCGCGAATGCCTGGACGCCTATGGCGGCCCCTATCTCTTCGGCGAGACGCCGACCGTCGCCGACGCCATGTTCGCGCCGGTCTGCTCGCGCTTCGTCACCTATGACGTATCGCTCGACGCCGATTGTGAAGGCTATTGCAGGACCATCATGGCGATGCCGCTGATGCAGGACTGGATCGCGGCGGCGATGACCGAGCCGGACGAAGTGGAAGAGCTCGACGTCGAGTTCTGATGCCGGGCCGCCGATCCGTCCTCCTTGACCGCGTCAAAAGCAGGATGGTCGACCGTGCCATTTTGACAGATGTCAACGCCGTGCATTCGTGGATAGCGTTGTTGTTGATGTAATCTTCGCATTCCAGGATCGCCTGTTCATGGCCGATATCAGCGAAAACCGCGCGCATTGGGCGTCCGCCAGCGGATTCATTCTGGCCTCGCTCGGCGCCGCGATCGGGCTCGGCAATATCTGGCGCTTCTCCTATGTCGTCGGCGAGAATGGCGGCGGCGCCTTCCTTCTCGTCTATGTTGCAACCATGGCGCTGGTCGGCGTTCCGCTGCTGCTGGCGGAACTGGCGGTCGGACGCGCGGCGCAACGCGAGTCCGCCTCCGCCTTTTCCGCGCTGGCGACACGTCGCATCTGGCGAGTGACGGGACTGCCCGGAGTCATTATCTCCTTCGTCATCATGACCTATTACGGCGTGATCGCAGGCTGGGCCTTGAAATACTTTGTAGCCTTCGCGGCCGCACTCTTTCCGCATCAGCCCGGATCGGCCGCCGAGTATTTCCAGACTTTTACCACCCATGGCTTCGAGCCGGTCATCTGGCAGGCTCTGATCGTGGCCGCGACCGTCGGCATCGTGATCGGCGGCATCGAATACGGGATCGAGCGCGCCAACAAGATCCTGATGCCGGTGCTCGCAGTCATCATCATTGCGCTGGCGGTTCACAGCCTCACGCTGCCGAATGCCGCACGCGGACTGGTCTACCTGTTCGCACCGGACTGGACCATGCTGGCAGAACCCCGGCTCTATCTCGCCGCCTTGGGGCAGGCGTTTTTCTCGCTCGGCCTGGCGATGGGCGTGCTTGTCACTTATGGAAGCTATTTGTCCGCCTCGCAGCGGCTGCCCGCAGCTGGCGTCGCAATTGCGCTCGGCGACACGGCCTTCGCGCTGATCGCGGCGGTCGTCATCTTTCCGGCTGTGTTCAGCTTCGGCATGGAGCCCGGACAGGGTCCGGGTCTCGCGTTCATCACATTGCCGGAAATCTTTGTCCGCATGACCGCAGGAACGGCGGTGGGAATTGCGTTCTTCGGTCTGCTGGTGATTGCTGCGATGACATCGATGATCGCCCTGCTGGAGGTGCCGGCCGCGTATGCCATGGCCCGCTGGGGCTGGACACGGCGGCAGGCTGCCCTGCGTTGCGGCGGCGCGGCGTTTCTGCTGGGCATTCCCAGCGCGCTCAGCTTCGGCCTGCTCGGCGAAGTCCGGATCGCCGGACAGCCCATCCTGGACGCCATCGACTTCCTGGCATCGAATGTTGCGCTGCCGCTCAGCGGGCTCGCCATCGCGTTGTTTGTCGGCTGGCATTGGAGAAAGGCAAAGACAGAAAATGTGGTCGGCTTCGAGCGGCCGGCCGCCATGGGCTACTGGAGGTTTGCGATCCGGTATGTGGCGCCGCTGGCCATTGTTCTCATTTTTCTGCGCGCGATGTCTCTGATCTAGAGGCCGCCGCCTCTTTATACATCGCGGCGGCGGAAACCGGCACACCACTGAGCAAGGCGAACGATCGCACCGCCGCCCTCGCCGATCCGGACCTGCGCGAGAACGCGCTGAAATATCTCGAGACGCCGCTGACAGCGCTTCGCACGCAATGGGCGATCTCCGCGCAGGGCTTCGACCATCACGACCTCATGCTGCAATGAACTGGCTAGCGGGTGGCGGACGCCGCCGCGCGCCAGATCGCGTCCTTCCACAGCACCAGGGACGGCGATGCGAGACGCTCGGGCGCCGCCGAGGATTTGCGGCCGTCCTGCACCAGACGGGCGATCGCGATCTCGCCGTCGGTGAAATAGCGATCGCCCTCCCCGTTGCGGCTGTTCAGGGTCGGGCCGACACCCGTCACCTCATAGATCGCCGTGACCATTTCCGCATGGACCAGATCGGCGATCAGGCCGTCGCGTTCGGCGTCGATGTCGGGCGCGATGTGATGTGTCACCTGTCCGGTGTAACGGCTCAGGCCAACGCCGCGGTCGAGGGTCACTGCGCCGAGCCAGACCGGGCGGCCCTCGTCGCCCTTGTCCAGCACCAGCCAGAACCGCACGTGATGCCGCCGGTCGGCACTTTTGCCGTCGGGCTTCTCGAACGCGAAGTCTTCCGGCCGCCCGTCATAGTAGAGCGGACTCACCGGCGCGGTCTTGTAGGGACGATCGAGCAGCACGCTGCCCACGATCTCGATGCTGGTCTTCAGGGTGATGGGATCGGCGGGATACCAGCCGGCCGCGTGCATGGCGCGGATCATGTCCTCGCGCGCGCCCACCAGCCCGACATTGAGCGCATCGCCCGGAATGCCCTGCCTGGTATGCGTCAGCATCGGGCGCCCCGCGAGACCTTTCTGGTGTTCGTAATGCGTCCAGGCCGCAGGCAACACGACATAGGCGAGCAGTCCGTAGACCGCGAGGATCGCAAGCGTGGTGAAGATGATGAGGCGGAACGACAGGGTCACGGATGCAGCCACCGCCCGATCCGCGTCACGGCTTCCCGCATGTCGGCCTGCGAGCCGGCATAGCAGAAGCGGATGAAGTGGCGTCCGTTCAACGGATCGAAATCGACACCCGGCGTCGCCGCCACATGCGCCTGTTCCAGCATGCGGCGCGCGAAATCGAACGAGTCGTCGCAGAAGTGCGACACGTCGGCATAGAGATAGAAGGCGCCGTCCACGGGCAGAAATTTGTCGAGCCCGATCTCCGGGAATCCTTCGACCAGGATGCGGCGATTTTCCTCATAGCCATGTTTCACCGCATCCATCTCGTCGCGACCCTCGAACGCGGCCTCCGCCGCGAACTGCGAAAGGGTCGGCACCGAGATCGCGAGATTGCCCTGCAGGCGCTCGATCGGCCGCACCAGCGGTTCCGGCGCCACCATCCAGCCGATGCGCCAGCCGGTCATGCAGAAATATTTCGAAAACGAATTGATCACGAGCGTCGAGTCCGAGACCGACAGCGACGTCGTCGCCGGAAATGCGTAATCGAGTCCGTGATAGATCTCGTCCGAGATGAAGCGGATGCCCGCCGACTCCGACGCCCGGATCAGCGCGGCAAGCGCCTGCGGCGTCATCATGGTGCCGGTGGGATTGGCCGGGCTCGCCACGATGACGCCGGCGAGCGGCGTCCTGCGATGCGCCGTCAGCAGCGTCTCGGGCATGATGGCCCAGCGCGTCTCTTCGCTCGTCTCGATCAGCACCGGCTCGCAGCCGAGCGCGGTGAGAATGTGCCGGTACGGCGGATAGCCGGGATTGGCGATGCCGACGCGGTCGCCGGGCTGGAACAGGGCAAGAAAGGCGAGAATGAAGCCCGCCGACGAGCCGGTAGTCACGATCACCTGCGCCGGCGACACCTCGATGCCGTACACTTCTTTATAATGTCGCGCGATGCGGGCCCGCAGCGAGCCGATGCCGAGCGCCTCGGTGTAGCGCAGCGGGCCGTCGAGTGCCCGGCGCGCCGCCGCGATCGCCGTGGTGGGCGCCGCGGCCGCCGGCTGGCCCACCTCCATGTGAATCACATGATGGCCCTGCGCTTCCAAGCGGGTGGCGGCCGCGATCACGTCCATCACCATGAAGGGCGGCACGTCGCTGCGCGCGGACGGGGTCAGCAGAGTTTTGGCTCGATCCAGCATGTGATTTGGTCCGCTCCGGCACGCCCGGAACCGGTCTTTCGCCCCGCTGTTGCCGCATTCGCACGGCTTGTGTCGCCGGTCCCGGACATGACCCTGGCGTGATTTGACGCCACTCGGCCGCCTCTCTAGGTTGCCCCGAAAGGCATTATTCAGCGACATGAAAGTTGTCGAATCCCCTATCAGGACGCGCCGATTTAGACCAGCGTCCCGCGCCTTGTCCGCTTTCACCGCGGCCGCGATTGCCGCTGCCAGCCTGCCGCAGCCGGCGCAGGCCCAGCGCGGCGGCCTGCCGGTCATCCGCGACACCGAGATCGAGCAGCTCCTGCGCGACTATACCCGGCCGATCCTGAAGGCCGCCGGTCTCGCCAACCAGAATGTGAAGGTCGTCATCATCAACGACCGCAACTTCAACGCCTTCGTCATGGACGGCAAGCGCATCTTCGTGAATACCGGCGCGCTGATGGAATCGCAGACCCCGAACCAGATCATCGGCGTGCTCGCGCACGAGACCGGGCACATCGCGGGCGGGCATCTGTCGCGGCTGCGCGACGAACTCGCCAATGCACAGACGCTGGCGATCATCGCGATGCTGCTCGGCGTCGGCGCCATGGCGGCAGGCGGCGGTTCGAGCGGTGCCGGCCAGGTGGGCGCCGCAACCATCGCCGGATCGCAGCATGTCGCGTTGCGCTCGATCCTCTCCTATCAGCGCAGCCAGGAAGAACAGGCCGATCGCGCGGCGGTGAAATTCCTCAACGCCACCGGCCAGTCCGCCAAGGGCATGTACGAAACCTTCAAGCGCTTCGCCGACCAGCTCATGTTTACCGCGCGGCAGGCCGATCCCTACGCGCAGTCGCATCCGATGCCGGCCGAACGCGTTGCCGGCCTGACCGAAATCCAGCGCACCAGTCAATACTGGGACAAGAAGGACCCGCCCGAGCTGCAATTGCGCCACGACATGATGCGCGCCAAGCTGTCCGGCTTCATGGAGCCGCCCTCGACCGTGATGCGGCGCTATCCGCAGAGCGACACGTCCATGCCGGCGCGCTATGCGCGCGCGATCTCGACCTACCGGCACGGCAATCTGCAATCGGCGGTGGCGCAGATCGACTCGCTGATCGCCGCGCAACCCAACAATCCGTATTTCTACGAACTCAAGGGCCAGGCGCTGCTGGAAGGCGGCCGCGGCGCCGAGGCGATCGCTCCCTTGCGCCGCGCGGTGCAGATGTCCCCGCAGGCGCCGCTGGTGCAGGTCATGCTCGGACAGGCCCTGGTCAGCAGCAGCGACCCAAAAAATTCCGACGAGGCGATCGCCATGCTGCGCAACGCATTGTCGCGCGAGCCGGAAGCCGGCGGCTATCAGCAACTCGCCATGGCCTATGGCCGCAAGGGCGATCTCGCGCAGGCCGATCTCGCCTCCGCGCAGGCCGCCTTCAACCGCGGCGACATCAAGACCGCGCGCGAACTCGCCGCGCGCGCCAAGACCCGTTTTCCCGTCGGCTCACCCGGTTGGGTGCAGGCTGACGACATTGTGGTGACGAAACTCCCGGCGGCGCCGATCGGCCGCCGCTGACCTTTCAGAGGATTTATCAAATGATTTTTCTGTCGCGCTTCGTGATGGCCACCGCGCTCCTGATTGCGGCGGCGTTTTCAATCCCCGATGCCAGTGCGCAAGGCTTCACGCCCGCGCAGCGCGCCGAGATCGAGGCCATCGTCAAGGACTACCTGATCAAGAATCCCGACGTCCTGCAGGAGGTGATGCAGGAAGTCGAGAAGCGTCAGGCGATCGCCGAAACCGAAAAGGCCAAGGGCGCGATCGCGTCCAACCGGGAGATCATCTTCAACTCCCCGCGCCAGGTCACCCTCGGCAATCCGAAGGGCGACGTCACCATGGTCGAGTTCTTCGATTACAATTGCGGCTATTGCAAACGCGCCATGGTCGACATGATGGAGTTGCTGAAAGGCGATTCCAAATTGCGGGTGGTGCTGAAGGAATTCCCGGTTCTCGGCGAGGGCTCGGTGCAGGCGGCTCAGGTCGGCGCCGCGCTCAACATGCAGGACAAGACCGGCAAGAAATATCTCGACTTCCACCAGAAGCTGCTGAGCGGACGCGGCCAGGTCGACCGCAGCCGCGCGCTTGCGGCCGCCAGGGAAGCCGGCGCCGACATGGCGCGGCTGGAAAAGGACATGGTCAGCCCGGAGGCGAAGGCGACGCTGGAAGAGAGCTTCAAGCTCGCCGAGGCGCTCGGGCTGAACGGCACGCCGAGCTATGTCATCAATGACGACGTGGTGATCGGCGCGGTCGGGCTCGACGCCCTGAAGGAAAAGATCAACACCGCCCGCTGCGGCAAGATCACCTGCTAGCGCAGGTCCTCAGGGGCCGCTTTTTAACTATAAACCCGGCCCGAATTCGGCTTTCGCGGCGGGGCGGCGTTCAGGCTTCCCCTCCCGCGGGGACCCCCCTATAACGGGGCCCGCGGGCCGGCGGCGCCCCGCGCCAATCCCGGTTTCCGCCTGACACGCCCTGCATCAAGCCCCAATGGCCAAGACGATCTACGTCCTCAACGGGCCCAACCTGAACCTGCTCGGAACCCGCGAACCCGGCATCTATGGCCGCGAGACGCTGGCGGATGTCGAGGCGTTGTGCCGCAAGACGGCCAAGGCGCACGGCCTGGACGTCGAGTTCCGCCAATCCAATCTGGAAGGCGAGATCGTGGATGCGATCCAGGAGGCGATGGCCCGCAAGGCCGCCGGGATCGTGATCAACCCGGCCGGCTACACCACGACCTCGGTCGCCATTCTGGATGCGCTGCTGGCCTCCAGTCTGCCGGCGATCGAAATTCACATCAGCAACATTTACGCGCGCGAGGATTTTCGCCAGCATTCGCTGGTCTCGAAAGCCGCCAAGGCGGTGATGTCCGGTTTCGGCATCAACGGCTATGCGCTGGCGATCAACGGCCTCGCCGCAATGATCAATCAGTCGAAGACATAGAGACGTGGGGTTGAAGGACGTGGCACGCGGTCCGCAGAAAGACGACAAATCAAAAGGCAAGCTCGCGGTCGATCAGGATCTGATCCGCGATCTCGCCAGGCTGCTGGAAGAAACCGGCCTGTCCGACATCGAGGTCGAGCAGGACGGCATGCGCATTCGCGTCGGACGCGGCGGCGGACGCGGGGTGAACGCACCGTCCGCCATGCCCGCGCCGCCGGCCAGCGCCCCCGCCCCGATCGCGGCGGCGCCCGCTGATCCCGCCAAGCATCCCGGCGCGGTCGCCTCGCCAATGGTCGGCACCGCCTATATGGCGCCCTCGCCCGGCGCCAAGCCCTTCGTCGATGTCGGCTCCACGGTGAAAGCGGGCGAGACGCTGCTGATCATCGAAGCCATGAAGACCATGAATCAAATTCCTGCGCCGCGCTCCGGCACTGTCACCCAGATCCTGGTCGAGGACGGACAGCCGGTCGAATTCGGCGAAGCCCTGCTGATCATCGAGTGATGTTCGACAAAATCCTCATCGCCAATCGCGGAGAGATCGCCCTGCGGGTGCTGCGCGCCTGCAAGGAGCTCGGCATCCCGACCGTCGCGGTGCATTCCACCGCCGACGCCGATGCCATGCACGTGCGGCTCGCCGACGAGAGCGTCTGCATCGGCCCGCCCGCCGCGCGCGACAGCTATCTCAACATTCCGTCCCTGCTCGCGGCCTGCGAGATCACCGGCGCCGACGCGGTGCATCCCGGCTATGGATTCCTTTCCGAGAATGCGCGCTTCGCGGAAATCCTCGCCGAGCACAATATCGGTTTCATCGGGCCGAAGGCCGAGCATATCCGCCTGATGGGCGACAAGATCGAGGCCAAACGCACCGCCAAGAAACTCGGCATCCCGGTGGTGCCCGGCTCGGAGGGCGGCATCACCGACGACGGCGAAGCGCTCAGGATCGGCAAGGAGATCGGCTATCCGGTGCTGGTGAAGGCGGCGGCCGGCGGCGGCGGACGCGGCATGAAGGTCGCCTATTCCGAATCCGAACTCAGCATGGCGTTGTCCACCGCGCGGTCGGAAGCGAAGGCCGCTTTCGGCGACGACGCCGTCTATCTCGAAAAATATCTGCAGAAGCCGCGCCACATCGAGATCCAGGTGCTGGGCGACGGCCGCGGCGGCGCCATCCATCTCGGCGAACGCGACTGCTCGTTGCAGCGCCGCCATCAGAAGGTGCTGGAGGAAAGCCCCTCGCCCGCGCTCAACACCGCACAGCGCGACAAGATCGGCGAAGTGGTCGCGAAGGCGATGCGCGACATGCAATATCTCGGCGTCGGCACCGTGGAATTCCTCTACGAGGACGGCGAGTTCTATTTCATCGAGATGAACACCCGCATCCAGGTCGAGCATCCGGTGACCGAAATGATCACCGACATCGACCTGATCCTGGAGCAGATCCGGGTGGCGGCCGGCAACAACCTGCCCTGCGACCAGGCCGGCGTGACATTCCATGGCCACGCCATCGAATGCCGGATCAACGCAGAAAATCCGTTCAATTTCCGGCCATCGCCCGGCACCATCCTGCATTATCACCCGCCCGGCGGCATGGGCGTGCGGGTCGATTCCGCCGCCTATCAGGGCTACAAAATCCCGCCCTATTACGATTCCATGGTCGGCAAGCTGATCGTGCACGGCAAGACCCGGCAGGAATGCCTGATGCGGCTGAAACGGGCGCTGGACGAGTTCGTGGTCGACGGAGTCGAGACCACCCTGCCGCTGTTCAAGACGCTGGTCCGTAACCAGGACATCATCGACGGCAATTACAGCATCCACTGGCTGGAACATTTCCTCGCCCAGGGCGGCCTCAAGACATAATTTTTTCGGTTCCCCGGGAACTCCCCGCCCTGCCGGGTTATCGAGGGCTTAAGATGGCATCGGGCACGATCTCACGGTCGGTCCGAAATCCACCGGGCTCGGCCGCACCATCGTGGCCGCCATGGCGGGCAAGCTCGGCGCCAATCTCGCCTATGACCCGCAGCACAGCGGCACCCGCGTGGTGATCTCGTTCGAGGTTGCGCGCAACGCCTAGGCGTTGACGCGCGTGTCCGGCACCAGCAGATCTTCCACCGCCGCGCAGGCATGCGTCAGGCTATAGGGCTTGGGCAGGATCGCCGAGCGCGGAATCGAGCGCAGTTTTTCCAGCAGCCCCCACCGCCCCGACGCATAGATCACCGGCAGATCGGGATTCATCGCGCGCGCGGCGACGGCAAGCGCCGCGCCGTCCATCTCGCCGGGCAGATTGATGTCGGTGAACAGGATGTCGACGGTTGCGCCGGACGACAGATGCCGCAACGCTTCTCCGGCGGTGGCGACTGCGTGCACCTCATAGCCCCGGTCTTCCAGAGCGATGCTGATCATCTCCGCGATCAGCGCCTCATCTTCAACCAAAAGCACGCAGACAGACTTGCCAGACTCGTCCATTCTAGACTCGCCGAATGCGTCCCACATGTGGAACTTCCCCCGGTTACGCATACATTACCGGGACAAGCGCTGACCGGGCGATTTGTTCTCAAAGTGTCCGGACTTTAACCGGAGCAAGGATAACGGGATGTTAAGCTAGTCCATGGCCAGCCGTGAAAACGCCCGCGAAACCGGCCTCGTCGAGATCACCCCCGAGGTGCTCCTGAAGGCCTATGCCTGCGGCATCTTCCCGATGGCGGAGAATGCCGACGATCCCTCGATCTACTGGATCGAACCGGAGGAGCGCGGGATCATTCCGCTCGAAGGGTTCCATGTACCCAAACGGCTCGCCCGCACTATCCGCAGCGACCGCTTCAGCGTCCATGTCGATCGCGATTTCGAGGCGGTGATCGACGGCTGCGCGCAGCCGGCTGCCGGCCGCGGCCGCACCTGGATCAACGGCCGCATCCGCACGCTCTATCTGAAACTGTTCGAGATCGGTCATGGCCATTCGGTCGAGGCCTATGACGGCAACACGCTGGTCGGCGGGCTGTACGGCGTGCGGCTCGGCCGCGCCTTTTTCGGCGAGAGCATGTTCCATGTCGCGCGCGACGCCTCGAAGGTGGCGCTGGTGCATCTGGTGGCGCGGCTGCGCGCCGGCGGCTTCACGCTGCTCGACACGCAATTCGTCACCGATCATCTGACGACGTTCGGCGCGCTCGAAATCTCCAAGCCGCGCTATCACAAGATGCTGGACAGCGCGCTCGGCGACGAGGCGAATTTTTTCGCACTCGGATCCGGTCCCGTGCCCGGCGCGCGTGTGCTCGACCTTATCGCGCAGAAGCCGTCATAGCGCAGGCGAAGGCGCGCTAGCGGATCGGCGTCGGGAAGGCCTGCTGCGGTGTGTTTGACGGCAAGGTCGGACGCGGCTGCGGACGCGGCGGCGGCAGACGCTGTTGCGTCTGTTGCCGTTGCGGTGTGGCCTGCGGCGCCGGTGTCGGCGGATCTTCCGCCACCTTGGTCAGCGGCTGCTTACAATCGGTCAGCCAGATGTCGTAGATCGGATGCTCCACGGCATGCAGGCCGGGGCTCGAGGCGAACATCCAGCCGGCGAAGATGCGGCGCACTTCGCCCTGCAAGGTGACTTCGCTCACTTCCAGAAACGCGTCGGTATTCGGCGTCTCGGTCGGCGGGCGCGTATAGCAGACGCGCGGCACCACCTGCAGCGCGCCGAATTGCACGGTCTCCCCGATCGCGACATCGAACGAGATGATGCGGCCGGTGATCTTGTCGAGACCGGAAAACACCGCCTGCTGGTTCGGGATCTTCTGCGTCGGCGGCTCGGAAATGATTTCGTCGCCCGGCTGCGGCGCGGTGTCGGCGGGCTGCGGCGTGCCGCGCGGCTGGCGTACGCCGGCGGGCAATCCGGGAGTCGGCGACGGGCTGGCCTGCTGCGCCGGAGCGCTTCCCGGCGGCGGCGCCAGCGGCTCGGTCTGGATCGATTGCGACGGTGGCCGTCCCGGCGGAATCCGTTCCGGAAATTGCTGGCGCGGCTGCTGGCGCTGCGGGAATTGCTGATCCGGAAGCGGCTCGTTGAGCGGCGGGCGGCTCGGCACATTGCCGGGCGGCCGGGGCGGCGGATCGCCGAAAATCGTGCCGAATTGCGCCGATGCCGGCACGGCCGCGCAGACGGCCAGAATCGCGGCCGAAGCACAGGCAGCGCGACCCGCCCCGGTCAGTCGTTTCAGCGCAGAAAACATCGAAAAATCCTGGTCAGCCCCGCTGGCCCCGCGGAGGCTGTGTCGGTTAACACGCGGAATGCGGCGGCGAAAGGGCGGTGCGGCCGGCCCCCCTGCGCCCGGCTCGGCGCCGAACTGTCCCGCCAGGCGGGCCGGTTTTCGCATCCCGCACCCGGCCGGGTCAAAAAACCGCCTTGTCGGCACGGAACGGAGCGCGCATTCTGCCGCCACAAACAAGCCGTCCTGGACCTTTCGTCCACGAAGACGGCGGCGTCACCGCACGGTGGCGATCTTGAAAGAGGGAGGACTTCCAGATGTCGTGGACTTTTGTCCGGCGCGCGCTTCTTGGCGCCGCGATCACAACAATTGCCGCCGTCGCCCCCGTGCAAGCGCAGGACTATCCGACGCGGCCGGTCACCATCATCGTGCCGCTGGCCGCCGGCTCCGGCATGGATTCGCTGGTGCGCCTGTATGCCGACAAGCTGCAGGGCGCGCTCGGCAAGCCGGTCGTGGTGGAAAACCGTCCCGGCGCGGCGCTGATGCTGGCCGCTTCCGCGGTCGCCACCGCACCGGCCGATGGCTACACCCTGCTGGTGTCAACCTCGTCGGCGATGGCGATCAATCCGATCCTCTACAAGAAGGTCAACTACGATCACGTTAAGGATTTTGTGCCGATCTCCTTCTACGTAAAGTCGCCCTTCATCCTGGTCGTCAATCCCGAGCTGCCGGCCAAGACGGTGCCCGATCTCATCAAGCATCTGAAGGAGAGCAAGTCTCCGCTCAGCTATTCCTCGCCCGGCGCCGGCGTCGCCCAGCATCTGTCGATCGAATACATGAAGAAGCGTTTCGGGCTCGACATCACGCACGTGCCCTACAAGAACACGCCGCAATCGATCCAGGACATCGCCGCCGGCCATGTGCAGCTCGGCTTCGCGGAAGCCGGCGCATCGCTGCCGCTGATCCGCGACGGCAAGCTGCGCGCGCTCGCAGTGTCGGCGACGACCCGCCTTCCCTCGCTGCCCGACGTGCCGCCTTTCGCGGAAGCCGCCAAGGCGCCGGACTTCGAAGCGGTGTCCTGGCACATGCTGTTCGCGCCGGCCGCGACGCCAAAACCGATCGTCGAGCGGCTGCACAAGGAAATGAAGAAGATCATGGCCGACCCGGAGATGATCAAGCTCACCGAGAAGATCGGCCTGATCCCGGTCGATTCACCGGACGTCGCCGGCATCCAGAAATATCTCGCCTCCGAGCGCGAGAAATGGGGCTCGCTGGTGAAACAGCTCGGCCTCGCCGGAACGATGTGAGGCGTTAACGCCCCCTCACCCGTTCAACCGACCGAATTAAAAATGCGGCGCGAACCTATCGCGCCGCATTTGCTTTCTGAAAGCCGATCGACACCACGGCAATGCCGGCAAGCGCGATGGCGGTAAAGGCAGCGCCCGCAAGAAAAGTCGCCGCCGGGCCGATGGCATCCCACAACATGCCCGCGATGACGCTGGCAGCCAGCAGCATCAGCCCGCTGATGAAACTGAAAATGCCGAACGCGGTTCCGCGCAGATCGGCAGGCGTGACATCCGCAATCAGCGCGGCCAGCAATCCCTGCGTCAGTCCCATATGCAGCCCCCAGAGCGCGGTCCCCGCCATGACGAGCGTAATGCCGTCAGCAAGCGCGAGAATCACATCCGCGACAATGAGCACTGCAACTCCGAGAACAAGCATGCTGCGGCGGCCGAACCGGTCGGACATCACGCCGGCCGGATAAGCCGACAGCGCATAGACCACATTCATGACCACCAGGATCGCCGGCACCAGTGCGATCGGCATGCCGGCATGCTGCGCACGCAGCACCAGAAAGGCCTCGCTGAAACGGGCAAGCGTCAGGATGCCGCCGATTCCGACCACGATCCAGAACGGCGCGGAGAACCGCGTGATGTCCGCAAGTTTCAGTTTTACGCGCTCGTTCTTGCCGTTTTGGTGGCGCGTCGGCTCCTTCACCATGAACAGGATCAGCGCGAAAGCCACGAAGGCCGGGATCACCGCGATCCAGAACACGGCAACGAAATTGTTGAGCGTCAGCACCATGAGGCCGATCGCCAGCGTCGGGCCGATGAAAGCGCCTGCCGTGTCGAGGGACTGCCGCAAGCCGAACGCCGCGCCGCGTATGGTCGGAGGTGTGAGATCGGCGATCAGCGCATCGCGCGGTGCGCCGCGAATGCCCTTGCCGATCCGGTCGATGAAGCGTGCGGTGACGATCCAGCCCAGTCCCGTTGCCAGGGGAAAAATCGGCTTGGTGAAGGCCGCCAGACCATAGCCGATGGCCGCCAGCAGCTTGCGTTTGCCGAGCCAGTCGCTGATCGCGCCGGAAAAAATCCGCACAATCATCGCGGTCGATTCAGCAATACCTTCGATGAAACCGACCGCGACCATCGACGCACCGAGACCGGTCACCAGATAGAGCGGCAACAGCGCGTGGATCATCTCCGAGGAGATGTCCATGAACAGGCTGACGAAACCAAGCGCCCAGACGCCGCGGGGAATATCCTTAAGGCGAGAGAAATTCGCCCCGCCGGACGCGTTCACCGCTCCGGCGTCCAGGCCTTGTAATCGCCGGTGGCTTTCGGGCGGCGGCCGGGCGCCAGCGTCGAACCCGACGGACGATAGGCGCCGGGCGTGCCGGTCATGTTCGGCTTGTGCGGCTTCTGCCAGGCGCGCGGCTTGTATTTTTCTTCGGTCGGCGGAACATCGACGGTGTGATGCATCCAGCCGTGCCAGGACGGCGGAATCAGAGACGGCTCGGCATAGCCGGCATAGATCACCCAGCGCCGCTCGAAGCCGAGCGTGGGGTCGATCTTGCCACCCTTGGTGCGGAAATAGCGGTTGCCGAATTCATCGGTGCCGACCAGTTCGCCGTAGAGCCAGGTCCAGACCTGCGTATTGAGGGTCTGGCCGTTCCACCAGGTGAAGACTTTCAGAAAGAAGCTTTTCATGCCGTCCGTCCGGTTGTGGCGGCTTGCATGCCACCGGGACCGGGCGATGTCCAGCATGGGCGGTCCCGCGTCTGTCGGCCTGATGTCGAAGACCGGACGCGCCGCGGGAACCTTCCGCGCCTGGCCAACTTGCCCTTCGTCAGCGAGCCAGTGGCTCGCCCGTCCATCCCGCTCTCATTTTTTCAGGAGGATTTCATGTCAGTCGCGCGCGTGACCGAACTCATTGCCGCCTCCCCCAAGAGTTTTGAAGATGCGATCCAGGTTGGCGTCTCGCGCGCCGTCCAGACCCTGAAGAATGTGGAAGGCGTCTGGGTCGCCAACCAGAAATGCGTCATCAAGAACGGCAAGATCTCCGAATACCGGGTCAATCTGAAGGTGACCTTCATATTGCAGGATTGACAGGATCCCGGCCCGCCGGCCCAACCGGCATAAATCTGTCATAAGCGCCGCAGCGGGCCGGCGCATATCCGGCAACCCTCTGACGGCATAACGAGAATCGGTGCTCGCCGGGCCGGGGCGCACGCCGTCACGCGCCCGTGATTACCTCTCGCGCGCCAGCCGGCGCCGGGCCGGTTCCGCCGTTTTGCCAGCATTTCCGCCGGTCGGCGGAGTTATGAACGCAAGCCACAGGAGGACGGTTTTTGCGCTTGGCGAATCCCCGAAACCGCGCCGATACTTGGTTCACTAGACGACGAGTCGTCCCCACAATTAACAGGCACACCACCAGATTTAGTGTTTGATTCAGACTTGGGCTCTATAGCTTGACGTATGAGGCAAGTCTGTCTAGTTTTTGAGTCTGGCCCGGCGCGGGTGGGTAACAGGTACCGCCAACGGCTCATCCATCAGGTTCTGAAGGCTTTCGCCCGCCCGGACTTGGACCCGATTGGCCCAGGACCGGCTTTTGGCGGGCATGCGGATCGCTGTGTCTGCGGTGGCTGAACACCGCCGCGGACCAATCGGGTGCCGATCAACGGCTCCGGCATTAGGTAGAGTACGGGACGTCACAACAGAGAAACGGGCCGGACGGCGCAGGCGGAGGACAAGCCAGCGCCACGGAACAGAGCCGGTGCCAACGTGCAGCGGTCAACGAACGGGGCAGAAGAACAATGAAGATCGAGCGGCGCTACACCAAGGACGGTCAGTCTCCCTACGCGGAGATCGCATTCCGCCTGACCACCAGCGAGATCAAGAATCCCGACGGCTCCGTCGTGTTCCGGCTCGACAATGTCGAGGTGCCGGACTTCTGGTCGCAGGTCGCCTCCGACGTGCTGGCGCAGAAGTATTTCCGCAAGGCCGGGGTGCCCGCACGGCTGAAAAAATTCGAGGAGAATTCCGTCCCCTCCTTCATCTGGCGCTCGGTCGCCGACACTGTCATGCTCGAAGAACTCCCCGAGAGCGAGCGCAATATCGGCGAGCATTCCGCCAAGCAGGTATTCGATCGCCTGGCCGGCACCTGGACCTATTGGGGCTGGAAGGGCGGCTATTTCGACACCGAGAACGACGCGCAGGCCTTCTTCGACGAACTGCGCTACATGCTGGCGATGCAGATGTGCGCGCCGAACTCGCCGCAATGGTTCAACACCGGCCTGCACTGGGCCTATGGCATCGACGGTCCCTCGCAGGGCCATTTCTATGTCGACTTCAAGACCGGCGAACTGACCAAGTCGGAAACCGCCTACGAACACCCGCAGCCGCATGCCTGCTTCATCCAGGGCATCAACGACGACCTGGTGAATGAAGGCGGCATCATGGATCTGTGGGTGCGCGAGGCGCGCCTGTTCAAATACGGCTCCGGTACCGGCTCGAACTTCTCGCGCCTGCGCGGCGAAGGCGAAAAGCTGTCGGGCGGAGGCAAATCGTCCGGCCTGATGTCGTTTTTGAAGATCGGCGACCGCGCCGCGGGCGCGATCAAGTCCGGCGGCACCACGCGCCGCGCCGCCAAGATGGTGGTGGTCGATGCCGACCATCCCGATATCGAGCAATATATCGACTGGAAGGTGAAGGAGGAGCAGAAGGTTGCTTCGCTGGTCACCGGCTCCAGGATCAACCAGAAGCATCTCAAGGCGATCCTGAAGGCCTGCGTGAATTGCGAAGGCTCCGACGACGACTGCTTCGATCCGGACAAGAACCCGGCGCTGCGCCGCGAGATCAAGGCGGCGCGGCGCATGCACGTCGCCGACAATTACATCCAGCGCGTGATCCAGTTCGCCAAGCAGGGCTATACCGATATCGATTTCCCGATCTACGACACCGACTGGGATTCGGAGGCCTATCTCACCGTCTCCGGCCAGAACTCCAACAATTCGGTGCGCGTCACCGACGAATTCCTGCGCGCGGTCGAAACCGACGGCGACTGGGACCTGACCTGGCGCAAGACCGGCAAGGTCGCCAAGCCCCTGAAGGCGCGCGCCTTGTGGGAGAAGATCGGCTACGCCGCCTGGGCCTGCGCCGATCCCGGCCTGCAATACCACACCACGGTCAACGACTGGCACACCTGCCCGGCCTCGGGCGAGATCCGCGCCAGCAATCCGTGCTCGGAATACATGTTCCTCGACGACACCGCCTGCAACCTCGCCTCGCTCAACCTGCTCACCTTCCGCGACAAGGTGTCCAAGCAGTTCGACGTCGAGGGTTATGAGCACGCGGTGCGGCTGTGGACCGTGGTGCTGGAAATCTCGGTGCTGATGGCGCAGTTCCCGTCGAAGGAAATCGCCCGGCTCTCCTACGAATTCCGCACGCTGGGTCTCGGCTACGCCAATATCGGCGGTCTCTTGATGTCGTCGGGCATTTCGTATGATTCCGATTCCGGCCGCGCGATCTGCGCCGCGCTGACCGCGATCATGACCGGCATTTCCTACGCCACCTCGGCGGAAATGGCGGCCCAGCTCGGCACCTTCCCCGGCTTCGAGAAGAACCGCGACCACATGCTGCGCGTGATGCGGAACCATCGCCGCGCGGCTTACGGCGCCGCGGTCGGCTACGAAAAGGTGGCGGTGGCGCCGGTGCCGATCGAGGCCTCGCACTGCCCCGATCCCAAACTGGTGGCGCATGCCAAATACGCCTGGGACAAGGCTTTGAGCCTCGGCCGTGATCGCGCCGACCGGCACGATCGGCCTCGTGATGGATTGCGACACCACCGGCATCGAGCCCGATTTCGCGCTGGTGAAGTTCAAGAAGCTGGCCGGCGGCGGCTATTTCAAGATCATCAACCGCGCCGTGCCGGAAGCCCTGCGCGCGCTCGGATATTCGGAGGCCGAGATCGCCGAGATCGAGGCCTATGCGGTCGGCCACGGCAACCTGTCGAATGCGCCGGGCATCAACCATTCCACGCTGAAGGCCAAGGGGTTCACCAACGACGCCATCGCGATCGTGGAAAAGGCCCTGCCCACCGCCTTCGACATCAAGTTCGCCTTCAACAAGTGGACGCTCGGCGAGCAGTTCCTGCGCGACGCGCTGTCGGTATCGACGGCCGACCTCGCCAACCCGACCTTCGACCTGCTCGCGCATATGGGCTTCACCAAACGCGAGATCGAGGCCGCCAACATCCATGTCTGCGGCGCGATGACGGTGGAAGGCGCGCCGCATCTGAAGCCCGCGCATTATTCGGTGTTCGACTGCGCCAACCCCTGCGGCCGCACCGGCAAGCGCTATCTGTCGGTGGAAAGCCACATCCGCATGATGGCGGCGGCGCAGCCCTTCATCTCGGGCGCGATCTCCAAAACCATCAACATGCCGAACGAGGCCGGCGTCGAGGATTGCAAGGCGGCCTACATGCTGTCCTGGAAACTCGCGCTCAAGGCCAACGCGCTCTACCGCGACGGCTCAAAACTCAGCCAGCCGCTGCAAAGCCAGCTCATCGCCGACGAGGAGGACGAGTCCGAGGATATCGACAGCTTCCTCGACAAGCCGATGGCGGCGCGCACCACCGCGCTCGCCGAGCGGGTGATCGAGAAGGTGGTCGAGCGCATCACGGTGATCCGCGAGCGCGAGCGCATGCCCGACCGCCGCAAGGGCTATACCCAGAAGGCGGTGGTCGGCGGCCACAAGGTCTATCTGCGCACCGGCGAGTACGATGACGGCCGCCTCGGCGAGATCTTCATCGACATGCACAAGGAAGGCGCGGCGCTCCGCTCCTTCATCAACAACTTCGCGATCGCGGTCTCGCTCGGCCTGCAATACGGCGTGCCGCTCGACGAATATGTCGACGCCTTCACCTTCACGCGCTTCGAGCCGTCCGGCCCGGTGCAGGGCAACGACTCGATCAAGTTCGCGACCTCGATCCTCGATTACGTGTTCCGCGAACTCGCGGTCAGCTATCTCGAGCGTTTCGATCTCGCGCATGTCGATCCGACCGAAGGCGGCTTCGACGCGCTCGGCAAGGGCGTGGACGAAGGCAAGGC
>LNFM01008597.1_pt1 | contig 20846 bp, 19 predicted proteins | sample 596031 | NCBI WGS metagenome assembly LNFM01 (sample SAMN04254537, study PRJNA301005) | activated carbon metagenome | isolation source: dual media filters at the Ann Arbor, Michigan drinking water treatment plant | place: USA: Ann Arbor | reverse complement strand
GCGAGCGCAAGCGGCACCGCGCACTCCTGCTGGATCGCGAGCAGCCGTTCGAGCTCGGGGCTGGCGTCGACGGCGTCGTCATCGCGCCACCAAACGGTGCCGACGCGCCCCGTGTCAGCCCACTGCTTCGCTTCCTCGGCGAGCGCCTGCCAGCTAGCCATTGGCGTGCCTCGCCAACAGTCGCCCGAGCGCGCTTGCCGTCGCCGCGCCGCCGCCGGTGTCGATCGGTGGAAAGCCGCGGATCGATGGGCCGGCCATCGCCCGGGCAATGGCGGCGGCGAGAGTCACGGTAGAGAGCGTGCCTGGCGCAACGACCGTCACCATGCCGCGCGCGGCCAGTGCCTCCGCGCGGTCGACCTGCTCGGTCTCGCGCGCCGTGCCGAAGGGCACGAGCACCGCACGGTCGGCATGGCGGACAGTCTCGATCACGGTGTTGTACCCGGCCTGGCTGATCGAAAGCGCCGCATTGTGCAAGAGGACGGGGAAATCGGCCCGGACAGGCTCCACGATCAAGCCATGGTCGCGCGCCGTCTCGATCCCCTCCCGCTCGGTCGGCGGCATGTTGGGGCCGACCAGAAGTCGCCAGGTCCGATCGGCGAGCGCGCCCAGCCGTCGCGCGCCAATGGCAGCTCTGAGCAGGGGACCGCCGATGGCGCCGCCGCCGGCCGAGACCACGACCTCGCCGGTGCCTGCCGTCGTCTCGACATCGAGCGCCGGGTTTCCTTCCATGACATAGCCCGTGTAGGTCGCGCGCGCGGCCACGCTTGCCCAGGCGGGAAAGCTCTCCTCGAGACGTACGAGAGCGGGATCGGCATGGATCAGCAGGGCGTCGAAGTCGGCGAAAGTCGCGACCGTTTCCGCCACTCGCTCGGGCGAGGCCGACCGGCGCACCACGTCGCGCAGGGACGACACGATCAGGGGGCGCGGGCGCAGCGCCTTCGCCGCCGCGATCAGGGGCAGCAGCTCGAAGCGCAGCTGGGTTCGCCCGAAGGGGAACTGCTCGGTGATGACGATCTCGGGGGCTTCGCTGCGCAGGAGGCCGAGCAGGCGCCGGGTACGGTCGCCCTGGAACGTCGAATCGACGGGCGTGCCGTCGAGCTGTGCCAGCTCCTTCAACCCTTCATTGGCCGCCCGCAGGGGCGGCAATTGATGAAAGCGCACCCCACCCAGCGCCAGATCCCCGAGCGGTGCGCCGCCCGATACCAGCAAGACGTCGAAGCCGGCTGCCGTGAGGGCCCGGGCGAGCGTCGCCGCCCGCCGCAGATGGCCGATCCCCAGCAGATGCTGGACATAGAAGAGGACCCGAGCGGTCATGATGCGCGCTCGAATGGCACGTTGAGACGGTCGACCGCAACGCGGCCGTCGCGCCCGGCGACGAAGAAGTGCACGCACTGCCAGTCGAGCTTCTCGGGGGGCCGTCCCGTCATGTCCCAGCCGGTCGCCAACGCCAGCAGGGCGCGGATCGCCGCCTTGTGCGAGACCGCCACCACAGGCGCGCCCTGCCCGGCAATCGTCGCCGACCATCGTCCTAGCCGGGCCATGACCATGCGTGGCGATTCTCCGCCTGGCGGCAGGAAATCGAGGCCGCGGCGCTCGGCGTCGAGGAACGTCTCGCCGACAGTGGCGCGCAACTCCGTGAGCGTGGCGCCTTCCCAGGCGCCGAAGCTCATCTCGCGCAGGGCCGGATCGATGGTGACGGCGGCGGCCGGCCGCAACAGCTCGGCGGTGCGCCGCGCCCGTTGCAGCGGGCTGCTCAGGCGCCGCCAGGCGTCGGCCGGCACAGGCAGGCGCCAGCGGCGCGCATTGGCCTCGCCCGTTGCGTTCAATGGGGTGTCGGTCAGCCCCTGCAGGCGATGCTGCTCGTTCCACGTCGTCGTGGCGTGCCGCAGGATGGCGAATGGCACGCCTGTCATGTCAGCCGTCGCAGGGCCGCCGCGAGGGCGCGGGCCGCAGCGTGCTCGTCGTGCAGGGTGGCGACGCGGTGGCGGGCGGCTGCGGCGAAGCCCGCCCGCTGGTCGGGTGCGTCGAGCAAACGCGCCACGGCGCCGGCGAAGGCCGAAGCGTCGCCCACGGGCGTCAGCAGGCCGGTGGCCTCGTGCGCCACGACAGCCGGCACGCCGCCGGTGCGGCCGGCGACGACGGGGAGGCCGGCTGCCTGGGCCTCGAGAAACGCCATGCCATAGGCTTCGTTGATTGCCGGCCAGAGGTAGAGGTCGGCCGCGCCGTAAAACCTCGGCAGGTCGTCGCGGGCGACGGCGCCGGCGAAGTGCACGCGTGGACCGAGCGGGGCCATCGCCGCCTCGACCTCGTTGCGTGCTGGCCCGTCGCCGACCAGCACCGCACGCCACGGTCGATCCTTCAGCAAGGCGAGTGCCCGGGCCAGGACGCGGTACGAGTCGAGCTTGTCGCGCTGGCGCATCATGCCGACGGTCAGCAGGACCGGCACGTCGTTGGAAGGTCGCCGCGGGCAGCCGGGGGCGGCGAACGGGGCGCAATCGATGAAGGGCGGCAGTCGGACCTGATGGGCACCCGGCCGCAGGCGCGCCCGCACGCCGGCCACGTCGCGCGGATTGACCGTCAGGACGAGATCGACGGCCATAAGGGCGCGCTCGACGGCGCGGTGGCCGAGCCGGGTCGGTCCGTAGGCGCGGCGCGGGGCGTGCGAGGCTTCGGCGATCACGTAGGGCACGCCGAGCGCAGCGGTTACCGCGGGGCCCAGCCAGTCGGGCTTGCGGTAGTAGCAATGGTAAGTGAACCAGAGATCGAAGCGCTCGGGATGGCCGGCCGGCACGGCGCGCCAGCGGGCGATCAGGCGCGCCGCCTGTGCCCGCGCCCGGCGCTCCAGCGCGAGATGGGCGCCGGCAGGCGGCACCCCGGCCGCGACGCGGCTCGCCGTCGGCATGATCACGCGGTGACCGAGATGCCTCAGCAGGCGGGCAAATCCGCGTGCCATCTCGCGATCACCCGAGGCCGTGGGATGGTCCGGCGGCTTGAGTGGCGTGTGCAGCAGCACGCGCATGGGGGTCACTCCGCGGCGCGGACTTCGGCCGGCGAGTGCTGACCAAGCGCCTTGGCGATCCAGTCGACGCCGGCCTCGAAGGAGAAGTTCGCTCGCACGGTCTCGCCGGCGCGCAGCGCGAGCTGTCGGCGCAGGTCGGGGTCGCCGATCAACCGGGCCATGGCTTCGGCCAGCGCAGCGGGCGCACCGGGCGGCACCAGCAGGCCATTGTCGCCGTCGCTGATGAACTCGCCGATCGCAGCGGCTCGGGTCGCCACGAGGGCGAGGCCCTGGTGCGCGGCTTCCATCAGCACGTTCGGCAGCCCGTCCTGGTCGCCGTCGGCCGCTTTCTTGCTCGCCAGGACGAACAGGTCGGCCCGGGCAAGGGCGGCGAACACCTCTCGTTGCGGCTGGGCGCCGTGCCAGGTGCATCGCCCGGCTACGTCAAGCCGGGTGGCCTCCGCCTTCAGTGCGTCGGACAGCTCCCCTCCCCCGACATGCTCGAAGCGCCAGTGCAGCCCGGCCGGCAGGCGGGCCAGCGCCTCGATCAAATCGTCGTAGCCCTTTTTTTCGACCTTGCGGCCGACCGACAGGATGATCACCGGGTTTGCCGCGTCGGCTCCGTCGCGCCGCGGCCTCCCGATCGGCGGCGCCGGCAGATGGGCGAGGTCGAGCCCGTGATAGACCAGCTTCAGGCGCTCGGGATGCGGCGCCAGCGCCTGCAGGCGCTCGAGGCCTAGCCGGGTGCAGGTCACCAGCCAATCGCAATCGTCGAGCTTGTCGCTGATCTCTTGCGGCTCGCTGGTCCAGATGTCCTTGGCGTGTGCCGAGACGCTCCACGGTAGGCCGCGCATGGTCGCTGCGTAGCGGGTCACGGACGACGGCGTGTGCAGGAAGTGGGCATGCAGGCGCTCGATCGACGAGGGCAGCTCGGTCGCCAGCACCAGGGCCTGGCCCCAGCGCCGGATCCGGTTGGCGCTCGGATCGCGCCGCAGGTCGGCCAGGAACTTGGCCCGCGCTTTGCGGTAGCCCGGCAGGCGGCGTGCCGCGGCCCAGCCTGCCAGGACGCGGCGCGGATCGTCCGTGAGATACTCCGGCAGATAGATCGTGCGAGCGGCGACGCGGTCGTGCACCGGGTGGCGGGCCTTGTCGGTCGGCCGCCTCAGGGACCAGATCTCCAGGGCGACCCCGCGCGTCTCGAGGCCGGCGATCTCCTGGGCGATGAAGGTCTCCGACAGGCGTGGCCAGCCCTTCAAGACGACGGCTACCCTCGCCTGAGACCCTGGCTGCGCCATTGTCGAACGACCGCCCATCATCCAACGAGCAATGATCAGGTCCGGGCGCGCGACGACGAGGATGCGGCAAGCGGGTCGGCGCCACCGTCCGCCGCCTCGAGCGGTGCCGGGCCGCGGTGGGGATGGGTCAGGCGCTTGGCGACAAGGCGCCACACATTGCCGAGGCCGTCGAGCAGGCCCGGCACGACGACGTCACTCGGCAGGCCCTGCTGCGGCAACTGCCGCAACGCGGTCGCCATGGCGTGCGGATCGCGCCCCCGGTCGGCGTCGAGCATCTCGACCAAGCCGACATTGCGCGCTGCCCGCGCGCGGATGAACTGCTCGAGCCTCGGCTTGGTGCGCGGCACGATGATGGCCTTCTTGTCGAAGGACAGGATCTCGCAGAACGTGTTGTAGCCGCCCATCGCCACCACGCCGGCGGCGCGCTGCATCAGGGCGCCGAGATTGTTGGTGAAGGTCAGGGTGCGGATATTGGGAAAGCGGGCGGCGCGCTCCTTGAAAGTCTCGCGCTCGGCGGCCGACATGAACGGGCCGAATACGATCACCGCGCCATAGGGGATGTGCGGGTCGTTCTCGTAGGCCGCCAGCACCCAGTCGACCAGGTCGGCGCCATCGCCGCCGCCGCCCGGCGTCACCAGGATGAACGGCCCGTCGATCTCCGCGATCTCGTGCGGGATGTCGGCGTGCAGCGGCAGGTCGCGCCGCAGGTAGCCGGTGTAGACCATCTTGTGCCGCACCGAAGGAGGCACCTGGATGCCGGTGAGCGGCTTGTTGATCTGCGGCAGGCCATAGATCCAGATCTCGTCGTAGAGATCGCGCAGGGCGGGCAGGACATTCTTGCGCTGCCATTCCTGGGCCAGGGCCGCCGGGTCGTCCATGACGTCGCGCAGGCCGAGCACCAGAGGGGTGCCGCGCTCCTTCAGGAGCTTGAGCGCCGGCACGACCTCGCCGCGCAGGCCGAGCGGCTCCTTGTCGACGATGAACAGGTCGGGCCGGTAGATGTCGGCGGTATCGCGGATGATGCGGGTACGCATCTCCAGCGTATGCTCGACGCCGACCCGGAGATTGGCCGAGTCGTAGTCACCGGTCTCGATCTTCACCACGCCCGGGATGCGCACGAAATCGATGCCGGAGCGGAACTCGTAGGAGCCGATCACCGGGGAGCCGGACAGGATCAGGACCGACAGCGTGTGGTCGGCCTCGGCGATGGCGTTGGCGATCGTCCGGCAGCGGCTCACATGGCCAAGACCGAACGAGTCGTGGCTATAGAGCAGCACACGCTTTGATCGGCTGCTGTTCGGCATGCGGTCCGTCTCCCCCGTTGCCGAAGCGCCTCTGCCCCAGCCGGTGAATTTCGCGCCGACTATGCCATAACCCGGCGGACCGGCAAAACGCCGGCTTGCTTACAAAAAATCGAATGTAATCAAGGCACTGATCGAATATAGGTGAAGCGGGGACGGCTCCGGCGACACGGATTCCGATGCAACGCAATCTGTTTACATACATCTGGCGGCACAGCAGGCCCGAGCAGGTCGTCATCCTGGGGCTGGTGATTCTGGCCCAGGTTTTCTACTTCCTGTCGCTCACGGTGCCGAAGTCGATCGTCAACAACGGCATCCAGGGCAATGCCTTCAAGGACAGCAAGACGATCCCGTTCCTGGTCTGGGAACTCGACCTGTCGGCCGTGCTGCCGGTCGGTGTCATAAGGTTGTTCGACGGCTTCCAGGTCGACCAGCTCCAGTACCTGGTGGTCATGAGCTTCGTCTTCCTGGCCGCGGTAGTGATCAACGGCCAGTTCAAGAAGACCATCAACACCCAGAAGGGTCGCATGGGCGAGCGCATGCTGCGCCGCCTGCGCTACGAGCTGTACGACCGCATCCTGCGGTTCCCGCCCGCCCATTTCCGCAAGGTCAAGCAGGCCGAGCTCGCGACCATGATCAAGGACGAGGTCGAGCCGCTGGGCGGTTTCATCGGCGACGCCTTCGTGGCGCCGATGTTCCTCGGCGGCCAGGCGTTGACGGCGATCATCTTCATCATGCTGCAGAACTGGCTGCTCGGCATCGTCGTCGTCGTGCTGCTGGCCGTGCAGATGGCCATCATCCCGCGGCTGCGCAAGCCGGTGCTGGTGCTCGGCCGCCTGCGCCAGCTGTCGGCGCGCCAGCTCGCCGGCCGGATTGCCGAGACAGCGGACGGCGTCAATGAAATCCACATCCACGGTGCGGCGAACTACGAGCGGGCCGACATCTCCGAGCGGCTCGGCCGCATCTTCAAGATCCGCTTCGATCTCTACCAGAAGAAGTTCGTCGCCAAGTTCTGGAACAACATCCTGTCCCAGGCGACGCCTTTCGCCATCTACCTGATCGGCGGCTACTTCGCCATCACCGGGCAGATGGATGTCGGCGCCGTGGTCGGCGTGCTGCTGGCCTACAAGGACCTGCCGTCGCCGATCAAGGAGCTGATCGACTGGGACCAGCAGCGCCAGGATGTTCAGATCAAGTACGAGCAGGTGATCGACCAGTTCCAGCCCGAGGGCATGATGCCCGAGGAGCTGCAGGCCATCCCCGACGGCCCGCCGCCGCCGCTCGGCAAGGAGCTGGTTCTGGCCGGCGTCACGGTGTCGGAAGACGGGAGGATGAAGCAGCTCGACAGCGTATCGCTGGTCGTGCCGACCTGCCGCAGGATGGCGGTGATCGGCCAATCGAGCTCGGGCAAGGACGTCCTCGGCCAGGTGCTGGCGCGCGTCACGCTGCCCACCACTGGCTCGATAAAGATCGACGGCAGCGACTTCTTTCGCCTGCCGGAGTACGTGCTGGGCTCGCGCACGTCCTATATCAGCCATGAAACCTACCTGTTCCCGCTGTCGGTGCGGGATAACCTGCTGTTCGGGCTCAAGATCCGGCCCGTCGCGCCGGCGACCTACGACGACGCCACGCGCGCCGTGCGCGAGGTGTTCTGGAAGGAATCGACGCGCGCCGGCAACCCGGCGCTCGACCCCAACGCCGACTGGATCGACTACGAGCTGGCCGGCGCCACCGGGCCGGCCGACCTGCTGCCCTGCATGGTCCAGGCGCTGAAGCAGGTCGAGCTCGACGAGGACATCTATTCGCTCGGCCTGCGCGGCACGGTCGACGCCGCCCAGCGCCCCGACCTGGCGGAGCGGATCCTCGAAGCCCGCCGCGCCTTGCACGGCCGGCTGCAGAACGAGACCTACGCCGGGCTGGTCGAGACGTTCAACGACGACCGCTACAACCGCAACCTGTCGGTGGCCGAGAACCTTCTGTTCGGCACGCCGCTCGGCAAGACCTTCGATGGCGACAACATCGCTACCGACCCCTACGTCGAGTCGGTCCTGCGGACGACGGGCCTGGATCGCGATTTGCAGCGCATGGGCCTCACCATCGCCGAGACCATGGTCGAGCTGTTCTCCGACCTGTCGCCCGACAACCCCTTGTTCGAGCAGTACAGCTTCATCTCGGCCGACGAGCTGCCCAACGTCCGGCTGCTGCTGCAGCGCCTGGGTGGCAAGGGTATCGAGGCGGTGCCCGAGGGCGACGGGCGGCGCCTGATGACCCTGCCCTTCCGCTACACCGAGGCGCGCCATCGCCTCGGCCTGATTGACGGCGCCATGGAGGACCGGCTGCTGGCCGCCCGGCGCGCGTTCGAGACCGGCCTGCCCGCCAACCTGCGGGGGGCGGTCGAGTTCTACGACTTCGAGCGCTACAACAGCGCCGCGACCCTGCAGGACAATGTCCTGTTCGGCCGCCTGGTCTATGGCCAGGCCCAGGCGGAGGCCCGGATCGGCACTCTGATCGCCGAGGTGCTCGACGAGCTCGGACTGCGCAACTCGGTGATCGAGGTCGGCCTGGAGTACAATGTCGGCGTCGGCGGCAAGCGCCTGACGGCGGCGCAGCGTCAGAAGCTCGGCATCGCCCGGGCGCTGATCAAGCGGCCGCAGCTGCTGATCGTGAACGAGGCGGTTGCGTCGTTCGACAGTCGCACGCAGGATCGTATCCGGGACAACATCCTGGCGTCGGCGACCGCGGGCGACCGTGGCGTGGTGTGGATTGCCAACCGGCCGACCCAGGCCGAACCGTTCGAGCAGATCGTCGTTATGCAGGGTGGCAGGATCGCCGCCCAGGGAGCACCCGCCGATCTGGCCGAACGGGGTGGATTGTATGCCGAGCTGATGACGGCCGCCTGATGGCGTGGGCTCGAGGATGAGCAGGAGAGCGCGATGAACCTCAACGAGGAAGTCGAACTGCTGAAGCGGGTACCGATCTTTTCCAAGATCGAGCCGGCCAAGCTCAAGCTGCTGGCCTTCACCAGCGAGCGCGTGAACTACGCCGAGGGCCAGGAACTCTGCCATCAGGGCGATCCGGGCGATGCCATGTACGTCATCCTGGGCGGCGTGGCCGACGTGCTGATCGATTCCGAGAAGGGCCAGATCCGGGTCGCCGAGATGAAAAAGAACGACTTCCTGGGCGAGATCGCGATCCTGTGCGACGTGCCGCGCACCGCCACCATCAAGGCGCGCGAGCCGCTCAGCACGCTCAAGATCTCCAAGGACACGTTCTATCGCCTGGTCGACGAGGTGCCGCAGATGGCCATCGAGGTCATGCGCGAGCTCGCCCATCGCGTGGTCGACACCAACAAGAAGCTGCAGGAGGCGACGGCCAAGCAGGCGGCCTAGAGAAAGCGGGCCGACGGCGCCGAACGACCTCTCGACAATGAGCCGGCTCGACAGCTTCATCGCCCGCATGCAGGCGCAGCGCGACTGCCTCAACTTCCTGAAGCCCAGGATCGATACCCTGCCGGGCCCCATCCTCGAGGTGGGCCTTGGCAACGGCCGCACCTACGATCACCTGCGCGACCTCTTCCCCGGCCGCGATATCTACGTGTTCGAGCGCAAGGTGGCGGCCCATCCCGACTGCATCCCCGCCGACAGCCACCTGTTCCTGGGCGATGCCCGCGAGTCGATTCGCGAGGCCGCCCGCCGCCTCGGCGCGCATGCCGCCCTGATCCACACCGACCTCGGCACCGGCGATCACGAGGCCAACGTGGCGATGGGCAAGTGGCTCGGGCCCGCGCTCGACACGCTGGCTGGCTCCGGCGGCTACGTCCTCGCCAACCAGCCCCTCGAGGTGGCGCGCTGGCGCCGCCTGCCCGAGCCGCCGGGCGTGCCACCGGACCGCTACTATCTCTACCGGGTCGGCTAGCCTCGCGTGAACAGGCGCAGCAGGACCAGCAGCACGACCGCGCCCACCACCGAGCCGATGAAGCCGGCCGGCTCGCCCGGCTGGTAGAGATGGAGCGCCTGGCCGCCGTAGGTCGCGATCACCGCGCCGACGATGCCGATCACGATGGTGACGATGATGCCGCTCGGGTTTGGCCCCGGCGTGAGGAAGCGGGCAAGCAAGCCCACGATAAGACCGATTATCAGGACGCCGATGATCGTCATGCCCGTCTCCTCATACCTCGAACGTTGCCAGGACCGGAACGTGGTCGGATGCCTTTTCCCAGCCGCGCGCATTGACCTCGATCCGATGGCCCGAGATCGCGCCGGCGAGCGCCGGCGAGGCGAGGATGTGGTCGAGCCGGCGGCCGCGATTCGACGCGCGCCAGTCGGCGTTGCGGTAGCTCCACCACGAATAGAGCTTCTGCTCGGCCGGCACGAAGCGGCGCGGCACGTCGATCCAGTCGAGCGACGCCATCAGGCCGCCGAACAGCGCGACCTCGACCGGCGTGTGCGACACCACGGCGAGGAGCTGCTTGTGGCTCCACACGTCGTGCTCGAGCGGCGCCACGTTGAGATCGCCGACGGCGATGCGGCGCGAGCCCTTGGCGGAACCCGGCGCCGGCTTGCGGTCAGCGAACCAGCGCGCCATCTCGCGGTAGAAATCGAGCTTGTGGGCGAACTTCTCGTTCTGGTCGGGGTCGGGCAGGTCGCCGCCGGCCGGGATGTAGAGGTTGTCGAGCAGGATCGGATCGCCGCCGACATCGAGGGCGACCTCGATGTGCCGGCAGTCCTCCTTGCCGCAGCGATGATGGATGTCGGTCGCCGTGAAGGGAACCTTGGAGACGATCGCCACGCCGTTGTAGGACTTCATGCCCTTCACCAGCCGGTGCTTGTATCCCAGCCGTTCGAACGCCAAGTGCGGGAAAAGCTCGTCAGGGCACTTGGTTTCCTGCAGGCAGAGGACCTCCGGCCGGCGCAGCTTCAGGTAGCGCCTGACGTTGTCGATCCTGAGACGGACCGAGTTGATGTTCCAGGTGGCGATGGTGAGGCTCATCGCCGGGCACTATAGACGATCCCGGCTCGATCTCGATCTTGGAGAGCTGCGATGCAGATGGATGGCGAGGAAAGCAGCAATATCGAGGATCGCCGCGGCGGAGGCGGCGGCTATGCCGGCGGCGGCTACGGCGGCGGCTTCGGCGGAATGCCGGTGCCGATGGGCGGTGGCGGCGGCGGCCTGTTCAAGGGCGGCTTCGGCGTCATCGCCTTCATCGTCATCGCCCTGATCTTCGGAGCCGACCCGATGGCGCTGCTGGGTGGCGGCGGCTCGACCTCGGGTTATGCGCCGACCCAGCAGCAATCCGCCAACCGGACGGCGCGCCCGCCGGCCCAATCCGCGCCGGGCGACCCCGAGGCGCAGTTCGTGTCGCGGGTCCTCAAGAGCACGGAAGACGTCTGGACGGACCTGTTCCGCGACATGGGGCGGCGCTACGTCGATCCCAAGCTGGTGCTCTATCGCGACGCAACGCAGACCGCGTGCGGTGCCGGACAGGCGGCGATGGGGCCGTTCTATTGCCCGGCCGACCAGCGCGTCTACCTCGACCTTTCCTTCTTCGACGACCTGGCGCGCCGCTTCCATGCGCCGGGCCAGTTCCCGCAGGCCTATGTCATCGCCCACGAGATCGGCCATCACGTCCAGAACTTGCTCGGCATCTCGGGCAAGGTCGAGCAGATGCGTCGCAGCATGAGCAAGCGTGACGCCAATGCGCTGTCGGTACGCCTGGAGCTGCAGGCCGACTGCTTCGCCGGCGTATGGGCTCACCGCGCTGACCTCGCGCGCGGCGGCCGGATGATCGACGACCGCGACGTCAACCAGGCGCTTGCCGCCGCCTCGGCGATCGGCGACGATCGCCTGCAGCAGCAGGCGCGCGGCAGGATCGTGCCGGACAGCTTCACCCATGGCTCCAGCGAGCAGCGCAAGCGCTGGTTCATGATCGGCCTCGACAGCGGCGATCCCAACAAGTGCGACACGTTCAGGGCGCAGCGGCTGTAGGGATCACCTTCCGGAGCGCGTCACCCGCCGACCTCATGCTGAGGAGCGCGCGTAGCGGGCGTCTCGAAGCATGGGCAACACACGTCTTCGTTGATCCCCATCCTTCGAGACGCCGCGCTACGCGCAGCTCCTCGGGATGAGGTGTATTGGCCGGGGCGGCGTGAACCATGCCGTCGATTGCATCCCCTGGTCGCCCGGCGATATCGTCCCCGCCTGAAATCGAGAGGAGCCGCCCATGCCTGATGGCCTGCCCAACGACGGACTGGTGATCGTCGCCAAGCGCGACTGCCCGACTTGCGTGCTGGTCGAGCCGGTGATGCAGAGCCTCGATCGCGCCGGCGCGCTCGCGGTGGTGAGCCAGGACGACCCTGGCTTTCCCGCCGGCGTGCGCGCGGTGATCGACGATCGCGCGCTCGAGCGCTCCTTCCGGCTCGATGTCGAAGCGGTGCCGACCCTGATCCGCTTCGCCGGCGGCCGCGAGGTCGAGCGCACGGTGGGCTGGGATCGCGCCGAATGGATGCGCGTCGCCGGCGCCGCCGCGGCCGGCGACGGCCTGCCGGCATGGCAGCCCGGCTGCGGGTCGCGCAGTGTCGAGCCGGGCGTGCGCGAGACCCTGATCGCGCGCTACGGCGATCCCGGGCTCAAGTCGCGGGCCATTGCGGTCGGCAACTGGGACGATCCGATGGAGGCCTGCTTCGAGCGCGGCTGGAGCGACGGCCTGCCGGTGGTGCCGCCGACCGACGAGCGCATCCTGCGCATGCTGGGCGGAACCGAGCGCAAGCCGGACGAGGTGGTCGGCCTGATCCCGCCCAACCTCGCGCCGTGCACGGTCGAGAAGGTGGCGATCAATGCCGTGATGGCGGGCTGCAAGCCCGAGTACATGCCGGTGGTGCTGGGCGTGCTGGAGGCGGCGCTCGACCCGCTGTTCGTCCTGCACGGCCTGCTCTGCACCACGCATTTCTCCGGCCCGCTGGTGATCATCAACGGCCCGATCGCGCGGGCCATCGGCATGAACAGCGGCACCAATGCGCTGGGCCAGGGAAACCGCGCCAACGCCACCATCGGCCGCGCGCTACAGCTCATCGTGCGCAATGTCGGCGGCGGCCTGCCTGGCGCCATCGATCGCGCCACCCTCGGCAATCCCGGCAAGTACACATTCTGCTTCGCCGAGGACGAGTCCGACCCGGCGTGGGAGCCGCTGTCGGTCCGCCGCGGCATCGCGCCCGGCAAGAACGCCGTGACGCTGTTCCACGGCGAGGGCGTCAACGGCTTCATCGACCAGAAATCGCGCACCCCGGAGGAGCTGGTGCGGTCGCTGGCGATGGGCCTGTTCGGTGTCGGCCATCCCAAGCTGTGCGGTGCCGGCAACGCCGTGCTGGTGCTGTCGCCCGAGCACTACCTGATCTTCAAGGATGCCGGCTGGGACCGCCGGCGCCTCGAGGACGCGCTGTTCCAGGCGCTGAAGCGCCCGGGCCGCGACGTGATCCGCGGCGCCCACGACGTCCCCGAGGGCATGCCGCCGTCGATGGCCGACCAGGTCGTCGACAAGTTCCCGCCCGACGGCCTCCTGATCGTTCGCGCCGGCGGCGAAGCCGGGCTATTCTCGGCCATCATCGGCGGCTGGCCGGGGCAGTCGGTTCGCGACGAATGCCAGGCCGTGACGCACGAGATCAGGTAAGGAGGTACCCCGACATGTCATCGATCACCTTGCGCGACCCGACGGCCGAGACATCGCCGACGCGGCGCGCCCGGCTGGCGCCGCCGCCGTCGCTCGACGGCCGCAGCGTCGCCCTGATGGACATCGGCAAGGCGCGCGGCGCCGAGTTCATCGATCGCCTCGAAGGCCATTTCAGGAAGGCCGGCATTGCCACCCGGCGCTACCGCAAGCCGACCAACACCAAGGTGGCGCCGACCGACCTGCTGCAGAAGATCGCCGCCGAGAACCAGCTCGCGGTGATCGCGCTGAGCGATTGAGGGTCCTGCACATCGTGCAGTCTGCACGACCTCAATAGCCTCGACGGACGCGGCCTGCCCGGCGTCAACATCGTCACCACCGGCTTCGTCGAAGGCGTTGCCGCACAGAGCGACTCGCTGGGCTTCGAGCCCGCCGTCGTCTACGTCCCGCACCCGATCCAGAATCGTACCAAGGCCGAGATCGAGGCGATCGCCGATCAGGCATTCGAGAAGGTCGTGGAGATGCTGCGGAGTCGGTAGGGGCTGTCGGCCGACAAGAGAAGAGCCTTCGCTACGCCCGGGATGACACCAATACTGTCATCCTGAGCGCAGCGAAGCATCTCGGCGGCAGTCGTTCCAAGGCACACCTGTTGCCCACGGCGATGAGGTCCTTCACGTCGTTCAGGACGACATGAAAGTGCCTGTCACTCCCTCTCCGGCACCACCGCCGGAAGGACCGGATGATCGACCGGCTCCGGGTCGGGCGGCGGCGGGCGCGGCGGGATGGGTCTCAGGAATGCCGCCAACGCGGCCGCCGTGGCGGCCGGATCCTCCTCCATGGGGATGTGGCCAAGGGTCTCGAAGACCACCAGCCGCGCGCCCTTGATGTCGGCCTGGAAGCGGTGGGCATCGGCGAGAGGCACCCAGCGGTCCTTGCCGCCCCACAGCAGCAGCGTCGGCACCGTGAGCCGCTTGAGCGGCGTCGGGTCGAGCGGCTCCTGCGTGCGGGCGCGCAGCACCGTCGCCTCGCGATTGCCGGGGAAGCGCTGCAGCTCGGCGTAGCGCGTCACGCGCTCGCGCGTCACCATCGCCGGATCGGCGTAGGCCTCGGCGAGGGAACGCCGCACCAGACGCTCGGGCTTGAAGTAGATGCCGATGTCGCCGAGCACCGGCATGCGGGCGAGCCGCGTCGGCAACGGCGTCTCGCCGGTGCGCGGATAGCCGGCGGCGTCGACCAGCACGAGCTGGCTCACCCGGTCGGGCCGGGTGGCGGCGAAGGTCCAGGCCACGGCGCCGCCCATCGAATGGCCGACCAGGACGAAGCGGTCGAGATCGAGCGAGTCGACCAGCACCTCGATGAAATCGGCGTAAGCCTCGATGGTGTACTCCTCGCGCGGCCATTCTCCGGTCAGGCCGTGGCCCGGCAGGTCGACGCTGATCAGGCGGGCCGTCTGGCGGAGCGCGTCGACCCAGCCTTCCCACAAGTGGAGCGAGCCCAGCGATCCATGGATCAGCACGATGGGGATGCCGTCGCGAGCGCCCTGGTCGCGGACATGCGCGTTGACGCCCCCGACATCGATGAAGCGCGACTTGTCGTTGCCGTAGCGCGCGACCAGCAGCTCGGGCGGCAGTGTGGGCGAGTAGGCCCACAAGCCGACGCCGGCCAGCACGGCAACTCCGAGCAGCAGGACGATCGGCCAGCGCCGGCGGCGTGCATTCCCTTCAGGTCGGCGTCTGGGCATGGCCACCCTCGTGACCGGCGCCAGCTTGGCTCAGATAGGGCTCGATGCCGCGAATCCGCAGCTCCGGCACCGGCGCCGGATCGACGATCTTGAGCTCGATCAGGCGCGCCAGGATCGTCTTGTTGAGATCGTTGCCGACCGCCAGCCGGTCCTCGAGACGGGCCACGAACACGAACAGCTCGAAATCGAGCCCGCTCGGCAGCACGTTGGGATGGCCGAGGGCAGCGTCGCGCAGCAGGCCCTCCATCACCGCGACGTCGGTGCCGAGGCCGACGGTGAGCTTGATCTCGATGCGGCTCGACGTATCGGCATAGGTCCGGTTCACCACCGGATTCTGCAGGAACATGCTGTTGGGCACGATCACGTGCGTGCGCTGGAAGGTCTCGATCTCGGTGGCGCGGATGTTGATGCGGCGCACGAATCCCTCGTGGCCCGACACCACCACCCAGTCTCCCGCCTTGATCGGCCGCTCGACCAGCAGGATGACGCCGGAGATGACGTTGTTGGCGATGTTCTGCAGCCCGAGCCCGATGCCGACCGAGAGCGCGCCCAGCACGATCGCGAGATTGGTGAAGTCGATGCCGAGCGCGCCGACGCCGATCAGCAGCGCGAGCGCCACGCCGACATAGTTCAGACCGGCGTCGATCGACTGGCGCAGCGGCAGGGGCGCGTCGACGGTCGGCAGCACGCGGTCGCGCACCACGCTGCGCAGCAGACGCACCAGGGCGATGCAGACGCCGAAGGCGACGAGGGAGATGCCGATATTGCTGAGCGAGATGGTGATGCCGCCGACCTTGACGCCGTGCAGCAGCCTGCCGATACCGTCCATGACGGCATCGGTGTCGACGCCCCAGACCGTCGGGATGCCGACGGCCAGCAGCATCACGAGAACCAGGTCGAACAGCAGGATGACCATATGCTGGCCGCGCAGGGTGGCGTCGCTCGGCAGGCCGAGGCGATGGCGCACCCATTGGCCGGCCCGGGTCTCGACGGCCGCCACCGATTCGAGGAGCGCGCCGACGACCCGATGCAGCAGCACGGCGACGGCGACGAGCAGGACGGTCGTATAGACGGCGTCGTGCAGATGCGCCGCCAGCGTGACATAGCCGAGCAGCGCCATGATGATCGGTAGCAGGACGAGGATACTGAGAACCAAGCGTGCGACGGACCACCAGGTCCCGCCGATCATGCCCGGCAGCCCGGAGCCTTCGGGACGCTCGGCGTGCCAGGCGCGCGTTCCCAGGGCCGGCATGGTGAAGGCCGCGACCAGGGTCGCCAGCACCAGCGCGCCCACCGACGTCACGGCGTCGGTGCTGTCGTTGCTGCGCGACAACGCGACATAGAGGAAATCGGCGCCGAGCACGACCGCGAAGAGCCGCCGCAGGGAGCGCGACAGATGGTGCGCGCTGTCGTCGGTGAAGGGCAGCACGCGCCACGCCGGCCGGGCCGGCGACAGCGCTGCGGCAGTGAGCCCGATCACCAGTAGGAAGGAGATCACGTCCGTCGAGAGCTGCGTGACGAGGAAGTCGAGCGGCGGCGGGGGCGACGTCGCGAGCAGCACCCGACCGATCAGCCAGACGGCCAGTATCGGCACCAGCACGAGCCCGACGCCGTCGATTGCGGCGACGACGGCGCGATCGCGCTCGCCGACGTCCTGCGCCTCGCCTTTTCCGTAGCGGCTCCGCAGCAGGCGGCCGAGCCACCACAAGGCCACCATGAGGGCCGTCCAGGCGGTCAAGGCGAAGAGGCTTCGGTTGTCGATCTGCAGGCCGGTTGCGACCCGCCGCGCCCAGGTTCCGAAGGCACCCCCCAGGACCTCCAGGGCACCGTCGAGCTGCGGCCCGAGCTTGCTCCAGGTCTGGGCAGCGAGCGGCGAGGCGTCGCGACGCATCAGGGTCTGCAGCATCACCTCGGCGCGCTTCTTGGTTAGCCGCTCGTGCAGCTGGTCGGCACGGGCAATGACGACCTCGCACTGCTTGATGCGGTTCTCGCTGACTGATGCCTGGTCGGTCAGGCGCTGGCGATCGGCCTTGACCGCGTCGGTTTCCGGCACGGCGTCCGCCGTCGGCTTGGCCTCGAGCGGGGCCAGCAGCTTGCGGGTGTCGGCGAGATCGTTGCGCGCCAGGCCGGCGGCCGCCGTCGCCGCCGCCCGGACATCGAGCACCTGCTGGCGCAAGCCGTCGATCTCGATCGGCAGCAGGTCGGCCTGGTCGGCGCGCGCCCCGATGCGGTCGAGCTGGCGTGTCCACAGCTCGATGAGCTGGCTGAACGGCCGCTGCGGCGGGCCATTGTCCTGGGCGAGCGCGGCACCGGCGGCGAGCAGCAGGACGAGGCAGGCCAGGCGGAGAAGGTTGGTCATCTATGTTCGCAGGACAATACCATGACGCCCCGCGCCATCGACGCCCCGATCTGGCCGCTCGCGATGGCCCGAGCCAGGGCCGCAGTCTGCGGCGCCATGGCCTCGGTTGACAGCACGCTGCCCCTGCGGAACGGTGCGCCGCGTCGAGCAACCAAGGGAGACGGCAGGATGGCGGACGGGGTGAGTTCGGTGGGCGAAGTACGGGTAATGCCCGATCGGCTGCACGCCTTCACGATGGCGATCTGCCGGGCCGACGGCAGCTCGGACGAGGAGGCCCGCCTGGTCGCCGACCATCTGGTGCTGGCCAATCTGTACGGCCATGACAGCCACGGCGTCGGCATGATGCCGGCCTACATCCAGAACACCACGACCGGGAACTGCACCCGTAACCATCATGCAAAGATTTCGCGCGACAATGGCGCGGTGATCGTGATCGACGGCGGCGCCGGCTATGGCCAGGTCGTCGCCAAGGAGGCGATGGACATCGGCATCGAACGCGCCCGCAAGCATGGCGTCTGCGTCCTCGGCCTCACCAACTCGCACCATATCGGGCGGATCGGCCATTGGGGCGAGCAATGCGCCCGCGCCGGCATGGTGAGCACGCACTGGGTGAACGTGCACGGCCACAAATCGCTGGTGGCGCCGTTCGGCGGCGCCGAGCCGCGCTTCACCACCAACCCCTACTGCACGGCGGTACCGCGCAAGGGCAAGGAGCCGATCGTGCTCGATTTCGCCACTAGCCAGGTGGCGGCGGGCAAGGTGCGCGTCGCCAACAACAAGAAGGTCCAGATGGACGAGGGCCTGTTGATCGATGCCGCGGGCAACCCGACCACCGATCCCGGCGTGCTGTACAACCCGCCGTTCGGCGCCATCCTGCCGTTCGGCCTGCACAAGGGCGGCGGGCTCGCGGTGATCTGCGACCTGCTGGCCGGCGCCCTGACGGGCGGCCAGACCCACAGCCCGCGCACCATCAGGAAGGACAGCACCCGCATCATCAACAACATGCTGTCGATCATCATCGATCCGGCGGCGATGGGCGGCGTCGAGGCCTTCGAGGACGAGGTCGAGACCTTCATCGGCTGGGTGAAGTCGGCGCGGCCCCAGGCGGGCGTGGCCGAGGTGCTGACGCCGGGCGAGCCCGAGCGCGCCCGCCGCGCCGATCGCGAGAAGAACGGCGTGCCGATCGACGGCACGACCTGGCAGCAGCTCATCGAGGTTGCCCGCAAGGTCCGGCTGAACGATACGGAAATCCCCGGCGTGGCCGTCGCCTGAGGAAACAAGGGGGGACCCACCATGGCCAAGATGACGCTCTACTATTCGCCCGCCTCGCCCTATGCCCGCAAGGTCAGGGTGGTGGCGCTCGAGAGCGGCCTCGACAAGAAGATCGAGCTGGTCAATGTCGCGCTGACGCCGGTGATGCCCAATGCCGATGTCGACAAGCACAACCCGATCGGCAAGATCCCGGCCCTGTCGGTCAAGGGCATGGACCTTTTCGACTCGCCGGTGATCTGCGAGTACCTCGACAGCCATCACAAGCGCCGCAAGCTGGTGCCGCGCAAGGGCCGCGACCGCTGGGTGGCGCTGCGCCAGCAGGCCATGGGCGACGGCCTGCTCGATGCCGCGCTGCTGGCGCGCTACGAGAGCTTCCTGCGCCCCGAGGAGAAGCGCTGGCCCGACTGGAGCAAGGGCCAGATGAAGAAGATCGACGGCGTGCTCGACCAGCTCGAGGCCGAGGTCAGGTCGCTGAAGGGCAAGCCGACGATCGGCACCATCGCGGTCGGCTGCGCGCTGGGCTATCTCGACTACCGCTTTGCCGGCCACGATTGGCGCGCCAGGCGGCCCAGGCTCGCCAAGTGGTTCGGCGCCTTCGCCAAGCTGCCGTCGATGAAGGCGACGGTACCGCCACCCTTCTGATGACGGCCGACGAGCTGATCGCCCGGCTGGGGCTCAGGCCGCATCCGGAAGGCGGCCACTTTGCCGAGACCTTCCGCGCGCCCGACGCAGGGCGGGCCGCCGGGACCGCGATCTACTTCCTCCTCAGGGCCGGCGAGCGCTCGCACTGGCACAAGGTCGACGCCGACGAGATCTGGCACTTCTATGCCGGCGCCCCGCTCGAGCTGTCGTTGAGCGATGACGGCCGGACGGTACGGCGCATCCGGCTCGGCATCGATTTCGGTCTCGGCGAGCAGCCGCAGGCGGTGGTGCCGCGCCACGTCTGGCAGGCCGCGCGCTCGCTCGGCGCCTGGACCCTGGTCGGCTGCACCGTCTCGCCGGGCTTCGAGTTCTCCGGCTTCGAGATGGCCCCGCCCGGCTGGTCGCCGGGGACGTAGATCTCATAGGCGCTGACTTTTCGATCGTTCCGCCCCAGCGAAGCTGGGGAGGTGTCCGGGCCTGCCGTGAGCGAAGCCGAAGGGTCATCGCGATCGGAGGGGTCATGAGCCACGAGTCTCGGGCCCATGACCCCTCCGTCGCCGTAAGACAGCGACACCTCCCCAGCGAGGCTGGGGAGGGTAGCCGAAAAGTTAGCACTTATGGGCGTAGAGAGCTCCCGCGCGGCCTATGGGTTGCCGCCCTGTCGAGCGGGTGCGTGGCCAGCCGTTCGCGGCTACGATGCGGCCTGCAGCCATGTTCGTTCGGCCGACCAATCCGCTCAGTCATCGTTTGGCGCGCCTGGCGTTCTTGCTGGCGTGCGTCGGCGCGCTGGTCGTCGGGCTGGCCGGCCCGCTGCACCGCTTTGCCGGCCTGGGGGTGGACATCGCCATCAGTGTGATGCGCTACGGCTTCTATGTCGCCGTTGCAGGCGTCGCGCTGGGCGTCGCCACTGTCGTGCCGACCCGGCCCGGCGACCGCCGGCGCGGCTTCGTCGCGGCGGTACTGGCAATCGCCATTGGCGCGGCCGCCGCCTATACGCCGCTCAGCTGGTTCCAGCGCGCCCAGCAGATGCCCGAGCTCAACGACATCTCGACCGATATCGCCGCCCCGCCGCCGCTTGTCGTCACCCTGCAGCTCCGCCGCGGCGCCGCCAACCCTCCGGCCTGGCCCGGCACGAGCGCCGGCGTCCTGCAGCGCTCTGCCTATCCCGACATCGTGCCGGTGATCCTGCCGGTACCGCCGGCCGAGGCCTTCAGGCGGGTCGACGAGGCGTCCATGGCGATGGGCTGGGACGTCGTGGCGCGCGCGCCGGCGGACGGCCGTCTGGAGGCCGTCGCGACCAGCGAGTGGTTCGGCTTTCGCGACGACATCGTCGTGCGTATCCGTGCCGATGGCACCGGCAGCCGGGTCGACATCCGCTCCAAGAGCCGCAGCGGCCAATCCGACCTCGGCGTCAATGCGCAACGCATTCGCGAGTTCACGGCGCGGCTGAAAGCCATGCCCTGACCGGGCGGAGCGGCAGCGCCTGGCGTAGAGAGTGGTCTTGCTTCGCGGCTTGCGCCGGTTCGCCCTTGCCATACGATGCGACATGAACTCGTGCGGGCGACCATGGCTGGCGAT
>LNFM01005839.1_pt1 | contig 20847 bp, 21 predicted proteins | sample 596031 | NCBI WGS metagenome assembly LNFM01 (sample SAMN04254537, study PRJNA301005) | activated carbon metagenome | isolation source: dual media filters at the Ann Arbor, Michigan drinking water treatment plant | place: USA: Ann Arbor | reverse complement strand
AAGCGGGGGGAGGGGAATGGCGCCTCCTTGATCACCGCCGCGTCCTCGATGGCGCAGCCGCGAAGCTTGCTCTTTTCCCCTCCCCCCGCTTGCGGCGGGGGGGGGTCAGGGGGGGGGGGCGTCCTGTGTTTGACACAGACGGGAGCTCGGGAGCGGCGCTCTTCTCCAGGGCCTAATGCGCCTCTTCCCAGTTCACGGCCGCACGGGCCTCCACCGCCAGCGGCACCTTGAGCTGCAGGGCCGGGTGCGTCGCCTCCTCCATCACCCGCTTGATGACGGGCAGCGTGCGGTCGACCTCGCCGTCCGGCACCTCGAAGACCAGTTCGTCGTGGACCTGGAGCAGCATCAGCGCCTGGAGACCGGCGGCTTCCAGCGCGGCGTCCATGCGCGTCATGGCGCGGCGGATGATGTCGGCGGCCGAGCCCTGGATGGGTGCGTTGATCGCCTGCCGCTCGACGAAGGCGCGCTCCGACGGGTTGCCCGAGCGGATCGCCGGAAAGTGGCAGCGCCGGCCGAAGATGGTCTCGACATAGCCGTGCTCGCGCACGAAGGCCTTGGTCGCGTCCATGTAGTCGCGGATGCCGGGGAAGCGCTCGAAATAGCGCTTGATGTAGGCGCCGGCCTCCTCGCGGGGGATGGAGAGCTGGTTGGCGAGGCCGAAGGCCGAGATGCCGTAGATGATGCCGAAGTTGATCGCCTTCGCCCGGCGCCGCACCAGCGGGTCCATGCCCTGCACGGGCACGCCGAACATTTCCGAGGCCGTCATGGCGTGGATGTCGATGCCGTCGGCGAAGGCCTGCCGGAGCTGCGGGATATCGGCCATGTGGGCGAGGATGCGCAGTTCGATCTGCGAATAGTCGGCGGAGACGAGCTTGCGGCCGGGCGGAGCGATGAAGGCGGTGCGGATCTTGCGGCCTTCCTCGGTGCGCACGGGAATGTTCTGGATGTTCGGGTCGGAGGAGGAGAGCCGGCCCGTCGTCGTCGCGGCCAGGGCGAAGGAGGTGTGCACCCGGCCGGTCGGGGCGTTGATGTAGGTCGGCAGTGCGTCGGTATAGGTCGACTTCAGCTTCGTCACCGTGCGCCAGTCGATGATCTTGCGGGGCAGCGGGTGGCCCTCCTCCGCGAGCTCCTCCAGCACGCCGGCCGCCGTCGACCAGGCCCCCGTCTTGGTCTTCGATCCCCCGGGCAGCCCCATCTTGCCGAACAGGATGTCGCCGAGCTGCTTGGGCGAGCCGGGGTTCAGCGGCTCGCCGGCGAGTTCCTGGATCTCGGCCTCGACGCGGGCGGCGACCTGGGCGAAATCGCCCGACAGGCGCGAGAGCACCTGCCGGTCGATGAGGATGCCACGCCGCTCCATGCGGGCGAGGACGTCGACCAGCGGCCGCTCCAGCGTCTCGTAGACGGTGGCCTTGGCCTCCGCCGCGAGGCGGGGTTTGAGCACCCGCCACAGCCGCAGCGTCACGTCGGCGTCCTCGGCGGCATAGGCGGTGGCCCGGTCGAGCGGCACACGGTCGAAGGTGACGCGGCCCTTGCCGGTGCCGGTGACGGCATCGAAGCTGATGGCCTCGTGGCCGAGGTGCTTCAGCGACAGGGCGTCCATGCCGTTCTGGCCGCGCCCCGCATCCAGGGCATAGGACATCAGCATGGTGTCGTCGTAGGGCGCGAGGCCGAGGCCGTAGCGGGAGAGGACGAGCATGTCGAACTTCAGGTTCTGCCCGACCTTCAGCACGCCCGGGTCCTCGGTGAGGGCCTTCAGCCGCTCGAGCGCTTCGCCCATCGGCACCTGGCCCTCGACGAGGCCGGAATCGAACAGGCCCGCCTCGCCGGCGCGATGGGCGAGCGGCACGTAGCAGGCCGCCTCCGGCCCGTAGGCGAGGGAGAACCCGACCAGGTCGGCCGACATGGGGTCGAGGGAGTTCGTCTCGGTGTCGATGCCGACGACGCCGGCCTCCCGCGCGCCCGCGATGAAGGCGTCGAGGGCCTCGAGCGTGGTGATGCAGTGGTAGCGCGAGCGGTCGATCGCGGCGGCGCGCAGCCGCGCGGCGGTGCGGGCGGCGAGCGTCTGCGGCGTCGGCGCGCCGGCCTCCGTCGCGGGGGGCGCAGTCTGCTCACCCTCCGACGCGACGGCGGCGGCAGGGGCCGCCTTCGGGCCCGCCGCGAGGGCGGGATCGGGATCGACCGCTGCCGGGTCGACGCCGTAGAGTTCGCCCACCTTCCTGGTGATGGTGGTGAATTCCAGCGCCTTGAAGAACGCGATCAGCCGGCGGCCGTCGGGCTTCACGAGGCCCGTCTCGTCGAGGGGCACCTCGACCTCGACGTTGCGGACGAGCTGGACGAGTTGCTTCGAGATGCGCACCTTCTCGATCACCTGGGGATCGGTCAGCGTCTCGCGACGCTTCGGCTGCTTGATCTCGCCGGCGCGGGCGAGCAGCGTGTCGAGGTCGCCGTATTCGGCGATGAGCTGGGCGGCGGTCTTGCGGCCGATCCCGGGGGCGCCGGGCACGTTGTCCGAGGTGTCGCCCTCCAGCGACTGGATGTCGACGATCTTCTCCGGCGGCATGCCTTCCCAATACTCGGTGACGTCGCCGATCTTGTCGGGCGGCACGTTCCAGCGCTCGAACCGGTCGCCGTGGGTCAGCAGGCGCTCAGGACGGTAGCCCGGCTTGCCCTTGATGCCGCTCTCGGGGTCATAGAAGGCGACGCAGGGGCGGACGAGCTGCATCAGGTCCTTGTCGGCGGAGATGATGAGCACGTCGGCGCCGCGCGAACAGGCCATGTCGCAATAGGTGGCGATGAGGTCGTCGGCCTCGTAGCGGTCCTGCTCGATGGCGTGCAGGCCGAAGGCGCGGATGGCGGCGCGCATCAGCGGAAACTGCGGCACGAGATCTTCCGGCGGCGGCGGCCGCTGCGCCTTGTAGAGCGGGTAGAGTTCCTTGCGGAAGGAGTTCTCGCTCTTGTCGAGGATCATCGCGAGATGCGTCGGCTTCACGCCGAGCGCCCCGTCCTCGACGAACTGCAGCACCTTGGTGGAGAACAGCCGGACCGCGCCCGTCGGCAGGCCGTCGGAACGCGCATTGTACTTCCGGTCCTGGTTCATCGACTGGAAGTAGGAGCGGAAGACGAAGGACGAGGCGTCGACGAGGAAGACGCGGTCGCCCTTGCCGACGGGGCGGTGGTGCTCGGTATGCATGAACTCGGGGCCTCTGCGGTGAGGCGCCATTATGGACGGCAGCGCGGGCCGCGTCATGTCCCGCGGCGCCGTGCGGAAACGGCTGCTGACTCGCCGTGGAACGCGGCTGCAACGTGGGAGGTGTTGATGGCGGACGAGCCTTCGGAGCGAGACGTCCATGAATCCGCCTTTTCCCAACCGGCCCCTCAAGGTCACGCTGCCCAAGCCGCAGAGCCGTCTCTCGGCCTTCTTCCTCTTTCTCTGCGCGATGGTGCTCGCCGGCGGGATCGGCTGGCTCGCGGTGCCCGGCCTCGTCGCCGACTGGCCGCTGGTCGGCAATGCCGAACCCGCCACGCAGGCGCGGTTCGTCAGCGGCCGTTGCAAGGGGAAGCTGGTCCTGCACTTCTGCGACATCACCTACGACCGCCGCGGACCGTCCGGCGTCGTGCGCGAGGAGAGCCACATCGGCTTCTTCGAACTCCACGTCGGGTCGCGGTCGGTGCGGCTGATGCAGCAGAAGGGCAACCCCTCGCGCGTGGCGAGCGACATCGCGCTCGACATGTACTGGAACCGGGTCGCCACGGCCGGGCTGTTCATCGCGCTGTTCGGCGGCGGCGGCCTCGTGCTGCTCGGCCAGGCGCTGCGTGGCCAGGCGGACCCGAACGCCCGCTTCCGCGGTCTCTCGGGGCGCCTGCTGCAGCCCGTTCCGGTCGACCTCCACGGCGTCGAGAGCCAGGACAAGACGACCTGGACCTGGCGCTATCAGCCGCGCGGCAACGGCCCGGCGCTCGCGCCGTCCTTCACGCAGGTCCTGCCGGTGGGCACCTTCCCCTTCGTGCTCGACGGGGAAGCACGGACGGCCCTCGCCGTCACCGACGCGGCGGGCGAGGCGCTCATGCTGCTGGACATGCCGCTGTCGGTGGTCGACCTGACGGATGCCGAACGCGGCGCGCTCCACGCCTGGCGTGACGGAGTCGCCGCTCCGGGCCTGAGCGCCGCCTGAAGCCTCACCAGGCGAGCACGCGGCGCCCGATGGCGGCGCCGGCGGCGGCGAGCATGGCAATGGCGATGGAATACCAGGTGGCGACGAAGAGCGGCGAATCGTCGGTGCAGTGCAGGCCGTAGAAGGTCGCGGCGATGGCGCCGGCGGCGAGGCCCGACAGGGCGCCCGCCAGCGTGGCGTTGCGTGGGGCGGCCGCCGACATGGCGGTGAGGATGGCGGCGAGCGGGAGGGCGCCGAGCAGCGGAATGGCGACCAGGCAAACGCCCCAGTTCTTGCCCACGAGGCGCATGGGAAGAGCGGCGGGAAGCTGGGTCGCGACTTCGTGGCCGATGCCGAACAGCACCAGAAGGGCCGGCACGAGGAGCACCGCTTTCGGCAGGTCCGCCTCGGGACGCGCGGCTGCCCTGACGAGGGCGACGGCTGCAACCGCCAGGGTGGCGACGAGCAGGATCTTCAGGTCGAAGAGCATGGTGCGGCTGGCGGCGGCGATGTCGGGCCGGATGCCGATGGTCGCGACGAGCAGCGCGAAGGCCGCCACGGCGCCGACCCCGAGCGCGAGGGCGAGACGGCCGTGCACGCTGGGGCCGGTGCGCCTGGCGTCCCGTGACAGGGCGGAGATGAGATCGTCGGTCTTCATGGCTCTCATATGCTCCCGCGGAGCATCTTTGCGAGGCCGGCTAGGCCCCGGTGAAGGGAAACGCGGACGGCGCCCTCGCTCATCTTCAGCGCGGTCGCGGTCTCCTGGGTGTTGTGGCCGTCGACGAACATGGCGCGGATCACCGCTTTCTGGCCGGACGGCAGGTTCTCGGCGAGCTTGACGACATCACGGGTGGCGATGCCGGGTTCCTCCGTCGGCGCGGCGATCACCTCGGCGAAGGAGTCGATGTCGATATGCCCCACCGTGCCGCGGCGGCGCAGGAAGTCGATCAGCTTGTGCTTCAGGATGGCGCGCACCCACGGCACCAGCGGCTCGGTGGGGATCCAGCTGCTGCGGCGGGTGTGGATCGCGATGAGCACGTCCTGCACGATGTCCTCCGCTTCGGCGGTCGAGCGTCCGGCCCGGGCGAGGCCGGAGCGGGCGAGGGTGCGCAGGAAGGGCGTGAGCTCGCGCAGAAGGCGCGCATAGGCGCCTTCGTCGCCGGCGAGCCCCGCCCGCATCCAGGCATTCCAGTCGTCGTTCCGGTCTTTCAACGTTGGACCTTTGGGCAGTGATACGGCGGGCTCGGGGCATTCGTTACACGCGGCGACGAAGAGGGAAAGGCGGTCGCCGCGCGAGGGCGCAGAAGCCCATCGTAACGGTTCGTTAGGGTTAACGGAGTCTGATGCGGCCGATCCGTCTTGCCGCATGCCAATTCCATGACCCGTCTGTCCAGCGCCGCGTCTGCCCTCTCGGTCCCCTCCGGACTGGCCGCGGTGCTCGCGGCGGAACGGCCGCCATTCGCGGTCTCCGGGTCCGCCGGGCCGGCGAACGCCATCCGCGCCATGGCGGACACGGTGCAGCTCTCCCCCGAGGCGCGGGCGAAGCAGGGCACTGCCGAGGAGACGCTGGCGCAGCTCCAGCAGGCAACCCGTTCGATGGTCACCGAGCGCAAGGCGGCGGCAAAGCAGAAGCTCGACCAGGCCAAGGCCCGGCTGCAGATGCTCCGGATGTTCGCGGGCGACCCCAAGGCCATGGCACGGCAGGCGAAGCAGATCGCCCAGGACATTCGGGAGGCGGCCCGCGCCTATGGTGCAGCGGGCGCGGCGGACGTGCCGGCGGAGGCCACCTCGGCCGAGAGCGCTCCTGGAGCCGAGACAGCCGCCGTCGGTTCCGTCGGGCCGACGGCGAATGCGCCGCCCGGCGAGGGCCCGCCGCCGAGCGCCGAGGAGCAGCGCCAGCAGGCCGCCGACGCCTATCGCGCGGCGGCACAGGACATCGCCTCCCGCGGCGCGAAGAGCCAGGCCGAGCGCGAGGAGATCGAGCAGTTCAAGGACGCGGCGCGCCAGGCCCGCCAGCTTCTCCAGGAGGCGGCGCGCCGCCTGCGGCAGGAGAACTCCGATCCGGCCGAGATCGGGGAGATCGAGAAGGTCAGCCGTTCCATGACCCGCGCCGTGGAGGACTTGTCGGCCCCGGATGCGACGGGGGCCGTCGCAGGGGCGATCCCCGTCCTCGACGTGCTGGCGTGAGCGGTCAGGCGCCGGCGGACCCGCTCACTGGACAGCATGCCGTCCGCCATGGGTGTGCGACGCCTCGCGGCCCTTGCATCACGAACCACCAGCCTTAATCTGCTCACAGAGCAATAAATGCGACGCCGGTCGTCGCGTTGCGACAGTGGGCACGGAGTCGGCCATGAGGCGGTATGTTCTGGCACTCGTCATGGCGACGGCCTTCGGGCCCTTCGCCCAGGCGCTGGTCCACTCGAGCGAGGTTCTGGAAAACCATCTGGCCCAGTTCGGGCTCGCCCAGGCGGCCGGCGAGGTGTGCAACATGAAGCTGCGGATCGATCAGATCCGGGCGCTCCAGGCGGCCTTCCCCCACATCGCGCGCCCGGACGGCGGGTTCCAGCAGCCGCAGATCGATCAGATGGCGATCGCTCTTCTAGCGGGGCGCAACATCATGCGAGCCCTGCCGCCCCAGATGCGCTGCGAAATCGCCGAAGGCTGGTTCGGGGCGCGCGGATCCATCGTGCCGCTGCTGGAGCCGAAGTAGGCCTCGTCGCTGTTTGCGCGGCAGGCCCGCAGATCCCCTGGCCGTGAACGGGCCGCGGCCGTCGCGGCGTCGGGACGCGCCGCCCGAAACACGCGCGGGCCGGTCCGGCCCCGGTTCGCGAGGGGGCGGCCTCCGCGACCTCTCGGCCGCGAAGGCCGTTCCATCACCAGGACGGCAGCACCGAGCCCTGGAAGGTCCGGTCGATGAAGGCCTTCACGTCCGCCGACTGGTAGCTCTCGACGAAGGGCTTCACCCAGGGCTTGTCCTTGTCGGCCTCGCGCACGGCGATGAGGTTGACGTAGGGCCCCTTGGGATCCTCGCGCAGGATGGCGTCACGGCCCGGATTGAGCCCGACGGAGAGTGCGTAGTTGGTGTTGATGACGGCGGCCGCCACGTCGTCGAGGGAGCGGGCGGTCTGCGCTGCCTCCAGCTCGATGAAGCGCAGGCGCTTCTCGTTCTGGACGATGTCGGCGACCGTGGGCTTTAGGCCGACGCCGTCCTTCAGCTTGATGACCCCCTTGTCCTGGAAGAGCAGCAGCGCGCGGGCGCCGTTGGTCGGATCGTTCGGGATCGACACCTGCCCGCCGGCCGGCACCTCGGCGAAGGTCTTGTGTTTCTTCGAATAGACGCCGATCGGGAAATTGACGGTGAAGCCGACGCCGACGAGGCCGTATTTCCGGTCGGCGTTCTGCTGATCGAGGAAGGGCTTGTGCTGGTAGGAGTTGACGTCGAGGTCGCCGCCGGCCAGCGCCGCGTTCGGCAGGATGTAGTCGGAGAACTCGACGATCCGGAGGTCGAGGCCGCGGCCGGCCGCCACCGGCTTCACCGCCTCGAGGATCTGGGCATGCGGGCCGGCGGTGACGCCGACGCGCAGGGGCGTGCGGGCCTGGGCGCGGACCAGGGCAGGGGCCGCGATGAGCCCGGTGGCAGTGCCGACGAGAAGCGCGCGGCGGTCGATGAACGTGGTCATGGCAAGTCCTTTCAAGGGAGGAGGGATGAGCAAGGAAGGGATCAGGCGTCGCGCAGGCGCTTGTTGACGCGCCGGGCGATCCGGTCGCCGAGGCTCTGCACGGCCTGGACGAGGGCGATGAGGACGAGGACGACGGCCGCCATGACCTCGGGCATGAAGCGCTGGTAGCCGAAGCGGATGCCGAGGTCGCCGAGCCCGCCGCCGCCGACGGCGCCGACCATGGCCGAGTAGCCGATGAGGCTGACGGCGGTGAGCGTGAGGCCGAGGACGATGGCCGGCAGGGCCTCGGGCAGCAGCACCTTGCGGACGATCTGCAGGGGCGTCGCACCCATGGCCCGCGAGGCTTCGATGAGGCCGGGATCCACCTCGCGGATCGCCGCCTCGATGATGCGGGCGATGAAGGGCGTCGCCGCCACGGTCAGCGGCACGATGGCCGCCGTGGTGCCGATGGAGGTGCCGGCGACCAGCCGCGTGAACGGGATGATCGCCACCACCAGGATGATGAAGGGCGTCGAGCGCGTGGCGTTGACCACGAGGCCCAGTGCGCGGTTGAGCGCCACGGCCTGGAACAGCTCGCCGCGCCCGGAGGTCGCGAGGAACACGCCGAGGGGGAGGCCCAGCGCCGTGCCGGTGAGGCCCGCCGCGGCCACCATGTAGAGGGTCTGGCCGAGGGCCTCGAGCATCAGTCTGACGATCTCAGGCGACATGGCCGAGGACCTCCGCTTGCAGGCCGTGGCTGGTCACCAGCGCGACGACGGCCTCGACCACGTCCTGCCGGGCCGGCACGGCCACGGTGAGATTGCCGAAGGGCCTGCCGCCGATGGCGTCGACCTGTCCGGCGATGACCGTGACGTCGACGTCGAGGGAGCGCGACAGCCGCGAGATGACGGGTGCCGTCGCGTTGTCGCCGGTGAAGACGATGCGGAGCACGGTCTGCCGGGCCCCTTGCCGATGCGGCGTCAGCCGCGCGGCGAAGGCTTCGGGAAGGGCCGCGCCGGTCACGGATGCGACGAAGCTTCGGGTCGTCTCGGCGCGGGGCCGGGCGAAGACCTCGTAGACGTCGCCGGTCTCGATGATGCGACCGGCCTCGATGACGGCGACGCGGTCGCAGATTTCCTTGATGACGTGCATCTCGTGGGTGATCAGCACGACGGTGACGCCGGTGACGGCGTTGATGCGCTTCAGGAGCGCGAGAATGGAGCGCGTCGTCTCCGGGTCGAGCGCCGACGTCGCCTCGTCCGAGAGCAGCACCCGCGGCCGCGTCGCCAGCGCCCGGGCGATGCCGACGCGCTGCTTCTGCCCGCCCGAGAGTTCGGCCGGGTAGCGGCCGCGCTTGTCGGCGAGCCCGACGAGGTCGATGAGCTCGTCGACACGGCTGGCGATCTCAGCCCGCGGCGTGCCCGCGAGTTCCAGTGGAAGCGCGATGTTGTCGAACACCGTGCGTGACGACAGCAACGCGAAATGCTGGAAGATCATGCCGATCTCCCGCCGCAGGGCCCGAAGGCCGGCCGAATCGAGCAGGCCGACGTCGGTGCCGTCGACGAGGACCTTTCCGCCGCTCGGGCGATCGAGGCCGTTGATCGTGCGCAGCAGCGTCGACTTGCCGGCGCCGGACCGGCCGATGATCCCGGTGATGGATCCCGGCGCGACGTCGAGCGTGACGTCGTCGAGGGCGGTGACCTCGGTCGCAGCGCGACTGGCCGGGAAACGCTTGGAGACCGCCTCGAAGCGGATCGCGGCGCCTCCGAGCGGCGGCCGCGACGCGGCCTCCGCGGCGAGGGGGAGGGCTCCTGCAAAGGGTGTGAGGGCGTTCATGGCGACAGCCTCGCCGGCGCCCCGGCGGTTGCGACCGCCGACGTCTGGAATGCGGTGGACATGGGAGATCCTGAACAAGGAGCGGCCGGTGGCCGCCGCTGGTGGGGGAATGGCTCAGGCGGCGAGCGCGCGGCCTCGCGTCGCGCCCGAACGGCCGCGGCGGCCGGCGCCGTGCCTCTCGGCTGCGGCCAGGCGTAGCGCCTTCAGCGAGGCGAAGAGCTGGCTGTCGATGACCGAGAGCGTCGGGACGGCGGCGAAGAAGCGGTACCCCGAGCCTTCACGGACGGCGAGGCCGACGGCGTCGTCGCCGAGTTCGATCAGCGTGACGTCCGAGCGGAGAGGCGGATAGCTGGAGGATCTGGACATGGAAAATCTGCCGCCGGGCGGGCCGGCGTCTCCTTGGGAGGGGATGGCGAGCAAGACAGACGGTCGCGTCAGAACCGACGACAACAGCTCTCCCGATCGCCCGCCAGGCGGCAGGGTCCAGTTTGGGAGGAAATCGCCGGAGGGGAGGCTCCAGCAGCGATGGAATTCATCGGACCAACTCCTTGAGAGGGAGCCCACGAATGTCCTTCGTGGCGCTTTAGCCCTTGGTGACGCGGTGCAAGCTGCTCCATCAAATGCCGCGATGACGGGTCGAGGGATCGACCAACCATGACCGCACTATGCCCCGGCGATCCGCGGGCGTCAATAAAATCATCCTCTAAAAAGAACGGTCGTGGGAGGCGCAGTGACTTTTCGATCTACGTGAACGCAGAAAATGCGCCTCAAGACCGCCTGCGACCGTGCGCGCGACGGATCTTCGTTCGTCATAGCGAACGATCGGTAGCGATTATCCCCTTCCCGTGAACGGGCAAAATGGAGAAACTTCCTCTCCCGAGACGCGGTTGCGACAAAAGACACTCCTCCGGTCGCCCCGCCGCGCTGGTCGCGTCGCGCCTCGCCCGCTAGGGTTGGCCCTGCTCCCGTGACCGAGGCCCTCCTGCATGCCGCATTCGTCGACCGACACCGCCCTGGCCGCCAAGACGCGCCTTCGCGGGCTCGACGACGACGCCGTCAACGGCGAGCCTCTGGCCGACGCGCTCGATCCGATGCTCACCCCGGCCGAGGCCTTCTTCGTCCGCAACAACGGCGACATGCCCGCGGCGGCCGATGCCGGGGCATGGCGCCTCGCCGTCACGGGGGAGGTCGAGCGGCCGCTGTCGCTCAGCGTCGCGGAGCTGATGGAGTCCTTCCCCGTCGTGACGATCACCGCCGTGCTGGAATGTGCCGGCAACGGCCGCGCCTTCCTGGACCCGCCCGTCTCGGGCGCGCAGTGGCGCGACGGGGCGGTTGGCTGCGCGCGGTGGACCGGCGTCAGGATGGGCGACCTGCTGGCGAGAGCCGGGGTGAAGCCCTCCGCCGTCTATACGGGCCACCACAGTCCCGACCGCAGCCTCACGAGCCCGGACCGTCCGGCGCTGTCGCGCGGCATTCCCATCGCCAAGGCCCTCGCCCCCGAGACGCTCGTGGCCTTCGCCATGAACGATGCGCCGCTGCCGCGGCTCCACGGCGGGCCGCTCAGGGTCGTCGTCCCGGGCTATCCGGGATCGGCCTGGCAGAAGTGGCTCGATCGCCTCGACATCCGCGACCGCGAGCACGACGGCGAGAAGATGACCGGCACCGACTACCGGCTGCCGGTGCAGCCGGTCGGGCCGGGAGAGGCTTTCGACGCCGCCACCTTCGCGGTGATCACCGACATGCCGGTGAAGTCGCTGATCACCCGCCCCGCCGCGGGGTTCCTCGCGTCCCGGGACGAGGCGCTGGCGGTCGAGGGCTGGGCCTGGAGCGGCGCGACGCCGGTCTCGGGGGTGCGGGTCTCCGCCGACGGCGGGGTCACCTGGACGTCCGCGCAGCTCGCCGATGCGGTGGGCCCCTACGCCTGGCGCCGGTTCTCCGCAGCGGTCAGCCTGCCCCCCGGCCCCGTTGTGCTCATGGCGCAGGCGCGGGACGTGGCGGGCAACGTCCAGCCGCTCGACGACGCCCCCTGGAACCCCCGCGGCTACTGCAACAACCTCGTGCATCGCGTCGCGGGGCGGGTGCTGTGAGCGCCGCCGGGCGGGCTTAGGCGACCGTCACCCGCTGGCTCGCCCGATGCTCGCGGCCGTCCTCCTCGCGCCACAGGAAGGTGACGGTGGTGGTTTTCGTGAAGCGGGCGATGAACGCGACATAGGGATTGGCCGACGTCCCGTTTCGGAAGTCGGCGGCGAAGAGCGGTTCGCCGTCCGCATGGGCCTCGAAGCGCGTGATCATGCGCCGCGGCACCGTCTGTCCCGTCTGCTGGCGCAGGCCGGTCTCCATCGGGTGGTCGATGAGGGTGCGGATCTCGACAGCTTCACCGGCCTTGACGCTGGCCGGCACGCGGATGCGCGGGGTGGTCATGGCAAACCTCTCACGTCAGGCATCCGCCGGTGGTGACGGCGACGCGCGCCGCGGTCCTGCGGACCGAGCCGTCCGCCATCACGGCGTAGGCGAGGATCGTCTGGCCCTCGGCGAGCCTCACGCGGACGCTCACTTCGGCGCGGGCGATGCCCGCACCGAAACTGTAGCTGGCGATGCCCGGCGTCGGATTGTTCGTCGCGAAGAGGTGGATCGCACGGCAGCGATCGTCGCCGGCCATGGCGGAATGGACGCTGACGGTCACCGGCACGAAGGCGCCGTTCTCGGCCGTCTCGGGCGTGCGCAGGGCGATGCCGCCGTCGGTGGCCGCCGCGCCTCCGACCTGCTCGCGGATGGCGGCCTCCACCTCGGGCTTCAGGTCGGCGGCCTGCCCGGCCGCGGGAAGGGCGACGAGGGTCAGCACGGCGCCGAGCACCGCGCGCCGGTCGAGGCCCGTGCCGGAGCGATCCTGCGTCACGAGAAGGCGTCCTGCGTGATCGCGCTGTACCAGGCGTCGGCATAGAGCGCCTCGAGCCGGCGCTGCTCGCGCTGTTCGGCGAGGGGGCCACGCGGCGATACCCCTCCCGCGTTCGGGGTCTCGATGAAGCCGTTCTCGCCCGGGCGGAACACGCCGACGACGGAGATGCCGTATTCCGGCCCGACATGGCTGTAGCAGGTGTTGAAATAAACGGTCGGCTCGGGGACTGGCCGTCCTTCCAGCGCGGCGACGGCTGCCGCCACCGCCACCTTCGACGTGGAATTGGCGATGTATCCCGACTTCGGCATGACCTGGCCGACAATGGCGTCGCCGATCACGTGGATGTCGCGGGCGCGGGTCGCCTCGAAGGTCCGCGGGTTGACCGGCACCCAGCCGGTCTCGTTGGTCAGCCCCGCGTCGATGGCGATCTTCGCCGCCGACTGCGGCGGGATGACGTTGCCGACGTCGACGCGGTGGCGCGTGCCGAGCTCGGTCTCGAAGACCTTCTCGCGCGCATCGACCTTGGTGACCTTGCCGTCCTTGTTGAGCGGCACCCATTCGATGAGGCCGGGATAGAGCTCGTTCCAGGCGTCCTGGAAGAGGCCCTGCTTGGAAAAGGCGTCCTTGGCATCGAGCGCCAGGATCTTCGCGCGCGGCTTGTGGCGCTTCAGGTAGCTCGCGACCATGCTGATGCGCTCGTAGGGACCGGGCGGGCAGCGGAACGGGTTGGGCGGAATGGCGAAGCCGACGACGCCGCCGTCGGGCAGGGCCTCGAGTTGCCGGCGGAGCAGGGTCGTCTGCTCGCCCGCGCCGGGGATCCAGGCATGGGGCAAGGCCTCGGCCGCCGCCTCGCCATAGCCCTCGATCGCGTTCCAGCGGATGGCGATGCCCGGTGACAGGATGAGCTTGTCGTAGGGAAGGCTGGTGCCGCCCCTCAGCCGGACGGTCTTCGCGGTTGCGTCGATGCCGTCCGCCCAGTCATGGACGACGCGGACGCCGCGCGCCTTCAGGCCGTCGTAGGAATGGGTGATCTGCGGCAGCGTGCGCTCGCCGGCCAGCAGCAGATTGCCATAGGGGCAGGTGACGAAGCTGGTTTTCGGCTCGACCAGCGTGACCTCGAGGCGCGGGAAGGTCGTGCGGGCATAGCGCGCCGCCGAGGCGCCGCCGAAGCCGCCGCCGACGACCAGGAGCCGCGCGCTCGTCTGCGCGCGAAGGACGGCGGGAGCGCCGAGCACGAGGCCGGCGGAGGCGGCCGAGAGGCCGAATGCGCGGCGGGTGAGCCTGGTCATCGTCGGGTCCTCAGCGAAGCGTTGCGAAATAGTCGGCGAGCTGGCCGACCTCGGCGTCCGTGTAGCCGCGGGCGATGCGGTTCATGATCGTCGCCGGCCGCTCGTTGGCCCGGAAGGCGGACCAGGTCTGGAGGAAGGCCTGGCGGTCATAGCCGGCGATCCGGGGAACCGGGCCTTCGCCCGCGCCATTCGGTCCATGGCATCCCGCGCAGGGCAGGGCGATCTGCGGCGCCGTGGCCGATTGCGCCCGCGCCGGACCCTGCGGCGCCGCCGAGAGCGCCACGGCAAGGGCTGCGCCGAGGAGAAGGGGTGTGGGGACTGTCATCGGGGACGGTGCTCCATCAAGGCGAACAGAGGTCTGGCGTTCCGGCCGGGCCATGAGCCCGTAAGGGCGGCGGTCCACAGCCCACGACGGATTCCGGAGGGGGAATGCAGGGTCCCGGCGGCGGCCTCTCGGGCAACCGACTGCGCCCGGCGGGCAGCGGCGCCCGCGGGGATCCGGTGTTTCGAGGGGGAGAACATCGCAGACATGCCGATGTAAGGAAATGCGACGGGCCATGTTGGCAAGAGGCTGAAAAAGAAAGAATGATCGCGCCTGTCGGGAAATCCGGCTGCAGGAGAATTTCCTCTCTGTCGCCCCCGGTGGAGAAGTTTTCTCCGCGATGCCGGACCGTCCGACGGGGTGAAGCGACCCGGCGGTCCCAGCGACGATTGCTCCCGCCTCTCGTGTCCTATCCTGACGGCCGCCCCGATCGCGATTACGCCGGCGGACGTTGCTCACGCCTGACCACCTCGCCGCCTTCCTTTGTGAAGCTCGCGGGCGGGTTGTCGAGGAGCGCGAGGACGGTCTCGGACGGCCGGCAGAGGCGGGTGCCCTTCGCCGTCTCGACGATGGGCCGGTTGATCAGGATGGGATGGGCCATCATGGCGTCGATGATCGCCTCGTCCGTGAGCGAGGGGTCGCCGAGGCCGAGCGCGGCATAGGGCGTTCCCTTCTCGCGCAGGAGCTGGCGCGGCGTGATGCCCATGGCGGCGATGAGCGCCGCGAGCCTCTCCCGGCTCGGCGGCGTCTTCAGATACTCGATCACGACCGGTTCCACGCCGCTCGCCCGGATCATCGCCAGCGCGTTGCGCGAGGTGCCGCAGGCGGGGTTGTGGTAGATCGTGACGGTCATGGCGCGGGCTCCGCCGACGGCGCCTCGCGGGCGATGGGAAGCGCAAGCGTCACCAGCCAGCAGGCGGCGAGCATCACCGCCGACCCCGCGAGGCACCCGAGGATGCCGCCCGTCTGGTAGAGGAGCCCCGACAGGAGCGTGCCGGCGAAGCGCCCGGCCGCATTGGCCGCATAGTAGAAGCCGACATCCTCCGCCGCCTTCTCCGAGCCCGCATAGGCGAGGATCAGATAGGAATGGACGGAGGAATTGACCGCGAAGGCAAAGCCGAAGACGCAGAGCCCGACGACGAGAACGAGGTCTGCCCGCGGCGGCTGGAAGGCGAGGATCACGGCGATGACGATCGGCACCAGCATCAGGCCGAAGGACCACAGCCGCGCCGCCGGCACCTCGGCGGACAGACCGTCCGGGCTGCGCTTCACCAGCGCCGGCGCCGAGGCCTGGACGATGCCGTAGCCCACCGTCCAGACCGCGAGGAAGGCGCCGACCATCGGGAAGGTCCAGCCCGAGGCGTAGAGGAAGACCGGCAGGCCGACCACGAACCAGACGTCGCGTGCGCCGAACAGGCCGATGCGTGCCGCCGCCAGGAGGTTGACGCCGCGGCTCTTGCCGAAGAGTTCGCGCGCCGTGCCGCTGGCCTTCGCCTTTCCCATCATGGCGGGGAGCGACAGGACGACACCGATCAGCACCAGCCCCAGCGCCGCCGCCATCAGCCAGAGGGCGAGGCGGAAGCCGAAGGCCTCGAGCAGCACGCCGCCGAGGAAGAAACCGGCGCCCTTCATGGCGTTCTTCGACCCGGTGAACCAGGCGACCCAGCGGAACAGCCGTCCGTCCGAACCCTCGCCCGCGCTGCGCGCCTCTTTCTCCGTCACCTTGATGGCCGATTTCGACGCGGTCTTGGTGAGATCCTTGGCGACGCCGCAGATGCCCTGCGCCGCCACCACCCACGTGACCAGGAACGCCGCCTCCCAGCCCGGCGACATGGCCGACAGCAGAAGAAAACCGGCGATCTGGGTGGAGAGGCCGACCGTCAGCATGCGCGTGATGCCGTAACGGGTGGCGAGCCACCCCCCGATGACATTGGCGCCGATCCCCGCGGCCTCGTAGAGCAGGAACAGGAGCGCCAGGGTGAAGGGCGAATAGCCGAGCTTGAAGAAGGTGAAGAGGACGAGCATGCGCAGCGCGCCGTCCGTCAGCGTGAAGCCCCAATAGGCCGCCGTGACGATGGCGTAGTTGCGCAGGCCGGCGGACACGGCGGCCATCAGATGCCGACCCGGGCCATGTGGGTGGCGAGATCGACCATGCGGCAGGCATAGCCCATCTCGTTGTCGTACCAGGCATAGACCTTCAGCATCACGCCGTCGGTCACCAGCGTGGAGGGGCCGTCAACGATGGCGGAACGGGTGTCGCGGGCATAGTCGGCGGAGACCAGCGGCAGCGGCTCGTAGCCGAGAATGCCGGCGAGCGGGCCGCGTGCCGCCGCCTTGAACAGGTCGTTGACCTCGGCCGTCGACGTCGGTCGCTTCACCTGGAAGACGCAGTCGGTGAGCGAGGCGTTGAGGACGGGTGCCCGCACCGCGTGGCCGTCGAGCCGGCCCTTCAGCTCGGGATAGATCAGCGCGATCGCGGTGGCGCTGCCGGTGGTGGTCGGCTGCAGCGACAGCATGGCCGAGCGCGCGCGGCGCAGGTCCTTGTGCGGCGCATCGACGACGACGTTGGTGTTGGTGGGATCGTGTATCGTGGTGATCTGGCCGCGCTCGATGCCGATCGCCTCGTGCACAACCTTCACCACCGGCGCGAGGCAGTTGGTCGTGCAGGAGGCGGCCGTGACGATGAGATGCTTCGCCGGCTCATAGAGCTGCTCGTTGACGCCGACGACGACGTTGAGAACGGACGGATCCTTCACCGGCGCGGCGACGATGACGCGCTTGGCGCCGCGCTTCAGGTGCCCCTCCAGAGCCGCAGGGGTGAGGAACTTGCCTGTGCATTCCAGCACCACGTCGACGCCGAGATCGCCCCAGGGAATGTCGGAGGGCGCGGCATGGGCGGAAAAGCTCATCCGCCTGTCGCCGATCCGCACCGCGTCCTCGCCCTCGGCGGCGATGCCGCCGCGCCAGCGGCCCTGCACGCTGTCGAATTCGAGCAGGTGCGCGCTGGTCGCAGCGCCCCCCTTGATCTCGTTGAGATGGACGACGTCGAGCCGGTTGCCCGCCCGCGGATCGTCCGCCCCTCGATGGGCAGCGCCCAGGGCTGCCCTGAGCGCCAGCCGCCCGATGCGGCCCATGCCGCTGATCCCGACCCGCATGGCCGTCTCTCCACTCGTCATCGACTGGGGCCCGCCAGCGGCTGGGCCGCCTCACGGGCCTGCACCGCGGGGCCGGCCTCGTACCAGCCCTTGGTGCGGTTCACGATCCACACGACGGACAGCATCACCGGCACCTCCACGAGGACGCCGACGACGGTCGCGAGCGCCGCGCCGGAATCCAGCCCGAACAGGCTGATGGCGGCCGCCACCGCCAGTTCGAAGAAGTTGCTCGCCCCGATCAGCGCCGAAGGTCCGGCGACGCAGTGCCGCTCGCCCGCCACGCGGTTGAGGAGATAGGCGAGGCCGGAGTTGAGATAGACCTGGATGAGGATCGGCACGGCCAGCATCGCGATGATCAGCGGCTGGGCGACGATCTGCCGGCCCTGGAAGCCGAACAGCAGGACGAGCGTCGCCAACAGGGCGACGAGCGAGACAGGCTGGAGCACGCCGAGCATCCGCTCCAGCGCGGGCGCGCCGCTCGCCAGCAGGTGCCGCCGCAGCACCTGCGCGATGACCACGGGAATGAGGATGTAGAGCGCGACCGAGAGAAGCAGCGTTGCCCAGGGGACGGTGATCGCCGAGAGGCCGAGCAGCAACGCGACGATGGGCGCGAAGGCGACCACCATGACAGCGTCATTGAGCGCCACCTGGCTGAGGGTGAAATGCGGCTCGCCGCGCGTCAGGTTGGACCAGACGAAGACCATGGCCGTGCAGGGCGCAGCGGCGAGCACGATCAGACCTGCGATGTAGGACTGAATCTCCGCGGCGGGCAACCAGGGCCGGAACAGCCAGCCGATGAACAGCCAGCCGAGCAGCGCCATGGAGAAGGGTTTGACCGCCCAGTTGATGAAGAGCGTCACGCCGATGCCGCGCCAGAAGGCGCCGACCTTGCCGAGGGCGGTGAAGTCGATCCGCAGCAGCATCGGGATGATCATCAGCCAGATCAGCACCGCCACCGGCAGGTTGACGTTGGCGACGTCCGCCGCCGCGATCAGCGTGAACAGCCCTGGCAGGGCGGTGCCGAGGCCGATGCCGACCACGATACAAACGAGGACCCAGAGGGTCAGATATCGCTCGAAGACCGTCATGCGTCACGCAACCTTCGGGTCCGGCCGCGTGGTGCCTTCGAGTTGTCCGATGTCGCGCAGGCGGGCGCTGAGGTTCAGCCGGTCGAGGCTGGCGATGGGGAGCGCCGCGAAGACCGTGATGCGGTTGCGCAGGTAGCGGAAGGCGGCGACGAAGGCCGCCTCGCGCTCGAGGTCGCTGCCGGCGGCGCGGGTCGGGTTCTCGATGCCCCAGTGGGCGGTGACGGGCTGACCCGGCCAGACCGGCGCCACCTCGCCGGCGGCGCTGTCGCAGACGGTGAAGACGAAATCCATCACCGGGGCGCCGGGGGCGGTGAACACGTCCCAGCTCTTCGAGGCAAGGCTCCCGGTCGGATAACCGTAGCTGGCGAGCACCTTCAGCGTCAGCGGATTGACCGCGCCGGTGGGGTGGCTGCCGGCGGAGTAGCCGCGAAACTTGCCGCCGCCATCCCTGTTCAGAATGGCCTCCGCCATGATGGAGCGGGAGGAGTTGCCGGTGCAGAGGAAGAGCACGTTGTAGATGCGGGTCGCTTCGGTCATGACACGTCCGCCTTGGGTGAACAGGAGGGCGTAAGGCCCTGGATTATCGGTGCGCAGACCTCCGGCCGCCCGCCGCAGCAGTCCTGTACGAGGTGCAGCGTCATGGCGCGGAAGTGGTCGAGATCGGCCCGGTAGATGATCGAGCGGCTGTGGCGATGCGCGCTGACGAGCCGGGAACGGAGGAGGATCGCCAGATGGGACGACATCGTGTTCTGCGGAACGCTGCAGAGGCGGGCCAGTTCACCGGCGGGGACGCCGTCGGGCGCGCTGGCCACGAGCGCCTTGAAGGCGTTGAGCCGGGTCGGCTGGGCAAGGGCCGCCAGGGCCACGATCACCTGTTCGTCATCCATATATCCAGAATTGTCGATTGATGTGACGGCGCGATGACAACCGGGCTTCTGCCTGTCTCCGGATGCCGTTCTCCCAACGACGGGAACCCGTCTGCGGTGGGCTGAGCCCGGCGGGATTCGCGCCGGATGAGGCCGCTCGAGACCCAGCTCAGAGCATCGGCAGGCGGGTGAGCGAAGTCACCGCGCCGCGGTCGGCTGCCCCGGTCGAAAAAGCCGCGAGGGCAAGTCCGAAGACGGCGGCAACGGCGGTGCGGCTGCGGTTCCATGACATCGTACGATCATCCCTGGCTGGTCCCGGCCTGAGGCGACCGGGCGGTGCCTAGGAGGCGCCCCAACGCAGGGCCGGCGTCCCGACGGCGTCGCTCCTTCCGTCAGGGTTTGTGGCAGCGGTGCTGCTGGAGGCTCATGCCGTGCGGGGAGGTAGCGTGTTTCCAGGGATTGCGTGCAGGCTCATGCGCCGGCCGCCGGTTCCGTCCCCATGGGCGAGCCGTCAGCACGGAGCCCTCCGTTCATCGGCAACGGATGCGGGGGCCGTCTGTGGGGAGGACGGGCACCGCTAGCGCATCAGCTTCGGCAGCCACAGGATCAGCGGCGGCCAGGCCATGGCGATCAGCAGCGGGATGAGCTGGATCATCATGAAGGGCGTGACGCCCCGGTAGATCGTTCCGATGGTGACGTGGGGCGGGCAGATCCCCTTGAGATAGTAGAGCGAGGCCCCGAACGGCGGCGAGATGAAGGACGTCTGCAGGTTCACGGCCACGAGGATGCCGAACCAGATCAGGGTCTCTTCCCGTGTCATCCCCATCCCGAAGTTGAGGTCCGCGACGATGGGCGCGACGAGAACGATCAGGATGAAGGTGATCTCCACCCACTCCAGCACGAAGCCGAGGACGAAGACCGCCAACATGATGATGACGAGGACGCCCCAGGCGCCGACCGTGTCGACGAAGAGCATGTTGCGGACGAGGTCGTCCCCGCCGATGCGCAGGAAGAGGCCGGTGAAACAGGTGGCGCCGATCATGACCATGGCGATCATCGCCGTCGTGCGCGTGGTCGAGTGAAGGATCGGCGGCAGCGACGACCAGCGGAACTCGCGCGAGAAGGCCGCGAGGATCGTGGCGCCGAGAGCCCCGATCGCGGCCGCCTCGGTGGGGGTGGCGATCCCCGCGGCGATGGAGCCGAGGACGGCGACGATCAGCCCGAGCGGCGCCACCAGGTTGGCGCCGGCCTCGAGCAGCAGCGCGCCGAGCGGAATGCCTTCGCGCCGCTCGATGGCGGGCATGCGCTGCGGCCAGAGCACCGCGCCGATCAGGATCCAGACGATGAAGAGCAGCCCGAGCAGGATGCCCGGCACCAGAGCACCGAGGAACAGGTCGCCGACCGAGACCTGCAGCACCTCACCGAGCACCACGAGCATGATGCTCGGCGGGATCAGGATGCCGAGCGTGCCGGAGGCCGCGATGATGCCGGTGGCGATCTGCGGGTCGTAGCCGCGCTCCAGCATGGCCGGCAGGCCGAGCAGGCCCAGCATGACGATGGAGGCGCCGACGATGCCCGTGGAGGC
>LNFM01001581.1_pt1 | contig 20851 bp, 22 predicted proteins | sample 596031 | NCBI WGS metagenome assembly LNFM01 (sample SAMN04254537, study PRJNA301005) | activated carbon metagenome | isolation source: dual media filters at the Ann Arbor, Michigan drinking water treatment plant | place: USA: Ann Arbor | reverse complement strand
GGCAGTCGCACCTCTATGAGGTTGCGGTGAAGGACGGCCCGACCGAGCGCACCATCATGCGCGAGGTGCAGTTCCACCCGGTGACGGATCGCCCGATCCACATCGATTTCCAGCGCGTCGCCCCGGGCGCGCGTATCCGCGTCCGCGTGCCGGTGCTGTTCCTGAACGAGGAAACCTCGGTCGGCATCAAGGCCGGCGGCGTGCTGAACGTGGTGCGCCGCGAGGTCGAGGTCCTGGCCGAGACCGACCGCGTGCCGGAGCATTTCGAGATCGACTTGGCCGATGCCAAGATCGGCGACGGCCTGCGCTGGTCCTCGATCAAGGACGTCCAGGGCGCGCGCCCGGGCATCGTTGGCCGCGACTTCATGATCGCCTCGATCGCCGCGCCGACCATCGACGAAAGCCTGGCCCCGGTGGTCGTGGCTGCGCCGGAGCCGGTGAAGGGCAAGGGCAAGGCGCCGGCCAAGGCCGCCGCCAAGCCCGCCGCTGCCGCCGCCCCGGCCGCGCCCGCCAAGAAGAAGTGAGCCAAAGCCCTCTCCCCCGATCTGGGGGAGAGGGTTGGGTGAGGGGGGCGCGTACCCGGCACCTGTATTCGAAGAGGATCTGTTGCGGTGGCGCTGCTTTGGGTCGGCCTTGGCAATCCGGGGCAGGAACATGCGCGGCAGCGCCACAATATCGGCTTCATGGCGATGGATGCCGTCGCCCGCCGCCACGGTTTTTCGAGTTGGCGCAAGCGCTTCAAGGGTCTGGTGGCGGAGGGCATGCTCGGCGGCCAGAAGATCATGGCCCTGAAGCCCGAGACCTACATGAATGCCAGCGGCGACGCCGTGCAGCAGGCCGCGGCCTTCCTGAAGCTGGGCACCGCCGACATCTGGGCCTTCCATGACGAGCTGGACCTGGCGCCCGGCAAGCTGCGCGTGAAGAAGGGCGGCGGCACCGCCGGCCATAACGGGCTGCGTGACATGCAGCGCGCCTTCGGCAATGCGGATTTCTGGCGTATCCGCCTCGGCATCGGCCACCCTGGCCACAAGGACCGCGTGACGAGCCATGTGCTCGGCAACTTCGCCAAGGTCGAGACCTGGGTGGAACCGCTGCTGGATGCGGTGGCGGATGCCGCGCCACTGCTGGCGGAGGGCCAGCACGAGGCCTTCATGACCCGCGTCGCGCTGCTGACCCAGGAGAGCTGACCAATGAGCGACATGGAAGACGACAGCGTGTTCGATGGCGGTTTCGGCGGCCCGGGACCGGAGGATTTTGCCAATGGCGCCGCCGCGCTGGCGGCCGGGCTGATCCGGGAAGCGCAGGGCCTGGCGAATGCCGCGGCCTCCCTCCGCAGCGTCGCCGCGCCCAACCCGCCCGGCGTGCCGGGGGGCGAGCCGGTCTCCGATGTCCGCCGCCAGCGCATGGTGCTGCATACGGCCGGCGAGGCGGCCATGCGCGCCGCCCTGGCACTCGATGCCGCCGCGCTGCTGGCTGAGACGCGCAGCCCCACCGACCACGCCGCGCGCATCGCGGAAGCGGCGAAGAAGGTGGGCCTGCCGCCCACCACGCTTTCCCCCTTCCTGCGCAGCGCGGCGCTGGATTTCCGCACGGATGACGCGGCCGCCCGCATCGCCGCCTCCACCCTCGCCGCCGATCTCTGCGCGCTGCTCGCTCGCGACTCCGCCTCTTCCTGAACGGATATCTCCCATGGGTTTCAACTGCGGCATCGTCGGCCTGCCCAATGTCGGCAAGTCCACGCTTTTCAACGCGCTGACGCAGACCGCGGCGGCCCAGGCGGCGAATTACCCGTTCTGCACGATCGAGCCGAATGTCGGCCGCGTCGCGGTGCCGGATCCGCGCCTGGGCGTGCTGGCGAAGATCGGCAAGTCCCAGAAGATCATGCCGACCGGCCTGGAATTCGTGGACATCGCCGGTCTGGTGCGTGGCGCCTCGAAGGGGGAGGGGCTGGGCAACCAGTTCCTGGCGAACATCCGGGAGGTGGATGCCATCGTCCATGTCCTGCGCTGCTTCGAGGATGACGACGTCACGCATGTCGAGGGCAATGTGGACCCGGTGCGGGATGCCGAGACGGTCGAGACCGAGCTGATGCTGGCCGACCTCGACAGCCTGGAGAAGCGCGCCTACGGGCTGAACAAGCGCGCCCGCGGCGGCGACAAGGAAGCGACCGCGCAGCTCAGCCTGATCGAGCCGATCCTGGCCGCGCTGACCGAGGGCCGCGCCGCCCGCACCGCCATCCCGAAGGGGGAGGAGGAGGCGGTGCGCCGGCTTCAGCTCATGACCAGCAAGCCGGTGCTGTATGTCTGCAACGTGGAGGAAGCCTCCGCCGCGACCGGCAACGCGCATGCGGCGAAAGTCTTCGAGATGGCGAAGGCGCAGGGTGCCAAGGCCGTGATCGTCTCCGCCGCCATCGAGGCCGAGATCAGCCAGATGCCGGAAGCGGACCGGGCGGATTTTCTTGAGTCGCTGGGCCTTGGCGATAGCGGCTTGGATCGGATCATCCGGGCCGGCTACGAATTGCTCGGCCTGATCACCTATTTCACCGTGGGGCCGAAGGAAACGCGGGCCTGGACCATCACCCGCGGCACCAAGGCCCCGGGCGCTGCCGGCGTCATCCATGGCGATTTCGAGCGTGGCTTCATCGCCTGCGAAACCACCGCCTATGACGACTATGTCTCGCTCGGTGGCGAACAGGGCGCCAAGGAAGCCGGCAAGATGCGGGTCGAGGGCAAGGAATATGTGGTGAAGGACGGCGACGTCCTGCTGTTCCGCTTCAACGTCTGAGATTGGCGATCCGCCGCTACGCCCCGGCATAGGCCGGGGCGCGCTTGGCGCCGCGCCCCATGGCGCGGTGCCCGTTTGGGCGCAGGTCGCGACCCCTTGGGATTTGGCATGACCGACGCCTTCGAGATTTTCCTGGCCACCGCACCCGGCCTGGAGCAGCTGCTGTTCGAGGAGGTGCGGACCAAGGGTTTCAAGCGCCCCAAGGCCGTGCCGGGCGGCGTGACGATCCAGGGCGGCTGGCCGGAAGTCTGGCGTGCCAATCTCTGGCTGCGCGGGGCGGGCCGGGTGCTGGCGCGGATCGACAGTTTCCGGGCGGTGCACCTGGCGCAGCTGGACGCCAAGGCGCGGCGCGTGGATTGGGCCGGCGTGCTGCGCGCCGACGTGCCGTTCCGAGTGGAGGCGAGCTGCGCCGGGTCGCGCATCTACCACTCCGGCGCCGCCGCGCAGCGGATCGAGACCGCGATCCGGGAGACGCTGGGCGCGAAGCAGTCGGATGACGGCGTGCTGGTGATGGTTCGGCTGGAGAACGACCAATGCACCATCAGCGTGGACACCTCCGGCGAGCCGCTGCACAAGCGCGGCTACAAACAGGCGCTGAACCCGGCGCCGCTGCGGGAGACCATGGCCGCGCTGTTCCTGCGCCAATGCGGCTATGAGGGCACGGAGCCGCTGGTGGACCCGATGTGCGGCGCCGGCACCTTCGTCATCGAGGCCGCCGAGATCGCCGCCCGCCTCAACCCCGGCCGGTCCCGCGCCTTCGCCTTCGAGCAGCTTGCCAGCTTCGACGCGGAAACCTGGGCCGCGATGCGCGCCGTGCGCCGCCAGCCCGAGGCCATGCCGCGCTGTTATGGCCGGGACCGGGATGCGGGCGCCATCGCGATGAGCCGCGCCAATGCGGAACGCGCGGGCGTCGCGGAGATCACGGATTTCGCCCAGGCGCCGATCAGCGATCTGACCCCGCCCGAAGGCCCGCCCGGCCTGGTGATCGTCAACCCGCCCTATGGCAGCCGGATGGGGGAGGGGACGGACCTTTCGCCGCTTTACGCCGCCTTCGGCCAGGTGATGCTGCGGCGCTTCGCCGGCTGGCGCGTGGGCATGGTGACCAGCGAGCCGAAGCTGGCGCATGCGACGCGGCTGCCCTTCCTGCCCAATACCGCGCCGGTGCCGCATGGCGGGCTGCGCGTCGCGCTGTACCGGACGCTGCCGCTGGCGTGAGGGCGGCTGGCTACATCCGCCAGCGGCGGTGCTGCCACAGCCATTGGCCGGGGTGCTCGCGGATCCAGCCCTCGACGATGTCGTTCACCTGCTGCGTCGCGGCCGGGATATCGATCTGACCCTTGGCATCCCGCACCAGCTCCACCGCCTCCGTCAGCTCCAGCCGGAAGCGGCCGCCGGGCAGGCGGATGGCGCGGGCGCCGTGGATTGGGCAGTCGAAGCGCCGCGCCAGGCGGGCGAGGATCGGGATGGCGGTGGCCTCCCGCCCGAAGAAGCGGATCTTCGGGCCGCGGCCGAAGCGCTGGTCCACCAGCATGCCCAGGTGCAGCCCCTCATCCAGCGCCTCCATCATGCGGATCGGCGCGGCGGGGCCGGCCGGGATCAGCGCGCCCATCACGCCGCGCCGCAGCGCCAGGATGTCGCGTGCGACGGCGGCGTTGTTCGGCGTGCGGTACAGCGCGGCGGCGGGCAGGCCATGGCGCAGCGCGGCGACGGCCGGCAGTTCCCAATTCGCCAGGTGCGCCGCGAACAGGATGGCCGGCTTGCCGTCATCCCGCAGCCGCGCGAAGCGCGCCATGCTTTCGGCGTCGAGTTCAATACGCCCGGTGTTGGGGTGCTCCGGGTCGAAATCCCACAAATCGCCCAGGTGCACATATTCGCTCGCGGTGCGGCCCAGATTCTCCCAGCTTTCGCGCAGGATCGCCGCGCGCTCGGCGGCCGGCTTCTCCGGGAAGGCGGCGTCGATGTTCTCGCGCGCGATGCGGTTGGCCGAGGTCAGCGGGCCGAGGGTGCGCGCCACCGCGGCACCGATCCGCCCCGCCCGGTCCGGCCCCAGCGCGCGCACCATGGCGAAGCCGCCGCGGATCAGGGCGGCCAGCGTCTCGTCCGCGGCGCGTTTCAGGGCCGCCTTCAAGATCAGAACTTCACGACGATCTTGCCGAAGACGCGGCGCGATTCCAGTCGTTCCAGCCCTTCGGTGAAGCGCTCCAGCGGCACGACGGTATCCAGCACCGGCAGGATGCCCTGCGACATCTTGCCGAGCGCATCGCCCACGTTCCGGATGGCACAGCCGAAGCTGCCGAAGATCCGGAGCTGGCGCTGGAAGAGCATCATCAGGTTGGTCTCGGCTGAGACGCCGGAGGTGCTGCCGCAGGTCACCAGCCGCCCGCCCGTCCGCAGCGACAGCAGCGACCCCGCCCAGGTGGTGGCGCCCACATGCTCGAACACCACGTCCACGCCGCGCTTGCCGGTCACGCGCCGCGCCACGGTGGAGAAATTCTTGTCGGTGTAGTTCACCACGTGATCGGCGCCGAGCGCCTGCGCCTTGGCGCATTTCTCGTCATCGCCGGCGGTCGCGATCACGGTGCAGCCATGCGCCTTGGCGACGCGGATGGCGACGGAGCCGATGCCCGATCCGGCGGCCTGGATCAGGATGGTCTCGCCGGGCTTCAGCTGCGCGTTGTCGAACAGCATGTGCTCGACGGTGCCGAAGGTGACGGTGGCGCAGGCGGCTTCCTCGAAGGGCACGCCATTTGGCACGCGCACCAGTAGGCGGGCGGGGACGTTCGCCAGTTCGCGGGCGAAGCCATCCACATGGAAACCGGCGACGCCGGAGACGTTCTCGCAGAAATTGTCGCGGCCCTCGCGGCAGGCGGCGCAATGGCCGCAGGTGCGGGCACCATAGGGCACGGCGCGGTCGCCCGGCTTCCAGCCCGACACGCCCGCGCCGACCGCCACAACCTCGCCCGAGGCTTCGGCGCCCACTGCCAGCGGCAAAGTGCGCTGCGCGAAGGCCATGCCGCGCCAGCCCCAGACATCGATGTGGTTCAGCGAGATGGCGCGGATGCGGAGCTGCACCTCGCCCTCCGCCGGTGGCGGCGGCGGCTCGATGTCTTCCAGCCGCAGGTCGCGGTCGCCATGCAGCCGCAGCGCACGCATCACTCTGGGGCTCCACTCAGGACGAGACAGACATTCTGGCCGCCGAAGCCGAAGCTGTTCGACAGCACATGGGTGACCTTCGCCGCCCGGCAGGTATTCGGCACCACGTCCAGCGTGATCGCCGGGTCCGGCTCCACATGGTTGATCGTGGGCGGCAGCATCTGGTCGCGGATCGCCAGCAGGCTGAACGCGGCCTCGATGGCGCCGGAGGCGGACAGCGTATGGCCGATCATGGACTTGTTGGAGGAGATCGGCGGCGCGTCCTCCCCGAACACGGCGCGCATCGCCAAATTCTCCATCTTGTCGTTCTCCGGCGTGCCGGTGCCATGCGCGTTGACGTAGGAGATTTCGGCCGGCGTCAGCCCGGCATCCTCGATGGCATTGCGCATCGCCTGGATCACCGCGCTGCCATTGGGGTTGGAGCGGGTGCGGTGGAAGCTGTCCGACTTCTCGCCGGCGCCGCGCACCAGGCCCAGGATGCGGGCGCCGCGGGCGCGGGCATGGGCCAGGCTTTCCAGCACCAGACATGCCGCGCCCTCACTCATCACGAAGCCGCCGCGGTGCTTCTCGAAGGGGCGGGAGGCGCCGGTCGGGTCGTCGTTGCGGGTCGAAAGCGCGGAGAGCAGGGAGAAGCGGATCAGCGCCTCCGGCTGCACCGTGCCATCGGCGCCGATGGCGAGTGCCGCCTCCGTTTCCCCGCGCTGGATCGCCTCGACGCCGAGCTGGATGGCGGAGGCGCCGGTGGCGCAGGCGGTGGTGACGGAAACCGGGGAGCCGCGCGTGCCGAAGCGGGTGGCGAGCTGTTCCCCCACCGTCTGGAAGGCCGCCGTCTCGTACAGCCTCGGCCAGCCGGTCGCGGCGAGGGTCAGCGCCTTGTAGGCGGCGGGCTCCGGCGCCACGCGGCGGGCGAGTTCGAAGCGGTGCGGCCATTCCACCTCGACCGGCGGCATGCCGAGCATCAGCGGGCCGGGGAAGGCACCGCCGCCGAGGCCGGCCTCGGCCAGCGCTTCCTCCGCCGCCATTGCCGCCATGCGGGTGACACGGGGGGTGGCGGTCAGGGCCGGGCCATCGGCTTCTTCCGGCAGGTCCACGGTGCCGGCGATGGTGGTGCGCAGGTGGTCGGTCGGAAATCGGGTGATGCGGCGGATGCCGGAGGTTCCGGCCAGCAGCGCCGCCCAGTTTCGGGCCACGCCGAAGCCGAGCGGGGTGACCAGGCCGATGCCGGTGACCGCGACGATCGGGCGGCCCTTGGAGTCCAGGTCCGTCACGGCTGATCCTCCGCCGGAATGGCGCGCAGATGGGCCAGCGCCTCGCCGCGCCAGGCGCCGAAGCCGGTCACCAGCAGGTCGGTCGGCGGGGCGGAAAGCGTGCCCTCGGCTGGTTCCAGCGCGGGCGGAAGCACGCCCTCGGCCAGCATCAGCGCGCCGAGCGCCAGGCTGGCCGGGAAGGTCGCCTCCACCCCCCAGCCGAGGCGGCTGCCGGCGGCGCGCAAGGTGACCTCGCGGCCGAGGCCGGTGAGAAAGTCCCGTTCCGCCGCGACCGGCCCCGCGACGCCGGTGGCGCCGGACAGCACCGTCGGCGGCCCCTCCGGCAGCGCCAGCCGGGCGAAGGCGCGGGCAGCGGCGGCGGCGCTGGTATCGGCGCCGTCGCGCCGCGCCTGTTCGCAGGCCACGCCCATGATCCGCGCCAGGCCCCGTGCACCGCGGGCGCGGGCGCTGTCCGCCGTTTCCAGCACCAGGAAGGCACCGAGCGTTCCGGGAATGGCCCCCGGGGCGTCATCCCGGGCGAAGACGGGGGCGAAACCGCCCTGCCGCAGCAGCCCGGCCGAATGGTACAGCACCAGCAGGTCCCAGCGCGCCGCGACGAAGGCGCCGCCCACCAGCGCCGCCTGGCCACGGCCTTCCGCCAGCCGCGCGGCGGCGATCCGCACCGCATCCGCGCCGGCCTGTTCCTCGCCCATGAAGGTGCGGGAGGCGCCGGTGACGCCGTGGACGATCGAGATATTGCCGGCCAGCAGGTTGGACAACTGCGCCAGGAACAGCGTCGGCCGCAGCCCGCCGGCCAGCAGGGCGTTCAACTGCGTCGCGGCCTCGGCCGGCGGCAGCCCGGCGAGTGCCGCCAGAACGCTTTCATCCAGCGCCAGGTCGCGCTCGCCACCGCCGGCGGCGACGATCAGGTCCATCTCGGCCACCAGGGGCCGCGCCCCGGCATCGTCGAGTGCCAGCCCGGCGGCATAGGTGCCGAGGCGCTGCCAGGGCTCCATCTGCCGCTGGTCGCCCTTCTTCGGGATCTGCCGGTCGAGCTCCAGCACGGGGGCGGGGTGCAGCGGGAAGGGAGCGTGGCTGTCGGCATCCACCGGCGCCGGCGCGGTGCCGGCGAGCGCCGCCAGATGCGCGGCACGGCCCTCGCCGGCGGCGGAGACCAGGCCGATGCCGGTGATCCAGATGTCCATCTCAGGCATGTCCGGGGAGACCGATGCGCTTGGCGGTGGCGGTCATCGCCTCGCGCAGCGCCTCGGCGGGGAAGGGCATGATGCGGAAGGTGATCTCGGCATCGGCGATGCGCTTGCCGTCCGAGAGGATGCGCGCCTCCGCCACGGCATAGCCCGACCCGTCATGGGTCCGCGTCGCTTCGACCACCAGCTTTGCGCCCGGACCGACGAAGCCGCGAAAATTGGCGGTCTTCACCTTCAGCAGGAAGGGCATGCGTTCCAGCTTCTCGATCGCCAGCAGCAGCCAGCCGGCGGTCTGGGCCATGGTCTCCACCAGCAGCACGCCGGGGACGATGGGGAAGCCGGGGAAGTGGCCCTCGAAGACCGGGCTGGCCTCCGGCACATGGCTTTCGACCGTGATGTGGTCCGCGCCCAGCGTCACCACGCGATCGACCATCTGGAAATATTCCAGCCGCATGGCGCCTGTCCCGTGACCCTGCGGTCAGCCCTTGGCCTGCTTGGCGGCCACCAGTTCCTCGATCCGCTGGGCGAGGTTGCCCATGACGAAATACTGCTCGGCCGGCGCGGTGCCGGCGTTGACTTCCTGCGTCCAGGTCTCGACCGGCACCTTGATGCCGAAGGCCTTGTCGATGGCGAAGACGATGTCGAGGAAATCCAGGCTGTCGATGCCCAGGTCGTTGATGACATGCGCGCCCGGCGTGATGGACTCACGCGCCACTTCGCTGTTCTCGGCGATGATGTCGGCGATACGGTCGAAAACCGGGGACGTCATGGGGAACAGGCTCCGGGCGGAGTGAGGGCTATGCGCGAAGCGCGCGTCTTCGCCCGAACCGGCCGGCTTGTCCAGCGCGGCGGTCGCGGCAGGCCCGTCTGCATTGCGAGAGATTCTCAATCAGGTGTGGCGCAGTCGAGCAGCGGGCCAAGCTGTCCCACCCGCCGCTCGATATTGCCGGCGCGCTGGCGCAGGTTCGGCGTCGGCGCGGCGGCGGACCAGTTCAGCGGGCTGGGCAGCACGGCGGCGAGCAGCGCGGCTTCGCGCGGCGTCAGCCGCGCGGCCGGTTTGTTGAAGAAGGACTGGGCCGCGGCTTCGGCGCCGTACACGCCGGGGCCGAATTCGACGATGTTCAGATAGACCTCCAGCACCCTCTGCCGCGGCCAGAGCAGCGCGATCTGCGGCGTCAGCCAGGCCTCCACCGCCTTCCGCAGCGGGTCGCGGCCCGGCCATAGCAGCAGGTTCTTCGCCGTCTGCATCGTGATGGTGCTGGCGCCGCGCGGCCGTTCCCCCGCCTGCCACGCCTGGAATTGTTCCCGCAACGCGCCGAAGTCGAAGCCGAGCGCCTGGCGGCAGAACAGATTGTCCTCCGATGCGATGACGGAACGCGCGAGGGCGGGTGCGATCGAGCCGTAGGGTACCCAGTCACGCTCTAGGCCGTAGCCCTGCACGGCGCGGACAAGCATCAGTGGCGTGATCGGCGGCGGCACGAACCGATAGGCCAGGATCAGCCCCGGCGGCGCCAGCAATGCCACCAGCAGCACGAGGCGCAGCAACCGGCCAAGGTGCCTCACGCGCTGCAGGGGCCGGAGGGCTGTCGGGTGGGGCGGGCGACGCGGATCATGCAGGCAAGGCTAGGGCCGTTTCGGCTCCGGCGGAAATGCCGGGCGGGCGCCGGCGCCACGCCGCAGCACGCCACGCAGGCGCCCATCGACGCAGACCGGCAGATGGCGCACGCCCGCGGCCTCGAAGATCCGGAGCGCATCCTGCATCGGCAGGTCGGGCGGGATGGTGACCGGGCTGCGGGTCATTTCCCACTCGATCCGCGTCTCCTGCGGGTCGCAGCCCTCCGCCAGGCAGCGCGTCGCGTCGCTGCCGGTGAAGATGCCGAGCAGCCGGTCCTCCACTCCAACGACGAGGACCGCGGTGGTGCCGTAGTGTTGCATCACGCGACAGGCCTCCGCCACGCTGTCGCCGGGTGCCAGGGTGACCGGCTCGGCCTGCTGAATGGGCGGCGAGTTGGGCGAGGGTGGTGCGAACTGGGCCATGGCGCGTTCCCCATTCCCGCATCGGGCATGCGGGTTCCGGACAATACAAACCCTTTCGGCGCGCCAAAGTTTGATCTGGCGCAACACGTGACGGGGTCGTGATCGCTCAGCGCAGGTTCTCGAAAAGATCGTTCTCGGCATCCTGCCGCGCATGTTCCGCCGCGCGAAAATCATAGCGGGACAGGATGCCGCGCACGCGCCCCTCCTCGCAGACCGGCAGGTGGCGAAAGCCGCCATCGTTCAGCAGGCGCAGCGCATCGCTGGCGGACTGCTTCGGTGTCACGGTCACCGGCTGTGGGGTCATCACCTCGGCGAGCCTGGTCCTGGGGTCGCGGCCCTCGGCCAGGCAGCGCACCGCATCCCGGCCCGTGAAGATGCCCTGGAGCCTCTCGGCATCCTGCACCACCATCACGGCGCCCACGCGGCGCTTGTGCATCGCCTTGCATGCTTCGGCGAGCGTCGCATCGGGCGGCAGGGTCAGGGGGTTCTGGCCCTCAATGATCTCGGCGATCCGGCGGTCCCGCATGATCTGTCCTCCCTCGACTTGGTCATGATGACAGATTCATGATGGGCCAGGGATGGCGACGATGCCTTGCGGCAGGTCAAGCCGGTGGGAGGTCGTGCAACTGGGCGATGGGTTCGCGGGCCGCATCGCGCGGCAGGAGATGGTGCGGTGGAGCGGAGCGGAAACGCACGCGCGCGATGGGTTGGCGGGCGGCATCGCGCCAGGAAATATGGTGCGGGCGGTCGGAATCGAACCGACACTCCTCTCGGAACCGGATTTTGAGTCCGGCGCGTCTACCAGTTCCACCACGCCCGCTCAGTGGGCAGGATAGCGCAGATCGGGATCATGGGGAACCGGGTGGATCGACGGTTCGGGTGGGGAAGTCGGCGGGGCTGGTGATTTCCAGCAGTTCCAGATCCTCGGAATGCGCCACCTCCACGTGGCGGACCCGCGGGGGCTGCAGCACGCTGTCTCCTGGGCGGAAGGTGACCTCCCCGATATCCTCATAGGTGAAGGTGACCCAGCCGCGCAGGGCATAGACAAGCTGGAAGCCCAGCTCATGATGGTGCCATTGTGGCGCCGCACCGGTACCGGGCACCGCGCGGATTACATGCGCGCCGAAGGCGCCGTTCGTGGCCTGCCGCACGCCGAGGTCCCGGTAGGCGAAGAAGCTTCGCAACCCGGTGTCGAAATGGGCATCCTCGGCCCGGCTGATGGTGGTGCGCGGCTCGTCCGGCATGGGGCCTTACTTCCTTCGCGGATCCTGCATCCATCCTAACGTGGCAGCAGCATGACAGTCCTGGGCATCAAGAGCCTCACGTTGGCGTGAGGGCATGGTAACCGAAGCGCTGTCGACGTGTTAGGCTCGGGTATGCAGGATTTACCTCACCCGCCCGAACGCGCGGCGCTGTTTCTCGACTTCGACGGCACTCTCGTTGAGATTGCCGAACGACCAGACGCCGTCATCGTCCCCCCCGAACTGCCCGCATTGCTGGAGCGTCTCTCGACGCATCTGGACGGCGCGCTCGCCATCATCTCCGGCCGCCCGCTGGCAGAACTCGATCATTTCCTCCCGGTCGCGATCGCCAAGGTCGGCAGTCATGGCGCCGTACTGCGCCCCGTGCCGAATGGTCCGCTGGAGGAACCCGCGCTGCCCTCGCCGCCCGCCGCCTGGCGTGTGCGGCTGTCGGCCCTGGCCGACAGTTTTCCGGGCGCCTTCATCGAGGACAAGGCGCATGGCTTCGTGCTGCATTTCCGCCAGGATCCGGAAGCTGGCCCGGTCGCGCGGACCCTGTTGGAATCCCTGGTGGCGGAGGCGCCCGAGGATTTCGTCCTGATGCCGGCCCGCATGGCCTGGGAAGTGACGCCGCGCGGCGTCAACAAGGGCACTGCCGTGTCCACCCTGATGGCACGCAGCCCCTTTGCCGGGCGCCTGCCGGTCTTTGTCGGTGACGACGTGACGGATGAGGCCGGCATGGCCGTGGCGCGCGCCGCCGGTGGCCAGGGATTGCGGCTGCAGGATGTCTTCGGAACGCCGCCGGTCTTCCGCGACTGGCTGGCCGGGTTGGACCGGCATTACGCAGGCGGAGAAGCGGCATGAGCAGGCTCGTCATCGTCGCCAATCGCGTGCCCGATCCGAAGGAAGCAGGCGCCACGGCCGGCGGCCTGGCGGTGGCCATGAAGGACGCACTCGCCAATCGGGAGGCGGTCTGGTTCGGCTGGTCCGGCAAGACGGCGGCGGAGACCGGCACGAAGGCCGCGATCAGCCAGCACGGCCGGACCACCTTTGCGACGCTCGATCTCGGGCATGACGACTACAAGCACTACTACCAGGGATTCTCCAACGCGGCGCTGTGGCCGGTGCTGCATTACCGCCTGGGCATCGCGCGCTTCGACCGGCGTGACTTCGCCGGCTACCAGCGCACCAATGTGGCCTTCGCACGGGCCCTGGCGCCGCTGCTGCAGCCGGACGACACGGTCTGGATCCACGACTTCCACCTGTTCCTGATGCCCGCGGAATTGCGCGCGCTCGGCTGCAAGCAGCGCATCGGCTTCTTCCTGCACGTGCCCTTCCCGCCGCGCTCCGTCTTCAACGGCCTGCCGCATGCCGAGAAGCTGCTGGAGGCGCTGGAGGCGGTGGACACGATCGGGACGCAGACCGAGGACGACGCGGAAAATCTGCGCGCCGCGCTGATCGCGATCGGCAAGGGGGAGGTGGCGATGCGTGTCGGTGCCTTCGCCATCGGCATCGATGCCACCGGCTTCGCCAAGCTGGCCGCCCAGCGCGCGGATGCGAAGGAAGTGGTGCGGCTGCGCGACTCGCTTGGCGGCCGCTCGCTCGCCATCGGCGTGGACCGGCTGGACTATACCAAGGGCCTGCCGCAGCGCATCGCCGGCTTCGGCGCGATGCTGGAGCGGTTCCCCCGCCACCGTGGCAAGATCACCTTTCTGCAGGTGGCGCCGGTCAGTCGTGGCGATGTCGCGATGTACCGCGCGCTGCGGCGTGAACTGGATGAGGGCGTCGGCCGCATCAACGGCCAGATGGCGGAGCCGGACTGGGCGCCGATCCGCTACATCACCCGCGCCGTGGCCCGTCCGACGCTGGCAGGTTTCATGCGGATGGCGCGCATCGGCCTGGTGACGCCGCTGCGGGACGGCATGAACCTGGTGGCGAAGGAATTCGTCGCGGCGCAGGACCCGGCGGACCCCGGCGTGCTGGTGCTCTCGCGCTTCGCCGGCGCGGCGGTGGAATTGGATGGCGCGCTGATCGTCAACCCGCTCGACCCCGACGACATCGCCGAGGCGCTGGACGCGGCGATGGACATGCCGGCGGATGAGCGGATGGATCGCTGGGGCCGCATGTGGTCCAGCGTGAAGGCGGGCTCCGCCAGCATCTGGTGCCGGCGGTTCCTGTCGGCGCTGGAAGGTGCGAAGGACGTTGCGGATGCCGGCGAGGCGGAAGCCCAGCCGGCCCCGGTCCGCAAGCTGCGCGGCAAGCGCGCGGCCTGATCCCGCGCGGACTGCGGACCGGTCACCGACCGGTCCAAGGTCACGAGGCGGCCCGCCACTTGCGCGGCGAGGCACGGCTCCTGAAGTTCAGAAAGTAAAGCGTGTGCCCACCAGCAGGCTGCGGCCTGGCGTGACGAAGCCGTTCAGTGGCTCCCACCGGCTGTTGCCCAGGTTGCGGCCCTCGACATAGCCGGTGATGGCGCTGGTGACGCGGTAGGACGCCGTCAGGTTCAGCACCGTGCCCGACTTGTTGTAGTTCACGCCGGAGACGAAGGCGCCGCTATCGGTGTAGGAGGCGGTCTCCGGCGAGGGGCCTGTGAACAGCATTTCCGGGCTGATCGTGATGCGATCGGTCGGCGAGATGCGGGCGCCGGCGCTGACCACGTTGCGCGGGCGGCGGGCCAGCGGTGTATCCGCCACCCGGTCCCGCGCCTGCGTGATGGTCCAGCCGAGCCGCGCATCCAGCCAGCGCGCCGGCCGCACCACAAGGCCCAGCTCGACACCCTGGCTGCTGGCCTTCTCGATGTTCTCCAGGCTGGAGAAGCTGCGGTTGAAGTTGATCAGGTTGTTGGTGCGGGTGTTGAAGTAGGTGGCGCTGGCGGTCGCGCCATCGCTGCGGCCGAACAGCGGCAGGTCGGTTTCGGTGCCGATTTCCCAGGCGAAGCTGTCCTCCGCCTCCAGGTTCGGGTTGCCCTGGAAGAAGCTGCCGATGCGGCCGAAGCGCTGATACAGCGAGGGCGCCTTGAAGGCAGTGCCGGCCGAGGCACGCAGGCGGGAGGAGGCTTCCGGAAGCGCCAGCACCGCGCCCGCGCGCCAGGACAGGAACCCGTCATAGTCATCCGCAAGGTCCTGCCGCAGCCCGGCCGAGAGATCGAGGCGCGGGCCGAGCTGCCCTTGAATCCCCGCATGCAGCGCGGTGTTGCTGGAGGAGGCATCCGTGGTGGTGCGGAAGCCGGGGGAGCCGGCATCGGCCTCGACGCTTTCCTGCTCGTGCGTCACGCCGAAGGCGAGGCCGGCGGCAGAAAACGGCCCGAGGTCGCCGGGCCGCAGGCGGTTGCCCCAGTCCAGGACCTGGCGGGTGCCGCGATACAGATCGTCGGTCGATGCGCTGCTGCGCGCATCCGGCAGGTTCCGGTAGCGGCGCCGGTCCTCGGTGATGGCGGCGCGCAGGCCGGTGGTCCAGGCGCCGCCCAGCAGGCCGGTCTCGGCGCGCAGCTGGCCGTACCAGCGGCGGTCATTGCCGGTGTAATTCGGGTCATCGTTCGGGATGTTGTCCAGCTCCAGCCGGTTCTCGCGCCAGCGCAGCAGGCCCTCGATGCTGGTGGTGCCGCTGGTCCAGCCGAGGCGGGCGGTGCCGGCGCCGGCGCGGAGCGATTCGGTTTCCTTCGTGTCGTTTGTGAAGCGACGCGGGGTGGCGTCGCTGCCCTGGGTGGTCAGGCCCTGGCCTACCGCCAGGTAGTTCCAGCCGCGCAGGCTGCCGGCCGCCCCCAGCGCGCCGCGGGCGGTGCCCTGGCTGCCGCCGGCCAGGTCGCCGAAGATCTGCAATGGCACGCCGTCCGGCGCGCGGCGCGTCACCAGGTTGATGACGCCGCCAATGGCGCCCGACCCGTACAGGGACGACCCCGGGCCGCGCACCACCTCGATCCGCTCAATATCCGCCAGCAGTTCATTGCCGAAGTTGAAGGCGCCATTGGGCTCGGAGGCATCGTTCACCGGCACGCCATCCAGCAGCACCAGCACATGGCGGGATGCGGTGCCGCGGATGAAGACGCTGGCCTGCTGGCCGAGGCCGCCGCCCTGAACCATGTTCAACCCCGGCACGGTCGCCAGGGCTTCGGCCAGGGACTGGTAGCCGCGTTCCTCGATATCCGCGCGGGTCAGCACGGTGATGGCCGCCGGCACGCGCTCGGCATCGGTCGGGATGCGCGTGGCCGTGACGATGGTCTCCGGCAGGGTGGGCTGGGCCAGCGCGGTGGTGGACAACAGCAGGGGCAGGGCGAGCGCGATCGGCGCGGCCGCAAGGGTGGACAAAAGTCGCATGGGAATCCTCCGTGCGATCAGACGACAAGCCACGCCGCCCTTGCGGGCAACGCGGCGGCTGGCGTCGTCGCCGCCGGCGGAGACGAGCGGATACCGGCGGGGGATGCCCGCCGGTGGCCTGTCGTTCCGTTGCGCCGGTGCACCCCGCCCGGCACGCGCGTGACGTCTCTGCGCCGGCCGGTCTCCTGGCTCGCGGAGGCTCGGGAGGGATCCTCCCGAAGGACCGTCCCCGCCTTCTCGGGCCCGATGGACCCAATGGCGTCAGGAGACAGTCTCTCCGCCTACAGTTGCGGGGGCAGCCGCGGACGTGGCCCGGCGGCTTGCGCCACAAGACCTTCGCGCGTTCCCGTTTCAGCCCTTGCGGGCCACCGTCGCATGCCGCCGTGCTAGCACCGCGGGGCGGCGCCGTACAATCGGGGCGTCAGAAGATCCAGCCCAGCGCCTGGAGGCCGAGCCAGCCGAGAAAGCCCAGCATGGCGGTGGCGAAGATGCAGCCGGCGACGCTCAGCACCGCGCCCCAGCCGGCGACGGTGCTGTCATGCTCGATCAGGCCCAGCGCCATGACGATGTTGCCGAAGGCTGGCGGGGCATTGGTGCCCGGCCCAGGCAGGATCAGCATGAGGGCGACATAGGCGGTCAGCCAGCCGATGATGCGTTCACCGAGGGGGGAGGTGAAGAAGCCCGGCCGCGGCTTCACGTATCGCTCGATCCGCCCCAGCCCCTTGGAGGAGACCGAGGCGAGGCGCAGCAGGTCGGCGCGCTTGATGGTCTGGCGCGCCAGGAAGCCGGGCAGCTTCGGGACACGCAGGCCGAACCCCATCTGAACGCCCAGGATCAGCAGCGGGGTGCCGAAGACGGTGGCCATGCCGGGCAGCAGCCCTGGCAGCAGCAGCAGCAGGATCAGCAGGCCGAAGCCGCGGTCGCCGAAGGCCTGCGCCAATTCGCCCAGGCTGATCCGCTCGCCCGGGAAGGCGGCCGCGACCTCTGCCACGATGCGGGAGATCGGCGCGCTATCCGCGCCGGGAAGTGGCTCCGTCGTCATGCTGCGCCGGTGGCGCAGCAGGTCAGATCAGCCCGAACAACCAGGCAAAACCGGCCGCCAGCATCCAGCCGACGCTGCCGATGATGGACAGGCCGACGAAGATGCTGAACACCCCGAACAGCGCACCGGCCAGGATGGTGCGCGTATCCTCCTCCATCAGCCCGATCGCCATGATCATGCAGGCGAGCGAGGGCGGGCCGTTGGTGAAGGGCAGCGGAATGCAGACGATGATGGCGAGCACCACGCCATAGGCGCCCATCATGCGTTCCCCGGTCCGGCTGGTGAGCCAGGAGGGGCGCGGTTTCACGAAGCGTTCGACGCGTTGCAGCCAGGGCAGCGACTTCGCCGCGATCAGCCGCAGATCGGCCCGGCGCATCGACCGCCGCGTCAGCAGCATCGGCAGCTTCGGCGATGGCAGGCCATAGGCAAGCTGCGCGCAGATGATCAGCAGTGGCACGCCGAAGATCGGGCTCAGCCCGGGGATGTAGATCGGCAGCAGGTTGGGCAGCGCGAACAGCACGATCAGCACGCCATAGCCACGTGCGCCGAGCGCCTCCATGAGGTCCCCGAGGGTTACACGATCCGTCGGCCAATCCCGGGCGATGCCGGTGACCAGTTCCGAAACCGGCACCGGATGTGCAGGTGCATCGGCATGCGCCATGTCCTGAAGCCCGTCGATGACGCGCCCTCTCCTTCCCCAGCGCGGCCCTTTTGGCCGGCGAGCCATTTCCCGCCGCAAGCGGTACCACGGAGCATCGATACTTCACAGGGGGCTTATCACGCAGCCGTGAAATGGCAGGCGGCGTGCGGCGCATGGGGCCCTGGCAGGGCCGTGCCCAAGCTGCCTCGGGGCCGCCCCCGGCTTCATCCCACCCATGCAGACCGTCTCCGCGTGCCACGGGCTGGACCGCCCGGCTTGCGGCGTTGATAGGGCGGGTGGCCGCTGGATGCCAGACGGCGCCGTGTGACAGGTGCGTGGCTGGCCCTATTGCGGTTCGAAGTTCGCGATCCGCAGCAGTTCCACGTTGCGGGCGACGTCGTCGGTGATGAAGCGCTCGGCCTCCGCCACGCTCTCCGCCACCGCCTCGAAGCCGAGGCTTGTCAGGCGCTCGGCCACCGCCGGCTCGCGCATGCCTTCGACCAGTGCGGCGTTGTAGCGCGCGACGATCTCAGCCGGCACGCCGCGCGGGGCCCAGACGCCGTACCAGGAATAGAACTCGAAGCCGGGCAGCCCGGCCTCCGCCATGGTCGGCAGGTCCGGTGCCAGGGATGTGCGCGCCGCGGTTGCGATGCCCAGGCCGCGCAACTGCCCGCCGCGCACCATGGGCAGCGTGGCCAGCACCGGGTCGAACATGAGATGCGCGTTGCCGGCCGCCACATCCAGCAGCGCCGGCGCGGTGCCGCGGTAGCCGACGACCTCGATATTCGCGCCGGTCACGCGGTTGAACTCGATGGTGCCCAGATGTCCGGCCGAACCCAGCGAGGATGTCGCGAAGGACCAGCGCGCCGGGTCGGCCTTCGCGGCCGCGACGATCTCCGGGATGTTGCGCTGGGTGCGCTGCGGGCTCATCACCAGCACCAGCGGGCCGCGCGCGGTGCGGGCCAGCGGCACGAAATCCGCCACCGGGTCATAGGGCACGTTCCGCATCACGCTGCGCGCCATGACATGGATCGAGGCCGAGCCGAGGATGGTGTAGCCATCGGCGCCGGCCTGCAGCACGGCATTGCTGCCGATCTGGCCATTGGCGCCGGAGCGGTTCTCGACCACCACCGTGGCGCCGAGCTTTTCCTGGATCTTCTGCGCGGCCAGGCGCGACATGGCATCCGTCGCGCCACCGGGCGGGTAGGGGACGATCATGCGGATCGGCCGGGCCGGCCAGGCCTGGGCCAGGACCCGGGGCGATGCGAGCGGTGCGGCAACCAGGCCACCGCCTGCCGCCAGAATGCCACGCCTGCCGATCATCCTGCACTCCTGCGATCCATCCGGCGGGAATGCTGGCATCGGGCCGGAGGGGATGCAATCGAATCGATCAGCTGGGAGGATCCTCTGCATGGAGGCCGTGGATATCGCGCTGTGCCTGGCCATGGATGTCTCCGCCAGCGTGGATTTTGCCGAATTCGGCCTGATGGTGGGCGGCACCGCGGCGGCGTTCCGGGACCCGGCCATCCTGGCCGCCGCCACCGCCGGACCGCGCGGCGCGGCGGCGGTGGCGCTGCTGCTGTGGTCCGGCCCGGGCGCGCAGGACCTGGCGGTGGGTTGGATGCGGATTGCGGAAGCCGGCTCCGCCAATGCCCTGGCGGATGCCATCGAGAACACCCCCCGGATGCCGCAGCCCGGCGCTACGGCGATCGGGGAGGGGATGGCGGCGGGCCTGGCCGTGCTGGCCCGTGCGCCGGGTGACCCGACCCGGCTGGTGCTCGATGTCTCGGGCGATGGGCGGCACAATGCCGGCCGGGCGCCGGGGCCGGTGCGGGACCTGGCGGTGGCGGCGGGGCTGACGGTGAACGGCCTGGCCCTGCTGAATGAGGAGCCGGACCTGCTGGAGCATTACCTGGCGGAGGTGGTGGGCGGCCCCGGTTCCTTCGCCATGCCCTGCGCCGACTACGCCGATTTCGCCGATGCCATTCTGCGCAAGCTGCGGCGGGAATTGCTGGGCGACACGCTGGTGGTATAGCCAGGGGGTCCATCCGAAGGTTCACACCCATGCTGCTGCTGATTCCCGGCCCCGTGCAGACCCGCCCCGAGGTCCGTGCCTGCATGGCCGAGGACATCGCCCCCTGGGACGAGGAATTCCGCGACGAATACGCCGCCATGCGGCCGCGCATCGTGAAGATCGCCGGCGGGGTGGAGGGGCAGCACGTGTCGCTGCCGCTGCCCGGCTGCGGCCACATGATCATCGAGGCCGCGATCCGCACCTTCGTGCCGGCCGGCGCCAAGCTGCTGGTGGTCCGCAACGGCGGCTATGCGGACCGGCTGGCGCGGCTGGCGGAAAGCGCCGGCCGGGTTGTGGTGGCGCTCGACGGGCCGGATGACGCGCCGATGCCGGCCGAGCGGCTGGCCCAGGCATTGGCGGAGAACCCCGATTGCGGCCATGTCGCGCTGGTGGTGAGCGAGACGGGCACGGGCATCGTGAACGACCCGAACATCCTCGGCCCGGTCATCGCCGCGGCAGGGCGGCGGATGATCTGCGATGCCGTGTCCGGCTTCGGCGCGCTGCCCTTCAGCCTGGCGGCGCATCCGGAATGCGACGTGGTGGTGTTCACCTCCAACAAGTGCCTGGAAGGGCTGCCGGGCTTCGGCTTCGCCGTGGCGCCGATTGCGCGGCTGGAAGCCTGCCGCGGCCAGGCCGGGTCCTGGGTGATGGATCTGGCCGATGTCTACGACCACGCGCTGAAGAACGGCTGGGGCAGCTTCCGCTTCACCCCGGCGGTGCAGGCGCTGCGGGCCTTCGGCAAGGCGATGGAGATCTATGAGGCGGAGGGCGGGCAGCCGGCGCGGCTGGCGCGCTACAGCCGCAACCGGGACGTGATGTATGCGGGCCTCAAGGCGCTGGGCTTCACGCCCTATGTCGCGCCGGAACACCAGGGGCCGATCATCGTCAACGTGTATCAGCCGGTCGATCCGAACTGGAGCCTGGAGGCGTTCCAGCGCGGCATGAAGGCGCGCGGCGTGATCCTGTCCGACTTTTCCTCCACCAAGAAGCCGTCCATGCGCTTCGGCTGCATCGGCGCGATCGGGGAGGAGGATATCCGCTTCGCGCTGAAGCAGGCGGAAGCGGTGCTTCAGGAGATGGGCGTCGGCGCGCGCGCCGCGGCTTGAAAAGGG
>LNFM01006678.1_pt1 | contig 20852 bp, 18 predicted proteins | sample 596031 | NCBI WGS metagenome assembly LNFM01 (sample SAMN04254537, study PRJNA301005) | activated carbon metagenome | isolation source: dual media filters at the Ann Arbor, Michigan drinking water treatment plant | place: USA: Ann Arbor | reverse complement strand
GAGCGCGAAGGTCGTCAAGGAGTCGGCCCAGTGAGGCGGCGCGGTGGGGATCACCGCAGGTGAAACGTACCAACCGCCGCCGACCCCCCAGGTGTTCGAGGTCCACGGTGACGGCCGTCGCCGGGAGCCCCGCCGCGAGGGCCTCCGGCCACTCCACGAAGGTCACCCCGTCGGCGCCGCCATCCAGCAGCAGCCCCAGCTCCTCGTCGTCGGCGCCGCCCAGCCGGTAGGCGTCGATGTGCAGGACCGGGATCCGCGCGGCGTACCGCTGCGCCAGCGTGAAGGTGGGGCTCGTGACGGGGCCCTCCACGCCCAGCGCACGGGCGACCGCCCGGACCAGGGTCGTCTTCCCCGCGCCCACCTCCCCGCGCAGCAGCACCACGTCGCCGGGCTCAAGCCACCCGGCCAGCGCGGCGCCCAGCGCATCGGTGGCCCGGGGGGATCCCGAGACGAGCTCGCCCGGTTGGCCCACGGCGCTCAGAACAGGCCGAGCTGCTCGGCGGACTCCGCCGCCGCGGGCGCCTCGGCGGGCGGCGGCTCCGGCGATGGCGCGTCCGGGGCGGGAGCCGGGACCGGCGGCGCCCCACGCCGTCCGCCCGCCGGATGAGCTCCGGGATGCGGGCGAAGTCCTCCTCGAGGGTGGCGAGCATCGCCCGCGTGTAGAGCGCGGCCGCGGGATGGAACAGCGGGTAGAGCAGCGTGGGCTGGCCCCCGATCTCCATGGGCAGCTCGCAGCCGTGCACCTTCGAGATGCCGTCGGGGCGCCCGGAGAGCAGCTTGGTGGCGAAGTTGCCGAGCGTGCAGATGAGCGCGGGACGGATGATCGCGACCTGCCGGAACAGGTGCGGCTCGCACGACCGGATCTCGGCGGGCTGCGGATCGCGGTTGCCGGGAGGGCGGCACTTGAGGACGTTCGCGATGAACACGTCGTCGCGGCGCAGGCCGATGCCCTCCAGCAGCCCGTCCAGCAGCTTTCCCGCCTGGCCCACGAACGGCACCCCGGTGCGGTCCTCGTGGTAGCCGGGCGCCTCGCCCACGAACATCACGCGGGCGTCCGGGCTGCCCGAGCCCGCCACGACTTGGGTGCGGCCCTCGCTGAGCGGGCACCGCGTGCACCCCAGGACGTGGTCCCGGTGGAATGCCTCCAGCTCGGCCGCCCGGGCCGACCGCGTCACCGGCGCGCCGTCCATGTGGGGAAACGTACCCCCGATCGCGGACGGCGATGATTCGGTGAAGTCCTCGCGCGCCCCTTTACCCGCGGCGCACGGCGGGCGTACACTGGCGCCGCCTTCACGGCCAGCCCGGCATCCGCCCACCTTGGCGGAGTTGGAGCCCAGGTCCGAGAGGGTGGGCGGTTCCACCGTCCCCAGAACCGAAGTGTTGTCCGCCGAACACCGCATCCGCGGTGGATGGTGGGTCATGCACGCACCCGACACCGACCCCACACCTCACTCCGCCCCTGCGGGGGGCCACCCTCCGGTGGCCCGCACCGTGCCCGGCATCCGGGACGCGGTCGCGGCCATCCGGTCCGAGGGCCGTTCCGTCGCGTTCGTCCCCACCATGGGGGCGCTGCACGAGGGGCACCTCACGCTGGTGCGCGCCGCGGCCGCGACGGGCGCCGGGGTGATCGTGAGCGTCTTCGTGAACCCCACGCAGTTCGGGCCGAACGAGGACTTCACGCGGTACCCGCGCCAGGAGGCCCGGGACGCCGAGATGGCGGGCTCCGCCGGCGCGGAGTGGATCTACGCCCCGGCGGTCGAGGAGGTGTACCCGCATGGGTTCGCCACCACGATCACCGTCGACGGCCCCTCGGAGGGGCTGGAGGGGGCGATCCGCCCCGGCCACTTCGCCGGGGTGGCGACCGTGGTCGCCAAGCTCCTGCTGATGGTCCGCCCGGACCGCCTGCTGCTGGGACAGAAGGACGCCCAGCAGGTCGCGGTGGTGCGGCGCATGATGCGCGACCTGCACCTCGACGAGATCGCGCTGGAGGTCGTGCCCACGGTCCGCGAGGCCGATGGACTGGCCATGAGCAGCCGGAACGCGTATCTCGGTCCGGAGGACCGGGTGGCCGCGCTGAGCCTGTCGCGGGGCCTCGCCGCCGCGGAGGCAACGGCCGCCGCGGGCGAACGCGACGCGCGCCGCATCGAGGCGGCGGCGATGGCGGTCATGGAGGGCACCCACGGTGTGGCGCCGGACTACGCCGCACTGGTCGACCCGGACACGTTTCGTCCGATCACGACATTGGATGGCCCCGCGACGCTGTGCGTCGCGGCCAAGGTGGGCCCGGCCCGCCTGATCGACAACACCCTGATCCGACCCACTTGACGACCCGGAGGGGCCACGTGCCGCCGATCTCCCGCACGATGATGAAGAGCAAGATCCATCGCGCGACAGTGACCGACGCGAATCTCAACTACGTCGGCAGCATCACGGTCGACACCGATCTGCTCGATGCGGCGGACATCCAGCCGTACGAGCAGGTGCACGTGGTGAACATCAACAACGGCGCCCGCTTCGAGACCTACGCGATCGAAGGTCCCCGCGGCAGCGGCGTCATCTGTCTGAACGGGGCGGCGGCACGGCTCGCGCAGCCCGGCGACCTGGTGATCGTCATCAGCTACGCCCAGTACGCCGAGGCCGAGTGCCGCGGCTTCGAGCCCACCGTCGTCCACGTGGACGAGCACAACCACGAGATGTCCGCGCTGGAGGCCGTCCCGGCCTCCTGGCAGGAGGGCTGAACGCATGTATGGGGTCCCGAACCCCCTCATCCCCGCACGCGGCGGGCTCACCGCCCCCGAGCTGCGTGCCACCAAGGGCCGTCGCCGCCTGGCGATGCTCACCGCGTACGACTACCCCACCGCCCTCGCCCTCGACGGCTGCGAGCTCGACCTGATCCTGGTCGGCGACAGCCTGGGCGAGGTGGAGCTGGGCTTCACCACCACGCGCGAGGTGAACCTGGCCATGATCTGCCACCACGTCCGCGCCGTGCGCAACGGCGTCACCCGCACCCACCTGGTGGGTGACCTGCCGGCCGACACCTACCGCACCCCCGCCGAGGCGGTCGAGACCGCCCGGGCGATCATCGCCGCCGGCGCCGACTCGGTGAAGCTGGAGGGCGCGCTGGTGCCGCAGGTGGAGGCAATCATCGCCGACGGGATCCCCGTGATGGGGCACGTGGGCCTGCTGCCGCAGACCCACACCGAGCGCCGCCGCCGCGGCAAGACCCAGGAGGAGGCCGACCAGATCCTGGCCGACGCCCGGGCCCTCGACGCGGCGGGCTGTTACGCGGTGGTCATCGAGGCGGTCGACCCGGAGGTGGCCGCGCGGGTCACCGCCGCCGTGTCGGCACCCACCATCGGCATCGCCGCCGGCATCGGCACCGACGGGCAGGTCCTGGTGTCCACGGACCTCATCGGACAGCTGCCCGAGCCCCCGCGGTTCGTGACGCCGAAGGCGAACGTGTTCCAGACGGTCATCGACGCGGGCCGCGCCTTCGCCCGCGAGGTGCGCGACCCCGCCGAGGTCGCGGCCTGACCATCTCCTGGCGGCGGGGCGGCACCACCGCCCCGCCGCCCGGTCGCCCGCCCCTGATGCCCCGGGGCCCCCTGGGCCGGCAGGCCTTCACGAGCCACCGGCCGCCTCGGCCGCCGGCCGTGCGCCCATCCAGGTGCAAGTGCACATCGGCGCGCCCAACCGCACGCCCCAGCGTTGGCCCGGGCCTCACTCGCGCGTCGCGGCCCCGGCGGACCACTCCGCTCCGAAGAGCGCGCGCTCGTCCGTGCCGAGCTCGACGGCCAGCAGCCGCCGCACCCACGACACCGCCGCCGGGGTCCCCCCGGGCGGCGGGTGGATCGCCAGGTGCAGGGCGATGCCGTCGATGCACGCGACGATGCGGGCCGCCGAGTCCTCGGGGTCCTCACAGCGCCACTCGCCGCGCTCGGTGCCGGCGCGGAACAGTGCGGCCAGCCGGTCACGCCACGCCTGCGTGTACCGCGTCGCGGTGTCGCGCAGCGCCGGCCGGTGCAGCGACTCCCCCCATGCGTCGATCCAGATCGTGATCCAGTCCTCGGCCTCGTGGATGGAGTCGTTCAGGATCAGGCGCAGCTGGTCCGTCGGGCTGCCCCGAAGCGCGTCGAGGTCACGCAGCTCGCGTTCGGCAACCGCCGCGAACGCCTCGGCCAGGGCGTCGTCGAGGGTCGGGAAGTACCGATGCAGCAGCCCGACGCTCACCCCCGCCTCGGCGGCGATGTCGTTGACCCGCGTCCGGGCGAAGCCACGCGCGGCGATCACCCGGACGGTCGCGTCCAGGAGCACGGTGCGGCGGTCTTCGGGCTTCATGCGGGCCACGGCCGCAACGTAGCACTTGTTTGTTGAGTGTTCATTCACTACAACTCTCCCGATGCCGGTGAGATCCCCCTCCTCGCCCCCGGCGGCGGCGCATCGCCGCCGTGACGGCGCCGTCTGGCTCCTGTGGACCTCCCTGGTCGCGCGCTTCGGCGACCTCACCGTGGCGCTGCCGGTCATCCTGCTCGTCGTCGACGCGACCGACTCCTACGCGTGGGCCGGGCTCACGAGCGGCGCGCTCGCGGTGGGCGCGGCGGTCGCCACCCCGGTGCTCGGGCGCCTCGCCGACGACCGAGGCCACCGCGTCGTGCTCGGCACGGCCGCGGGCCTCAGCGCCACGTTCCTGGTGGCGCTCGCACTGGGCGCGGCGCACCTGCCCGCACCGGCCGTTGTCGCCCTGGGAGCACTGGCGGGCATCACATCCCCGCCGATCGAGGCGAGCGTCCGCGCGATCCTGTCCCGCACGGCGGCCCCCGCGAGCCTGCAGCGGTTGTTCGCGATCGACTCGGCGGCCCAGGAGCTGCTGTTCATCAGCGGTCCGCTCATCCACGTGACCGTCGCGGGTCTGTTCTCGCCGATGGCCGCGGTGCTCACGGCCGCCGGCGTCATGGCCGCCGGCATGAGCGCCATGCTCCTCTCCCCGGCCACCGCCCTGCGGCCGGAACGACGCGCGCCCGGCGCACGCGGCGCGATCCGCAGCCCGGCCGTGCGGTCCCTCGCCCTGATCGGCATGCTGGTGGGGGTCTTCTGGGGCGGGACGTCCATCGCGCTGATCGCCCGGGCGGACGAGCTGGACGCCACCTGGATGGCGGGGGTGTTCATCGCGGTGTGGGCGGGGGGCTCCCTCATCGCCGGCATCGCCGTGGTGGTTCGCCCCTGGAACCTCGCCCCCATCCCCCGCATGCGCCGCCTGCTGGTCGCCGCCGCCGCCCTGGCCCTGCCGCTGCCCCTGGTCTCGGAGTGGCCCGTCGCGCTCGCTGGGGTGCTGTTCCTCCAGGGCCTCACCATCGCCCCGGGCGTCGGCGCGCACGCGGAGTCGATCGCCCGTGCCGCGCCGCGCGGCGCCGCCACCGAGGCGTTCGCCTGGGCCACCTCGGCGACGGTGGTCGGGTACGCGGCCGGGGAGATGGGGGGCGGGATCCTCATCGAGGTGTTCGGCGCGCCCGTGGCCATGGCCGCGGCCGCGGCCGCGCTCCTCCTCGGCGCACTGGTCGCCCTCGCCACCCGGCCGGCGCCGCCTCGGGCGGACACGTCGACGGGAGCCACCGCCGCGTGACGCCGGTGTGGCGCGCCCTTCCCTACGCCAGCGCGGCCTGCAGCGCGGGCGAGAGATCGCCCCGGCGTTCGACGCGCACCTCGGCCAGGCCCAGCCAGGCCGCCATCCCGCGCAGCTCGGCGGACAGCGCCTCGGCCACCGTGCCGGCCTCGCCGTCGTCGAGGTGCGCCGCCCGCACCAGCAGGGCGCCCGCCGCGCGGTCGGCCTTCAGGTCCACGCGCGCCGCCAGGCGCTCTCCGAGCAGGAACGGCAGCACGTAGTAGCCGTGCACGCGGCGCTCGGCCGGGACGTAGATCTCCAGCCGGAAGCGCAGGCCCCACATGCGCTCCACCCGGGGACGGCACCACACCAGCGGGTCGAACGGGGCCAAGAGCGCGGCGGCCGCCGTGCGCCGCGGGATGCGCGCCCCGGGATCCAGGTAGGCCGTCTCCGCCCAGCCCGGCACGCGCACCGGCACGAGCCGGCCCTCCTCCACCAGCTCGGCCAGCCGGGGGGCCACCTCGCGCCGGGACATCCGGTGGACGTCCGCGAGGTCGGCCGCGGTGCCGACGCCGAGGGCCCGGCCGGCCAGCGCCAGGAGCTCGCGCTGGGCGTCCGCGGCCGCGGGCACCGGCGCCTCCAGCACCGTCCGGGGAAGCACGCGCTGCGGGACGTCGTAGAGCCGCGCGAAGTCCCTCCGGCGCCGCACGGCCAGGCGCCCGTGCCAGAACAGGACCTCCAGCGCCTGCTTGCCGTGGTCCCAGCCCCACCACGGTCCCCGGCGGCCACCGGCCCCGATGTCGGCCGCGGTGAGCGGGCCGCGATCGTGCGCGGCGGCCTCCACCTCGTCCAGCAGCTCCGGGCGCTCACGGGCCAGGCGGGCCAGGTTGCCCCAGGGGTGGGGGCGCTCCATGCGCCATCGCAGCAGCGGATGCAGCGCGGGCGCCGCAATGGACGCCTCGTGCGCCCACAGCTCCACCGCCCCGCCCCGGGCCTCGAGGCGAGGCAGCAGGTCGCGCGGGTGGTCGCCCAGGCGCGACCACACCACCAGGTCGTGGGCGCGGGCCACCACGTTCACCGAGTCGATCTGGATCACGCCGAGGCGGTCCAGCAGGCGGGCTGCGTGGCCGAGGTTCACGCCGCCCGACGGGCGGGCGGCCGCGAGGCCCTGCGCCGCGATGGCCGTCCGCCGGGCCTCCCCCGGGGTGAGCGACTCGCGCGGCGGTGGCATCAGCCGGTGAGGATGTTCACGGCCCGGGCCGCCACAACCAGCACCGCCACGACCGAGAGGACGGACTCCGCGGCCATGACCCCCTTCGCCGTGCGCGTGAGCGGCATGGCGTCGGTGGGGCTGAACGCGATGGAGTTCGTGAGGGACACGTAGAGGTAGTCCACCAGGGCCGGCCGCCAGCCCGGCCGCGCCAGGCCGGGGTTCTCGTCCTGCGGGAACTGGAAGTCCGGGGCGGAGCGGTCACGCAGCGCCCGCCGGACCGGCCCACCGCAGTCCAGCTCCCAGTACAGCAGCCCGAACGCCACGGTGTTGGTGAGCCACACGACGACCGCGGACGCCAGCAGCTGGGCGCCGGTGACGGCCCGTCCGGGTGCCGGATCCACCAGCGAGGTCACCAGCAGGGCCACCAGGGCGACCTGGGTGACCAGCACGAACCCCAGCAGGACCTGCACGGCGCGGCGCCGCACATCCCGGGTGGCCACCCGGCCCAGGCCGGCGACCAGCATCAGCGCGAGCAGCAGGTGCGGCACCGCCGCGGCGCCCCACACCCGCCAGTCCGTGCCGCCGGCCAGCTCCCAGCCGGCGCGGTGGCTCACGAACCCCAGGAGCGCGAGGGCTCCGGCCGCGGCGACCGCGAACGGCGCCGCCTCGTCGCGGGCCTCGAACTCGGCGGCGCGCAGGCGGTCCGGGTCGGTCATGCGTCCACGGGTGCCCGCGGGGGCGGCGCGCCGGTCATCGCACGCACCGCCCCCGGGTTCCCGTCAGCTACTCGGCGAAGCCGGAACCCGCCGCGATCTCGCGGAGGTTCAGGGCCTTGCCGAGGGTCTCCTCGTCCACGCCGTGCTCGCGCGCGACCTCGCGCAGCGGACGGCCGTTGGCCGTGGCGGCCTTCACGATCTCACCGGCCTTGTCGTACCCGATGTACGGGTTCAGGGCGGTGGCCGTCGCCAGCGTGCCCTCGGCGCTCGCCTCACAGCCGGCGAGGTTGGCCTCCAGACCCGCCACGCACTTGTCGGCGAGCATCGTCGACGCGCTGGTGAGCAGGTGGATGGACTGCAGCAGATTGCGTGCCATCAGCGGGATGCGGACGTTCAGCTCGAGCGGTGTCGTTGCCGATGACCTGGGCGGACACCTGCAGGACGACCTCCGGGATGACCGGGTTCACCTTGCCGGGCATGATCGAGCTGCCCTTCTGGAGCTCCGGCAGGTACAGCTCGCCGATGCCGACGCGCGGGCCGGAGCCCATGAGCGCCAGGTCGTTGGCGATCTTGGTGAGCGACACGGCGATCACCTTGAGCGCGCCGGACATCTCGACCAGGCCGTCGCGGTTGCCCTGCGCCTCGAACGGGTGGGCGGGCGCGCTGATGGGCAGGCCCGTCTCCTCGATCAGCTTGGCGCGCACGCGCTCGCTGAACTCGGGGTGGCTGTTGAGCCCGGTGCCGGTGGCCGTGCCGCCGAGCGGGATCTTCCCGAGGCGCGGCGTCGCGTCCTTGACGCGGCCGATGCCCTCGCTGATCTGCGCGGCGTAACCGGCGAACTCCTGGCCCAGCGTGACCGGCACGGCGTCCATGAGGTGCGTGCGGCCGGACTTGACGATGTCCTTGAACGCCACGGCCTTCGTGGCGAACTCACCGTGCAGGTGCTCGAGGGCCGGGACGAGGCGCTCCACGACCTCCTGCAGCGCGGCAAGGTGCACGGCCGACGGGAACACGTCGTTGGAGCTCTGCCCCATGTTGACGTGGTCGTTCGGGTGCGCGCCGGACAGGTTGCCCAGCACCTCGTTCGCGTTCATGTTCGACGAGGTCCCGGAACCGGTCTGGAACACGTCGATGGGGAACTGGTCGTCGTGCTTGCCGGCGGCGATCTCGTCGGCAGCGGCGGCGATCTTGGCGCCGAGCTCGGCGTCGAGGAGGCCCAGCTCCGCGTTCACGCGGGCGGCAGCGCCCTTGATCCGACCCAGCCAGCGCACCACCGGAAGCGGGACGCGCTCCCCGGACACCGGGAAGTTCTCGACCGCCTTCCGGGTCTCACCACCCCAAAGCTCCGCCATCGGGCTCCCTTCGCAGTTTGAGTTCGAACGCCGGGCGTCGCCCGTCTGGCGGCGCCGGGCCCGACGGAGAAGACTATCGCCCCGCTCCCGCCGAGACGCGCCCGGCGGGAAGGTGTGGATGCACGATGCGGGCATCCGGGCGCCCGGGGCGCCGTCAGGTCCCGATTCCGCCCAGCGCCGTAAGGATTTCCATGGCGGCCCGCGTGCCGATCTCCAGGTGCTCGAAGCGCAGGTGCTCGTCCGGCCCGTGGATGCCGTCGTCGGGCAGGCCGAACCCCGACAGGACGGTGGGGATGCCCTTCCCGGTGAACGCCGCGACGATCGGGATGCTCCCGCCGGTGCGGACGGGCACGCACGGCCAGCCGGTGCTGCGCTCGATCGCGGCCATCGCGGCGGCGAGCACCGGGTCACGGGGATCCATCAGCGCCGGGGCCGCCTCGCCGAGCCGGGTGATCTCCACCTCCGCGCCCTCCGGCGCGGCCTCGGCGATGAGCGCGTCCAGGATCCCGGCGAGCTCGCCGGCGTCCTGCCCCGGGGCCACCCGCAGGGAGAACGTCGCGGTGGCCTCGGCCGGGAGGTTGGTCTTCACCGCCGCGGGCTCGCCGCAGGCCAGCCCGTGCACGTCGATGGACGGCCACGCCAGCGTCCGGCGGTACAGCTCGTCGGCCGCGCGCGCGTCGGCCGGCCGCAGGCCGGCGTCGGCCAGCACCTCGGCGCCGGTGGGCAGCCCGTCCCAGGCGGCCACCTCGTGCGGTGACGGCTCGGCACGCCCGCCCATGAGCCGCTCGTCGAGCCGCCCGTCGTGCGGCCGCAGGCGCTCGAGGATCGTCACCAGCGCATGCGCGGCATTGAGTCCCGCCCCGCCGTAGAGGCCGCTGTGGGCGTCGCTGCCGGCCGTGCGCACCGTGATCCGGCGGTAGACCATGCCGCGCAGCCCCGAGCAGACCGAGGGCCGCTCCGGCCCCACCATCGCCGAGTCGAAGATCACGGCGGCGGCGGCCGGGACGTCATCGGCGGCGATGTGGCGCATCGCCATGTCCCCGCCGCTCTCCTCCTCGCCGTCGATCACGAACGACACGTGGACGGGCAGCGCCGCGGCGTCGGTGAGCCGCTGCACGGCGGCGAGCAGCATGAACAGGTTGCCCTTGTCGTCGCTGGCGCCCCGGCAGTACAGGTTGCCGTCGCGCACCACCGGCTCGAAGGCGTCCGAGGTCCACAGGGCGGGGTCGCCCACCGGCTGCACGTCGTAGTGCCCGTACACGATCACCCGCGGCGCCGAGGCGCGCCCGTCGGAGGGCGGCACCTCCCCCACCACCAGCGGGTGCCCGTCCCCGGTCACGATCTCCACGGTTCCACCGGCCAGCCGCAGCTCGGCGGCCACCAGCTCCGCGGCCCGCGCCATGTCCGGAGCGTGCGCCTCCACCGCGCTCACGCTCGGCACGCGCAGCAGGGTGTACAGGCGGTCGAGCTCGTCGGGCGTCATGCCAGGCAGCTTATCCCCACGCGCGGGGGGCACCGTCCGGGCCGGTGGTCGAACGTGCAGGTCCGACCCGGACGGGCTTCGCCGCTCCGGACCCTGGAGAGGTCGGGTCCGGAACGGCGAACCGTGCGGCTACCGCCGCGGGATGACCCGCAGGCGGAACGCCGCGGTGTCCACGCGGCCACCGGTCGCGACCACGCGCACCGTCACGCGGTACGTGCCCGTCACGCGGGGCACACGCACCCGCACGGTGTTCACCCCGCGGGCCACCCGCTTGCGGGCGACCGTCACCTGGCGGGAGCCCGAGAACACCCGGACCACGGCGATGCCGGGGACCGAGCTGCGGAAACGCAGCCCCTTGAGGTTGCCCCGGCGGGCGACCACCGTCTTGGCCACGGGCGTCACGCGCAGGCGCGTCACGGTGGCCGTGCCGACGGTGAACTCCGGGCCGCTGGCCGTGAGGCCGCCGGCGCCCATCACCGCGTAGGTCCGCCACCGGTAGACCTGCCCCGGCGTCAACCCGAACGCCACCGCGCTCGCCGTGGCCGGGTCACCCACCAGCGCCCCGGGGCGGGTGGACTGGGTGCCGCCGACGCCCGTCACGGTGAAGCCCACCTGGAACGGCACGCCGTAGCTGCGCAGCTGCGCGGTCATCCGAACGGCCTGCTCGCTGGCGGACGCGTTCGTGGAGAGCACGACCGGCTCCAGCCGGCTCACCCGGATCTCACGGTTCTGCGCGTCGCGCTCCGGCCAGGCGACGTAGGGCACCTCGCCCACCACCGCCAGGCTGGGCGGGTCGGCGCTCTGGTTGCGGCCGGCGTTGATCGGGCTGGTGCCGCCCACCGGCTGCTCCCACCCGGTGCCCGCGGCGTTCAGCCGGGCGACCCGCACCTCGCGGTTGCGCCCGTCGTCCTCACCCCAGGCCACCCACGGGCGTCCGGCGACCACGCCGATCGACGGCGCGATCGCGCCGCGCGTGCCCACGTTCACGGGCCGGGCGGCGTCGAGCCCCTGACCCACCTTCTCCCATCCGGCGCCGCCGGTGGACAGCCGGGCGACGCGCACCTGGGCGCCGCCGGGACGGGCCTCCAGCCACGACACGTACGGCACGCCGCCGATGTCCACCAGGGACGGGCTGCTGGCGTCCTGGGCGAGGTCCTGGTTCACCGGGCTCCCCGGCCGCAGGGCGCGGCCAAGCTGGTCCCAGCCGGTCTGGGCGGCGTTCAGCCGCGCCACCCGGAGCTCGTAGTTGGTCCCGTCGGTCTCGGCCCATGCGACCACCGGCAGGCCGCCCACGGATGCGATCACCGGCTGGCGGGCGCTCCTGCCGGCCGAGTTGTTGAGCGGGCTCGCCGGGTTCAGGGCGATGCCCACGCGCTCCCATGCGTTGCCGTCCGCGGTGGGACGCGCGACGCGCACCTCGTAGTTGGTCCCGTCGAACTCGGTCCACGCCACGTACGGCACGCCGCCGACCGTGGCGATCGACACGCCGGCCGCGTCACGCGACGGAGCGAGGTTGATGGGGCTGGCCGGGCTCACGACCGCCCCGACCTTGTCCCAGCCGGTGCCGGCCGCGTTCAGGCGGGCCACCCGAACCTGGTCGGTCCCCCCGGCGCCCTCGATCCACGCGACGTACGGCACGCCGCCCACATCGGTGAGCGCCACGTCCTTCGCGGCGCCCAGGCTGTCCTGGTTGATGGGCGTCGCCGGGTTGACGGCCTGGCCGACCTTCTCCCACCCGTTGACGGTGAGGCGCGCGACGCGCACCTCGTAGTTCTGCCCGTCGGTCTCACGCCACGCCACGTGGGGCACGCCGCCGACGGACGCCATGGCGGCGTCGACGGCCTCGGTGGTGGGGGCCTGGTTGATGGGGCTCGGGCTGTCCGCGGGACGGACCCACGCCGACATTGCGGCGGGTGCGGCGGCCAGCAGGCCGCCGGCCACGAGGAGGGCCGGGACGGCGCGTGATGCGCGGACCCGGGGATGGCGCATGCGGCGCCGCTGGGAACTCCGGTGATCGGTCACGGGCAATGCCTACCCCCGAGACCCCCGGTTTGCGAGAACTCTTACGGTTCCCGAACCGGGGGCTCAGGCTCGCGAGCGACGACGGCCGAACCCCACGCGCGGACCGTCGCCGCAGGCGTGCTGCGGCGATCAGCCCGGAGTGCTGCTCGTCCGGGTCCGGTCGCCGCCGTGGTCGTCCCCGGACTCGTCGTCGTCCTGGAACTCGACCTTCAGGGCGAGAAACCCGCCCGTCCCGTCGGCCACGATCTTCACCTCGTCGAGGCTCGCGCCGGCCACCAGGCCCTCGGCGGTGCCGTCGTCGAACCGCGTGTCCTCATCGACCGTCACCGTCACGGGCTCCTTGCCGGAGGGCTGGATCACCAGCGCGCCGGACCCGGCGTCGAACGACACCACGGTCCCGGAGATCTCCAGGCGGCCGTGCTCGTCGCCGTCGTCCGTGCCGTCGCGGTCGCTGTCGGAGCGGTCCGGGCGCGTGCCGCTGCGCTGCTCGTCGCGGTTGCACAGGCCGTCCTTGTCCCGGTCCTCGAGCAGATCGCGCACGCCGTCGTCGTCGCTGCCGGTACTCGGTGAGGTTCTTCAGGCCGTCGCGGTCCTGGTCACGGCCGGCCTGGTTGACCTTGAGCGACAGGTTGTGCGCCTTCTCCCACCTGTCCGGGATGCGGTCGCGGTTGCGGTCGCCCCCCGGGCCGGCGGTCGCCACCCCGGTGATCCCCGCCGCCGCGATGGCGACGGACAGTGCCGCGGTGAGCGCGGTTCGCCTGCTCAGCTTCATGGTGCATCCTCCGAGTCGGTTCCCGCGGGTGGCGCCGCGGGGGTGTCAGGTGTCGCGCGCCGTGCGCGTCCTCACCCGCTCCACGAACTCGGTGCCGGTTCCTTACGCGACCTTCTGGCGGCGTCTGCGCCGTGGCGCCGGCGGGGGTGCGTCGAGCACCTCCCGCAGGAACTCGCCGGTGAAGGATCCAGCCGTGGCGGCCACCTGCTCAGGGGTCCCGGAGGCCACCAGCAGACCGCCTCCCGCCCCGCCCTCGGGGCCCAGGTCCACCAGCCAGTCGGCGCACTTGATCACGTCGAGGTTGTGCTCGATCACCAGGACCGTGTTCCCGGCGTCGGCGAGGCGCTGCAGCACCTCCAGCAGGCGCTCGATGTCGGCCAGGTGCAGTCCGGTGGTGGGTTCGTCCAGCACGTAGAGCGTCCGCCCGGTCGCCACGCGCGAGAGCTCGCTGGCCAGCTTCACCCGCTGTGCCTCGCCGCCCGAGAGGGTCGTGGCGGGCTGTCCCATGCGGACGTAGCCCAGGCCGACGTCCTCCAGGGTCTGCAGTCGCCGGTGGATGCGCGGCACCGCCGCGAAGGCCTCCAGCGCCTCCGACACGGTCATGTCCAGGATCTCGGCGATGTTGCGCCCGCCGTAGCGCACCGTGAGCGTCTCGCGGTTGTACCGGCGCCCGCCGCACACCTCGCACGGGACGTAGACGTCCGGCAGGAAGTGCATCTCGATGGTGATGGTGCCGTCGCCCTTGCAGTTCTCGCAGCGGCCGCCCTTGACGTTGAAGCTGAAGCGACCCTGCTTGTAGCCGCGGGCGCGGGCGTCCGGGGTCTTCGAGAAGAGGTCCCGGATGAGGTCGAAGATGCCGGTGTACGTGGCGGGGTTCGACCGCGGCGTCCGCCCGATGGGCGACTGGTCGATGGCGATGACCTTGTCGAAGTGCTCGAGGCCCTCGATGGCGTCGTGCCGCCCGGCACGGCGCGGCCGCCGCGAGAGGCGTCCGGCGAGTGCCTTCAGCACCACCTCGTTCACCAGCGTGCTCTTGCCCGATCCGGACACGCCGGTGACACAGGTGAGGGTGCCGACCGGGATCTCCACGTCGATGCCGCGCAGGTTGTGCTCCCGGGCCCCCAGCACGCGCAGCACGCCGCGGCCGTCGCGACGGGCCGGCGGGATCTGGATGGTGCGGCGCCGCGACAGGAACGCCCCGGTGATCGACTCCTCGTTGGCCTCCACCTCGGCCGGCGTGCCCTCGGCCACCACGCGGCCGCCGTGCTCGCCCGCCCCCGGCCCCATGTCGATGAGGTGGTCGGCGGCGCGCATCATGTCCTCGTCGTGCTCCACCACCAGCACGGTGTTGCCCTGGTCGCGCAGGCGCTCGAGCGTCCCGATGAGCTTGCGGTTGTCGCGCTGGTGCAGCCCGATCGACGGCTCGTCGAGGATGTAGAGGACGCCCATCAGGCCCGAGCCGATCTGCGTGGCCAGGCGGATGCGCTGCGCCTCACCACCCGACAGGGTCCCCGCGGCGCGCTCCAGGTTGAGGTACCCCACCCCCACGTCCACCAGGAACCGCAGGCGGGCGGTGACCTCCTTGATGACCCGTTCGCCGATGAGCGTCTGGGTGCGGTCGAGCCGCAGGCCCTCCAGGAACTCCAGCGCCTGCTCCACCGAGAGGCGGCACAGCCCGTGGATCGACAGCCCGCCGATGGTGACGGCCAGGACCTCGGGCCGCAGCCGGGCGCCGTCACAGGACGGGCACGGCCGGAGCGACATGTACTGCTCCACCGAGTCGCGCACCGCCTGGGACATCGAGCTGGTGTGCTGCCGGCGCAGCTGCGGCACCACGCCCTCGAACCACCCGACGGGGTTGCGGCCGCCCTTGCGGCGGCCCAGGTACATGCGCTGCCGCCGGCCGCCGGGCGGTCCGTGCAGCATGAGCCGCTGCGTCGACTCGGGCAGCCGCTTCCACGGCGTGTCCAGGTCGATCTCGTACTCCTCGGAGATCGCCTGCAGCAGCAGCTCGTAGTAGTCGGTGGTGCGGTCGGCCCAGGGGATGAGCGCGCCCTGCGCGAGGCTGCGCTCGGGGTCGACCAGCAGCTCGGGGTCGACCTCGGGCATGAAGCCCAGGCCGGTGCAGGTGGTGCACGCCCCGTGCGGCGAGTTGAACGAGAACACGCGGGGCGCCAGCTCTGCCAGGGAGGCGCCGTGGTCCGGGCACGCGAACCGTTCCGAGTACGTCCAGCTGCGCTCCTCGCCGCCGTGCTCGGCGATGCGCACCAGGCCGTCGGCCAGCTGGGTGGCGGTCTCCAGGCTCTCGGTGAGCCGGCGGCGCAGGTCGTCGCGCATCACCAGGCGGTCGACGACCACCTCGATGGTGTGCTGCTTGTTGCGCTCCAGCGCGGGGACCTCGTCGAGGGTCATCACCGTGCCGTCCACCGACACACGGGTGAACCCCTCCCCCCGCACCTGCTCCAGCACGTCCTTGTGCTCGCCCTTGCGTCCCCGCACCAGGGGGGCCATCACCATGAAGCGCGTGCCCTCGGGCAGCTCCAGCACACGGTCCACGATCTGCTCGACGCTCTGCCCCGTGATGGGCCGGCCGCAGACCGGGCAGTGGGGCTCGCCGATGCGCGCGAACAGCAGCCGGAGGTAGTCGTAGGCCTCGGTGACGGTGGCCACCGTGGACCGCGGGTTCCGGCTGGTGGTCTTCTGGTCGATCGAGATCGCCGGCGACAGGCCGTCGATGTGGTCGACGTCCGGCTTGTCCATCTGGCCGAGGAACTGCCGCGCATACGCGGACAGGCTCTCGACGTAGCGACGCTGCCCCTCGGCGTACAGCGTGTCGAACGCGAGGCTGGACTTGCCGCTTCCGGACAGCCCGGTGACCACCACCAGCGCGTCCCGCGGGATCTCCACGGTGACGTCCTTGAGGTTGTGCTCACGCGCGCCGACGACGCGGATCAGGTCCGGGGCATGGGGGCGGGGGGCTCGGGCCACGATGCGAACAAGTGTACTCCCCTGACCCGGCTGTCGGTCCCCCCTCCCGCCTCCCGTGGACCCGAGATGCGCCGTGTCCCGCAAAGTGACGCCTATCCTGCGAAACCCGGGTGCTTTCGCGCTCAGGTCCGCACCGCGTGGGCCGATACCGAGGACCCCGGGGATCACGCGGCGGTCCCCCTCATCAATGGCGGAGCGATATGACCCTGTCAGCGACCCTGCGGCGGTGCCTGCTCGCAGTCGCACTCGGCGCGTTCCTGTTCCTCACGCCGGCCCTCATGGCGGCCGGCGCGACCGAGACCCAGACCGGCCCCCCGGCGTCCGTGGTGACGCCGCTGGGCACCACGGGAACCCCCGCGGTCGTCTCCTACGCCGAGCTGCTCAAGGTCGCACGCCAGGGTCGACTGAACGCCGCCGTGGTCGACACGGCCGCCTACTGGGTCGCCGCCGCCGACCGGAACGGCAAGGCGATCGCCGCCCACATCCCCGCCCCCAAGGCCGGCACGGACTTCGGCCTGGGCCAGGGTGAGACCGCCGCGGGCGGCATCCCCACCGCCTTCGACCTGGCCGGGTGGCTCCGCGCGCGCAACGTGGTGGTCATCCCGGTCGAGAGCGGCGGCGGGCAGTCGGCGACGGCCTCCCCGAACCGGTCGATCCTCGTGCCCCTGGGCATCGCGGTCGGCTTCGCGATCATCTTCGCCGGCATGATGGCCATCCGGGGCCGCAACCCCAACGGCCGGGGCAAGGGCGCCGCCGGCGGCCACGGCCGCATGCGCAAGAACGCCCGGGTCGAGCCGCCCTCCACGCGCTTCACGGACGTCGCCGGGTGCGACGAGGCCGTCGAGGAGCTGGAGGAGGTCGTGACGTTCCTCAAGGAGCCCATGCGGTTCACGCGCGTCGGCGCCCGCATGCCGCGCGGCGTGATCCTGCACGGCCCGCCCGGCACCGGGAAGACGCTGCTGGCCAAGGCCGTGGCCGGCGAGAGCGGCGTGCCCTTCTACGCGGTCTCCGGCTCGGACTTCGTGGACACGTTCGTCGGGGTCGGCGCCGCCCGCGTCCGGGACCTGTTCCTGGAGGCGCGCAAGCAGGAGGAGGGCGCGATCATCTTCTTCGACGAGATCGACGCCATCGGGCGCAAGCGGGGCTCGGGCATCAGCGGCTCGGACTCCGAGCGCGAGTCCACGCTCAACCAGCTGCTGGTGGAGCTCGACGGCTTCTCGAACCGTGACCGGATCGTCGTGATGGCCGCGACCAACCGCGTGGACATGCTCGACGACGCCCTCACCCGGCCCGGGCGGTTCGACCGCCGCGTGCAGGTGGCGGTCCCCGCGGAGGCCGGCCGCCTGGCCATCCTGCGCCTCTACGCCAAGAACAAGCCGATGGCGAGCAGTCACGACCTGGAGCGCATCGCCACGGTCACGGCGGGCTTCGCCGGGGCCGACCTGTCGAACCTGCTCAACGAGGCGGCCATCATGGCCGCCCGCGCGGGGCGCACCCAGATCACGACGGCCGATCTCGACGAGGGCATGCTGCGCGCCGTGGCCGGGCCGGAGCGCAAGGACCGGCGCCTCGCCGCCGGTGAGCTGGAGACCATCGCCTGGCACGAGGCGGGCCACTGCCTGGCCGCCGAGCTCTGCCCCACCCACGTGAAGACCCAGCGGGTCACGATCCTCGCCCGCGGCGATGCCGGGGGACTGGCGCTGTACGGCAACGAGGACCGCGCGCTCACCTCGCCCCAGCGGCTGCACGAGCGCATGGTGGTGGCGATGGCCGGGCGCGCGGCCGAGGAGATCGGCTTCGATGCGATCAGCTCGGGAGCCGCCAACGACATCGAGCAGGTCACGGGCATGGCCCGCACCGCGATCGAGAAGCTCGGCTTCTCGACCCGTGTCGGCCAGATGACGCTGCACACCGGTCCCCATGGGCAGCTCTCCGAGGAGACCCGCCGTGTGGTGGAGCACGAGGTGGCCGCCATGGTGGACGCCGCGTACCGCGACGCGATCGCGATGCTGCGCGAGCACCGGGCCGAGCTCGAGAAGCTGGCGCTGGCGCTGCTCGAGAAGGAGCAGCTGGACCGCGACGACATCGTCGAGGTGCTCGGCGACCTCGCGGCCCGGCGCATGCCCAGCCGCCGGCCCACCAGCGCCGAGCGTCAGCCCGTGGAGGCCGAGGTGGCGGTGACCCTCGAACCGCCCGCCGAGAAGCGCCGCCTGCGCGTGCCCCTGCCCCGTCCCGGTGAGGTCACCGGCGTGGTGGTGCGCGGCGCCGCCGCCGGCGCGGCGATGGCCGCGGCGGGCGCCCGCGGGGTCCGTGCGTTCCGCCGCCTGCGCGTGGGCCGCCGCTCGCGCGCCGGCAGCCCCGGCTGATCCGCTGAACCGCCGTCCGGTGCGCGTCCCGCGCGCACCGGGCCCGGATCAGCCCGGCTCGGCCACCCGCACGCCGTCCCGGCCCGCGCCCTTGGCGCCGTACAGGGCTGCGTCGGCCCGGGCCACGACCTCCCGCAGCCCCGCGCCGTCCGCGGCGGCCACGCCCAGGCTCGCGCTCACCGACAGCCCCGGGGTGATGGTGCTCCACGGGTAGGAGCGCACGGCGGCGGCGATGCGCGTGGCGCACGCCTCGCCCTCCTCGCGTGACGCGCCGGGCAGCCCGACCACGAACTCATCACCGGCGTACCGCCCCACCGGGTCGTCCCGCCGGCACGCCGCGCCGATGAGCCGCGCGACCGTGGCCAGCACGTCGTCCCCCACCGGGTGGCCGAAGCGGTCGTTGACCTGCTTGAAGCGGTCGACGTCCACCATCACCAGCACCCAGGGCCGGCCCGAGGCCACGACGGCGTCCATCCGCTGCTGGAAGGTCGCCCGCGTGAGCGCGCCGGTCGGGCGATGCGCTCCGCCCGGCGCGCGTGGTGCCGCGCCCGGTGCTCGGCCTGCTGGACGCGCCGCTGGGCCCCGAGCGCGTCGCCCAGGCGGCCCGTCGCCTCCAGCAGCATCGCCCGCTCGGCATCCAGCGCGCGCCGCATCTCCGCCAGCGCCGCCACGGGATCGCCCAGCATCTCGTGGGCACGGGCGCGCTCCACGTGGATCCAGGTTGAGCGGTCACCGGCGATGTCGTCGAGCGGCGTGCGCAGGGCGTCCTCGAGCACGGCCAGGGCCTCACGGGGCGACTCCCGGTGCAGCAGCACCCGGGCCCGCGCCAGATGCACGGTGCGCTCCGGTGGAATGTCGTGGTCGGCGCACAGGCGGGCGACCTCGCCCAGGCGGCGGTCGGCGGCGCCCTCGTCCCCCACCGACGCCAGGCTGAGTGCCAGCAGGGCGCGGACGTCGATCGCCGCCGCAAGGTCACCCGCGGAGTCGCAGATCGCCAGGGTGGGCCCGCCCGCGGCGATCACCTGCTCGTGCGCCCGTCGGGCGGCGTCCGGGGAGCGCCGCTCGGCGTCGAGGGCCTCCCGCACCCGCAGGCGCAGGTCGGCGCTCATGGCGTGGGCCTGGGCCACCGCGTCGCGGGTGGCGTGGGCGGCGGCGACGGCTCGCTCCACGAAGGCGCGGCCGGTGTGGTGGTCGCCCACCGCCACGGCCGCCTGGGAGACCATCACCAGGGCGTTCACCAGCCCCACGCCGGGGTCGCCGCACTCCTCCAGCGCGGCGATGGCGTCCAGCAGCACGGCGACCGCGCGAGCCCCGTGCCCGTCCTCGGCGAGGTTGAAGGCCGCGACCGCGGCGGCGTGCCCGGTCACCACGGGGTCGCCGGCACGGCGGGCGGCCTCGGTGGCCTGTCCGGCCGCGATGGCCGCCTCGGCGGGGCGGCCCAGGTTGCCCACGGCGACGGCACGGGTCACCAGCAGCTTGGCGGCGAGCCGGTCGTCCTCGTCCTCGCCCAGCGCCGCAAGGCCCTGGGTGGCGAGTGAGGCCGCCAGCTCGTCGTGGGCGTCCACCAGCGCCCGCTCGGCGGCGGCGAGGGCGGCGGACGGGCTGGGGCGTCCGGTCGTCACACGCTTCACATCGGCGGGGGGCGTCCCGGGGTGAACCGCAGGGCGATCAGGCCTCCGGCGGCCTCGCGTCCGGAGGATGCACGGGCCGCCACCGGCGCAGCAGCGCGTCATGACGGCGGCGGCGCTCGCGTTCCTCGTCCCACCCATCGGGCTCAGCCGGGACCGGCGGAAGGGCCTCGCCCCACAGCAGGCCGTCGCCCGGCAGCCCCATCAGCGCGGCGAACACGTCGTCCTCATCCAGGCCGGGGGCCGCCGCGCTCCGGAACAACAGGTCCGGGGGGAGCTCCGGCTCGGCGCTCACCGGCGGCGGCGCCCCTGGGCGCGCTTGGGCGGGGAGGCCGGCACCCGGTCCCGGGGTGCCGTGGCGTCGGCGGTCTCCAGGGCCGCAGGGGCCTGCCGTCGCTGCAGCTCGCGGCGCAGCTCGGTGATCTGGTCGCGCAGCGCGGCGGCCTGCTCGAACTTCAGTTCCTCGGCGGCGGCGAACATCTCGGTCTCCAGCGCCACCAGCGAGGCCTGCAGCTCCTCCGGGGTCTGCCGCTGGGCGTCCTCGCGGACCCGCCGCGCGCCCCGCTTGCCCTTGCCGGGAACCGTCTCGGCAAGCCCCAGCAGCTCGACGATGTCGGAGACGCCCTTCACGATCGACTGCGGGGTGATGCCGTGCTCGGTGTTGTAGGCCACCTGGATGGCGCGCCGGCGCTCGGTCTCCGCGATCGCCGTCT
>LNFM01012211.1_pt1 | contig 20856 bp, 16 predicted proteins | sample 596031 | NCBI WGS metagenome assembly LNFM01 (sample SAMN04254537, study PRJNA301005) | activated carbon metagenome | isolation source: dual media filters at the Ann Arbor, Michigan drinking water treatment plant | place: USA: Ann Arbor | reverse complement strand
ATCGCCATCACACCCACATAGTCATAATCCGACCGTCCTGCCTGGAGCAGTTTGACCGGCCATAAGTGGAGCAGTTTGCGGTGGCCATCGGGGGTGTGATTGTCGAAACGACGTCGTTTAGTGGGCGAAACCCTGCTGATTTGTCGCTGTTTGGATCACTTCTGCACAACAAGGCTCAGCCTTCCTAGCCGCTATCAAATTGTCGTTAGTACAAGGGCCATACATGCAGCGCGGCACTACCGATAAGATGCTCACAGCTACCGGACTCGGAAGCTCATCACCGCGCAGACAAACAACACAGGGAGGGTCAATGGCAGCCAAGGTTCAGGTCAAATCGTTGTCTTTTGGAATGCCGCCTTTCCGGAAACTAGGCAACATCAACATCGATTTTGCTGAGCGGCTCACCCTCATTGCCGGACACAACGGGATCGGCAAATCAACCATATTGGGCTTGGTCGCCAACACCTTTGGTATGACTGACCGTAGTGGCCCCAAGAGCTACTTTGGGGAACCGTTCTACGCCAATATTGAGCGGATTGTTTACTTAGCCTTGGCTGAGGTGGCGGACGCCCAGAAGGACCCATCAGCGGCTCCCGTTGTCACAGCTTGCGCGAACGGCACAGAGATTAAAAAACGCTGCTCGATGACCCATCGGTCCATTTGGAAGCGTGCTCGCGTTGTCCCGCGAACCATAGACAAGGCCGAAGAAGACACCGTTGGGCAGGATGCCAAGATCCCGTTGCCAACCATATACCTTGGGATGCGACGCCTCGCCTCGATCGGTGAAGCTGACGAAAAAGAAGTTGCCAGCAGCAAAATGGATATGCATCCTGACGACAGCACACTGATGGTCGACTTCGTCAGTTCAGTGATCCATGGCTCCGAACTGAACATGGATGTGACCCATCAAACCATTAGAGGCTCCAAGAAAAAAACCGCTCAACCTGGATACACCCGGCATGAAGCACTAGCCGTCTCCATGGGTCAAGATAGCCTAGCCAGCATGGCGACAGCGCTGGCGTCGTTCAACCAGTTGAAACGAGAAATGGGCCAAGAGTATCCAGGGGGCCTACTGGTCATTGACGAAATGGATGTCGGCTTCCATCCACACGCAGTTGAACGACTCGCCAAGTCGCTCAAAACCTATGCTAATCGGCTCGATCTGCAAATCATTGCTACCACGCACTCGCCTCGTCTCATTGAAGCGATTCACCCAGACGGAGATGGGAATGGAAATGCACCTGACAAGGTGATTTACCTTCTTGACACCAAGTACCCCAGATTGGCTGACGATCAATCGCTTCGCGCCATGCTTAGCGACATGGCCATGAAGCCAGACGATAAAAAGTCAACACGGAAGGTAAGGCCTACCCTAGCTGTCTACTTTGAGGACGATGAAGCAGCACAGTTTTGTGCCAGCTTGATCCCGACTGCGCGGAAAAACGCCTTGTCCAAGAAATATGGCGTTCGGATCAACTGGATACCGCTGGGCATTGGGGGATCACATTTGGTCAAGCTCCCAGAAAAAGACCCGCTGTTCCTGGACAGGGTCTTGGTAGTGGATGCGGACACTACCGTAACCCAGGAGGCATCAGCAAGAGGCAACATCGTCAAGTTACCCAACGTCCCCGGAACGACGGGTGTTGCCCGATCGCTGGAAAACACAATCAAACAATTCCTGCGCGACATCTCTAACACCCCCGACGGTCCATTGCGAAAAGCGCTATTGGCGCTCAACACGCCAAACCCTACCAGTGACAAGGTCCACGTCAACTTCTTCCAAGATGGTGATGGAGAAAGCACGAAGCGTGAAAAAACCAAAATCTGGTGGAAAAAGCACTGGACCAAGTTAAACGCTTGGGGCGTGATTGAGCAATGGTCCGTAGTCTATGAGGCAGAGGTTGAGAAGTTTGAAGTTGCGTTTGAGGCAGCACTTAGTCGTACCGCAAGCCGGATGAAGAACAAGGGCTGAGGTAAGCTGCTCGACTACTTGCCTATCCATGTATTCCAACAAGCTATACACCCCTCTGCGCTACCCCGGCGGCAAAGCTCGCTTTGCGCCGTTGATCGCAGAGGTCATCACGACTAACAACCTTGCCGGTGGACACTATTTGGAGCCATTCGCAGGAGGTGCCGGTGTTGCCCTGTCACTGCTGATCGACAGCATCGTTGAACACATCCACATCAACGACGCAGACTCCGCTATCGCAGGGTTTTGGCGCGCTGCTACCCGCCAAACAGCTGAATTGGTGCAAATGGTAGCCACCGAACCCATCACAATGGACGCATGGCACCACTGGCGTGGCGTGATGCTGGGGCAGCAAGCCGGAACTGAGCTAGAACGTGGCTTCGCCACGCTTTTCATGAACCGGACCAACCGTTCTGGCATCCTCAAAGGCGGAGTAATCGGCGGCAAAGCTCAATCGGGCAGCTACAAAATCGATGCGCGATTCATGCGTGATGAGTTGTGCTCGCGACTAGAACGTATTGGCCTGCATGCCGATGGCATTCACGTTTACGAGGAAGATGCGCACGAGTTGCTGCGTCGCTGTCACCAGTTTTTGCCATCTAAGTCACTAATCTACCTAGACCCACCCTACTACGTCAAAGGCGCGGGCTTGTACCGCAACTACTACAAACACGACGATCACTTGGAAATAGCGAAGCTTCTCGGGAGCGCGCGTTTCAAACGACCCTGGATCGTGTCTTATGACAACGCGGAAGAAATAAGAGAGATGTACGCATACGCTACACCGTATGCGTACGGCCTCCACTACACAGCTCAGCGTCGTTACACGGGCTCCGAAGTCATGTTTTTTAGCAGCCGCCTTCAAGCACCTCTGGATGCGATGGCAAAAATCGCTGCCTGACGCATGAGGCACATACCGTCGAAGCGCTGGCGCATATGGCTGCGGCCTTCTACACCGGCAAACGTTGACCCCAGCTAAGGCAATGCAGCATGAGAAAGATATCTCCTCAGGACATCCGAGATGACTTCCAGAAGCAGCTAGCAGATCTGACTAACTTCTACCGTGCTGGCACGTCCGCCTTAATATCCGAAAAGGATCAATCCACGCTGACTGAACACAGCCTTCTGGCTTGTGCGGTAGCTTGGGAAGGGTTCATCAGTGACATGTTCATTGGGTACATAAACGTTGATTCGACGCGATTCAAGCAGCATCTGAACGACTCTTTTAAAGAGCACCTTCAAACACAAGAGAAGTCGAAGCGGGTGTACGAGGCATTTGGCAGACTGCAATTTCCTGCACACCTGAGCAAAGCCGAAGTCCAGTCTCTTGCTAACAGTTCAGGCAATAACATCACATTCCCGAAATTCGCAGAACTCGAGGAGCGATCCGAGAAATGGCTAGCGGAGCCGCATGCAGACAAGTTCAAGGCCCTATCGAAGCCTCAAAAGGCCTTGGTAGATGCTGTCATCGGACTCAGGAATCACGTCGCCCACAGAAGTCATCGCTCTGGCGAAGCCATGAACGGACTTCTTGCTGCTGGCGCTCTGCACACGACTGGGATCAAGCGGGGGGCAAACAATGTAAAGAACGTAGGGGCGTGGTTGAAGGCGAGCCCGGCGGGACGTAACGAGTCGCGGATCGAGATGATCATCAAAGAATTAGGTGTGATTGGCGCATCATGCTGATGCCGAGGATGGAGCCTGTCGCTAGACAGTATTCCATGGCCCAGTCCTAAGCACCTCCCCAGCTCTCCCCAAACACCTGCGCCTGCCGCAGAACCAAGTCCACCGCCTCTTCCTGCAAGTCCGGCGGGTACTTGTACTTGCGCAAGACCCGCTTGACCATCAGCCGCAGTTTGGCCCGCACACTCTCACGCTCTGACCAGTCCACGGACAGGTTCTGACGCAGGTTTTCGGTCAGCTCGTGGGCGATCTTCTTTAGGGTCTCGTCGGTGAGTTCTTTGACCGCCGATTCGTTGGTGGCCAGGGCGTCATAGAAACGCACCTCGTCTTCGGTCAGGCCTAGTTGCTCGCCGCGGCTGGCCGCCTCGCGGAACTTCTTGGCCATCTCGACCAGTTCTTCCATCACCTGCGCGGTTTCAATGGAGCGGTTTTGGTAGCGCTTGATCACGTTGCCCAGCAGGTCGGAAAACTTCTTTTCCTGCACCACGTTGCTGCCGAAGCGGCTCTTGATCTCGCCTTCGAGCAGGCGTTCGAGCAGCTCTACCGCCAGGTTCTTCTCGGGTAGGTTCTTCACCTGGGCCAGGAATTCATCGTCCAGCAGCCCAATGTTGGGTTTGTCCAGGCCCACAGCGTCAAAGATGTCCACCACCTGGTCGGACACCACGGCGTTGCTGATGATCTGGCGGATGGCTTCATCGCGCTGTTCGTCGGTGCGCTTCTTGGCGGTGATGTCCCGCTTGGTCAGGATGACCTTGACGGCCTGCATGAAGGCGACTTCCTCTCGCACTGCCTTGGCTTCGTCCAGGGTGCAGCACAGCGAGAAGGCTTGGGTCAGTGCCAGCGTGGTGTCGGCAAAGCGGCGTTTGCCATCCTTGCCACCTTCTTCCCGCAGGCCAAGTACATGGTTGGCGGCCCTTGCCAGGGTTTGGTGGCCCCCGGTCAGGAAGTCGCTGTAATCGCAGCCATGCAGCATGGATTGCAGGACATCGAGCTTTTCCATGAGAACGCTGTACGCCTCGCGGGCATCCACGGTGGGAGTGCCCCGGCCTTTGCTGGCGGTGTACTCCTTCATGGCGGCTTTGAGTTCGTTGCCGATGCCGATGTAGTCCACCACCAGGCCGCCTTGCTTGCCCTTGAAGACCCGGTTCACACGAGCAATCGCCTGCATGAGGTTGTGGCCCTTCATGGGCTTGTCTACGTACAGGGTGTGCACGCAGGGGGCATCGAAGCCGGTGAGCCACATGTCGCGCACGATCACCAGTCGCAGAGGGTCGGCGGGGTCTTTGAAGCGCTTTTCCAGGCGTTTCTTGACTTTGCCGTCGTAGATGTGGGGGCGCAGCAGGGCCTTGTCGCTGGCCGATCCGGTCATCACGATCTTGATGGCACCCTTTTCTGGATCGGGGTCGTGCCAGTCGGGGCGCAGCTTTTTGATCTCGTCGTACAGGTGCACACAGATGTCGCGGCTCATGGCCACGACCATGGCTTTGCCCGATTGGGCGGTGCTGCGCTCTTCAAAGTGCGCCACCAAGTCAGCGGCCACGCTGGCCACGCGGGGTTCGGCCCCGACGATCTTTTCCAGGGCGGCCCAGCGGCTTTTGAGTTTGGCCTGGGTGCTTTCTTCCTCGTCCTCGGCCAGCTCGTCCACTTCGTCGTCAATGGCGGGTAGGTCTTCGTCTTTGAGGCGCAGCTTGGCCAGGCGGGACTCGTAGTAGATGGCGACAGTGGCGCCGTCTTCTTTGGCCTGCTGCATGTCGTACACATGGATGTACTCGCCAAACACCGCTCGGGTGTCGTGGTCGGTGCTGCTGACCGGGGTACCGGTAAAGCCTACGAACGTGGCATTGGGCAAGGCATCGCGCAGGTGTTGAGCGTAGCCCGCCTGGTACTTCTCTTCGCCAGGCTTGCCTTTGAGGGTGGCCTTGAAGCCATATTGGGTACGGTGGGCTTCGTCCGCGATCACCACGATGTTGCTGCGGTCGGACAGCACCGGGAAGGTGTCTTCATCCTCCCCCGGCATGAACTTCTGTATGGTGGCGAAGATGATGCCGCCCGAGGGTCGGTTGCCCAGCTTGGCACGCAGGTCTGGGCGGGTCAGAGCCTGGGTCGGCTGCTCGCGCAACAGGTCTTGGGCCAAGCTGAACACGCCAAAGAGTTGTCCATCCAGATCATTGCGGTCGGTGATGACCACGATGGTGGGGTTCTCCATCGCGGCTTCTTGCATCACACGGGCGGCAAAGCAGGTCATGGTGATGCTCTTGCCGCTGCCCTGGGTGTGCCACACCACACCGCCCTTGCGTGAGGCACCAGGCCGGGACGCTGTCACCACTTCTTCGATGGCTGCACGCACCGCGTGGAACTGGTGATAGCCCGCAATCTTCTTGACCAATTGGCCGTCGTCCTCGAACAGGACGAAGTAACGGATGTAGTCCAGCAGGTACTGCGGGGCCAGCACACCGCGCACCAGGGTTTGCAGCTCCTGAAACTGCCCCAGCGGGTCGAGGTTCACCCCATCAATCGTGCGCCAGGCCATGAAGCGCTCGGCGTTGGCAGACAGCGAACCCATTAGGGCATCCGTACCGTCCGAGATCACCAGCACCTCGTTGTACTGGAACACCTCGGCAATTTGCTCCTTGTACGTCTCGATCTGGTCGAAGGCCTTCCAGATGTTGGCGTTCTCGTCGGCGGGGTTCTTGAGTTCCAGCAGCACCAGCGGCAGGCCGTTGACGAACAGGATGATGTCGGGGCGGCGGGTTTTGTGGGGGCCTTTGATGGTGAACTGGTTGACGGCCCACCACTCGTTTTTCTCGGGGTGTGCCCAGTCGATCAGGCGAACGAAGTCGCCGCGTGTTTCGCCGTCCTTTTGATACTGGACGGGGACACCGCCCACCAGCAGCTTGTGGAAGGCGCGGTTGGCCGACAGCAGGGATGGGATGCCGAGGTCCGTGACCTGCTTGATGGCATCCTCGCGGGCGGCCACTGGAATGCCAAGGTTCAGGCGGTTGACGGCTTCGCGCAGCCGGAAGGGAAGGACAACCTGGCGGTAGTCAGCACGCTCGGGTGAAGAACCATCGAAGGCGATGTCGGGGCCGTAGCGGTGGGCGTAGCCCACGTCTTGCAGCCAGGCCAGGGTTTCTTGTTCGAGTTGGTCTTCGGTCATGACTTCAAGCTCTTGCTGATTTGTTCCAAAGATTCACTCATTTGAGTCAGCACTTCCGGCACTTGTGTCAGCGCTCTTTGTGCCCTTAACAGCTCAGTTTCGTCTGCAAGCGCCCATTGATAGAACGATGTGTCGATGAAAAATGGCAGCCGACAAGTGTTGCCTTTGACATCTTGATAGACGACTTGGCCCCGCAGCTCACGCGGGTTCGCCTTGATCCTTCCGGCAACCCAGTGATGCACTCCAAGCATGGTGGCTTGCTCTTCCCCTGGCATGAGCACAGCGATGGCCTGCGTCTCGTCACCGGCAAATTGCAGGGGCTGCGCGTCGCTGTTTGGCCCTTGTTTAAGCAAGGGAGGCCCTCCATCCCAATGAAGATACACGCGATGCGCTGCTGAGCCGCCCGCATTCTTGATCTTGATGAGGGACAGCCCATAACGGCTCTTGATATCGATGTAAGGATAGGGATACGGTCGCTGCGACTCTTCCACGATGGCGACCGAACGGAAGGCGACAAGTGCGGAAATAGAGGCGGCCAACACAGCGCCTGCGCCGGTGAACACGGTTGCGATATCAGGCTTTGGTTCAAGGTAGAACTGGTAGCCAAAGTACGCCATCGTGCAAAGCGACAGCAAGGCCAGCACGAGAGCCAATCCGTTGCCAGCTGACGCCAGTGTCCAAGACTTCATAGGGTTGCTTCCAGGTAGTCGGTTTCTAAACTACCAAGCAGCTTGTTCTCCGACTTCGGATCAGCTGCTGCGGTCATGGTGAAGGACGCTCCTCGGGGTGAATCCAACACCCTGGACTCTCAGCGTCGAAGAACAACACACCCTTCACGCCAATGTCTGCAAGGGCATCTTCCGCCTGCTGCGCGCTTGCTTGGGAGCCGCCGTACACAGATACCGCGACTCGCCGCAGAGCTGAACCTGTACGTTGCAACTGCCCAAGGATGTGTTCATCCTGCTCGGATATCGCCCAGCCGTAGATCACCAGAGATTCACCCGCGTTAGGTAGCACCTCGCGAAAGACTCGGCTCAAATAGTTGGAGTTAGCAATCGACTTTTTCTTCTGCTCCGCAGTACCTTCGCTGACAAACAAAGGCGACGCAGACCCCGTCTCCCAGAGCTCGAGGATGCGATCCAGCAGTGTCGCGCCCCCTCCGGGCGGGAGCGTTAGTTTGCCCTCGGTGTAGTCCTCACGTCTTGCTGTAAGAAGACTGCCGTGGGGATAAAAGACCAAAGTAGTACCGTCTGCGCCGTACGGCTTGCGCAAAGTTTCCCAATCTTCCCGAAATACGCCGCCTTTTTGAAAGCCGTCTTTGAACCACTTTCCCAACTCGTCCTGGCTGGCCATCATTGCCCAATAGACCAACAAGTCGTAGTTCAAGCTGAACACCGTGTCGAAGCTCTTCATGAACTGAAACATGGGCACGAAGTGCCTCTTCGCGTCCTCGTGCGAGATGTGGATATCGCGCACAGTTGAAATGAGTGCGCTTCGTACCTGCTGGTAAGCGTGCTCGACTCGCCCAGGCTCAACCCCAAGAGCTTTGTTGACCAATGTTGCTTCCCACAACCGGCGCAGCACCAGTTCAAAGTCATCCTTGCCAAAGGCTCTGAAAACGCCGGCAACCTCGGGAGTAATGTGCCCTTGGTCTTCCGCAGCTTGTCGAAGCGATGGGTAACCAAAGCCTTTGTGGACGGCCAAGCTTGCGCCATTCCCAAGGAGAAGCGCACCACCTTCAAACCGGTCCTTGATGTCCGACCATTGGTGAATGTCAGGCATTGATGGCGCCTACGTTTTCATCCAAGCGTAGCTGGCCGGAGATCAGACGGGGAAGCAAGGTGTCACGCACAGACGCAAGCTCAACGCTCTGCTGCACCAGCAATTGGGACCTTGCAAACATTGGTGCAACTAAAGCTCCAAATGCGTCAATCAACTCAATGGGAGGATGGATCATTGACAGTTTCGCAATGTCCCCGTTGGAAACGAAGGGCTGAGCCGCCCCCTTCTTGATCACATCCATGTTGACCGACTTGAGCCATAAAAGCAGCCACTCTGAGCTTATTTTTCTACTTGGTACGACATGTGAAGCATTGTTGTTTACCCACGCGTTTCCTATGTGCCAGAAGAACTGCCCGCAATAGGCGCCAACTCGTCCCACCGTGATGACGAAGTCGGTGGCGTTTCGTTGCGCTGTATGACCCATAACGCCAGCACCGCCAAAAACCGGATTGGGCGCACTGTTTGAGAAAGCCTCTTTGCTCAACTGCTTTCCCCCTTTTAGGGCCGCGACATCGCCTAACTCGCCAACCCGCCACCCCCTCGGCACCTCCCCCAACTCCGACGTTTCAAACCCATCGGGAAACAGCGCTGCGGTTGCCTCGTCCATGCCTTCGGGCGTGCGGCCTTCCATCTTGGCGCGCACGGGGTCGAAATCGACGAACCAGGACTTGAACAGGGCCTGGGCGATGGCTTCGAGGGTGGCATTGGTTTCGCGCAAGAGGGTGATACGGTCGTCGAGGGCGCTAAGGAACTCCCCAATAGTTCGTCGTTCATCGACGGGCGGGAGAGGTATGGGCAGAGCTCGTAGGTCCTTCAGATTGATCGTCGTCTGGACGGTCGTATTTGCTCGACTTCCAAGCAGATGCTGGGACAGGGGCGATCGAAGGCATATGGCAATCCATCGCGGTTCGATGTGCGGCAGCGGGTGGATGACAGCGACGGCCCTTGCGACATTGAACCCCGCCAAATTGCTTGGCACCGTTGCGACCTGACCGACTGATCCAACCACCGTCAACAGAACCTCGCCACCAACGAGGCGCGTTCGGCTGTACTTCGACTCAATGTCGGGAGCGATGTACATAACATCCGAAAGATCCAAACGACCATCTTTGAAGTTGTTTACGCGGATCAGCGGCTTGCCTGCATCGAGTGCTGCACCTGGCTGCACGACTCCATAGGTTATCGAGTTCTTCTGACTGCAATTTTCCAGCGGCGCATAACTCCATCCTTCCGGCAAGGCTGGCAAATCAAAACTCATACCCAAGCCCCCCCAGCTTCGCCCGAATCACCGCATCCAGCTCCGCTCCCTTGGCCATCTGCTCGCCCAACTTCTCCGTCAGCTTCTGCATCTTGTCGGCAAAGGCTTCGTCGTCGTCTTCCACCTCTTCTGCACCCACGTAGCGGCCAGGGGTGAGTACATGCCCGTGCTGAGCAATTTCGGGCAGGGGCACGCTGCGGCAAAAGCCTTTCACGTCTTCATAACTGCCCGCACCCGGCTCGCCGCGCCAGGCGGCCACCACGGCTTCGATGCGGGCAATTGTGTCGTCGGTCAGCTCTGCTTGCACGCGGCTGATCATGCGGCCCTGCTTGCGGGCGTCGATGAACAGCACTTCGCCTTTGCGCGCCTTCTGCTTGGCCAGGAACCACAGGCAGGCGGGGATCTGGGTGTTGAAGAACAACTGGCCGGGCAGGGCCACCATGACTTCGACCACATCGGCATCGACCATGGCGGCGCGGATCACGCCTTCGTTGTTCTGGCTGGAACTCATGCTGCCATTGGCCAGCACAATGCCCGCGCGGCCCGTGGGCTTCAAGTGGTGCAGCATGTGCTGCAACCAGGCGTAGTTGGCATTGCCGTGGGGTGGGTCGCCAAACTCCCAGCGCGGGTCGCCTTCCAGGCTGCCGTGCCACCAGTCAGAGATGTTGAACGGTGGGTTGGCCAGGATGTAGTCGGCCCGCAGGTCGGGGTGCTGGTTGCGGGTGAAGGTGTCGGCAGGCTCGCGGCCCAGGTTGTAGTCGATGCCCCTGATGGCCAAGTTCATGGCGGCCAGGCGCCAGGTGGTGGGGTTGGCCTCTTGGCCGTAGATGCTCACATCGCCCAGTTTGCCGCCGTGGGCTTCGATGAACTTCTCAGACTGCACAAACATGCCGCCCGAGCCACAGCACGGGTCGTACACCTTGCCTTCGTGGGGGCTGAGGATGGCCACCAGGGTTTTGACGATGCTGGCAGGCGTGTAGAACTGCCCACCCCGCTTGCCTTCGGCGCTGGCAAACATGCCAAGAAAGTATTCGTACACCTGGCCCAGCACGTCGCGGGCAATGGCAGCATCTTCACCAAAGCCAATGGTGGAGACCAAATCGACCAACTCGCCCAGCTTGCCATCGGGCAACTGTGCGCGGGCGTAGCGCTTGTCGAGGATGCCTTTGAGCTTAGGGTTCTCGGCCTCGATCAGCGTGAGTGCGTCGTCAATGCGCTTGCCAATGTCGGGCTGCTTGGCGGCATTGCGCAGGGCTTCCCACCGCGCGCCTTCGGGTACCCAGAAGACGTTGACCTCCTTGTAATAGTCGCGGTCTTCCAGTTCGGCTTCAATGTCGGCGGGGTCGGCATCGCCGTAGAAGTATTCGTCGTCGGGGTTGGTGAGGCGGGCCGTATTTGACGAAGATGAGGCCGAGCACCAGGTGCTTGTATTCGGCGGCGTCCATGTTGGCGCGCAGCTTGTCGGCGGTGGCCCAGAGGGTTTTTTTGATGTCGTCGAGCATTGAGACGGAAACTGGTTGGCCGCCCCGCCCAACTACTTTGGGCGCGGACGGAGCAGGTAGAAATCGTTCGCACCATCTTACCGTCACGATCACACATGGATACAGTTCTGGCGACTGATTGGCAGGGTGTTGCGATGGCGCGTCCAACGTGCTTGCAAGCCCTTCGACTGAGGTCCACGTTGTCCGAACTTGCGGCATGTCACCCTGTGCTGACTGAGGTAAAAATGCAGTCAGCCACTCACTGAGGAACCTATGGCCAAGAAGACCCCAGACACTGCTGAACGGAAGAAGACAAAGGCAGAGAAGCAAGCCGAGGAGGAGTTGCAGAGGAAGGTCATGGCGACCTTGTTTGAACGCAGCAGAATGCAATCACGCTATGAGGAAACCTTGTGCGCAGACATTTACCTGCGCAGTGGGCATCGCGACCATGACCTGTCGCCCGCCAACCCGGAGGGCAAGGATTTGCGGGATGCCATCGAGAAGCTGAATGCGACCCCGAAAACCATGCCCCTTTTGCGACAACCCCTGGGAGCTGCCAGCACTGCGCTTGATCGACGGTTGGATCGCGTCCTTCATGGAATCAAGGTAACAAGGGACCCAAGCACCAGGAAGGATATCGGCATCGACCTCGGTCCCCTGGTTCCCCCCGATACGCCCCCGAACCAGGTTCCATGGCGGCGGTATCGGAGACTGCGCAAGGGCCACATTCCGTTTGTCGCGCATAGCGTGGATGGGGCCTCGATGGTGGGCGGCATGTGTACCGTCTCCACACATCCCGAAGCTTTGGTCTCTTCCGGCAAGAGCTTGGCGCGGTACCTCACGTCGTTGGAGCATGTAGCACTGCCGCAGAACAAGAAGGTGGACTTCACCTTCGTGCTGCCAGGACTTGCGCTTCCGCAGGACAACAACGAGCCCGGCCAACCCAATGAAGCAAGCGATCACGAGCCAACGGCAGATGACTTCTTACCCCTGCTGGGACACGGCCACAAGGGTGATAAGAAACTGGCACAACTGCTGACGGTGCTTGTTCACGAATATTTCGACAGGGAGCTAGTGGATCAGGCCAATGCCTTGAAGGTACTGACGGTGCTGTGCGCGTTACCGAATCCCCAGTCCAGAGCCCATGTTCGATTCTTGACCATGGGCGTGAATTTTGAGTGGGACCGGGAGGCATTTACGCAGGATTTTGCAGGTGCCACCTGGAAAGTCGTCGCGCCTCTGATCCGTCACTTTGCGAGCCAAGAGAAAGAGCTTGCGGAGCTGGATGACCAAGCGGTGCTGCTGCCTTCGTTGGCGCTGATCGTCAAACGATTGCGGGACATGAAAGCTCTCCAACTTGGGACTTTGAATGAGCGGCAGGTCAAGTTCTTGCGAGCACTGGCCAAGTACAAAGCACCTTGACGAATAGCGGGCAGCCAGGCTTACAAACCCCCAGCATTCCTTGGCTCGTACGTCTCTCCCCTATTCCATTGAGACGTCTTACCCCAGTGCATGCGATCCGTCGTACCCCCGGTGATGACCCGACGCCGTTCCAGCGGCGGAGTGGTCTTCACCACTCACCATAGACCTGTCTTAAACAGGTCTTGGATGAGTCTTAGATCAAGGCTTCGACCATCTTGGAAGCCGCACCAGCATTGGGTTCTGCCATATCGCCAGGTTCCGTCACAACGTCCATGGTGTCCGTCGCAACGATGGGGGTCTCTGTCACAACGTCTGCGGTTGGCGTCACAACGTCTTCATCGGGACTGCCCACGAACCGGGGTTTGCGCACGCGCACCATCCGATCAGCATCATTGAGCCAGCACACCCACCCAGGCAGCCCTGCGATCGCCTGGACAGCCTCCTTCAACGTCCTGATGCGGCTTTTCTTGGCTGAGGCCGTGCATTCCTCTGTGCCCCAGACGTGCGGCAGCAGGGTTTCCAGCTTGATTTTGCGGACTTCCCCAGTGAATGCCCATGCGGACAGCCAGGCATGCAGACGCCGTGCCGGTTTGGACTGCAACAGGCGCTGCTCACGCATGTTGATCCAGTTCACACCGCTTCGGGATACGCAGCCCGCCGACAGTTCAGGGTTGAGGAATACGAAGACACGGGCAGGCGCCTCCCCCGTGAGCACCGCTGATAACAGCGTGTATGAGCAAGTCCCCCAGTGGCTGCCGCTGCCTGCGTAGTACAGCGATGCCTCACACGTTGTTCGGAGCAACCTGCGCACGCTGTTGCGCACAACCTCGGTATTCGGCCCCGTAGCGGTCATTCCAATGCCCCGTGCAAGTGATGGGATCGTGACTTCCACGCCCACCAAGACAGAAGGTGTACCGAGATCGGCAAGGTTGCTGGCAATCGTTTTTTCAGCCTTCACAGCCTGGTACTTGATATGCCTGAGTGCGGTGGCGAAATCCTCAGGGTGCTGTGCTGGGAAAAACGTATGTCTGTGTTCGCCAGGCGTCGCAGCCAACTGACACAGGTGGTACAGGACCAATTGGTCCGTGATGTCCAATGCCTGCTCTGACGTCCAAACGCAATCCACAAGCGTCTTGCACCCCCCGTTGCGGATCGCGCTGTTAGCTGCCTGAATTCCGGCAGCACGAGTGCCGTGTTGGATGGGCCGAAACAGGCCATCCGTCATGACGTACAAGGGATGCACGGGGGCATGGTCCATGTAGTCGATCACGGGTTCGACCTGTCCGTTTGCGCCCAACCGTGGCTTGGGCGATGGTTTCAATGAGGGCTGCTTTGCTCTGGCCCCCGCTGACGCGTTTCTCTTCTGCTGCATGTGATTTTTCCTGATCGAGGCTCGCACCGATGTGCCCAGCCGCAACCTGGGCGCACGTCGGCTCGAACTCTGGTGAATCACATGCGCTGGGGTGTTGTCGGTGTCTTTCTTGGACAGTTGTGACGACATCCCGGAATCATTTCCGGGGGCTAGGAAAACTACATTAGCAAGCGCACCCTCGTTTGCGCAAGTGGGGGGCGGCATCCTGTGCGACGGACATTCGGACAGGGTCATGGGCCGCATTCATGCTGCCTGGCAGCCCTTGACAAACGGTCTGAAATTCGTAGACTGATAGGCATATGCACAGTGATACCCACTTCCTCAATCACACCTCCACGGATCGCTCGATCCAGTGCATACGTTCGCGCTAAGCGGACGATTCTTCTCCCCCCGTTTCGTCCGCGTCCATACGCACGCACCAAGGGTTTGGTGCGCGCCGAAGTTTTGACTTTTCAAACTGGAACGCGACATGTCTCACACTCCTAGCGCCCCCTCTGCGGCCTCCAAGCAGAAACCATCCACGACGGCAAAAACCGTCACGACGTACCCCCTCGATCCTTGCGTCGAGCTGTTCCCGGCAATGAACTCGGACGAGTTCAACGCCCTTAAACAGAGCATTCAACGCAACGGACAATCAGAGCCCATCTTGCTTTTCCGGGGCCAAGTGGTCGATGGCCGCCATCGCCTCAAAGCCTGCCAGGAACTGGCCATCGAACCCAAGGTTGAGACGCTGAGCGTCAAGAACTACGAGCAGGCCAAATCGATGGCCTTCGCACGCAACATCAACCGCAGAAACCTGGCCACAGGACAACGGGCTTTGATGGCGGCTGCGTTGTGCACTCGCAAACCAGGTCAGGCCAAGTTTTCAGCAGCGACGGAACCGCCACTGTCTCAAACCCAAGCGGCTGACCTGTTTGCCGTGAGCCGCGATTCGGTTCAACGGGCTGTAAAGGTGTACTGCGACGGCAGCAAGGAGCTGAACCGGCAACTGGCGTCGGGCGAGACCACTCTGAACGAGGCGTATGTCGAAGTCACCGGGTCCAAGCGCATCAAAGACTCTGTGCTTCTTCAAGCAGCGAAGCTGGTTGCGCGACACAAGGAACAAGAGAGCGAGAAATCTCGCCTGGCACGCCTGAACCGTCAAGCCCTTCTGAGCCAGAAGAATGCGGCACTGCCCACGGGTAAGAAGAAGTTTTCCCTCTTGCTGGCAGACCCTCCATGGAACTACGGCATGTCCAACGACCGCTCTGCGTCCCGGATGCTGCCGCACAACCATTACCCCACCATGAGTACGGATGACATCTGTGCGATGGACGTGCAGTCTTGCGTTACTAAGGACGCCATGTTGTACCTGTGGTGCCCCGCTTCCTTGCTCCCAGAAGGCTTGCGAGTGATGGAGTCCTGGGGTTTTGAGTATCTGACCAACTGGGTATGGCACAAGAACGGCGGCAAGCTCACGTGTGCGGGCGGCGTTGCAGTGGCACACCATGAATTGCTGCTGGTCGGCAAACGTGGTCAAGGCCTGACGATTGTCGGCAACGATGCTCGCGAGTCATCGGTGTTTGCTGCACCTGTGACACAGCACAGCGCCAAACCAGCGCTGGTGCATGAGCGCCTGGAACGCCTGTACCCCTCCGTTGTAAACCGCATGGAGCTTTTCGCTCGCAATGCACGCAGCGGTTGGGATGTATGGGGTAACCAGAGCCAGCAATCGACGGCAGCTGTGCCAGTCGTGCAAACCACCTTGCAAACGGGGGCCAACGATGAGTCTTTTGCACACGCTGCCTGAATTCGGCAGGGTCGTGCGGCACTTCATCGTGTACGGCGCCTGCACCAAGCGAATACAGCACGGTCGCTGACAGCGGCCTAACCGGGGCATGACTTGCGTGAAAGCGCAACCGTGATCCGGTCTTTTCTAGGGCACCCGTTCCGTTCGGGTGAACTCATGTCCTGCGCTATTGGCCGGACGGAAAACCCTGCCCTAGACACAGCCCTTTACCAGATTGCCAGGAACAATATTTATGAGCACTTATGAAAAATTTGAACCCAAAAATGACCTTGCAAGACCGCACGATGCTGCGGCTGTACCAAATCAACATTGACCCAGATGCATCTTTCAGGACCGCTACCGTGCGCTTCATGGGAGTAGCTGAAACACCTGGGCAATGGATGCATAAGTGGCTGCAAACCACTGGCGAGCTAGACCAGATTCCCGAACACCTCAGGGACTACCTGGACTACGAAGACTTGGCGGATGATTGGCAGAACAGCGGCGATGTCCACTTTGCTCAGGACAAAGGGCAAGTGTGGGTGTTTTCAACGCACTAGCGCTCACAGCGCCGTGAAGCCTCCCAGCTTCCTGCACAACCGTTCACCGCTCGTCAGCGGTTGACGCCCCGTAAATGGTTGCGCGACCCCAAGCTCGCTTGGTAGCTTGGGCTATGACACCATTCAAACACCTGATCCCAACGCGCGGTTCTATCCCGCGCTCGCGTGAGCACTCCGCGCATCACCCGTCTTTTTTCGAGGGGGTCGTATGCTAGGACTTCTGCTTCACCTTCTCACCGAATCAGACGCGCCCCCTGTTGAGAGGCGCTACCAGTACGTTCGGGCCATTCACCGCCAGACATTGACGTCGTTGGCGCGTGCACGACAAGATCCCAGAACCCATCCTCGAATGCTGATAGCGCTGGAACGCGCTGCCGACGATTTCGAGGAGGAGTTGCGTCGCCTCGAACCCTTGCGGCTTCACCACCGGCCAAGCGCCTATGACCCATCGCACCCCGAAGCTGATTGCAGAGGGGGGCGTCTATGAGTGCATTGAGCTACCACGTTCAGCACATGCCGGACCCGGCGTTTTGGCAGGCGCTGGCTGATCACCCCAAGCCATATGGTCAATACCCATGTCCGTTGACGCTGGGGTCGCGCATCGCTTTTGTGTTCGCACCCTTTAACACCCAGGAAGGCTATGCGGATTTCGGGAATCCGAAGAAGTGCATGCACTTGGTGGTGCCTTCTACCCCTGCCCCCATCACGTCCATGGGCTACTTGTTCGGGCCACCCACAGGCATGAGTCGCCGGATGTTCGTGGCCTTCTTTTATCGCTCTAACGAGGCCGTTCTGGCCGAGTGCAGTCCGATAGTGATGCTGCACAAGCCACTGGGACTGCGCTTGCAAAGTGGTGCGGTGTACACCGATTTCAGCGTGGCCTCAGCGGTTCTGAAAGGGGATGACGCGCCCATAAACCTGCTGTATGCCAGCCCATCGAACCCGGATTTGAGCTTGGTGATCAGGGAAGAAGCGGACTTCGCGGGCAAGTCGAATCTGAACATTCAGTTGAAGGTGCCGATGCTGGCGTCGATGACGGTGAACCCACCAGCGCAAGCGCGATTGCCGATTTGAGGGGGCCGGATGACTTCGACAACCGATTCCCAATCGTTCGACCCCATGCCAGCCCTGGTCTGGAACCTCGTTTGCCGCATGTTGGGTCCCATCTACACCGAAGCCCAACCCCATTCCGTTTCGGTCTTTGACTGGTCACAAGCGGTGTGGGACCAAGCGCTGGACATTGCGCGCGAACACAAACCACTGCCCCAGGTGCGGCCCCCTCGCAATCGCGGACTGCTCGACAAGTCGCAACCCTCATCGCAATTCTCTGATGTTGGAGCGTTCGAGCTATGAGCGCGTTCACTCCGTTTTTCTTCCCACTCCCACGACATGAAGCCCATGACTCACCTCGTGACCTCGTCCTGTTTCCTCCTGCTGCCGCGCAGCAGGGCTCCACCCACCCATTGAACGAAAGGCAATCCCATGAAACGCACTACCGCCAAGTCCCCAAAAGAACGGACTACGCCCGCATCCGCCGATCCCGTCAACGTCACTCCACCCAAGCGCTCGGTGGAAGACGTCAACAACCAGCTTTACCAGGAAGCTGCACAGCGCATTCTCCAAGCCATTGAGGCTGGCACCTCCATCTGGCAAAAGCCCTGGATTGCTCCATCCAGTCATCGCCGTCCGTTTAACGCGCACACTGGCCTGAACTATCTGGGCATCAACCGCGTTTTGTTGATGACCGAAATGATGGCCAACGGCTGGACCGACACGCGGTTTATGACGTACAAGCAAGTTCAAGCCTTGGCACAGGACATGAAGCGCTCCGGCACACCGGATGACGAGTTGCCCTATGTGAAGAAGGGTGCACAGTCGATCACCATCTACAAGGTGGGTCGGCAAGAAATCAAGCGGCCTCGGGTCGATAGCTCTGGCAAACCCATTCTGGATCAAGCCGGTCAACCCATTGTGGACAAGGCACTGGGGCGCACGTTTTTGCAGACGTACCGGGTTTTCAACGCCAACAACATCGCCAATCTGCCACCGCTACCGGAAGTCGAGCGCAAACCCACTTGGGAAGTGCATGCAGAGATCGAGGCGCTGGTTAAAAAACTGGGGGTGCCGGTCACCTACGAGCCAATAGGTCAGGCGTTCTATCAACCAGGTCTGGACCGCATCACGGTTCCTGAACGCTCGCAGTACAAAGACACTGTCAAAGATGGAGTGGTGGTGTATTCAGCGGCTGCCAAGCACTACTCGGTTTTGTTGCATGAGTGCTGCCATGCGACGGGGCACGAGTCGCGCCTTAAACGTGTGATGTCTGGCGGTAGAGGTTCGCCCGAATACAGTCGGGAAGAGCTCATAGCGGAAACGGCTTCCGCATTCTTGATGGCCTCCTACAACATGGAGTCTGACGAGGTTATCAACCAGCACGCCAGCTATCTGGAAAGCTGGGCCAAGCTGATCAAGGATGACCCAAGGGCGCTGTTTCAGGCGTTCTCTGCTGCTGAAAAAGCTGCGGACTGGTTTATGCAACGGCATGAGAAACAGATGGCTGATGCACCACAAGTCACCCCTCAGCCTGCGCCCACATTGGTTCAAGGCTTGGGAATGCCACAGCAGCAAGTTGACGGGATCGGCCAAGGAGTGGTGGCGGTGGCTCAGATGCCGTCATCGGCTGTCAGGATCAACCGGCTTCGACCGGCTGGGGAGTTGCTGGATGCGGCGGTCGCTGGCCTGAATTCCGGCAGCATGGGGCCTGTCTAGAAAATCGGCTTGATCAGTGCTGGCTCGGTAAACTCAGATGCCCGCAACGATTCGCGGTTGGCTGGTGCCAACTGCCGAGGACTTGCCTTGATCACATAAGATTTTTCATGCTCAAAGTCATCAGTGCCAATCTCAACGGCATACGTTCTGCCTCAACCAAAGGTTTTTTCGATTGGCTGCCCCAGCAAAACGCCGATCTTGTCGGGGTACAAGAGGTCAAGGCGCAACATGACTCAGTTGTGGGGGCGTTCGACCAAATTGATGCACTGCGCGGTTGGTTTCACTTTGCACAGAAGAAGGGCTATTCAGGTGTCGGGTTGTATTCTCGTCATGAGCCAAGTGACGTGAAGGCGGGTATCGGTATGCCCGAGTTTGACGATGAAGGTCGATGGATAGAACTTCGGTTCGACAAGCCTGGGCGCGCGTTCAGCGTCATCAGCTGCTACTTTCCAAGCGGGTCGAGCGGGGACGAGCGGCAAGCGGTCAAGTACCGTTTTTTGGATGCTATGGCGACTCATCTCGCACAGCTCAAAGCAGAGCGAGAGTTCATCTTGGTGGGCGACGTGAACATTGCCCACAAGGAAGCGGATCTCAAAAACTGGCGCAGCAACCAGAAGAACAGCGGCTTCCTACCCGAGGAACGGGCTTGGATGACGAAGTTGCTTGAAGGTGGCGTCAGTGATGTCTATCGAGCCCTGCACCCAACAACGACAGACGAGTGCTACACGTGGTGGAGCAATCGGGGACAGGCATACGCCAAAAATGTTGGGTGGAGAATCGACTATCACTTGGCGACGGAGCGAATCGCAGCACTAGCTCGGACTGCCGCCATCTACAAGGACCAAAAGTTTTCAGATCATGCGCCTTTGACCGTTGAGTACGACTTCGCCCTGTAAGATGAATCAAAGAATGTGGGTTTTTTGCACCAGCATCTAGTCCAGCCGCCAGCCCACGTTGTTCGCGTAGGCCTGACCGCGGTTGCTCCACCACGTGTAGCAAGCGTCGGTGGTATCGGGTTGCAGGCGGCGGTACACGTCGACCAGGCCACCGTCGGTGAGCAGCGTGGTCATCCAGGCGCGCTCTTCGGGCAGGAAGCCGCTGTTCTTCTGGTTGCTGCGCCAGTTCTTCAGATCGGCCTGCTGGTGGGCGATGTTCACGTCGCCACACAAGATGAATTCGCGCTCGCCCTTGAGCGCCATCAGGTGCGGGTGAAAGGCCGCCAGAAAGCGGTATTTGGCCTCCTGCCGCTCGGGGCCTGACGAGCCGCTGGGGAAATAGGCGCTGATCAGCGAAAGCTTGCGGCCCGGCGTGTCAAAGCGCAGTTCGGTGTAGCGGCCCTCGGCATCGAACTCCTCGCACCGGAACCCGGTGATCACGTCACTGGGCTCGTGGCGGGTGTAGACGCCCACGCCCGAGTAGCCTTTTTTCTGGGCAAAGTGGAAGTGGCCGCGCAGACCGGCGAGGTGCTCGAAACGGCCGGCCACGTCGGACTCCTGCGCTTTGACCTCCTGCACACAAATACAATCCGGCTGGTGCGCGGCGAGCCATGTCTCCAGGCCTTTGGTGGTGGCGGAGCGGATGCCGTTGAGGTTGAGGCTGGTCAGTTTGAACAAGGAAACCCCCATGGTGTTGGAT
>LNFM01000522.1_pt1 | contig 20856 bp, 20 predicted proteins | sample 596031 | NCBI WGS metagenome assembly LNFM01 (sample SAMN04254537, study PRJNA301005) | activated carbon metagenome | isolation source: dual media filters at the Ann Arbor, Michigan drinking water treatment plant | place: USA: Ann Arbor | reverse complement strand
GAGTACGCACCGGGGACTGTCAACGAACAAGACAGCCTGCACGCTGCCGGCGCTGAGCCACGGGAGTGAAAAACCTCCTCGCGCCAAGCCGGTATAGGTCGATCATGGGACGCGATGGATCGCGTCTAATTCGCGCTGTTCACGCAGCGCACTAACGAGACGAGACCCATCGCGTCCCGCTCTCCATTTTTCCGGCGAAAGCCAACAAGGATGGCGCGCGCCCGTTAGAGCCAGCGCCGCACGCGTTTGCAGTAGGCGTCGAACGCCTCTCCGAACTGGCGGCGCATTTTGGCTTCTTCAAATGGGATGAACGCTGTGTTCGCCACCGCGAACATCGCCACCGGCGCAAGCAGCATCGGCAAACGCCCGAACCACAGCGCCGCCGCGAGGCAGATCAGCGTCATGCCGAGATACATCGGGTTGCGCGTAAATGCGAACACGCCGCCAGTGACGAGGGCGTTATTGGTGGCGGAGGTCGGCAAAAATTGGGTCTTCGCTGCACGAAATTGCAGGGCCGAGCTCAGCAACAAGCCCGCAGCCGCAACCAGCGCGACGATCGCGAACGGCCGCGCGTCGAACGTCGGCAGCGTGCTGAGTCCAGGCGCTAAGCTCAAAGCATAGCCGGCGCCGATCAGAAGGAGAGTCCAAAGCGGCGGCGGAATGCGCCGCACTAGTGCTGGCTCTTGGGCAACCGCACGACGAGGCCGTCGAGCGCGTCGCTGACTTTGATCTGGCAAGAGAGGCGCGAATTATCTTCAACGTCGTTGGCGAAATCGAGCATGGATTGCTCCATCGAGCCGGCTTCGCCGGTTTTCGCCAGCCATTCCGGATCGACGTAAACATGGCAGGTCGCGCACGCGCAGGCACCGCCGCAATCGGCGTCAATCCCCGGCACGGCGTGCTTCACCGCTGCTTCCATCACCGTCTGGCCGTTCGGCGCCTCGATGACGTGCTCTTTGCCGGTGTGCTCGATGTAAGTGATCTTCGCCATTGTCCCTGTCTCAATCCTTATCGCGCGCTGGCGACCAATTCTTTCATCGGCCGCGTCTCATCGGTGATCACATCCGGAGGAAGTGTGCGCCCTGACTGAATGAGCATCTTGGCTCCCAGATACTCGCCCGGCCGGTTCACCGCATCCACCGCGATCAGCTTTTCGCCCTTGTAGTAGAACGCCGCGAACGAACGGTCAGCCATGACGCCACGGAACACGACATGGTCATACCCCTGGAACAGGCCGGCGATCTGCAGTTTGAGGTCATATTGGTCGGACCAGAACCACGGCGCCTCGACATTATGCGCCGATTGCCCGGTCAACACCCCGGCCACGATCTTCGCGCCTTCGACCGCGTTGTGCACGCTCTCGAGCCTGCACACGCGCTGGTCGAAATGCGCCATCGGCCGCGCGGCGCAATCGCCGATGGCGAAGATGTTGGGATCGGAGGTCCGGCACTGCGCGTCGGTGACGATGCCGTTCTCGATCGTGAGCCCGCAATGCTGCGCCAACGTCGTCTCTGGCGTCACGCCGATGCCGGCGACGACAATATCCGCCGGCAACTCACCGCCATCGGCAAGGCCAACGCCAGTGACCCGCTCCTTGCCCTTGATCACCGCGGGCTGCCCGCCCAGCAAAAACCGCACGCCCTGGCGCGTATGTTCATCAAGAAAGAAACCCGCGACCTCAGGGCTGGTCACCCGCGCCAGCGGCCGCACCGCGGTTTCGATCACCGTCACGTCAAGCCCGGTCTGCCGCGCCACCGCGGCAACCTCCAAGCCGATATACCCAGCGCCAATCACAATCAGCTTTGCGCCCGCCACAAAGCGCGGGCGGATCGCGTCGATATCGGCGGCGGTGCGGAAGAGGTGCACGCCCTCAAGATCCGCGCCAACCAGCGGCAGCTTGCGTGGCCGTGCGCCGGTCGCCAGCACCAGCGCGTCATACGGCAGTTCACGTCCGCCTTCGATGCGCACCTTCTTGCCGGCGCGGTCGATCCACACCGCTTTCACCGACGTCAGCAGTGCGATGCGCTCTTCGCTGTAAACATTGGCCGGCCGCAGCAGCAACCGGTCCATGTCGACCTTGCCGGCGAGGTAAGCTTTCGAGAGCGGCGGGCGCTGATAGGGCGGGCAGGGCTCTTCGCCGATCAGCGTGATGTCGCCGGTAAATCCGGCTTGGCGCAGGCGTTGCGCCGTCTCGCCGCCGGCTTGGCCGGCGCCGATAATGATAACGCGTTTGATTTCGCCCATACTCACAGCGGCTTAGTGTTTGAAGCCTCTGCGGGCGGTGCGCAAGGCGCCCTTGATGCCGCGCCTTGGCTCATGCCAGCATCCCCGCCCGTGAACACCACGACCGCCCTTGATTCGCGCCAAATTTCGCTGCCGGACCCGGCGGCGACGTTGGCGTTTGGCCGTCGCTTAGGTGCAGTGCTCGAGCCGGGCGACATTGTTTGCCTTAGCGGCAATCTTGGCGCCGGCAAAACCTCGCTCGCCCGCGGCGCCATCGAAGCCTGGACTGGTCAGCCGGAAGAAGCGCCCAGCCCAACTTATACCCTGGTGCAAACCTATGAGGGCGCGAAGGGCGAACTCTGGCACGTCGATCTGTATCGGCTGAAGCGCCCGGACGACGCGTGGGAGCTCGGCCTGGAAGACGCATTCGCAGAAGCCGCCTGCCTCATCGAATGGCCGGAGCGGCTCGAAAATCAATTGCCCGCCAATCGGCTCGACATTGCGTTGAGCCCTGAGGGCGACGGACGCAACGCAGCGCTCACCGCGCACGGCGCATGGAGAACACGGCTTGCAACGATCTGAAGCCCTAGCGCGTCTGCTGCAGGACACTGGCTTTGACGGCGCCGTGCGCGATCCTCTGCCTGGCGATGCATCGACGCGCCGTTATGAGCGGCTGAGCAAGGATGGCCGTCGCGCCATGTTGATGGACGCGCCGCCGAGCAGCGAAAGCGCGCCGTGCCCGCCAGGCGCCACGCCGGCGGAGCGCCGCCAATTGGGTTGGAACGCCACCTCGCGGCTGGCCGCATCGCGGGTAGAAGCGTTTGTCGCTGTCGCCAGCCATTTGGAGAGCCTCGGCCTTTCGCCGCCGAAGATTTACGGCGCTGATTGCGAAGCCGGTTACGCCATCATCGAAGATCTTGGCGACAATCTCTACGCCCACGCCATCCCGCAGGGCGCCGACGAGGTCGCGCTCTACGAAGAAGCGGCGCGTGTGTTGGCGCATGTGCATCGCACGCCGGCGCCGTCGCGCTTGCAAGGCATCGGCAACGCAAGCTGGCCGTTGCTGGAATACGACGCGCTGGCGCTGGAAGTGAATGCGGACTTGTTCGTCGAATGGTTGCCGCGCGCCGCCGACGTCCACATCGACGATGCAGCCCGCGCCCGTTGGGAAAAAATCCGCGACAGCCTGATCGTCAAGGCGCTGGGTTTCCCGCGCGCCTTCACAATCCGTGACTATCACGCCGAGAATTTGCTCTGGCTGCCTGAGCGTGAAGGCCTGCAGCGCGTCGGCCTGCTCGACTTTCAGGACGCCGTGCGCGGTTGGCGTACCTGGGATTTCGCCATGCTGCTGCACGACGCGCGCCGCGATGTGAGCCCGCAAGCCAGCGCCGCCGCGGTGCGCGCCTATCTCGATGCGTCCGGCGCCAGTGAGGCGCAGTTCGAGCGCGAACTCGCAGTGCTCGGCGCCATCAACGCCATGCGCATTCTCGGCATCTTCGCGCGCCTCGCGGGCCGCGACGGCAAGCAGCGTTATCTTGCTTTCATGCCGCGCGAGTGGGGCCATCTGGCGCGCGCGCTTGAACATCCCGCCTTGGCCGATGCGCGCGACTTCGTCGAAAGCGTTGCGCGCCCGTATCTGGAGAAAGCGGCGTGACCCCTCACACAGCCATGGTGCTCGCGGCGGGGCTCGGCACGCGCATGCGCCCGCTCACCAATGATCGCCCGAAGGCGCTGGTCACCGTCGCCGGCCGCGCGCTGATCGATCACGTGCTCGATCGGCTGATCGCCGCTGGCGTGAAGCGCGCGGTGGTGAATGTGCATGCCTTCGCCGATCTGCTCGAAGCGCACGTAAAGCGCCGGTCGGATATCGAGATCGTCATCTCCGACGAACGCGCGCAGCTGATGGAAACCGGCGGCGGCGTCCGCCAAGCACGCCCGCTTTTGGGCGATGCCCCAATCATCGTCTGCAACATCGACAGCGTTTGGGAAGAGCCGAACGGTTCGGCCATCGCGCGGCTGTGCAACGACTTTGACCCGGCCAAGAGCGGCGCAAAGCTCCTGCTCGCGTCGATGGACGGTCAGCTCGGTTACGAGGGCGACGGCGATTTTTTCATGGACGAGAACGGAAAGCTCTCGTTCCGGGATGCGCTGCCTCAAACGCCGTGGGCCTATATGGGCGCGCAAATCATCGATCCCGCCATCGTTGATGCTGAGCCCTTAGAGCCGTTCTCGTTCACGCGGGTGTGGCGCCGGCTTGCGAGCGAAGGCTGCCTCTATGGCGCGCCGCTCGGCGGATATTGGATGCATGTCGGCGATCCCGAAGCGCGCACACAAGCCGAAGCGCGTATGGCCGCCGGCGCGCTCAGCCCATGAACATGCTGCCGCTGGGGCTGCCTGAACCTTTGTTCGGCGGCCCGGCGCCCCGCATCCGCGCCGTACCCGCCTCGGCGCCCTTTCTCGACGTGCTGGCCGAAGCCATGGTCGCCGGCCTCGCACGCAAGGACGATCCCTTCGCACTGGCTGATGCGCTCGTGCTGCTGCCCAACCGCCGCGCCGCGCGCGGGCTGATCGATGCGTTCGCCAAACGCCTCGGCGGCGCGGCGTTACTGCCGACGATCCGCCCGCTCGGCGATCCGCACGCGGATGACGACCCCGACGTTTGGGGCGCCGACCCAATTTCGTCTGATATTCTGCCGCCGATCGACAAAATCGAACGGCGAATGCAACTCGCCGCGCTGCTTCGCGCGCGGAGCAAAGCCGAGAACGGCGTTGACGATCCCGCACGCGCGATCGCTTTGGCTGATGAACTTGCGAAGCTCTTGGATAGCGCCGCCACCGTTGAGCATGTCGCATGGGAAAAGTTGCCAACCCTCGTCGATGAAATCGAACTCGCGCGCCACTGGGCGAGTTCGGCGGCATTTCTGAACATCATCGCGCAATTCTGGCCTGAGCACCTGAAGGAGCAAGGCAGAAGCGATCCCGCTGCGCACGGCGCGGCGCTGCGGCATGCTCTGGCCAAGCGATGGCTCGAGACTCCGCCGAAGCGCCCGATCATCATCGCCGGCTCGACCGGCTCGCAATCGACCACACGCGAACTCATGCGCGTGGTGGCGCAATTGCCGCGCGGCGTTGTGGTGCTGCCCGGCGTCGATACCGATCTTGACGATGAATCCTGGGTGCTCATCGGCGATCAACATCCGCAATATGCATTGAAGGGCACGCTGCAAGCGCTTGGTATCGATCGTCACGCCATTCCCGCGCTCGCGATCGAAACAGACACCGGCCGCGCCCGCCGCGTGTTGATGCGCGAAGCCTTGGCGCCAGCTGAGAAAACCGCCGACTGGCTCGCGCGACTCAAGGCTGCTGGCGGCGACGCATTCGTGCAACAAGGCGCGGCGGGCCTGCGTTTGCTTGAAGCCGCCACTGAGGACGAAGAGGCGTCTACAATCGCGCTGATGCTGCGTGAGCAACTGGAAACTCCAGGCGCAACGGCGGCTGTCGTCACCCCCGATGCCGGTTTGGCGCGCCGCATCGAAGCGAAGCTCGCGCGCTGGGGCATCGAGGCGGCGGTGTCGCACGGCTCGCCGCTCCGCGAGACGGATGCCGGCCGCCTCATTGCGCTGCTCTGCGAACTTGCGCGCGATCCCGGTGAGCCGGTCGCGTTAGCGGCGTTGATGAAGCACCCTCGTGTCATCGTGGCCGCTGATACCATTGCGCTCGCCACGCTGGAGCACGAGGGACTGCGCGGTCCGCGCCGCTACGATACGCTCGTGGAGCTCGCGGCGCTGGACAAGCTCAAGCCGTTCGAGCGCGCTCGTGATATTGTTGCCGCTGTCGGCCGTGCACTGCAGACGCTCGCTGAGTTCACCGGGCGGGGCGATGTTACGCTCGCTGCATTCGCCGAAGCCGTCACAGCATCGGCTGAAGCGCTGACGGATAAAGAGTGCTGGCAGGGCCGCGATGGCGAAGCCGCCGCCGCGCTCTTGCGGGAAGCCATCGAATTTGGTGCAGCGCTCGGCGCGATAACGGCGCATGCGGCCCCGCGCGTGCTGATGCGGCTGATGGACGGGCGCGAGGTCGCGCCGGTTCAAGCCAACGCCGACGCGCCAGTTGCGATCTGGGGTTTACTGGAGGCACGCCTGCAGCGTCGCGATCTGATGATCCTTGCAGGCCTCAATGAAGGCGTGTGGCCCGCTCCGCCGGGGGAAGATCCGTTTCTCTCGCGCGGTATGCGTTTCAAGTTGGGCTTACCTTCCGTCGATCAGCGCATCGGTCTTGCCGCGCATGATTTTGCGCAGCTCGCCAACGCGCCGAGCGTTGTGCTGACGCGTGCTTTGCGCCGCGATGGCTCGCCCACCTTGGCGTCGCGCTGGTTGTGGCGGCTGAAAACCCTGGTGCAAGGCGCCCACGCAAGACTCGCCAGCGCCGAGCAACATATCGCTTGGGCGCAGGCGCTGGATAAACCTGCGCGCATTCGTCCGACGCTGCCGCCGCGGCCGCGCCCGCCGGCGGACAAGCGGATCAAGCAAATCAGCGTCACCGCCGTCGAAACACTGATCCGCGATCCCTACGCGGTCTACGCACGCCGCATTCTGAAGCTTGAGCACCTTAAGCCCATTGGCGCCCCCGCCGGTCCGGCGGAGCGGGGGACCGCCGTCCATGCCGCGATCGAAGATTTTGGCGACGGCGCCGATGCGGCGGAACTCACGCGTCTGCTCGACGACGCTTTGCGTCGCCACGGGGTCTCGCCAGAGCGGCGCGCGGCAGAGCGTGAACGCCTGCAGCTTTCCGTCGCGAAACTGATCGAATGGTTCGCCGAACGGCGCGCGCGGAGCGCCACGATTTTTCGCGAAGCGCGCGGCGAACTGATGCTCGATGAAGTGAAGCTCACCGGCGTCGCCGATCGTATCGAGATCGGGCCGCATCACGTGGCGTTGCTTGACTTCAAAACCGGCGCGCCGCCGAGCGACAAGCAGGTCGCCAGCGGGATCGCGCCGCAGCTGTTGTTGGAAGTTGCTATGCTGGCGCGAGGCGCGTTTGCGGACGTGCCGCGCGCCGACGCGACGGAGTTGATCTATTGGCGCTTCGGCGGCGCCGATCCGACGCCGCGCGCCGTTGAGCTTGAGGATGGTCCAGGGGAGGCGGCGGAGAAGGCCTTGGCCGCGCTGCGCGGCTTGCTTCAGCGCTATGCCGATGCGGAGCAGCCGTTTCTCTCAAAGCCGCGCGTGCAATTTGTGAAGCCGTATCTGGAATACGATCATCTCGCGCGCCGGAAGGAATGGGCAGATGAGGCGGCGGATAAATGACAACCGCCGCCGACGCGATCCGCGAAGCTACCGAGAACCAAAGCGCCGCTGCCGATCCCGGCACGTCGGTGTTTGTCACCGCCAATGCGGGTTCGGGCAAAACCAAAGTTCTGGTCGATCGCATTGCGCGCCTCTTGTTGGAGGGCTCCAAGCCGTCGGCGTTCTTGTGCATCACCTATACCAAGGCGGCCGCCGCAGAGATGCAGCGGCGCCTGTTCGAGCGGCTCGGCGGCTGGTGCGTTGCCGATGATGAAATGCTTGCGGCGCAATTGGAGAAGCTTGGCGCAAAAGGCGCCGATCTCGGCCGCGCGCGCGCGCTCTTTGCGCAGGCTTTGGAGACGCCGGGTGGGCTAAAGATCCAAACGATCCACGCATTCTGCGAACGTTTGCTCGCGCGTTTTCCGCTCGAGGCCGGCGTCCCGCCGGGCTTTGATATAGCGGACGAAGCTCGCGCGGCGGCATTGCTCGGCCAAGCCCGCGCCGATGCCGCTCTCGATGTTGATGCGCCGCGCGAAGCGTTTCGCCGTTTCGCTGCGAAGATGCACGGCGAGGGCTTAGAGGGTTTTCTCGATCGGCTAGCGCTGCGCCGCGCCGAGTTTCATCGCTATGCGCAGGCGCACGATCCGCCGTTATTTGCTTATCAAGCTTTGCGCGAGCGCCATGGCGCCACTGAGAACGCCGAAGACTTCCTGCGCGGTTTCATTTCACGCGTGGATTGGGCGACAGTGCGTCAGGCGGCGGAGACGCTGGCGACCGGCAGCGCGCAAGACCAGCAGGCCGCAGACCGCTTGGCGGCGGTGCTGAAGTGCGTCGCGTCCGGGCCGCGCGAGGCTATGGCCTCGTGTATCGCGTTTGCGCTGACGGGCGACGGAGTCGTTCGCAGCAAGCTCGTCACCGCCAAGCTACAGACGCAGCACCCATGGTTGGAGCCATTCGTACGGCAGCTCGCTGAAGATGTTGCGGCCACGCGCGACCGGCTCAACGCTATCGAGCGCGCCGAAGATGCAATCGCCGCGATGGCGCTCGCGCTGAAGCTTGATCAGGCATATGCGGACGCAAAGGAGCGCGCCGGTGCGCTGGATTTCGATGATCTAATCGAACACGCGCAGGCCTTGCTGCAGCGTTCGGAAGCCGCGCCGTGGGTGCTCTACAAGCTCGATGGTGGCCTTGATCACATCTTGATTGATGAAGGGCAGGACACCAGCCCGACGCAATGGAATCTGATCGCGCCATTGCAGGACGAGTTTTTCGCCGGAGCCGGCGCACGCGAACGGCCGCGCACGATTTTTGCTGTCGGTGATCCAAAGCAGAGCATCTACGCGTTTCAAGGCGCTGACCCTCGCCGCTTTCTGAATGAAGCGCAGTCGCTGGCGCAACGCGCCGCGACTGCGGAGCAGCGTTTCACCGCGCCTGGCTTGCGTACCTCGTTCCGCTCGTCGCCCGAAGTGTTGAGGGCGGTGGATGAAACTTTCGCCGACAAGGTGCTGGTCGATGGTCCGAGCGGGCAAGAGGTTATCACCCACCTCGCTGCGCGGGCCGAACAAGCCGGCGTTGTGGAAGTATGGCCGCTGACGCCGCGTCCGCTCGCTGCTGATGCACAGCCGTGGGATGCGCCCGTCGATATTGAAACTGGCGTCACGGTGCACGCGGTCCTGGCCAAGGCGATCGCCCAGCGCGTTAAGGGTATGATCGAGGCGCGCGAAGCAGTTTGGACCGAGGATAAAGAAACGCGCGCGCCGCTTCAGCGTCCCATACATGCAGGCGATGTGCTGGCGCTGGTGCGCACGCGCGGGGCGATGTTTCGCGAATTGATCAAAGCGTTCAAGCGCGCCGGGCTGCCGGTCGCGGGCGCCGATCGTATGACGCTGCGGGATGAACTCGCTGTCGAGGATTGCTTGGCGTTGATGCGCGTCGCGCTCGATCCGGTCGATGATCTTTCACTCGCGGCGGTGCTAAAGGGGCCCTGGTGCAATCTGGAGGATGACGACGCCGATCTCTTCCCGCTGGCCTACGGCCGCGTGAAGGGCGAGACGTTGTTGTCGCGCTTGCTGGCGAGTACCGATGATAAATACGCGCCATCGCGCGTCTTCGTGCAGGACTTGATCGCCCGCCGCGGCGCTGATGCGTTCGCGTTCTTGAGCTGGGCGCTTGAGACGCCACATGGGGGCGGCGCATCAGGGTGGGCGCGTGTGTTTGCGCGCCTTGGCCCAGAGACGCGCGATCCTCTGGAAGAATTGCTCCAGCGTGCGCTGAAACCATCCACTCATGTAGCGCCAACACTTCAGCGCTTTCTCTATGACATCGAGATCGACGCCGGCCAGGTGAAGCGCGAGTTGGAAGCCGAAAGCGGATCAGTGCGGGTAATGACGGTGCACGGCGCCAAGGGCCTCGAAGCGCCGCTGGTGATCCTGCCTGACGCCACCGGTGACGTCGCTGACGCGCCCGACAACGGTTTGATCTTCGACGATGAGGAAGGGCCGTTCGTTTCCTTCCGTGGCAAGGACGATGATGCTGCCGTTGCTGCGGCGCGCGCTGCGCACCAAGAGCGTATGCTGGGTGAACATTGGCGCTTGCTCTATGTGGCGATGACCCGAGCGCGCGATCGTCTGATCGTGTGCGGCCCTCAGTTTGGCAATGCCAAAATGGGCGAGGCGCCGGAGAGCTGGCGGCTCGCTGTGGAGCAGGGCTTGCAGCGTTGTGGAGCTGCTGCCGTTGATACGCCGTTCGGCGACGGCTTGCGCCTAGGTACGCCGCACATCGCGCCTGCGACAGCGCATGAGGTGCGCGAGGCAATCGAGTTGCCAACCTGGACGAAGACGTTGGCGCCCGGCGCCAAGGGTGTCGAGATCGCTGCGCCATCTCGCCTCTTGCGTATTGACCCGGCGCTCTTCTCGCCGCGCGGCGATGGCCGCAAGCGCTTCCGCCGCGGGCAATTGATTCATGGTCTGTTGCAGCGTTTGCCCGATGTAGCGCCGGCGCAGCGCGCAAGTGCTGCGCGCGTGTGGCTCGAACGTCAGGGCGTTGATGAAGCGCAAGCCGAAACTTTTGCGCGCGAAGCTTTGGCTGTGGTGCAGGATAAGCGCTTCGCTCCGGTATTTGGCGCGAGGAGCCGCGCCGAGGCGCCGATCATCGGCGAGGCGGGCGGCCGCTCTGTGCGAGGTATCGTTGATCGGCTGGTTGTAGACGACACGCGCGTGATCGTGCTCGACTTCAAGACCGATCGGCCCTCACCTACTGACCCCGACAAAGCCCCCGATGCTTACGTTCTGCAACTGGCGCTCTATCGCGCGGTCCTGAGCCAGATTTTCCCGGCAAAGCCTGTAACTTGCGCGCTTTTGTGGACGGAGGGGCCGCATTTGATGGAGCTGCCGGATTCGCGCTTGGACGATGTTTTCGAGACGTTCCGGCGAGGTTGAAACGACCGCCGCTGACGCCTACATGCACTCCACGATTCACATTTCCCGCAGGAGAAAACTGCCGTGGCCACCACCAAGACGTCTGACGATAGTTTCGAAGCCGATGTGCTAAAGTCCGGCACGCCGGTGCTCGTCGATTTCTGGGCGGAGTGGTGCGGGCCGTGCAAGCAGATCGCGCCTGCGCTGGAAGAAATCGCGGCCGAGATGGGCGAACGCGTTACCGTCGCGAAGCTCAATATCGATGAAAACCCGATGACGCCGGGCAAGTACGGTGTACGCGGCATTCCGACCTTGATGGTGTTCAAGGACGGAAAAGTCGCCGCGACGAAAGTCGGCGCGATGCCGAAGTCAAAGATTGTCGAGTGGCTGAACGAGAGCGTTTAAGCGCTCTCGGCGGCTAACGCTTCGGCCGCCAGCAAGAATGAACCACAGATCAGCACACGCGGCGCGGGCAACTGCGCCGCGTTTTGCATTGCGGCGGCAAGCGAGGGCGCTGCGTCGATTTCTACGCCGAGATCGTAGCCGGTCTTTGCAATCTCGTGGACGGAGACGTGATCCTCCGCCAGCGGCACAGCAATAACGTGCTGCGCAAAGCGTGCCATGGCGGCGACGAACAATCTCGCGTCTTTGCGTTTGCGCAGCCCGACGATGGCGACGTTGGTTCCGCCGCGCCGCGTTTTCATGTCGTTCATCGCGTAAGAGAGCGCAGTCCCTGCATGCGCATTATGGCCGCCATCGACCCAAACTTCGCCACCCAGAGCACGGATCGGCGCGCTAAACGGTCCGCGCGTCAGGGGTTGCAACCGTCCAGGCCAAGCGGCGTTGGCGACGCCCGCGGCGAACGCGTCGTCGTCGAGCGCTACCGCGTTCGAGAAAAGCAGCGCCGCGCACGCGAGGCCTGCGTTATCGATTTGGTGCCGGCCTTGCAATGTGGGCAGGGGCAGATCGAGCGCGCGCTCTTCGGTTTGTACGACGAGCCGGCCATGGCTGGCGTACGCGTCCCATTCGGCACCGCAGCGGAAAAGCGGCGCACGGATCGCTTCGGCGTGTGCTTCAATGATCTCCATTACTTCCCGCTCTTGTCGCGCGATGATTGCCGGCGCGCCGCGCTTTAAGATGCCCGCCTTGTGTGCGGCGATTTGGGCCAAGCTCGCGCCGAGCGCATCTTGGTGGTCGAGTCCGATAGGCGTGATCACGCACACGGCCGGCGCGTCGATGACATTAGTGGAATCATCGCGCCCGCCCATGCCTGTCTCGATCAGCGTAAGCGCTGCCTGGTGCTCGCGGAAAAGAAGGAGTGCCGCGGCGACCTGCGCGTCGAACTGGGTAAGCCTGGGCTCGACACGTGCGATATCTTCAGCAGCCTTGATCAGCGCGCGGTCATCGGCGAAGCGGCTTGAAACAAGGAACCGCTCGTTCAGCTGAAACAGATGCGGCTTGGTGAAGGCGTGGACCTTGTGGCCAGCCGCTTCGGCGATCGCGCTCATGAAGGCGATCGTCGAGCCTTTGCCGTTGGTGCCCGCTACATGGATCAGCGGAGGCAGGGAATGTTGCGGCGAGCCCATCGCGTCGAGCGCGTGCCGCAACAGCGCGAGATCGAACGGCTTGCCGTGCCCGAACTCCGGGCCAAACAATCGTTGAAAAGTTTGTAGCGCCGGGTCGTCGATGGCGACGTTACTCCGCCGCCTTGGCGCGCGGCTGCTTCGACGGCTTGCGCTTGCCTTTGGCCGGCGCTTCCTCGGTCGCGAGTTCTACGATCTCGACAGTTTCGCCACCTTCGCCGAGCGCGACGGCGTTCTTGTGCATCAACACCGAAAGCAAAGTTGCGATCGTCGTCTTCAGCTCGCGCCGATCGACAACCATGTCGACCATGCCTTTGTCATGTAGATATTCCGAACGCTGAAAGCCTTCCGGTAATTTCTGGCGAATGGTTTGTTCGATCACGCGTGGGCCGGCAAAGCCGATCAGCGCGCCGGGTTCGGCGATGTGGACGTCGCCGAGCATCGCGTACGACGCGGTGACGCCGCCTGTTGTCGGGTCCGCCAGCACGACGATGTAGGGCAGGCCAGCTTCATGAAGCATTTGGATCGCCAACGTCGTGCGCGGCATTTGCATCAGCGAGAGGATACCCTCCTGCATGCGCGCGCCGCCCGATGACGTCACCATCACCATGGCCGCTTTGCGCCGCACAGCCGCTTCCGCCGCGCTGATGAACGCTTCGCCCGCGGCCATGCCGAGCGAGCCGCCCATGAATTCGAAATCTTGCACCAGCACGACAGCGTGCGCGCCGCCGATGCGGCCATAACCTGCCGCCATGCAATCTTCGCGGCCAACCTTGGCGCGCGCCGACTTGATGCGGTCGACGTACTTTTTGTCGTCTTTGAACTTCAGCGGATCTGGCGTGACCTTCGGCACGGCGATGACTTGCCACGCGGCATCGTCGAACATCTGGCGAAAGCGCGCTTCCGGGCCGATGCGCATGTGGAAGCCGGACGGCATCACCCAGCACGATTGCTCAAGCTCGGCGCGGTAGATCAATTCGCCCGAAAGCGGATCCTTGACCCAGAGGTTGTCGGGCGTGTCGCGTTTATCTTCTTCGCCCTTCTTCTTTTGAAGGCCGGGCCGCGCGAAATTCGACAGCCAGTTCATGCGGGTGTCCCTTCCAGTGCACGCGCCCGGCGCACAGCTTCGCTCAATTGAGCGACCTTGCGCAAGACGCGTTCGGCCGCCTGCGCACGCGCGCCTACGGCAATTTCATCTACGAACGCGGAGCCGACGACGACGGCGTCCGCGGTTTGAGCAATCACACGCGCCGCCTCCGGCTCGCGTACGCCGAAACCGACGGCGATTGGTAAATCCGTGGCGCGTTTCAAGCGTTCCACGGCAGCGCGCACTTCGCCCGCACTTGCAGCATTGGCGCCGGTAACGCCCGCTACCGAGACATAATACACAAACCCCGAGGCGCCATCGAGCACCTTGGTTAAACGGTTATCGTCCGTCGTCGGTGTGGCGAGGCGGATGATGGAGAGATCGTGCTTGGCGAAGGTGGCGCGCAGCGGCGCATCTTCCTCGGGCGGCAAATCAACGATGATCACGCCGTCAGCGCCGGACGCGTGTAGCGCTTCGGCGAACACCTCATAGCCCATGCTCTCGATCGGATTGGCGTAGCCCATCAGGATGAGCGGCGTGTCCGCGTTGGTCTCACGAAAGCGGCGCGCGAGTTCAAGCGTGTGCTTCAACGAGCCGCCCGCCTTCAACGCGCGCAGCGCGGCTTTCTGAATGCTCGGCCCATCGGCCATCGGATCGGTGAAGGGAAAGCCAAGTTCGATGATGTCCGCGCCCGCGCCGGGTAGGCCGCGCAGGATTTCGAAGCACGTCTCGTGGTCGGGGTCGGACGCCATGATGTACGCAACCAGCGCCGCTCGATTGGCGCGCTTGAGTGTTGCGAAGCGTTGATCCAAGCGCTGTGTCATGACGAACTCGCGCACCCTTCCCCCTTGCGGGGAAGGGGCAGGGGATGGGGGGCGTTCAAACGCTCAGGCACCTGGGCGTTGGCCGCGCCCCCCCTCCGGTCGCTTCGCGACCACCTCCCCCGCAAGGGGGGAGGTGCGACGATATTGAGAGCCGCGCTCACAGCGTCACTCCCAGCGCATCCGCCACCGTGAACACGTCTTTATCGCCGCGTCCGCAGAGGTTCATGATGAGCAAACCGTCCTTGCCGATCTCGCGCGCCACTTCGCCGACGCGCGCCAGCGCGTGCGATGGCTCCAACGCCGGCAAAATGCCTTCAAGGCGCGCGCAGAGTTTGAAAGCTTCGAGCGCTTCATCGTCTGTCGCGCTCAAATACTGCGCGCGGCCGATGTCAGACAAATACGAGTGCTCCGGCCCGACGCCGGGATAATCCAAGCCAGCGCTGATCGAGTGGCCTTCTAGAATTTGGCCGTCCGCGTTTTGCAGCAAGTAAGTACGATTGCCGTGCAGCACGCCCGGCCGGCCGCCGTTGATCGCGGCGCTGTGCTCGAAGCGATCGTCGATGCCGCGGCCCGCCGCTTCGACGCCGATCAGGCGCACGCCTTCATCATCGATGAAAGGATGAAACAGCCCGATCGCGTTCGAACCGCCGCCGATGCACGCCATAACTGCATCCGGCAAACGCCCTTCGCGTTTTAAGATTTGCGCGCGGGCTTCGCGACCGATCACGCTTTGAAAGTCGCGCACCATTTCCGGATAGGGGTGCGGACCCGCCGCGGTACCGATGCAGTAGAACGTGTCCGCGACATTGGTCACCCAATCGCGCAAAGCCTCGTTCATCGCGTCTTTCAGCGTCGCCGCGCCACTCGTCACCGGACGCACTTCCGCGCCGAGCAGCTTCATCCGGAACACGTTCGGCTTCTGCCGCTCGATATCGGTCGCGCCCATGAACACGACGCACGGCAAGCCAAGCCGCGCGCAGATCGTCGCTGTCGCCACGCCGTGCTGGCCCGCGCTGCCCATGCGCAGCGCCAGCAGCACTTGGCCGAGGCAATTGTTGATCTTGTGCGCGCCGGTGTGATTGAGCTCGTCGCGCTTGAAGTAGATTTTGGCGCCGCCGAAATGCTCGGTCATGCGCTCGGCGAAATACAAAGGCGAGGGCCGGCCCACATAATGGGTCCAGAAATCCGCCATTGTCGCCGCGAACGCCGGATCGGCCTGCGCTTCGCGATAGGCGCGCTCGAGATCGAGCACGAGCGGCATCAGAGTTTCGGCGACAAAGCGTCCGCCATAAGGACCAAAGCGGCCCTCGGCGTCCGGTAGGTCTTGCCAGTTGCGGCGCACGTCCATGGGCGGGGTGTAGGTGCTCTAGGGGGCCAGACTTAGGCTGACCGCGAGGCGGCCAGGAAACGCGCTATTTTGCCCCGGTCCTTTAGGCCGGGCGCGGCCTCCACGCCAGAGGAGACGTCCACTAGGGCCGCTCCCGATGCCGTGATCGCCTCGGCCACGTTTTCCGGGGTGAGCCCCCCGGACAAGAGCCAGGGACGGCCAAATCGCCGCCCGGCCAGGATTGCCCAATCAAACGCCAGGGCATTGCCGCCCGGCAGGCCGCCCGAGGGCGGTTTGGCGTCAAACAGCAGCATGTCGGCCACCGGCTCGAAGCCGGCTACAGGCGCCAGGTCCTCGGCCCGGGCAATACCGATTGCCTTGATGATCCCCAGCCGGGCGAACTGGCGCGCCTGGGAAACTTGGCCTGGGCTTTCCCGGCCGTGGAGCTGGATCCAGTCCGGCTGGGCGTAAGCGGCGACGCCGGTCAGCAACTCGTCATCGGCATCGACCGTGACCACCACCGTCTCGACCCGCCCGCGTGCGCGCTCGGCTAGCGCCGCCAGCTTGTCGCGCGAGAGATGCCGCGGGCTCTTCGGGCACACGACGAAGCCGACATAGCGCGCGCCGCCGGCGATCGCCGCGTCGAGCGCTTCCGGCGTGGTGACGCCGCAGATTTTGGTTTCCGCCATCGCGCCTTAGGTAGCGAGCGCAACGGGCGGCGTCTATTCGTCGAACCCTACGAACACCGTCGCCTCGTCGACGCGCTTGCGTTCGGAGACCACCGCATTCGCCGGAAAGGTCTCGTCGGGCCAGCCGAGCGCGATGCTTTTCATGATCACCTGATCGTCAGCGATGCCGGCATGTTCGCGCACGACCGGCGACTGCATAATGCCTTGGCTGTTGATCACCGCGCCGAGCCCGCGCGACCAAGCAGCATTCACCAGCGCGTTCGTCACCGCGCCGCAATCGAACGGCGTATCGTCGCTGCCATCGAGCACGCGATCATAAGTCACGATCACGCATACGGGCGCGTCGAATTGGCGAAAGCCGCGCAAAACCCAATCCTGACGCTTCTCGGTATCGTCGCGCGCGATGCCCATCGCCGCGAACAATTGCTTGGCGACTCCGATCTGCCGCTCGCGGTGCGGCCCTGCAAAGGCTGGCCCTGTGCGGAATTCACGAGATTGCGGGACGCCTGCCACCATCCGCTCTGTATTGCCGGCGCGAATGCGGTTGAGCGGCTCGCCGGTGATGACGTAGAAATTCCACGGCTGCGTGTTCATCGAAGAGGGCGCTCGCATCGCCAGCGCGAGGATTTCCTCGATCAATGCGCGCGGCACGGGATCAGGTTTGTAGCCCCGGATGCTGCGGCGCCCGCGGATGACTTCGTCAAATTGCATTGAGTGCGCCTTATTGCGGCGGGCGGTTCTTCAACAGATCGCGGATTTCGCCGAGCAATTGCACGTCTTCCGGTTTCTCCGGCGCTGTCGCAGGCTTGGCTTCTTCCTTGCGCTTCATTTTGTTCATCGCCTGGATGACGAGGAACAGCACCCAGGCGACAATGACGAACTTCAACACCGCAGTGATGAACTTGCCGTACGCAAACACCGCGCCTTGTTCTTTGGCGGCGTCGAGCGTGGTGGCGGTGACGGCCTCCGAGAGCGGCAGGAAGTAATTCGAGAAGTCGAGCCCGCCAGTCGCGGCGCCGACCAGCGGCATGATCATGTCGTCCACGAGCGAAGAGACGATCGTGCCGAACGCCGCGCCGATGATCACGCCGACGGCGAGATCGACGACGTTGCCCTTCAGCGCGAATTCTCGAAACTCTGTAAATATCGACATGGCCGTCTCGCTCTCGTGTGCGTGGGAACTGTTGCGTTGCGTGGCACGCTTCGCCGCTCATTTCCAGTTGCGTCAGCGTTGACACGCTCGGCCGCTCTCCCAAAACTGCGAGCGGGACGCAACTGACTCGGGGGACGATGTGAAGCCGGATACACTTTGGCGCGTGGTCTGGCCGGAGCGTGGGCCGCTCTTCGTTGTCGTCGGCGGCATCGTTTCGCTGGCGAGTGACTTCGCGAGCTTCCTCGGCAATATCGCATCGCCCAGCATTCTGGTGTGGCCTGCGGTCGGCTTGGCTGGGCTGTTGGCTTGGTTCTGCTTGGGCCAAGTCGGCAAGGTCGCGGCTGATGCGGCGCCAGAAGCGCAAGAAGCGGCTGTGCAGTGCCGCGAGTGCGACGCCTTCCGCGTCATGCTGTTCGCCACCGTTGGCGTCGTTCTGTTGCTTCTCGCCGGGCAGGGGCAAACAGCGACTGAGCGCTTTGGCCGTCAGCTCGGTGTTATTGAAGACACGGTCGTCGATATCGCCGAGGACACCAATGTCATCCGCGATAACCTGTCATCGACGGAATTGGTGCGGAATCCGCGCTCGGCCGCGGACTATTTCCGCAATGCTTGGATCTACAACATGGTCCGCCGTGATGCGCAGGGCGCATGGGATTCGATCCAGGCGCTTTATCGCAACCACGCCCCAAACAAGCTCGACGCAGCCGAGCTCTATTTCAATGCTGGCCGTGTGGCCGTTACGCGCGATCAATTGCTTGCACAGATGATCGAGATCGGCCGCTCCAAGCGCGATGCATCAATGCTCGTAATGGCCGCGCGCAACGTGGAGACCAATGAGCAGGCTTACGCATTGCTTGAGGAGGCCCGACAGATCGATCCGGATTTGCCGTTCGCCCACTGGGATCCATTCCGCGTTCAATTCATCAGCTTGGTGCCGGGCGGCTCGCACCAGCAACAATACGAGCAGGCGCAGCGCACTCTGCGCGGTGCGGAAACTTTCATGGAAGTGTCGCGTCGCAAGCCCGTCGCGAGCTACTACTTCCTCCCTCAGCACGCGCCGGACATGGAATCGTTTGTCGGCGGGCAGATGGAAACCTACCGCTCCTCAGTGCGCAATTGGGAGCAAGTCGCGGCGGGCCGCGGCCGGCTCTAGGATTTGGTGAGCAGGCCTTGCGCTAAGCGCTTATAGGCGGCGCGGGCCTGTTTGCTGGCGGAATGCGGATCGTTGCTGGTGGCGATTTGCAACGCGCCTTGGGTGAACGCGCCGAACAATAAGTGCGCCATCATCGGTACCATGCGCTTAGGCATCAGGCCTTCGTCAGCGAGATGATGCAGCGCGTGTTCGCCGAGACCGACGCGCAGTTTTTCCTGCATCTCCGTCCAGACAACGTGGCCCAGTACGGACGGACCATCCATCAGCAGCAGCCGGCGCGCGTCTTTGCTTTCGTAGGCGTCGAACAAAATTTCGCCGCCAGTAACGATCTCGTCGGTGTGGTCCGCCTCAGCCTTCGCAATCTTGTGGCTTGGCGGATGGCGGAGCGTGATGCTGCGCCGGCGGCGTGCCATTGGTCTCAGCTTCGCCGCCGCGCACTTCGTTCACTTGGCTGCGTTGCTTGTCGTCGTGCTCTTCTTTGGCGCAGAGCGGAGCGCGACGACCATATATGGCGGTGGCTTCGGTTATGTGATGATCGCGCTTATGGCGCTGACGTCGAACGATTGGTCAGTGCGCACTCTTGGCCCGCGCAATTGGAAGCTGATGCACATGTTGGGTGCGCTGACGATCGCGGTGATTTTCGCGGTGTCTTATCTGGGCCGGCTGGAAGAGAAAGCTTGGCTCGCCATCCCCGCGCTCACGCTGCTGGGTATCGCCGTGGTTCTGAAGCTTGCAGCGTGGATCAAAAAGCGCGCGCCGCGCCGAGCCCTAGCTTAAGGCTCTTCGCCGCCATTGACCTTGAGCCGCAGCTCTTTGCCCGGCTTGAAGAATGGCACTTTCTTGGCGGCCACTTTGACGGCGGCGCCGGTGCGCGGGTTGCGGCCGGTGCGAGCATCGCGTTTGCGCACCGAGAAGGCGCCGAAACCGCGCAGCTCGACCCGCCCGCCGCTGGCCAGCGCGAGCGAAATCTCTTCGAGCACCACGTCGACCGCATGCTCGATTTCAGCCGCCTTAAGTGGGGCCATCTCTTCCTGCAGCCGGTTCACCAGCTCCGAGCGCAGCATCGGCAAAATTCCCCTGTCCGTCCAAAGGAGATAGAGGCCCGGCGCAGCGTCGGCGTCAACTCCCGAATGGCTTGAAAAGGGGAAGAAAAAGCTCCGGCGTGTGGGCGCCGGGCGCCGCCGCAAAGAAAAAGCCCGGCGCTTGGAGGCGCCGGGCTTTTAGCTGAGCCGTCAGAGACCGGCTTATTGCTTGCCTTTGTCCTTCAGCGCGGCGCCGAGAATGTCGCCGAGCGAAGCGCCGGAGTCGGACGAGCCGAACTGGGCGATGGCTTCTTTTTCGTCCGCCAGCTGCATGGCCTTCACCGAGAGGGCGACCTTGCGGCTCGACTTGTCGAAGCCGGTCACCATCGCGTCGAGACGATCACCGACCGAGAAGCGGTCGGAGCGTTGCTCTTGGCGATCGCGGCTGAGGTCCGACTTGCGGATGAAGGTGCGCAGCGCATTGCCTTCGCCGAAAGCGACTTCGATGCCGCCGGTCGCCACGTCGACGACTTCGGTGGTGATGATCTGGCCGCGCTTGTAATCGGCGTCGGCCATCGGATCGGAATCGACCTGCTTGATGCCAAGCGAGATGCGCTCTTTGTCGATATCAACGTCGAGCACCTTGGCTTTCACCATGTCGCCCTTGTTGTAGCGGGTGAGGGCTTCTTCGCCCTGCGCGTCCCACGAGATGTCGGAGAGGTGGACCATGCCGTCCAGCTCCGCGTTGAGGCCAACGAACAGACCGAACTCGGTGATGTTCTTGATCTCGCCTTCGATCACCGAACCCACTGGGTTCTCGGCGATGAACGCATCCCACGGATTGTTCTGCACTTGCTTGATGCCGAGCGAAATACGGCGCTTTTCGCCGTCCACGTCGAGCACTTGCACGTCGACTTCCTGAGACGTGCTCAGGATCTTCGACGGGTGCAGGTTCTTCTTGGTCCAGCTCATTTCGCTGACGTGCACCAGGCCTTCAACACCCGGCTCGAGTTCAACGAAAGCGCCGTAGTCGGTGATGTTGGTGACGCGGCCGGTGAACTTGCCGCCAGCCGGGTATTTCGCGTCCACGCCAT
>LNFM01005834.1_pt1 | contig 20859 bp, 20 predicted proteins | sample 596031 | NCBI WGS metagenome assembly LNFM01 (sample SAMN04254537, study PRJNA301005) | activated carbon metagenome | isolation source: dual media filters at the Ann Arbor, Michigan drinking water treatment plant | place: USA: Ann Arbor | reverse complement strand
CTCGCCGATGATGTCGGCAACCTTGCGCTTGGTGTCCTGAAAGGACTTCACGGCGGCGGCGGCGATCCTGCCGTCAAGATTGGCTGGCCGGGAACGCACAAAGAACTTGTCGAAGCCGTCGATCAGTACGGCGCCTACATACTCACCTGCCATTGGCAGACAGTTCTTGCCTGATACTTTGGTTTGAATTTCGGAATCGGAAAGCAAGGCCTTGATGTCGTTTTCGATAAAGTTGGGCTGACCTTCCTCGATGACCAGCACTTCCCGTTTGCCTTTGCAGAAGTTCTCGATCTCTGCCGGAACCAGCGGATAGACGCAGTTCAGAACCAGCATGGGAACGCGGCTGTTGCCGAAGTCGTCCGCCAGGTTTAGCGCCTTCAGAGCGGCGATCACATGGTTGTACATGCCGCCCTGCAGGATGAAGCCTATGTCGCTCAGGTCTCCGCCGAAGATTTCGTTGATCCTGTTCTCGGAGACATAGCGCACGGCCGCCGGATGACGGACTTCGATCTTCAGCTTCTCTTGCATGTAAGTTGCAGGCGGCAGGCTGATGCGGTCTTTGTTGAAGACCGGAGTTTCGATTCGATCGCGCTTTGAGAATTTCGCGCGCTTGTTGTCTCTCGCTTCGAACCGGCCGTCCAGGTGACAGGCGCGAATGCGCAGTTCCATCATCACCGGTGTGTTCGAGGCTTCGGAAAGCTCGAACGAGCGCTCGACGATATCGACGATTTTCTGAAGGTCCGGGCGCGGATCCATTAGCCAGATCTGCGATTTTGCCGCGATCGCGTGGCTGCGCTCCTGAATGATACTGGAGCCCTCGCCATAGTCTTCGCCCACAATTATGAGTGCGCCACCCATCACACCGGGTGAGGACAGATTGGAAATTGCGTCGGAAGCGACGTTGGTGCCGACGATGGATTTAAACGTGACCGCGCCGCGTATCGGGTAGTTGATCGACGCTCCCAGCATCGCGGCAGCGCCAGCCTCGTTTGCGCAGGTTTCGAGATGCACGCCCAGTTCTTCAAGAAGATCGCTGGCATCGCTCAATACGTCGACGAGCGCGGAGACGGGGGCGCCTTGATAACCGCCGACATAGGAAACGCCCGACTGCAAAAGGGCTTTCGTAACCGCGAGAATTCCTTCGCCTTCGAAGTACTCGCCTTTTCCGATGCGCAGCTGTTTGACTTCTTCACGGAATGAGAGTTCCGCCATGCCGGGCTCCTATTGCTTCAATTTGGCGATGCGCGCCTTGAGATCGGCGACGACAACCGTGGTTCGGGTATGGGTTGCCTGTGCGATTTCGCGGCCGTTGAAAGTGACGCTCGCAGAGAACACGACTTTGCGATTGTCGACCGAGGCAATCGACGCGTTTACCTGCACTGTGGCGCCGAGCGGGGCGGCACCAAGATGATCGAGAATGACCTTGGAGCCGACGCTGTCCTGTTCTTCGAGAAGAAATGGGCGAAGCAGATCGCGGCAGGCAGACTCGATGTCCCAAAGGACCATCGGCGTCGCATAGACCCTGAGTTCCGGGCCCATGAACGAAATAACCCGGGTCTCATCGACTACGATTTGCCTGGAGATTGACTTGCCCGCCTCGATCATTCGACCTCACTTTTCGGACTAATTTGGTTCAACAATGGAAGTAATTGCCCTGTATTTCCCCGATGCAAAGGCTATTCACCCATGACCATGGACCTTTCAAACTTTGTGGTGCCCGCTAAGTAATCCGCTCCCATTTGCCAATCAGCGCGATATGCCAATTAAGCAATTGAAATATATAGCGTAATAGTTTGGCGGCGCCGCCCCCCGTTCTTCTTTTGGTAGGGCGTCGACGCAGCGGTCTCCACAGCTAGCATCATATACTTCGTTATCTGAACTGAAAAGGCTTTCATATTTGAACTGAATATGATTGTTTCGCGCCTGTTGAAAATTCTGGAGCGGAGCGCGCGATGTCCTCGACCAATATCCAGGCGACATCTGTGACTGTAGGAAGCGGCCGGCCGGCAGTGTCTGGCGACTACGCGAAAGACTGCGCAGCATTCTCGAAATACTGGACTGAGGCACTCGGCCTGATCGATTCACTGCCTTCGCGCCGTCAGCGCACGGCAGAGCAGCAGGCGAAGGCCGAAGGAATCCTGAAAGAAACGAGATCGTCGCGCGAAGCATTCCTGGATGCGCATATCGAAACACTTTACCGTTCGCTGACTGACAATTTGCGCACCTTCAAACGTGTCGAAGCGCTGGCGCTTGATGCAGCCGCGAAAGTGCCCGGATTGTGTCCGGATCCTGCGCGGATCAGCCGCGAGAACGCGCTGGTACAGTCCGAGAAGAACGGCCATGAGCTTGATCAGGGATTATTCTTCAACCGGGTTCTCGCAAACCGCAGCTGCGGATTGCATCTCATTCACGCGATGTTGTTGCCTCGCAAAGAAGCCTTGGCGAAACTCGATACGCTGAAGCGCGACGGCAAGGTTGTTCTTGAGTACGCATCGGTTGAACGGCAGGGGAAGGCCTCGATCGTTCTCATGAAAAATCCCCGCTATTTGAACGCGGAGGACGATAACACTGTCGCAGATGTGGAAACTGCCGTTGATCTAGCAATGCTCGATCCTGAAACCGGGATCTGCGTTCTGCGCGGCGATTTTATCGATCAAGGAAAGTATGCAGGTCAGCGCACCTTCTGCACCGGCATCAACCTGACTCATATCTACTACGGCCGCATATCATATCTTTGGTATCTCGTGCGCGAGATGGGATTCATCAACAAGATGTATCGCGGCATGGCTTACGAACACATCTCTCCTGACGAGATGGTCGGGGATACCATCGAGAAGCCTTGGATCACAGCGGTCGAGAAGTTCGCAATTGGTGGCGGGTGTCAGTATCTGCTCGCCGCCGACTACAACATCGCTGCTTCGGATGCCTACATGACGCTTCCTGCCCGCAAGGAGGGGATCATTCCCGGCTTAGCGAACCTGCGAATGCCGAGGTTTGTCGGAGATCGGATTACGCGCCAGGCAATCATGGCCGAGCGCCGCATCGATTGCGACAGTGACGTGGGACGCCTGATCTGCGATCTCATTGTCCCGCCAGACAACATCGACAACGCAGTCGACGAGGTCATACAGCGCCTTACAAATTCGGGCGTAGTGAGTGCGGCGAGCAATCGTCGCGCGATGCGAATCGCGCATGAGCCGCTGGATCTGTTCCGGACCTACATGGCCGTGTACGCGCGTGAGCAGGCCTACTGCCACTATTCGCCTGCGCTAATCAGCAATCTCGAGCGATTTTGGAACGCACAGAATCGCAAAATGTGAACGACCGGCAGCTTACGGACACAACAAGAAGGTCCGCGCTGCCATTTTGCTTACTAGAGGATGGAAACGAACAATGAAAAACGCCTTTAAGAATCTATCTGCCGGAATTCTCGCTTCTGCGGCAGCCGTGCTGCTTCCCGCAACGGCAACCGCTCAGGAACCGATCAAGATCGGAGCGATCCTTTCGGTTACCGGCCCCGCCTCGTTCCTCGGCGATCCGCAGAAACGGACCATCGAAATGATGGTCGAGCAGATCAACGCCAGTGGCGGGGTCAACGGCCGCAAACTGCAGCTGTTTCTCTACGACGACGGCGGCGATGCCAACGCAGCCCGCACCTTCGCAAGCCGTCTGATCGATCAGGACAAAGTTGTTACCATGATCGGCGGCTCCACGACAGGCACCACGATGGCCATGATTCCGGCCTTTGAAGACGCCGAAATTCCGTTCGTATCCATGGCCGGTGCCGTGCAGGTTGTGTCGCCGGTGAAGAAGTGGGTGTTCAAAACCCCGCACACGGACACAATGGCCTGCGAGAAGATTTTTACGGACATCGTGGCGCGTAAACTCAATACTATTGCGCTCGTCTCCGGCACTGACGGTTTCGCACGTTCGATGCGCGATCAATGCGTCGCCGTCGCGCCGAAGTACAATATCAAAATCGCGCATGAAGAGAGTTTCGGTCCGCGCGATTCCGATATGACGCCGCAGTTGACCAATGTTCGCCGCAGGACGGAAGTGCAGGCGATCGTTGTGCCGGGCATCGGCCAGGCACCTGCAATTCTCGCTCGAAACTATAAGCAGCTCGGAATCACCACGCCGCTCTACGTCAGCCATGGTGTTGCGTCGAAGGAGTTCATTCAGCTTGCGGAAGGTGGCGCAGAAAATGCGCGTCTCCCGGTGCCAGCGCTTCTCGTCGGCGAGCGGCTTGAGGCGAACGATCCGCAGCGCGCGCCTGTGCTAGCGTACGCGAAGCTCTATGAAGCAAAGCAAAATCAGCCGGTTTCGGCGTTCGGCGGCTTCATGCACGACGGCCTGGTGATGGTGATCGAAGCCATCAAGCGTGCCAAGTCCAGCGACCCGGCGAAAATCCGTACGGAACTGGAGGCCACCAAGAACTTTGTCGGCGTGAACGGGATCTACAACATGAGCCCGACGGACCACATGGGCCTCGATCTTGCGGGCTTCCGTATCGTCGAAATCAAGGGCGGCAACTGGACGCCGGTTAGTGCTGGAAAGTAGGCGTAGCCGGTACGCAGAGATCAACTCCACTTTTCAACATCAATGGTGCTGCCTTGATCTCTGATCTGGTGCAATACGCTGTATCCGGTCTCACGGTCGGTTTCATCTATGCGCTGATCGCGTTGGGTTTCACGCTGATCTACAACTCGACGCATGTTGCGAACTTCGCCCAAGGCGATTTCGCAATGCTCGGCGCCATGACGACTGTGTTTGTCGCTGCCGCGGGAGTTCCGATCGTCGCCGCCGGGATCATCGCGATCCTGGTGACGGCTATCGCGGGTTTGCTGCTCTATCGACTTGCGATCGACCCATCACGGAATAGCTCCGTGCTGGGTCTGATCGTGCTTACCGTAGGAGCTGCAATCTTTCTGAAGGGTGTCGCGCAAATCGTTTTTGACAAGCGGTTTCACTCTTTGCCGGCATGGTTCAGCAACGACCCGATAAAATTTCTGGGTGCAACCATTCAACCGCAGAGCTTTGTGGTGATGGCGGGGGCGGCAGTCATCGTGCTCGCACTTGCAGTATTCACGCGGCGAACTCTGGTCGGGAAGGGCGTGCTGGCGATTTCACAGAATCGTCTGGCGGCAACGCTCGTCGGTATCAATGTAACGTCGATCGTTACGATTGCATTTGTGATTTCCGCCGGCATCGGCGGGGTCGCGGGAGTTCTAGCTGCCCCCATTACGCTTACAAGTTACGATGCCGGGACGCTGCTATCGTTGAAAGGCTTCGCCGCGGCAATGCTCGGCGGGTTTGGCAGCCCGCTGGGTGCGGTGATTGGCGGATTGGTGTTGGGTATCGTCGAGGCATTCGGCGGAGGCCTGATTTCGTCGGCGTATAAGGACGCCTTTGCATTTCTAGCCATCCTTTTGGTCCTCGCGGTTCGGCCACTGGGTTTGGTAGGTTCGGCGGCGCGGGAGAGGGTCTAGTCGTGAGTTCAATTTCCCCGCGTATCGCAACGCTTTCGATACTGGCGCTTGTTATCGTCATCGCGCCTTTCGTGTTGCCGTCCAATTATTATCTGCGGGTAATGACGCTGATTTACGTCTTTGGACTTGCAGCGATCGGACTAAATCTTCTGATGGGGTTCGCCGGGCAGGTCAGTCTCGGGCACGCAGGTTTTGTCGGCATAGGCGCCTATGCCGTCGGAATTGGACCAGCGCACTTCGGCATCCCGGGCATTTACGCAATCTGGATTGGTGCGGCTGTCTCAGCGCTCGTTGCCGCGATTATCGGCAAGCCAATTCTTAAGCTCCGTGGAATCTATCTTGCGGTTGCGACGCTCGGTTTCGGATTTCTCGTTGCGTTGTTGCTGACAAACGAGGCGGTTTGGACAGGCGGTCCGGACGGAATGAGTGTCGCGCGGCCCGAGATATTTGGCGTTCGCATTCGCACGGTCACCCAATGGTACTGGATTTCGGGTGTGGCATTGCTGATCGGAACCGCAATTGCCTACAACATCGCATCCAGCTCAACAGGGCGTGCGCTTCGTGCAATCCATGACAGCGAAGTAGCATCGCAAATGGTCGGCGTCGATATCGCAAAGCAGAAGTTCAAGATTTTTGTGATCTCTGCTGTCTACGCGTCGTTTGCCGGATCGTTGCTTGCGCTAGCTACTGGCCACATAACGCCGGACTCCACGGCCGGGTTTCTGCGTTCGGTTGAATTGATGACGATGGTGGTTCTTGGCGGAATGGGCTCGATTGCCGGTTCGATTCTCGGTACCGCGGTCCTCATTCTGCTGCCGCAGGTATTGACGGTGTTTCATGACTACGAGCATCTGATGCTCGGGCTCCTCATGATGCTCTGCATTATACTGATGCCGGCGGGCGTCGTTCCGTCGTTGTCCCGTCGCTTGAAGAGGACGCCGACGTGACGAATTTGCTCGAGATAAAAGGCGTTTCGATCGCGTTCGGTGGCGTGAGGGCTGTCGACGACGTGTCGATTTCCGTACCGCAGGGTCGGGTGTTTTCTATCATCGGTCCGAACGGTGCCGGAAAAACTACGCTGTTTAACATAGTCTCCGGTCTCTACATTCCGCTTCGTGGTTCGATCGAGCTGCAAGGATCTAATATCGTTGGATCGCGCCCGGATATAATCGCTCGCAAAGGGCTGTCACGCACTTTTCAAAATTTGCAAATCTTCATGCAGATGTCTGCAATAGATAACGTGATGGTCGGCTGCCACATGCATGAGCAGACGTCGCTTGCTGCGCAACTATTCAGTCTGCCGTCTGTCCGGCGTGAAAATCGCGAGAGCGCTGAATACGCACGCGAGATGTTGTCGTTCGTGGGTTTGGATCAGTACGCTTCGAATATGGCCTCGGCGATGCCCTATGGCGCCTTGAAGCGGCTCGAAATTGCACGCGCTCTTGCGACGAAACCGCGGATATTGCTACTCGATGAACCGGCTGCGGGCTGCAATCCGACTGAGACGACCGAGGTCGAAAGCCTGATTCGCAAGATCACAGAATCCGGGATCACCGTATTGCTGATCGAGCACGACATGAAGCTCGTGATGCGAATATCCGACCGCATTCACGTTCTCGATCACGGCAAATCGATTTGCGAAGGATCGGCAGCAGAGGTGCAGCGCGACCCGCGCGTTATCGGTGCCTATCTCGGCAGTCACGGGGCGAAAGAGGCTGCGAATGCTTGAGGTCAAGAACGTAAACAGCCGCTACGGCCGAATCGAAGTGCTGCACTCCGTTGGCTTTTCCGTTGCGAATGGAAATATCCTGGCGTTGATCGGAGCGAACGGGGCAGGAAAGACGACGCTGCTCCGGGCGATTTCTGGTGTTCAGCCGATCAGCGGCGGCAGCATCTCGTTTGACGGCCAATCGATCGAGAACGTTGCAGCGAGTGAGCGGGTAAAGCGCGGCCTTGCGCAAGTTCCGGAAGGACGTCAGGTGTTCGGCGGCCTCTCGGTCGAGGACAACTTGCGGCTCGGCGGCTGGACGAGTTCGGGAGAGAAGGTAAAGGCCGATCTCCAAAATGCTTACGACATGTTCCCGATCCTGTACGAAAAGCGGGACCTGCTCGCAGGGTCGCTTTCGGGTGGCCAACAGCAGATGCTAGCCATCAGCCGGGCATTGATGTGCCGGCCATCGCTGCTCCTGATGGACGAGCCGAGCATGGGGCTGTCACCGCTGCTGATTGATCAGGTGTTCGAGGCAATCGCAGCGCTGAAGGCGAAGGGATTGACAATCGTGCTGGTTGAACAGAACGCCAGCCTCGCTCTTTCCATTGCCGACGAAGCCTGTGTCATGGAAACCGGCAAGATCGTTTTGCGTGGTACCGGGAAAGAGCTTCAGCAGGATCCCCGTGTGAAGGAACTTTATCTCGGGCACGCCGCCTGAGACCTGTAGTTAGCGGCCCTCGAATTTCGGCGGCCGTTTCTCGGCAAAAGCGTTGCGGCCTTCGGCGTAGTCGTAGCTGTTGGAAGCTTCATCAACCAGTTTGTTCGCAGCATTCGCATCGAGCGAGCCCAAGCCCATGATGAGATCGTTGAGTATGTACTTTGCGCTGGCGATGCTGAGCGGTGCGTTTGCGGCCATGGTCTGTGCAAAGGAAAGCGCGGAGGCCATCGCATCGTCGGAGACATCATCGAGAAACCCGTTTCTCAGGCCGACCTCAGCATTGAACCGCTCGGCGGAAAACAGAATTCTCTTCGCCGCGGAAACGCCGACCAGCGAAAGCAAGCGCTGCGTACTGCGGACACCATAGACAATGGAAAGGCGCGCCGCCGGAATGCCGATTTGTGCAGTCCGATCGGCAAATCGGAAATCGCACGCCATGGAAAGGTGGCAGCCGCCCCCGAGACAATAGCCACGCAACACCGCGATCGTTGGCTTTTTGGCTGACTGAATTGCATCGCTGCTCGCATCCACCGCTTCTTCATAGGCCGTGCTCTGTGCGGCGTCGGCACGCACTTTCCCGAACTCGGCAATATCTGCTCCAGTGCTGAAGTCTTTGCCGACGCCTACGAGAATGATCGCTCTTGTTTCAGGAGTAGCGCTTAGCCGGTTGAAGATAGCAGCCATCTCCTGCCACATCGAAAGCGTCATCGCGTTGCGTTGTGCCGGACGGTTGATTGTAACAACGGCAACGGCTCCGCTCATGTCTACGAGAATATCAGCCAAACGAATCTCCACATTGCTTTCTGCATAGTCAGCGCTACGATGCCACGTCACAATCGGTAAGAGACATGACGACAATTGAAGTCAACGGTCAGCCTCTGGAAGCAAAATGGTTCGGCGACAGACCTGGTCCACCAACCATCGTAATGCTGCATGAAGGCCTCGGATCCGTTACAACTTGGAGAGACTTCCCCAACAAACTTGCCGCAGCAACGGGCGCGCGCGTATTTGCCTATTCGCGCGCAGGATATGGAGCTTCCCCGCCGGTGTCGCTGCCAAGGTCGGTGGACTATCTGCACCGTGAAGCGATCGATGTGCTTCCGGGTGTGCTTGAGGCAATCGACTTCGAGCGCGGCGTTTTGCTGGGACATAGTGATGGCGCTTCGATTGCCACCATCTATGCCGGGAGCATTCAGGATCACAGGGTGAGGGGGCTTGTGCTGATAGAACCCCACTTCTTCCTGGAAGAAATAAACGTCGCAGCAATTCGGCAGACTGCAAGTGAGTATCGTACGACAAAGTTGCGGGAGAAGCTGGCCCGGTATCACAAGAACGTCGACAACGCTTTCGAAGGTTGGAGAGAAGTCTGGCTGAATCCCGATTTTGCGGCGTTAAACCTGCGCTCTGAACTCGCGCATATCCGGGTGCCGATGCTGATCGTAAAGGGCGAGCATGATCCGTACAGCACGTTGGCCCAGCTTCAGGTAGCGCAGGACGAAACCTATTGTCCCGTCGAAGGCGTCGTGATCGCCAACGCGGGCCATAGCCCGCAGCGCGATCAGCCCGAAGTGACGTTGGATACGATAACATCGTTTCTGGACCGTTTGCTGAATCTGCATGAAGACGCGGCGCTGCGATAAAGATCAGGTTTTCTGATCCTTCGGCAGAATTACAAGATTTGCGATCGTCACGTGGGTCGGCCGGGTCATCGTGAAGATGATGGCCTCAGCGATATCCTCGGCGCTCAGTGGCATCGTGACTTGCATTGCCTTCATCGGATGTTCCTTAAAGCCGCGATGAAGTTCGGTGAGCGTCATGCCAGGTTCAATGCAGGAAACCTGTATCTGCGTTCGTGCGAGCTCCTGCCGGAGACTTTCCGACAGCGCTTCGATTGCATGCTTGGTGCCGGAGTAGATGCCCGAGTAAATGCGCGGCTTCAGCCCGACAATGCTGGAGATATTTATCAGGTGGCCGCTATTCTGTTTCTTGAAATAGGAGACGGCTTCGTGCGCGACCTTGAACGGAGACTCGATATTAATCGACACAAGCTCAGCAATTTTTTCAGGCGTCGCCCGTTCTGCCGGGCCTGCCCAGACAACGCCGGCGTTGTTCACCAGGACGTCACAACCGCCGATCTGTTCGGTTGCGGCTGTTATCAGCTGTTGCGCAAAATCCGGCTCCCGGACGTCGGCGGCAAAGCTTGCGATCCCGGACAACGAACCGAATGCGGAACGGTTCTTCTCGCTGGTGCGCCCGTGCGCAAGGATCCTCGAACCGGCGGCATGCAGGGACTGAACCAGCGCAAGCCCGATCCCGCTCGTTGCTCCGGTGACGACGACTTTGCGCCCCTCAAGCGAACTCATCGGGTGCTCTCGCCTATAGGCTTCCCGGCGCGGCGGCGTTGGCAACTGTCGATGAGGCTCTGAATTTCGCCAACGATGCCCTTCCGGAACAATAGCACCGTAACCATGAAAATCACGCCGATGACAATCGGCACCTTGCTTGAAAGATCGAGCGAAAAGCCCGCGAACTTCACGACGCCGATACCCGCGAGTTCAGTTTCAAGAAGCACAACCATCACCGCGCCGACGACGGGCCCGAGTGCCGTGCCGAGACCACCGAGCAGACACATTAGAATGACTGCGCCTGAATTTGTCCAATGCGCGTCGGGTAACCCGGCAAGGCTGAGGATCATGGCTTTCAGACTTCCAGCCCCACCGGCAAGCGCAGATGAAAGCACGAAAGCGATAAGCTTGTACCGCTGCACGTCGTAGCCGAGGGAAATGGCGCGGGGCTCGTTGTCACGGATAGCCCTGAGCACCTGTCCAAAGGGAGCCGATACGAGGTACTGCGCCAGCAGCAATGCAAGCAACAAAAGGGCGAGCGTGAAATAGTACATGGAGAGGTCGTTCGAAAGATCAATCAATCCGAATAGTTTCCCGCGCGGAATGCGCTGCAAACCATCTTCCGCTCCAGTAAACGGCGCCTGCACACAGAGGAAATAGACCATCTGGGCAAGAGCTAGCGTGATCATTGCGAAATAAATCCCGCGACGGCGGATTGCGAGAAGTCCGAACAGAAGCCCGAGTACGGCGCCGGTCGCCATACCGATGAGCAGCGCGATCTCCGTCGTGATCCCGTAGTTCTTGATGGCGTACCCGCCAAAGTATGCGCCCATTCCGTAGAACGCCGCATGACCGATCGAAAGAAGTCCGACGTAACCAGTGAAGAAGTTAAATGCGATCGCAAAGATAGCGAGCGCCATGCACTTCATAAGGAATAGCGGGTAGAGCCCGCTGAATGGAGCAATAGCGCCGATAACAGCGATCACCGCAAGGAGAATCCATGTCGTACGCATCACGACTCCTGCCCGAACAATCCGGCGGGCCGAACAAGAAGAACAATGGCCATAATCACAAAGACCGCGGTAGATGAGGCTTCCGGATAGAAGACCTTTGTCAGTCCTTCGATCACCCCAAGCGCGAGACCCGTGATGATCGCGCCACCCGTCGAGCCCAATCCCCCGATCACAACCACAGCGAACGTCACGATAAGGATGTTTGATCCCATCAAGGGATGAACTTGGTAAATCGGCGCGGCAAGCACGCCGGCAAAGGCTGCGAGCCCAGCACCAAGACCATAGGTCAGCGTTACGAGTAGCGGCACATTGATGCCGAGCGATTGGACCAATCGCGGATTTTCGGTGCCTGCCCGGAGATAAGAGCCGTAGCGCGTGCGCTCAAGAAGAAACCAAACGGAAATGCAAACGAACAGGGAGGCGACAACTACCCACGCTCGATAGGTCGGGAGGCGCATAAATCCGAGATCAAGAAGGCCGCGCAGCTGATCGGGGACGGAATAGGAAAGGCCCGCTGAGCCGAAGCGGTCGCGGAATATCCCTTCGAGCGCGATCGCGAGACCGAAAGTGAACAGCAGCCCGTATAGGTGGTCGAGCCCCTCGAGGCGACGCAAAAAAACTCGTTCGACCACCACTGCGAAGCAACCGACCACGATCGGTGCGAGAACCAGCGCATACCAGTAGTTTATGCCGAAAAGCTGCAGCGCGAGGTACGCGGCGAACGCGCCAAGCATATAAAGCGCGCCATGTGCGAAGTTGATGATGTTCAAGAGGCCAAAGATGATTGCAAGCCCCAGACTCAACATGGCGTAGAAGCAGCCATTCACGAGGCCGATAGTCACCTGTCCAAGGAGAACTTGGAATGAGATGTTCATGGATCAAACGCCCAGATAGTGGTTGATCAACTCTTTCTTTGCTGCGAGCTCGCTTTGATCGAGCTCGAGCACGACGCGGCCACGCTCCATTACGAGAAAACGATCAGCGAGCGGTGCTGCAAACTCAAAGTTCTGCTCGATCATTACGATCGTGTATCCCAGCGTGCGGAGTTTTGTGATCGTATCGGCGAGGCTGTCGACGATGGTCGGAGCTAGTCCTTCCGAAATTTCGTCGAGCAGCAGGATTTTCGCTCCCGTACGTAGAATTCGAGCGATGGCGAGCATCTGCTGTTCGCCGCCGGATAGCTTGGTGCCAGGCGCGCTTCTACGTGTCTTGAGGTTCGGGAAGATCTCGTAGATTTGCTCGAGGCTCATGCCTTGATCGGAAATCTTGGGAGGCAAGAGAAGGTTCTCTTCGCAGGAGAGAGTTCCGAAAATGCCTCGCTCCTCTGGGCAGTATCCAAGCCCAAGCCGCGCTATACGAAAAGGCTTCATGCCGGTCGAGCGTTTCCCATGGATCTCAATTGACCCCTTTATTCGGTCAACCAATCCCATAATGGATCGTATCGTCGTGGTCCGGCCGCCGCCGTTCCGTCCGAGCAGCGATACGACTTCACGCTCGCGAACCTCGAACGAAACGCCATGAAGGATGTGCGATTCTCCGTAGTACGCGTGGAGGTCATTCACACGAATGACAGCCGGCCGCGCCGAAGGGTTGCTGTGCAATGGCAAGGATGCGTACGCGTTCACAGCGAGTCGCCTTTCTTTGCTTTCCGGCCAAGATAAGCCTCGATCACTTCTGGGCTATTTGAAACCTCTTGATAGGAGCCCTCAGCAATAATTCGCCCGTAGCGGAGAACGCTAATACGGTCAGCGATCGCGGCAACCATGCGCATGTTGTGCTCAACCATGAGCACGGTGCGGTCCTTTGAGAACCGCTTGATCAGTTGCGTGATGTGGTCGACTTCTTCAATTCCCAACCCTTGTGTGGGCTCGTCGAGCAGCATGACCTTGGGATCGGTGGCCAACGTAGTCGCAAGTTCCAGTGCTCGTTTGTGGCCGTAGGGAAGCTCGCCGGCCGCAACATTCGCAAATTGCTTCAGCTCAACCAGCTCAAGAAAATGGTCTGCCTTGTCATTCAGTTCGTCGAGCGAGCGTGACGACTGCCAGAATCGAGTGGGTGAGACCCGCGGGCGCTGGACCGCAATCTTCAAATTGTCGAAAACGGAGAGATGAGGGAAGGTCGCTGAGATTTGGAAGGAGCGAACCAATCCCTTACGGGCGACCGCATAGGCGGACTGTCGCGTTATATCTTCGCCGAATACGAGTATTTTGCCGGCGGTCGGCTGAATGAAGCGCGAGAGTAGATTGAAGACCGTCGTTTTACCCGCCCCATTGGGGCCAATGAGGGCGTGAATCCCTCCGAACTGAACTTTGAGGTCGACATTATCGACGGCCACGAAGCCCTTAAACGATTTTGCGAGACCGCGCGCTTCCAGAATAGGAGTTGGAAGCGCCTGCGTCGCGTTTTTCTTGGAGAGGTTGGCGGTAGTCGCGACCGTCATCTCAGATTCCTCGTACGCACCCGCGCATTGCGACAGTGAATCTGACCATTCTTCCCCCGGCTCGGCGTGTTCGCTTTGCCGATGAAGGGGCCGTGCGATCTCACGCTCCAACTTAAACCTTGACCGCCTTTTCGTAGTCAGTCTAATTATGAATGTCAATTGCGTTCACCAACGCAAGTTACTTGGCGTGGCGTCTCAGGGCCGCAAAAAACGCGTCCTGACTAAGCGTCCGTGCCGCTAGGGGAGGAAAGCATGCTCAAGAAACATTGGGCCGCGCTGTTCTCGGTCGGAGCTCTTATGCTCGCTGGACCGGGTTACGCTCAGCAGAAAGCCGAAGACGATGTAATTCGCATCGGCGTACTGACGGACATGTCGGGTCAATTCTCGCACGAGGCTGGTGAGGGTTCGGTCACTGCCGTTCGTATGGCAATCGAAGACTTTGGCGGCAAAGTCCTGAACAAGAAGATTGATCTGGTTGTCGCCGACCACCAGAACAAGAACGAAGTCGCGGTAGCAACCGCGCGCAATTGGTACGACCAGCAGAAAGTTGTGATGATCCAGAATCTGATCAACTCGGCAGTCGCACTGGCAGTCGCAAACGTGGCGAAAGAAAAGAATCGCATCGCAATCGTCAACGGATCCGGCTCGTCACGCATCACGAACGATGCGTGCACGCCAAACAGCATCCACTATTCGTACGACACTTACGCGCTAGCGAAAGGCACGGGCAGTGCGCTGGTCAAGCAGGGTTACGATTCCTGGTTCTTTTTGACCGCTGACTACGCCTTCGGTCATGCACTCGAGTCCGATACGGCCGCCTTTGTGAAGGCCTCGAACGGCAAAGTCGTTGGTACAGTACGCTATCCCATCGATGCTTCCGATCACTCCTCGTTCCTGCTCCAGGCGCAGGCATCGAACGCGAAGGTCGTTGCCATCGCTGGTTCCGGTACGACGTTTATCAACGCCGTGAAGTCTGCACGCGAATTCGGCATTACGCCCAAGCAGACGCTTGCTGGCATGCTCGTCTGGATCACGGACGTGAAGTCCATGGGATTGCAGCAAGCGCAAGGCCTCGTTCTCACGAACGCCTTCTATTGGGATCGCGACGAAGCAACTCGTGCCTGGTCCAAGCGATTTTTCGAGAGAATGAAGCGCATGCCGCACATGGGCGATGCGGGTGACTACTCCTCGACCATGCACTACCTGAAGGCGATGGCTGCTGCAGGCACTACTGACGCTGCAGCCGTCATGAAGAAGATGAAAGAAACGCCGATCAACGACTTCTTTGCCAAGGACGGCAAGATTCGCGACGACGGCCGGATGGTCCACGACATGTACGTTTATCAGGTCAAGACGCCGCAAGAGTCCAAGTACGACTGGGATTTCTATAAGCTTCTGGCTGTTATTCCGGCCGCTGAAGCCTACCGTCCCCTGTCCGAAAGTGCTTGCCCGCTTGTAAAGAAGTAAGAGCGAACAGCCGGTCGGACTGGTCCGGCCGGCTACTTCTTACCCTTGAGCGGATCCGGGTAGCGCAATTTGTATTTCATGCCGCGAGCGTGCACGGGCTGACGGCATTGGTTGCAAACAACCATGGGCTCGAAGTCATGTTTGCAATCGAGATGCGTAAGAATGAGCGGCGGCTCTTCGTGCGATAGCCATTTATCGCCCCAACGAAGCATAGCAATCATCGTCTGATAGAGGTCGCGACCTTTCGCCGTGAAGCGATACTCAAATCGTTCCGGTGCGTCCTGGTATTTGCGGCGTTCGAATACATCGTCGCGCACCAGTCGATTCAGACGATCGGTGAGTATGTTCGGTGCGATACCAATATTGCTCTGGATTTCATCAAAGCGCGTAACGCCAAAGAAGCCTTCGCGCATGACCATGAAGGACCAATAGTCACCGATGATGCCAAGCGTCCTTGCCACAGAGCATGGGCGACTTTTCTCGATCCGCGTTGGATCTGATGAGCGTCTGCGACGAGCGGTGCGCGCCAGTGCCGTGGTTCCGGCTCCCGGCCCGTCGCGGTAGCTCACCCGGCTGATGGTCACTGCCTCGCGGCAGTGGGAGCAGGCTACCTCGGGTACGCACGCTTCACCGCACTCAAGATGAGTGAGTTTTAGCGGCGGACCTTTCTTCCCCGATTCCCAATCATCCCCAAAGCGGAGAAACGATAGGAAAACCGGGTACAGGTCCATGCCCATCTTGGTCAGGCGATACTCGCTGCGAACTGGGCGATCGGAGTACTGAACTTGGCGCAGCAAGCCCTGGCCGGTTAGCTTCTTTAGCCGGGTTGCAAGCGTTCCGCGGGGTAGGCCGAGGATTGATTGGAAGGTCTCGAAGCGCCTGGCACCGAACAGACATTCGCGCAAAATCATAAAGGTCCAACTGTCGCCGAGAATATCGACGGTCCGCCCCACGGAGCAGTTTCGCTCACGCGCTTCGACCTTCGCGAAAGCCGGGCGCGCATCCGAGGCATACCTAGGCTTGTTCGTGGATCTTATTAACGCGCTAGTCCGCATACAAACTGCATAGCTGATTTGGGCGCCAAGGGCAGCAGGAAAAAGGCCGTCTGCCCATCCATTTTAGCTGCCCGAAGCCACTGAATCCCCTGAAAATAGCTATTCCAAAGATAGTCTTTTTATGCAAGTAACAAGCTCAGGCCACTTTTAATGTAGGCAACCGATAGTCGAGCTTTGGGGCGTGAGATGGAGCTGATCTCGGAGCGAATTCTCGAGGCATCTCAGGAAGACACTTGGCGCGCGCTGAACGACGCCGACGTGCTACGTGCCTCAATTCCTGGCTGCACAGAGCTTATTCGTGCGTCAGACACTGAATTCACGGCGAAGGTCACCTTGAAGGTTGGGCCGATCAAGGCGAGCTTTGCCGGCAAAGTCGACCTTACGGACATTGATGCACCGAATGGGTACACCCTTGTTGGCGAAGGAACTGGAGGCGTTGCCGGTTTTGCCAAGGGACGCGCGGTCGTAAAGCTGTTTGCAATGGGACCGAAGCAGACACGTCTTACGTACGAAGTGAAGGCTGACATCGGCGGTAAGTTAGCCCAGCTTGGTGCTAGGTTGATTGATTCAACGTCGAAGAAGCTCGCCGACGAATTTTTCAAGCGCTTCGATGAGGCCGTCAGCACACCGGCGGCAGCGGACGTGACATGAAGCCTCCAGCCTTCAAATATCTGAGACCGAAAAGCCTATCGGAGGTAATCGAAATGCTTGCGAGCGCGGGGGAAGACGCCAAACTTCTCGCGGGCGGCCAGAGCCTGGTCCCTATGCTGAATTTCAGGCTGCTGAAGCCGACTGCACTCGTCGATATCAATCGGGTATCTGAACTAGATTTTATAGAAGAGGGCGAGGGTTGCTTGCGCATAGGCGCGCTAACCCGTCATCGCGTTACGCAAACTTCTCCCGTCATTGCCCAGCGATTCCCGGTGCTGACCGAAGCAATGCAGCATGTCGCCCACCTCGCGATTCGCAATCGCGGTACATTCGGTGGAAGCGTTTCTCACGCAGATCCGGCTGCGGAGTTGCCGCTACTTTTGACGCTGCTGAACGCCAAGATAAAGCTCGCTTCGAAATCCGGCGTGCGAGAGTTGCCTCCATCGGAATTCTTTCTCGGCGCGCTGACAACTGCGCTCGAACAAGGTGAAATTCTCACCGAGGTAGAGCTTCCCTATCTGCCCAGTAATACGTTCTGGGGCTTTGAAGAATTCGCACAACGATCTGGCGATTTCGCGATCGTCGCGGCTGCGGTGACTCTCACGATCAACTCCGGAAACTGCGAAGAATGCCGTATTGCAGTTCTTGGCAGCGAAACGCCAATCCGCACTCCAGATGCAGAACGAATGTTGGTAGGGCCCTCACCAAGCGCTGAAGTCGTGACCGCGGCTGCCGAACTCGCAAGCGAAGCAGCTGAATGGAACAGCGATTTGCATGCCTCAAGCGAGTTTAGAAAACAGCTAGTCCGGACACTGGTAGCACGCGCGTTGAAAGCGGCGCTCGACCGCCAACGGTCGGTGCATTGATGGGTGACTTTCATCATATCAGCGTTCGCGTTAACGGCGTCCTCTATGAGGGCAACGTCGAATCAAGACTCCTGTTGTCTGATTTTCTCCGTGAGACTCTTCGCATGACCGGAACGCATGTTGGTTGCGAGCACGGCGTCTGCGGTGCTTGCACAATCCTGGCAGACGGTCACAGCGTCAGGGCTTGCCTGATGTTTGCTGTGCAGGCCGACGGCCTGTCACTGCAGACTGTCGAGGGATTGGGGAAGGTCAATGACTTGCACCCGCTGCAGGAATCGTTTCGCCAGCATCACGCGCTTCAATGCGGCTTCTGTACGCCAGGAATGCTGATGACGGGTGTTGATTTTCTGGAAAAGCATCCTGACGCCACCGACGAGGAAATCCGGGAAGGACTGTCAGGAAATTTGTGCCGTTGCACAGGCTACGAGCACATTGTCGCGGCCGTTCGAAACGCCGCCGCTAAGAAGAAGGAGGCGAGCCAATGAAAATGCACATCCTTTCCGGCGGCCGCTTGCGCATGCGTTCCGGAACCTACTTTGCCAATTGCCCAAAAGAGCAGACTGAGGAGTTTCCGTGCGTCTGCGTTCTCCTGCGACACCGCAATGGCAACGTGCTTTTCGACACCGGATGTCACCCGAGCGTTGAGACCGATGCGGCAGCGCGATGGGGTGGTGTCGCTAAGGCGATCGTCCCGGTCCATGCGCCGGGCGACAACGTTCTTGGCGGTCTCAAGAGCGTAGGTCTCGGGCCTGATGACATCGACATTGTCGTCAATTCGCACCTTCATATGGATCATTGCGGTTGCAATGGTTTCTTCAAGAAGGCCAAATTTGTGATCCATGCGCGCGAATTAGAGGTTGCGCGCGATCCTAACGTTGAAGGCAAGGGCTACTTCAAGGCGGATTGGAATCACGGGCTGGAGATCGAAGCTGTCGAAGGCGAGAAAGACATATTCGACGATAACAGGATCGTTTTGCTGCCGCTCCCTGGCCATACGCAGGGAACGATGGGCGCGCTGGTTGAGCTGGACAAGCAAGGATCGACTCTCCTTGCAGCTGACGCATTGAGCGTCGGGTCAACGCTCGAAACGAACTACCTGCCGCGCAACAACTGGAACAACGATCACTATCAAAGCTCTCTTGATAAGATTCGCAAAATTCAATCGGACGGTGCAGAAGTAATCTGCGGTCACGATGAATCTCAGTGGAAAGAACTGCGCAAAGGTGTGTCGTTCTATGACTGAGATGCCGAGGCACACGGGTCCGGCTTCGCTTCGCGGTTCGGCAGCTATCGAGGCAAAGCCGAAACTTATCGGCGCACGCGTGCAGCGTGTCGAAGACCCGCGTCTTCTCACAGGCAAAGGAAGATACGTCGACGATATCAGCCCGCATGGTGTGCTTTACGTTGCATTTCGCCGAAGCGAGCATTCCCACGCGCTCATCAAACGTATCGACATATCGGCGGCAAAAGAAATGCCGGGCGTGTTTTCCGTCATCACCGGTGAGGACGTCGTCAAACTAGTTAAGCCTGTAATCGCGACTTCGCGAATGAAGAACTACCAGGCAACGGTGATGTATCCGTTGGCGGTAGGAAAGGTGCGCTTTGTAGGCGAACCCGTTGTCGCGGTGCTGGCGACGAGCCGCTATCTCGCGGAGGATGCTGCTGAGGTATTGGAGATCGATTACGAGCCTTTGCCCGTTGTGATTGATCCAGAAAAGGCAATGTTGCCCGGAGCGCCTAAACTACACGATGAGCTGTCATCCAACATTCTGCTTGAACGAACCTTCTCGCGCGGAGAGGTAGATCAAGCGCTCGCCGCCGCAGCAACGCTGGTTTCGGCGAAGTTCAGATTTGGGCGGAAGAGTCCTGTCGCGATCGAGAATCGCAGTTATTTGGCTGAATTCGATGCTGCTCGCGGCCAGCTGCTTTTGAACTCATCGACACAGATACCCGGCGTACTTCGTGACTGCTTGGTCGAACTCCTGGATATTCCCGGAAATCGACTACGAGTTGTCGCTCCCGATGTCGGCGGCGGGTTCGGAGGGAAAGGGTCGATTTATCCCGAGGAGATCTTGGTTTGCTTGCTCTCCAAGCACTTCGAGAAGCCGATCAAGTGGACTAGCGATCGATTGGAGGATTTGTCCTCAACGAGTCAGGGTTTCGATGAAATTGTCGAAGCAACACTCGGCCTAGATGCAGAAGGGAAGTTTGTCGGACTCCGTGCGGAGGTCATCGGCGACGTGGGCGCCTACTCAATCTATCCGTGGACTGCGGCGCTTGAGCCAGTCCAGGTCGTCAGCTTTCTCTCCGGCCCTTACAAGATCGAAAACTACCGCGGCCGTGTCCAAGGCGTGACGACCTCCAAGTCGCCAACAGGTCCTTACCGCGGAGTTGGCCGTCCGATATCCACTTTTGTTACCGAACGCCTTGTCGACATGGCGGCACAAAAGACAGGCATCGATCCTGTCGAGCTGCGCCTGAAGAATTTGGTTCAGCCTCACGAATTTCCTTTTAAGACCGGCTCGGGAATTGTTTGGGACAGCGGAAGCTTTGTCGAATGTCTCGAAGGCGCACGCGACGCGATCGGGTACGAAAAATTTCGTGCAAAGCAAACTGAAAGTCGCAAGAGCGGAAAATTCTTCGGTATCGGCTTCTCGTCGTACGCCGAGTTGACCGGTATCGGCTCGCGAATTTCGGTTGCTCCCGGAATGCCTATTAACACTGGGACTGAGACTGCAACGATTCGAATCGACTCCGCTGGCGGCATTACCGCGGTGTTTGGTGTTGCGTCGCACGGCCAGAGTCTTGAAACCACGCTTGCTCAAGTAGTAGCGGACGAGCTTGGGGCACGGCTTGAAGACATTCGCGTGGAGCAAGGCGATACGGCAAATATTGCACATGGTACTGGCACATACGCTAGTCGCAGTGCAGTTTTAGCTGGTGGCGCGGGTACGCTAGCGTCACGCGCAGTCAAAGAAAAGTTGATCAAGATCGCCGCGCACCTGCTCCAAGTGGATGAAGCAGACATAGACATCTCAGATGGATTGGCGACGGCGCGCGGCACAAACAACACCGCTTCTATCAAAGAAATGGCGCGAGCCTTC